>Ga0181538_10001940_pt1 | contig 22281 bp, 16 predicted proteins | sample PEATcosm2014_Bin_40_FD_119773 | JGI IMG/M metagenome (GOLD analysis project Ga0181538, IMG submission 119773) | Peatland microbial communities from MTU Mesocosm Facility, Houghton, MI, USA - PEATcosm2014_Bin23_30_metaG | ecosystem: Environmental > Terrestrial > Soil > Wetlands > Peat | place... | reverse complement strand
TGCTCTCTTCCGATCTGGCCATTGACTTGGGTACGGCGAACACCCTGGTATTCGCGAAAGGCAAAGGCATCGTGGTGAACGAGCCTTCCATCGTGGCGATTAACAAGAACACCAGCGAGGTGGTCGCCGTTGGCCGCGAAGCCAAGGACATGCTCGGCCGCACGCCGGGCAACGTCGTGGCCATCAAGCCCATGAAAGACGGCGTCATCGCGGACTTCAAAGTGACCGAGAAGATGCTCACCTATTTCATCCAGAAGGCGCACAACCGCCGCGTCCTGGTGCACCCGCGCATCGTCATCGGGGTGCCCAGCGAAATCACGCCGGTGGAGAAACGCGCTGTGCAGGATTCAGCCTACCGCGCCCGGGCCAGCGAGGTTTACCTGGTCGAGCAGGCCATGGCGGCGGCCATCGGCGCCGGCCTGCCCATCGAGGAGCCATCGGGAAATATGGTGGTGGATATCGGCGGCGGCACCACGGACATCGCCGTCATCTCCATGAGCGGGATCGTCTACTCGCGCTCCGTCCGCGTGGCCGGCAATGAGATGGACGAGGCCGTGATGCACTACCTCAAGCGCAAATACAATCTCCTCGTCGGGGAACGCACGGCGGAGCAGATCAAGATGGAGATCGGCTCGGCCTATCCCCTGGAGAAGCCGCTGACCATGGAGATCAAGGGCCGCGACCTGATCGAGGGCGTGCCCAAGACCATCACCGTGGACGACAGCGAGGTCCGCGAAGCCCTCGGCGAGTGCGTGGCCACCATCATGAACGCCATCCGCGTGGCCCTGGAGCGCACGCCCCCGGAGCTTTCCGCCGACATCAGCGACCGCGGTATCGTGCTCACCGGCGGCGGCGCCCTGCTGAAGAACCTCGACAAGCGCATCCGCGAAGAGACCGGGTTGCCGGTCTCCATCGCCGATGATCCCCTCGCCTCGGTGGTTCTGGGCACTGGCAAGATGCTCAGCGATTTCAAATTGCTGCGAAAGATTTCGATCGAGTAGGACCCGGCCATTGGCGAGCAGCAGCGCTCCAACCGGAAATCTGAAACTGGAACCCTAGACCTGCGCAGTGGAAAACTTCTTCAGCCGGTACCGCAACGCCAGCCTCCTGATGCTCGTCCTTTTCGCGCAGGTAATGGGACTGGCGGTGCAGGTCAAGCGCACCGAAACCGGGGGCACCCGCCTGCTCCGCTTCTGGGTGGTGAACGCCATCGCACCTCTGGAGAAATCCCTGGTGAGCACCAGCCATGGGGTCGGCAATGTCTGGAGGAACTATGTGTACCTGCGCGGCGTGCGCCACGAGAACCGTGATCTGAGGGAGCAGGTCGAGCGCTTGCGCATCGAGCAGGTACGGTTAAGCGAGGATGCCGCCCAGGCCCGCCGGCTGCAGGCGCTGCTCGGGTTCAAGGAACAGTTCATCTCGCAGACGGTGGCGGCGCAGGTGATCGGCAGCAGCGGCAGCGACCAGTCGCACCTGGTCTATATCGACAAGGGCTCGAGCAACGGCATCAAACCCGATATGGCGGTGATCACCCCCGACGGCATCGTGGGCAAGGTGCTGAGCGTGTATCACGGTTACTCGCAGGTTCTGCTGATCAACGATCCTTCCAGCGGCGTAGGCGCCATCCTGGAATCGTCGCGGCTGCAGGGCATCCTGCAGGGTACCGCTGCGGGCGAAACCATGCTGAAGTACGTCATGAGCGATGAGAAGGTGGTGGCCGGAGAACGTGTGTTGACCAGCGGGGGCGACCGCATCTTCCCCAAGGGACTTCCCGTCGGCGCGGTGCAGCAGACCAATCCTGGCAGCGATCTCTTCCTGAACATACGGGTCAAGCCTGCCGCCGACCTCGGTCGGCTGGAAGAAGTTTTGGTGGTTACTAGAGTCGTCGAGACCACACCGTCGACGGCGGAACCTTCGGGGCCGGTGCGCGCCGCCGACATTCTGGCCGAACGCCTGCCCAGCGTCCCGCAAAAGGCTCCTGCCGGCTCTGCTGTGGGTGCGGCCACGAAACCGACAACCAACGTCACTACCCCCAGCAACAGCACGGCCCCTTCGAGCGCCGCAGGGGCGCAGCCGTCCAAACCTGGGGCAGTTCAGTCGCAAACGGCCGGCGGTGACGCAACCACGAAGCCAGCGGTCGCCGCTCCCAAGCCTGCGACCGCAAACACCGGGGGCGCGACGCCGGATACGGCCGCAACCAAACCAGCCGCGAAGCCTGTGACGACGACTCCGCCAGCAAAGACGTCGGGGGCGGCAACGGCTGATGGCGCCGCCACCAAGCCTGCGGTCGTCAAGCCGGCCGCGACCAAGCCTGCGGGGAGCGGAGACGTCGGGAAGCCTAAACCGACCAAATCCGCAGGCCAGCCTCCCAAACCGGCCACTCCCCCGCCGCCGCCGCCGGGCGAGGAAATCTCGCGATGAGCGACATGACCATTGTCCGAACCAGCCGCGAGGAGATTGAGGTTTATCGGTTTGGACCGGTTATCAGCGTGCTGGTTCCGCTGCTGGCGCTGCTCATCCAGGCGTTCGTTCCAGCAAGGTGGCACGGGTTCGCGGTGCTTGATTTGCCCTTGCTGGTGACAATTTTCTTCGCGGTGACGCGGCGCAGCCAGATGGCCGGGCTGATGACGGGCGCGATCATCGGCCTGGTCCAGGATGCGCTGACCCACCAGGCCATCGGACTTTATGGCATCGCCAAGACGGTTGTTGGCTATGGCGCATCGTCTCTGGGGGTAAAGATCGATGTGGAGAACCCCGGCACCAGGCTGCTGGTCACCGCTGGGTTCCACCTGGTACACCAGACCGTGTATTTCGTGGTAGCGCGGAACATCCTGGGAGTTGCGCTGGAGTGGCTGTGGGCGCGCACTCTGCTGGCAGCGCTGCTGAATGGCGTGGCCGCGGTCGTGTTGTTTGCGGTCCTGGATCGCTTCAAGCGCAGCACGTAACCGGCAACTGGCTACTGGCAACCGTTTCCCATGGATCGCGACGACAAAATCCCGCAGTTCAAGTTGACGGCGGTGCAGTACGTGATCCTGGCGGTGATGGTGGTGTTGATATTCCGCCTGGCACGGCTGGAGGTTGCGGGCACGGAAAAATACGAGACGCTGGCGGAGCGCAATCGCATCCGCACCATTCCCATTCTCGCGCCGCGGGGCAAGATTCTGGACCGCGAGGGCCGCATCATCGTCGACAACTACCCGTCGTTCTCCGTGCTGCTGCTGCGCGACCAGACCCGCGATCTGAACGCCGACGTGGAGCGGATCGCCGCCGGCCTGCACATGACTGCCGACACCGTCCACGACCGGCTGCGCAAGTTTGCCTACGCTCCCGGGTTCACGCCTCTGATGCTCAAGGACGACATCACGCCGGACGAACTGGCCTTCGTGGAATCGCACAAGATCGAGCTGCCGGAGCTGGAAACCATCATGGTCCATCGCCGGCTCTATCCCAAGAACGGCTTCATGGCGCACCTGGTCGGCTACGTGGGAGAGGTGAGCGAAGAAGAGCTCAACCAACCGCAATACGAGCTCTATGAGCCCGGCGACGTGGTGGGCAAGTCGGGCATCGAGCAGTATTACAACGACATGCTGATGGGTAAGGATGGCTCGCGGCGGTCGCTGGTCAACAGCCGAGGCAAGGAGGTGGGACGGCTCAGCGAGACCACGGCCGTGGCCGGCACGCCTTTGAAGCTGACCGTCGACCTCGATCTGCAGATCGCCGCCGAAGAAGCCATCGATTCCAGCGGCAAGAGCGGCGCCATCGTTGCCCTGGACCCGCGCACCGGCGAGGTGCTGGCCATGGTCAGCCGGCCGGCGTTCGATCCCAATGATTTTGCGGTGCGCATCAAGCGCAACGATTGGAACAAGCTGGTTACCGACGAGAACCATCCTCTGCTGAACAAGGCCATTCAGGCGCAACTCGCTCCGGGATCGGTGTTCAAGATCATCATGGCGACCGCTGGTCTGCAGGAAGGCATCGCGCAGACACTGAACGTGTCCTGCGGCGGAGGCAAGACCTTCTACGGGCGCTTCTTCAAGTGCTGGATCACCTCGCAGCACACTACCCACGGCGAGGTGGGAATCAGCAAAGCCATCTACCAGTCCTGCGATTCGTTCTTCTACACCCTGGCCGATAAGCTGGGCATCGAGCGCATCGCCAAATACGCCATGGCGCTCGGCCTGGGACAGAAGACCCGCATCGACCTGCCCAGCGAAGTCACCGGCGTGATGCCCTCGGAGGAATGGAAGGTCAAGAACTTTAAGGAGAAGTGGTACGCGGGTGAGACCATCTCGGTGGGCATCGGGCAGGGAGCGGTGGCGGTGACGCCCATCCAGTTGGCGCGCGCCATCGGCGGTATCGCCTCCGACGGCGTGCTGCGCCGGCCGCATGTGGCGTTTCCCGATGAGTTACCTCCCAACTTCCGCCAGACGCAAGCCCAGCCTTCGGATGACGTGACGGTTCCCATCGATCCCGCCAATTGGGAGACCATCACCGACGCCATGGCCAACGTGGTGAATCCGATCGGGACGGCGCCCAGCGCCCATCTCGAAGGGATCGATTTCGCCGGCAAGACCGGCAGCTCGCAGACCATCAGCAACGTGGGCAAGGCCAAGCTCACGGCCAACAAGGCCAAGTTCAAGGACAACGGCTGGTTCGTCGGAGTTACCCCGCGCCGCAGCCCGGAGATCGTGGTGGCGGTGCTGCTGGAGGAAGGCGAGCACGGCTATCTGGCGGCGCGCGTGTGCTCACAAGTCATCAAGGCGTATGTCGAGAAGCAGCGCAAGCGCGCGGTGAAGATGGCGGAAGCTCCAGCGCGCGGAACCGTGGAGGTGGCTGCGCTCTGGAACCGCGCGGCGGAGGGCGAGCCCGACGCTATGCAGGCGGGCCGCTTCCGCGTCGAAGTATCGTCGCCGTCCCGGCGGCTGTCCCGCGGGGGTCCCGCCCGCGCACCGGGCCGGCGGGACGCCCGCGCTACGGGAACCGGCCAATGACCAAATACTTCTCCTTCCGTGATTTCGACTGGTTGCTGCTCACCTTCGTGCTGGCGATCTGCGCTCTGGGAGTGATGGAGATCTACAGCGCTACCCTGCACACAAAATTCATCGGCGTTCACACCAAGCAGGTGTACTGGATCATGGCGGGCATGGTGCTGATGTTCCTGATCAGCCTGATCGACTATCACGCGCTGCTGGACAAGATTCACTGGTTCTACATCGCATCCGTGGTTTCACTGGTGGCGGTGCTGCTGATCGGTAAGAAGTACCTGGGCGCGCGGCGCTGGATCCAGATGCCCGGCGGGCAGCACTTCCAGCCTTCTGAGTGGGTGAAGCTGGTGCTTATCCTGGCGCTGGCCAAGTACTTCGCCGACCTGCACCGAGAGGAAGCCTCCCTGAGCGACATCGTGAAGGCGGGGCTGGTGGCCGGTGTGCCCATGCTGCTGGTGCTCAAACAACCCGATCTGGGGACGGCCCTCACCTACATCCCGGTGCTGATCATGGCGTTGATCCTGGGTGGGCTCCGGCTCAAACATGCTGCTGCCTTCATCCTGCTGGGAGCGATGGTTGTGCCCGTAGTCTGGCATTACGGGCTCAAGCCCTATCAGAAGCAGCGGCTGGTCAGCTTCCGCGAACCGGAGTCCGATCCCCAGGGTGCGGGGTACCAAGTCCAGCAATCCCTCATCGCCGTCGGCTCCGGAGGATTGTGGGGGAAGGGCATCACCAAAGGCACGCAAACACAGGGGATGTTCCTGCCCGTGCCGCAAACCGACTTCATCTTTGCCGCCTGGTGTGAAGAGCATGGATTTGTGGGTGCGGTGGTGGTCCTGCTGTTATACTTCCTGTTGTTGATGCGTTTGGTCCACAACGCGCAGACGGCGCCTGACCGCGTCGGCGCGTTCGTGGTCATGGGTGTGGTGGCCGTGCTGTTCTTCCACATCCTGGTGAACGTGGGCATGGTGGTCGGCTATATGCCGGTCACCGGGATACCTTTGCCGCTCATGAGTTATGGCGGCTCGTCAGTGTTGTTCATGTTCCTGGCGCTGGGCATTGTGATGAACATACGCATGCGCCGCTTCGTGAACTGACGGTTTTGCGCCGCGGGCGAGAGGCCGCGGCGGGATGCATTCGCGGCCGCGGCAGGCGGTCCGATCAGGATTTTCGTATCGCCCCACGATTAAGAGGGCAACCCGGCCGGAGAGATGAGGGGCCGGACAGGATTGAAGCGAACAAGCGCCGCAGGGCGGGTAACGGCCCCGCCGAAGCCAGATCGCGTTGCCAGGCAACGGGAAGGTTTCGGCAGGGAGGCCACAAGCCTTGCGATGACGCGTAGGTGAAAAGATTCCGAGCCGTAGCCTTAGAATCATCCCCGAGCGCCGCCGGGCCTTTCTGGAAAGTCCAGGGGCTCGCGCTTTCATGCTTCGTCCCAGACCCATTGCCGGGCGCAACCACGCCGCGGCGGCGAGTCTCTGTCCCCGCCTCCTGTTTCCGTGCCGGTAAAAGCTGTTCGCTGAGCGAGCGGCTGCGGAGACAGTATGTCGAAGGAACTCTACGTCTCCTCGACGCCACATGAGACCAAGGTGGCGGTAGTCGAGGAAGACCAGCTCACTGAAATCTATTTCGAACGCGAGAACGAGTACACCCTCGCGGGATCCATTTACCAAGGGCGAGTCACGCGCGTGCTTCCGGGCATGCAGTCGGCATTCGTGGATGTCGGCCTGGAGCGCGATGCATTTCTTTACGTGACCGACTTCCTGGAAGAGCAGGAAGACCAGGAGGAGTTCGAGCAGGTGGTCGCGCGCGCGCACGAGGATGCCACCCGCAACGGGACGCAGCCGCGCGCGGAAGTTCCCCTGCCCGCTGAGCCGGTGCAGGCCGTTGCCGAAGAGCAGGAGATCGCGCGTCCTGCCGCTTCCGAGCCGGCCCGTGGCCCCGACGGTGACAACGAGGGCGACGGCGGAGGCCGCTGGCGTGGACGCCGCCGCCGCCGTGGCCGCGGCCGGGGTTTCCCGGAGAGCAAGTTCGCGCGCCAGGAGCAGCCGCGCCCGCAGGAGACTGCCAGTACACCTCCGCCCGCGTATGCGCCTCCGCCTGCCTACCAGCCCATCATCCTGCCCGGTGAATCCATCTCCAAGTACCAGCGCATGGCGGCGCAGAGGCCGACTGCCACCGCGGTGAGCACGGGCGCTGCCGAACAAGCCGCGGATGCCGCCGCGCTGGCTGCTTCCATGGAGCCACTCAGCGATTCCCTGGAGCGTGAACACCAGGCGGAGTCGCGTCCGTTTTCCGCGGCGGCGGAAGCGCGCGGAGCCTTTGGCGCCGGTGTTGCTGCCCAGGAGCGCCACCAGCAATCACAGACTTTGGACGACGCGGAACAAGAGCGCTTTGACCAGATGAACGTGGCCGGAGTCTTTGCCGGCGAAGAAGCGGAGACGGAACGTGAGGAGCCTGGGACGGCATTCTCAGCACGAACCGAGGGTGTCCATGCGCCCGACGAGCAGCATGCCGCCGCAGCCTTCCAGCCCGGCTCCGGCCTGATCGAGGAGGAGGAGATCGAGGAAGACGAAGCCGACCTCCCGCCGGTGGAGGACGATCTCGACGTTGCCGAATACGAAGAACTGGAAGAGGAGACTCTGGATCGCGACACGCCGAGCACGGCCGTACCGAGCCTGGAAGCCGCTGATCTGACTGACGCCGTGGAAGGGGCCGACGCCCGCCCCGCTGCGGTTGAGGCGGCAGAGGAATTCGAGGACGAAGGCGAGGAGCAGGGCGGAGAAGGAGAGTTTGAGGAGGAGGAAGCCGAGGCCAGCCCGGGAGAAGCGACCGAAGCCCGTGCCGAGACGCGCGGGACGCCGGGCACGGCAGGGTTCCAACAGCGGCCGCAACGGCAGCCGCTCGATCGCCGTCGCGGCGGCCGCCGTGGTGGACGCGGCACGCACTCCCGCCGCAACATCCAGCGCGGCCCTGCGCCCAAGATCACCGACCTGCTCAAGGAAGGGCAGGAGATCCTGGTGCAGATCGCCAAGGAGCCGATCGGCAAGAAAGGCGCGCGCATCACCAGCCACATCGCGCTGCCCGGGCGCTTCCTGGTATACATGCCGACGGTGAATCACATCGGCGTGTCGCGCAAGATCGCCAGCGACGAAGAGCGGCAGCGGCTGAAGCGCGTGATCCTGGCCGAGCACCAGGGTTCAGGAGGCTTCATCGTCCGCACCGCCGCCGCGGGCGCCAGCGACGACGATCTGCGCGCCGACGTGCGTTTCCTGTTCAACCTGTGGACGGAAATCCGCAGCCGCGCCGAATCCAGCAAGGCTCCGGCGCTGATCTATCACGATCTGAACCTGGTGGAGCGCATTCTGCGCGACCAGGTGACCGCCACTTTCACGCAAATCTGGGTGGATACCGAGCAGGAGTACGAGCGCGTGCTGCGCTTCGTCAGCCGCTTCCAGCCTGGCCTGGTCAAGCGCGTGAAGCTCTACAGCAAGGAAACCCCGCTGTTCGAGCAGTTCAACATCCAGGAAGAGATCAACAAGGCGCTGAAGTCGAAGGTGTGGCTGAAGAGCGGCGGCTACATCGTGATCAACCAGACCGAGGCGCTGGTGGCCATCGACGTCAACACCGGCAAGTACGTGGGCAAGACCACGCGCCTGGAAGACACCATCGTCAAGACCAACGTGGATGCCATCCGCGAGATCGTGCGCCAGATCCGGCTGCGCGACCTGGGCGGCATCATCGTCATCGACTTCATCGACATGGACGAGCGCCGCAACCGGCAGAAGGTCCTGCAGGCGCTGGAAGAAGAGCTCCGGCACGACCGCGCGCCCTCGAAAGTCCTCAACTTCAATGATTTCGGCCTGGTGGCGATCACCCGCAAGCGCGTGAAGCAATCGCTCGAGCGCACGCTGGGCGCTCCTTGCCCGTACTGCACCGGCACGGGGCTGGTGAAGTCAGTCAGCACCATCTGCAATGAGATCTACGTCGAGATGCGCAAGATCGCGAAGCACTCCGATCGCAGCGATGTCATGCTGCGCGCCAATCCCGAGGTGGTCAAAGCGCTGAAGGCCAACAGCGGGCGCTGGCTGCAGGAGATGGAAGAGTTGGTCGGACGCACGATCATCGTGAAGTCAGACCCCGCGCTGCACCAGGAGCAGTTTGATTTGAACTAAGCTAAGCGCCAACCGGCTACAGCTTGGAGATGATTACCATGCGAAGAGGAATGTGTTTAGTTGCCGTTGGGTTCCTGCTTCTTGCGTTGGCGCCATACGTCCGAGCAGGGGCTGCGGACACCAGTTCTGAAGAGGTTCCCAAGGTCGTCCTCTCGGGATTGGATGCATACAAAGCGGAAGGTCCAGATGCGGCCATGAAAGCTTGGATCAAAGGTAGCCCCATTGAGGGAAGCAAGGAAGCACTCAGCCAAGCGAACAATTTGCGGCAAATCCAAGACTTTTATGGAGCGTACTAGACTTTCCATTTCATCCAATCGCGAAATCTTGGGCCTACGAGCCGAATGATCTACTTGGCTTTGGACTACGAGAAGGGTCCGGTCTTTGCCAAATTTCTGGTTTTCCGGGCGGAACAAGGGTGGATTCTCACTTCCTTCTTGTTCAACACTCACCCAGAACAAATACTCCCGGACTGCCGATGAGACCGCCTCTTTTTAGGCCAAAAGCAGGGTTGACGCGCGCGCCCAGTACCGCATATAGTTTCAGCTTCATGCGCGCCCTCCGATTTAGCGCCGGCTTTAGCTACCGCTACTGGTTCGAGAGTAGCGGCGCGGGCGCTCCGTGCGTGCCAGCCTGATGTAAGGCACACAAGTTCAGCAAGCCCGAAGCCGCGATCTCTCAAGGATCGCGGCTTTTGTTTTATGCGTGTTTTGCAAATTGGTTTCGGAGGGGCGCGGCTTGAGCCGCGCCGGAAGGGTGTCAATGGATTGTCATCCCGAGCAAGCGCGACTGAACGGAGTGAGGGAACGCGACGCGAGGGATCTGCATTTGTCTGGTCATTGCGAAACTGCAGATCCCTCGTGCTCGGCTCGCCGGCTCGCCTCGCGCATCCTCGGGATGACAAAACATAGGGAAAGCTGAATGGCATGGCTAAAGCCATGCCCCTCCGAAACCATTAGCAACTTTCTCAAGGAGACCAGATCATGATCGTAAACATGAAAGACACAGCCACCGAGCAGCAGATCGAGCACATCATCGAGCGCATCCGCGAGGCCGGATATCAGGCTCACATCACCCGCGGCGAGGAGCGCACCATTGTTGCGGCCGTGGGAAGCGGGCGGCGGCATGAGATCGAGGCGCTGCAGGCCGCGCCCGGCGTGGACAACGTCGTTCCCATTGCCCAGCCCTACAAGCTGGTAAGCCGGCAGGTGCGTCCGGGCGGGACGGTGGTGGACGTTGCAGGCGTGCGCATCGGCAACGGCGAGCCCGTGGTGGTCATCGCCGGACCATGCTCGGTGGAATCCCGTGATCAGTTGCTCACCACGGCGCGTGCGGTGAAGAGCGCCGGCGCGCGGCTGTTGCGGGGAGGGGCCTACAAGCCGCGCACGTCTCCCTACGACTTTCAGGGTCTGGGCGAGGAAGCGCTCGAACTGCTGGCGGAAGCGCGGCGCGAGACCGGCCTGCCGGTGGTCACCGAGGTGATGAGCACGGAGGACGTGGACACGATTTGCGAGCACGCCGACATGCTCCAGGTGGGCGCGCGAAATATGCAGAACTACGCCCTGCTGCGGCGCCTGGCGACCATCGACAAGCCGGTGCTGCTCAAGCGCGGACCCTCGGCCACGGTCAAGGAGTGGCTGCTGGCGGCCGAGTATCTTCTCACCGGGGGCAATCCCAACGTGGTGCTGTGCGAGCGCGGCATCAAGACCTTCGAAACCGAAACTCGCAACACGATAGATCTGGCGGCGGTCGCCTTGGCCAAGGAACTCTCGCACCTGCCGGTCATCGCCGACCCCTCGCACGGCACCGGACGGCGCAGCCTGATCGCGCCGCTGTCGAAGGCAGCCATCGCCGTGGGTGCAGATGGGCTCATCATCGAGGTTCATCCCAACCCGGAACGGGCTTTGTCGGACGGTCCGCAGTCTCTCGACTGCCGCGAATTCCAGGCCATGATGCGCGAGTTACCGCTTGCGAAATGCGCTGCGGCAGTGGCCTGACGGGACCGAAATGGGCTGCCGGCTCGACTTATCGCCATGGGCGATAAGCGTAGCCGTATCAATAAGTTGCATAGGTGCGACGTTTGCCGTGGAGGGCCATGTTCCAGGCAACCGGTAGCTTTACTACTTCGGTAACGAGGGCGTGCGCCGCTTTGCATCCAGTGCGTTAATACCACTATCTATTGTGGTGTCCAGAGAATAATCTACACAATCTTGACTATCGCTTGGGCCCACACCAGAAGTACATGGCCTAAAATCCCCATAAAACACGGATAAAACAGGGATTAGTGCCTTGACACTACATACCATAGGGCTGCTATAACTCGCGCAAGCTCCCCCGAAAAAGGTTCTGTGCGGGGTCCGGAGGTCCGGACCGGTTGGAGGCTCTGGCCTGCAGTTGCCGGGCCTCTCTTGTGGAAAGGCATAAGCAGCATGGCCGACGCGCGTGAAGTGATGAACATCCGGCAAGCCTCCCAGTATCTCGGGGTCAGTCCGGACACGCTCTACAAATACGTGTACGAAGAAAAAATCCCTGCTTTCAAGCTCGGCAACCGCTGGAAGTTCAAGAAGACCATCCTGGACGCGTGGATGGAGCGCAAGAGCGTGCTGGGCGAGGGCCGGGGCAAAAAGAAACCAAGAACCGCACGCACCGCGGCGGGGGACTAAGAGGCTCTCATGTTCGGATTCGGAGCAGCGAAAAACGTTGTGGGACTGGACATCGGGTCCAGCAGCATCAAGGCCATCGAGCTGAAGAAGAGCAAGGGGCAGATCGAGGTGACGCACATCGGCTTCGAGCCCCTGGCCAGCGACATCGTGGTGGACTCGATGATCGTGGATTCCGGCTCGGTCTCCAGCGCCATCAGCAAGATCTTCACCGAGAACACCATCAAGTCCAGGCTGGTGGCCACCTCGGTGAGCGGGCACTCGGTGATCGTGAAGAAGATCGCCATCCCCACCATGAGCGAGCAGGAACTGGCCGAGCACATCGGGACGGAGGCGGCGCAGCACATTCCCTTCGACATCACCGATGTCAACATCGACTTCCAGATCCTCTCCGAGGACCTCAGCGGGCCGCAGATGGACGTGCTGCTGGTGGCGGTCAAGAAGGACAAGATCCTGAACTACACCAACGTGCTCTCGCTGGCGGGCAAGAGTCCGGCTATTGTGGACATCGACGCCTTCGCGCTGCAGAACTGTTACGAGTACAACTACGATCCGGCGCCAGGCGCGACCGTGGCTTTGCTGAACCTGGGCGCCAGCGTGATGAACATCAACATCGTGAAGGGCGTGACCCCGCTGTTCACGCGCGACGTGAGCGTAGGCGGCAATCAGTACACCGACTCGTTGCAGAAGGAACTCGACCTCAGCTTCGACGATGCCGAGGCGTTCAAGCTGGGCCGGCAGGTGGGCACGGTCAGCGCGGATGCCAAAACCCCCATTTTGCAGCAGGTCACCGAGATCATCGTGCTGGAGATCCAGAAGACTTTCGACTTTTTCCGCGCCACCGCGCCGGGTGAGCACATCGAGCGCATTTACCTGGCCGGCGGCTCGTCCAAGGTACCGGGACTGATCGAGGCGCTGCGCCAGGAGTTTTCCATCCCGGTGGAGCTGCTCAATCCCTTCCAGCGGGTGGCGCTGCCGCTGGGAGACACCACCGCCTTGGTGGACCAGAACGCGGGCCAGCTGGCGGTGGCAGTGGGCTTGGCCTTAAGGAGTTTTGAGAACCTATGATCCGCATCAATCTGCTGAGCATTCCGAAATCGAAGCGGGGCAAGCGGACGGCGGCGGCGCCGGCCGCCAGCGGTTCCGGTCCCAACCTCATGATCGTCGCCCTGGTGTTGGTGGTCCTCACCGCGGGGGTCAACCTGGGTTGGTGGTACAAGCTGAACCGCGAGGGCCAGCACATCGCCGCCGACATGGCCAAGGCGGAAAAAGAGAACCGCGAGCTGCTGCAGGTGAAGGCGCGGGTGGAGCAGAAGAACAAGCAGGCCGAGGCCTACCAGCGGCGGGTGGACGTCATCGACCGGCTGCGGGCGGCGCAGTCCGGCCCCAAGGAACTGCTGGCCATGATCGGCGACACGGTGAATTCGACCGACGCCGTGTGGCTGAACAAGATGAACGAGGACGGCCCCAACATCAACATCGAGGGCACGGCGCTGAGCATCGACGCCGTCGCCAACCTCATGGCCAACCTCAAGCGCACCGGTTACTTCAAGACCGTGGAGATGAAGGAGTCCTACCAGGACGACACGGTGCACACCATGCAGGCGTTTGTATTCACCCTGGTCTGCGAGAAGCAAGCGCAGCCGCAGAAATCGTAACCGGGACGGTCGCATATATGGCGAAGTTCAGTGAATTGCCGGGCAAGACACAAGTGGCCATCGTGGTGGTCGGAGCGGTGGCTCTGACGGTGGGCTTTTATTTCCTGCAGTTGCGGGGCATGACGGCAGCCAATCAGCAGGCCAGCGCCGCGCTGCAGGCCAAGCAGCGCGAGAACAACCTGCTGCGGCCCTACCGCGACAAAGAAAAAGAACTGGAGCAGAAGATCGCAGCCTTGCAGCAGCAGCTCGAGATCCTGAAGAAGATTGTTCCCGACGAGAAGGAAGCCGACCAGTTCATGCACATCATGCAGGCGACGGCCAATTCCGCCGGGGTGGAGATCCGCCGCTACACCTCGCGGGCGCCCGCGGCGCACGAGTTCTATACCGAGGCGCCGTTCGAGATGGACATCGACGGCCCCTATTACTCGGTGCTCAACTTTTTCGACCGCACCGCCAAGCTGGAACGGATCATCAACGTGGGCGGATTGCAGATGGCGTCGGTGAAGAAGCCGGGTGACGCCAAGGTGCGCAAGAGCTACCAGTATGCGCCCAGCGAAAGCGTGGTGGTGAGCTGCCTGGCGACCACCTTCTTCAGCCATGACATCAGTCCGCAGGCGACGCCGCCGAAGCCGGCGAACGCGCCCGCAAAGTAGGAAAACGGCAATGCTCAAGAAAATACTCTTCCTCGTGGTGATCGCAAGCTGCGGAGCCTGCGCCCAGCGGGTGGATACTCCCGCCAACGTCCGCAAGATCGTGGGCGGCCAGGGGGCGGCGGCAGCGCAAGCCGCACCTCCGGCGCCAGCCCGCGTCGAGGTGACGAGCGCTGCGGCGTCCCGTCCCATCACCGCCAACAGCAGCAACGACGCCAGCGAACCGCCGGCGGTCGACGACGAGGTGCGTCCGGAGCGCAAACTCGGCCAGGGCAAGCGCGACCCCTTCGTCAGCCCCATTTCCACCGCGACCGGGGCGGCGCTGCCGGCGAGCAACTGCTCCAGCGGCAAGCGCTGCCTGGTGATCGATCAGCTCGTGCTGCGGGGGGTGGTGAAGACCGCCAGTGGCATGATCGCGGTGGTTGCCAACTCCATCAACAAGGCCTACTTCCTGCACGAGAACGATCCGGTGTTCAACGGATACGTGGTGCGCATCACCGGTGATTCCGTGGTCTTCAAGGAGAACACCGTGGATCGCATCGGGCGGCAGGGTACGCGGGAAGTCGTGAAGAAGGTTACGGCCCCGTCAGCGTAACGGCGGGGGGCGGCAGCGCCGCCAACAGAAACACTCAAGAGGGTCAAACCTCAGCGGCAGGGGTCAAGATTGCCGCACATCCCGCAGAAGGCGGGACGGGGAGACAGAATGATGAGGGGCAAGCAACTGCTGGGCATTTTCCTGATGGTGTTCGTGCTGTCGATCATAGCCGTGGCCGCAGGGCCGCAACTCACGGCGGTCAGCCTCAGCACCCAGGACAACACCACTACTATTACCATCCGCGCCAGCGGCGCCTTCACGCACACGGAATATCGGCCTTCCGAAAATCTGCTGCTGGTCGATCTGCCCGGCGTTTCCGCCGGCGTGCTGGAAGGACAGAGCCAGCCGGTGCAGGGCCCCGGCGTCACCGCCTACCGGGTGGAGTCGTTCCAGGGCACGGGCGGCACCGACGTGGCGCGCGTGGAATTGACTCTCAGCGGCGCTCCCTTCGTCACTTTCAACCAGGATAAAGGCACGCTGGACGTGCGCGTGACCGCGGCGGAAACACCGGCTGCGGCGGCTACCCCGGCCGCTGCTGCGCCGGCCGCGGCCTCGGACCACGCCACAGCCCCGGAGCACGCCACGGCGGCGCCGAATCCGCCGGCCAGCCAGGCCGTGCAGGCGGCGTCTCCCGCGGACGCGGCCGAGACCGCCCCGCACCAGGCGGCGAAGATGGCCCAGCCGGTCTGGGTGCGCAGCGTCAATGTGATTCATGGCCGCCAGGGTATCGAGCTGGAGATCCGCAGCAACGGCGTGCTCAAACCGACGGTGACCAGGCTCGCCGATCCTGACCGGATCGTCGTCGATCTGGAGAACGCCCGCACGCTTCGCCCGGTACAGGTGCCGGTCAAGAGCGGCGAAGTCAAAGCCGTCCGCATGGCGCTGTACCAGGTGAATCCCCCCGTGACCCGTGTGGTTGTGGACCTGGAAGCGGCCCGCGATTATGAGCTGGTTCCGTCGGAGAATGGATTGCGGGTGAAACTGCACGCGCCCGCCCAGGTGGCGAGCCTGGGTGCGCCTCCGGTTCCGGCGGTGACGGCGCCGACCATGCCAGTGCTGCCCAAGGCCCCGGCGATTGCGTCCCAGGCCGTGGAGCAGGAGAGCACACCGCAACCCGCGAGTGACGCTGCCGCCGCCAGCCCCGCGCCGGTGAAGGAAGTGGCCAGCGCAGCACCGCCGGCGAATCCGCCGTCCTCAACCCAACCAGCGCCCTCAACCCAGCCAGCGCCCTCAACCCAGCCGGCGTCCGCCAATGCGCAAGACTTTGTGATGGTGCAGCCGAGCTATAAACCTAAAGCGGAGGCCGGTGAGCCGGTCGTCCGCGCCTCCGACGCTGCTGCCAAATTTTCCGGCGACAAGACCGAGGTTGCCTTGTCCAACGCTCCGCACCTGCCGGGAGCCAGCGGCAGCCTGCGTGCCGCGGCTCCTGTCAGCGCGGCACAGCAGCCAGCCGCGACCCCGGAGATGCCCATGGCCGGCCGGCCCAAGTACACCGGCGAGCCCATCTCGGTGAACCTGAAGGATGTCGATTTGAAGGACTTCTTCCGTCTCATCCACGAGATCAGCGGCCTGAACGTGGTGCTCGATCCCAACGTCCACGGCACGCTGACGCTGGTGCTGGATGACGTGCCGTGGGACCAGGCACTGGACATCGTGCTGAAGAACAACGGACTGGAGCGTCAGCTCGACGGCAATGTCCTGCGCATCGCCACCGTGGATACGCTGAAGCACGAAGCCGATTCGCGCCGCGAGCAGGTGGAGGCCCAGGCCCTGGCGGCGTCGAAGATCACGGTCACCCGCTTCCTGAGCTACGCGCACTCCAAGGACATGGTGCCCATCATCAAGAAGTTCCTGACGAGGCGCGGTGAGGTCGTTTCCGACGACCGAAACAACGCGCTCATCATCATGGATATCCCGCAGGTCTTCCCGGAGATCGACCGCGTGCTGACGCAACTGGACCGCAAGACGCCGCAGGTGGAGATCGAAGCCCGAGTGGTGGCGGCCACGCGCAACTTTTCGCGCGACATCGGCACCCAGCTCGGTTTCGCCTTGGGCAACAACGCCACCGCCGTGGGCGGCGCCAGCGCCGTCGGGACCAGCCCCATCGTGACCAACCCGCCCACCTTCAACGCCGGGAGCACCGGCAGCACCACTACCACCAGCGGCAGCAGCACCACGACCACCAGCAGCGTAGGCATTCCGTTGTTCAGCAGCCTGGGGGCGGTGGGTCCGACCAGCGGCCTCTCTCTGGTGAACATGGGTTCCAACTACCGTCTGGACGTCATCCTCACCGCGGCAGAATCGCGCGGATTGCTGAAGATCCTGTCGCGGCCACGCATCATCACTCAGAACAACATCCAGGCGGTGGTGCGGCAGGGCATACAAATCCCGGTCGTCACCGCGGCACAGTTGGGTGGTCCGCCGACCACGACCTACGTGCAGGCGTTCCTGCGCCTGACCGTGACTCCACAGATCACCGTGGAGAACACCATCTTCCTGAACGTGGACGTGGAAAACACCGTGCCCGACTTCTCGCAAGAGGTTAGCGGCAACCCCACCCTGGACACGCAGCAGGCGACGACCCAGGTGCTGGTGACCGACGGAGGCACCGTGGTAATCGGCGGCGTCATCCAGACCCAGAACTCGGTGCACATCGACCAGGTGCCGCTGCTGGGCTCCATCCCGGCGCTGGGCAATCTGTTCAAGCACCGGGCGGTCTCCACCCAGACGCAGGAACTGTTCTTCTTCATCACTCCCAAGATCGTCCAGACGTAGTCAACCAGCTATAACTGGAAAATCGACCGACGGCCCCCGGCAACCACCGGGGGCTTTCTGTTCTGCCGCCGTTAGGCCAGCCATTTACAATCCCCAATGGCAGCAGAACCACCCAATGACTCAATGGCCCGATGACCCAATCACCCAATGAAGTGATGGACTACCGCGGGCGCCAGCGCCGAGTGGCGCAGGTGCTTGAAGCACGCCGTCTCGACGCGCTGCTGGTGACGCACTTGCCGAATATCCGCTACCTGTGCGGATTCACCGGAAGCGCCGGCGTGCTCCTGGTCGCCAACGGCAGATCCACGTTCTTCACCGACGGACGTTACCGCGAACAAGCGGGCGCCGAAGTCCAGGGCGCGCGGGTGGTTGTGCCCAAGGGAGCGGTTTTGGATGCCGCCGCTCGTGCGCTCGTTGACTGGCGGGTCAGGAGGGTCGGTCTGGAAAGCGGGCACTTGAGCGTGGCCGCCGCAGCCAAGGTCGCGAGCGCACTCCGCACCAAGGCTCGCCTGCGCCAAACCCTGGGGTTGGTGGAAGAGCACAGAATGGTCAAGGAACCGGCCGAGGTCGAATGCCTCCGCGCTGCTGTACGGCTGGGATCGAGCCTGTTCGACAAAGCTGTGGCCGCCATCCGTCCCGGAGTGCCGGAGCGGGTGGTGGCGGCCGAGCTGGAGTATGCCGCGCGCAAAGCCGGCGCCGACGGCATGTCGTTCGAAACCATCGTGGCGGCCGGGCCGCGCTCCGCTTTGCCGCACGGGCTGGCTTCCGCGCAGCCTATCCCCCGGCGCGGATTCGTAGTACTCGACTTCGGTGTTATACTTCGCGGTTACTGTTCGGATATGACCCGCACCGTGCACGTGGGCAAGCCCGCGGCGGAAGCCCGCAGGCTGTACCAGGCGGTGCGGGACGCGCAACGGGCTGCCATCGACGCGGTGCGGCCCGGTAGCGCGGTGAGTGAGGTGGACCGGGCAGCGCGCTCCTGGCTGCGGCGCGAGGGCCTGTCGCAGTACTTCACGCATTCCACTGGTCACGGCGTGGGGCTGGAGATCCACGAACCTCCACGCATCGCCCGCGGGCAGCCGGAGGTGCTCCGGCCGGGGATGGTGATTACCATTGAGCCCGGTGTTTACGTTCCCGGCTGCGGCGGGGTCCGCATCGAGGACATGGTGGTGGTCACCACAACCTCGTGCGAGGTGTTGACTCCCACCCCCAAGGAACTCCTGGCTGTGTAAGGAAAAGCGGCTCCTGTCGTCTGCCCATGAACCAAAAAGAGCTGAAGGAACTCATTGAGTTCTTAATCGAGAAGGACATCGCCGAGTTCGAACTGGAACGCGGCGACGTTAAGGTGCGGATCAAACGGACGGCGGACGCTCGTGCTGCCGCGCCGGCGGAAGCCCGCTACGTGCACGTGGCTGCGCCGCTTTCCGCACCTCCAGCCGATTCCCTTGCGGTTTCGCCACCCCCGCCGCCGGTTGGGGCGCTGGCGAAACCGGCCGCCGAGGAATCAGGACTGCACGAGGTCAAGTCGCCCATCGTGGGGACGTTCTATGAAACGCCGTCGCCGGGTGCGCCCCCCTTCGTCAAGGTCGGGGACGTGGTGCAGGAGGGGCAGGTGCTTTGCATCATCGAGGCCATGAAGCTGATGAACGAGATCGAGGCTGACGCCGGCGGCGAGATCGTCAAGCGGCTGGTGAACAACGCACAGCCGGTCGAGTACGGGCAGGTGTTGTTTCTGATCCGGCCGCAGTCGTAGGAAGTTCATCCGCCGCGGATTGACGCGGATGAACGCGGATCAAAAAGCCGTGGAAGACCAGTGGGGACGCGAAGCGCGACTCACGGAACTTTTGTGTGGGTCCCCGGCGTCCGGGCGGCTTTGAACTCCATCCGCGTGTATCCGCGTGAATCCGCGGCGAATGAAGTTTTCCATGTTCCGAAAGATCCTCATAGCCAATCGCGGCGAGATCGCCCTGCGCGTGATCTGCGCGTGCAAGGAACTGGGCATCAAGACGGTCGCAGTATATAGCGAGGCCGACCGCAACTCGCTGCACGTTCGCTTCGCCGATGAGGCCATCTGCATCGGACCGCCGCGCTCCGCCGAGAGCTACCTGAACATCCCCGCGGTGATCAGCGCCGCCGAGATCGCCAACGTGGACGCCATCCATCCCGGCTATGGCCTGCTCAGCGAAAACGCCAACTTCGCCGAGGTCTGCGAGACTTCGCGCATTACCTTCATTGGCCCGCCACCGGAGATCACCCGCCTGATGGGGGAAAAGGAGAAGGCGCGCGGGGCCATGAAGGCGGCCGGTATTCCCATCCTGTCGGGCTCGGAAGGCTTGCTGGTGTCGGATGGGGCGGCGCTGGAGTGGGCGCAGCAGGTGGGATTTCCCGTGATCGTCAAGGCTTCGGCGGGCGGTGGCGGACGTGGCATGCGCGTGATCCGCAGCGCCGAGGAGCTGCCCGCGCTGTTCCACGCCGCCAGGTCGGAAGCCGCCGCCGCGTTCGGCAACGGCGACCTCTACATGGAGAAGTTTATCGAGCGGCCACGCCACATCGAGTTCCAGGTCCTGGCCGATAAGTACCGGAACGTGGTCAGCCTGGGCGAACGTGAGTGCAGCATCCAGCGGCGTCATCAGAAGCTGCTGGAAGAATCGCCCTCGGTCAAGGTCACGCCGGAGATGCGCCGCGAAATCGGAGACCGTCTCGTCTCCGCCCTCAGCCGTATCGGCTACGTGAACGCCGGTACGGTGGAGTTCCTGATGGATGAAGACGGCTCCCTGACCTTCATGGAGATGAACACCCGCATCCAGGTCGAGCACCCGGTCACGGAGATGGTCACCGGCGTCGATCTGGTCAAGAGCCAGATCCGGCTCGCCGCCGGCGAGCGCCTGGATGCGGTGTTGAACGGCGATCGCATCGAGCGGCGCGGCCACGCCATCGAGTGCCGCATCAACGCCGAGCATCCCGAGACGTTTGTTCCCTCGGCGGGAAAAATCAAAGTGTTTAATATGCCGGGCGGCACCGGCGTACGCGTGGACACTGCGGCCTACTCGGAGGCAGTCATCCCGCCGTATTACGATTCGCTGATCGCCAAGCTGATCACCCATGGCAAGGATCGCAACGAGGCGATCGCCCGCATGGCGCGCGCGCTGGAGATGTTCATCGTCGAGGGCATCTACACGTCGATTCCCCTGCACCGCAAGATCATGGCCGACCCGGATTTCCGCGCCGGCGACTTTGATACGAAGTTTATGGAGCGCTTTCTGGCGAAGCAGAAGGCGGCCAAGTGACTGCGGTGGAAAAGATCCTTACCCTGATTGGCGAGACCTGCGGGAGGGCACGGCTTCAGCCGTGCCGCAGAAGCTTTTAATGTATTGTCATTCCGAGCCCGACCGAGCGAGCGTAGGCGAACAAGGACGGGGCGAGGAATCTTGGTTTGTGACTTGCCGCGATTCCAGAGGCTCCCATCCCTCGCGACGCGCTCTGCTCGCAAGCTCGCCTCGCGCTGCTCGGGATGACAATTCAACGATGCGCTTGCGGCACGGCTGAAGCCGTGCCCTGATACGAACCCAACCATCAACAAGGCCATTTGCACGAAAAGCGATCCATGCTCCCTCGCCTCTACGCCATCATCGACCCCGCCTTGCTCTCCGGCGCCGGCGACCAAACAGCCCGCGTGGCGGCCTTCGCGTGCGAGCTGGCGAAGGGCGGCGCCACGCTTATTCAGTACCGCAACAAAACCAGCAGCGGCCGCCAGATGTTGAGCGATGCCCGCGAACTGCGGCGGGCTCTCGGTTCCGAAGTGCGTCTGATCATGAACGACCGCGCCGACCTGTGCCTCGCCGCGGGTTTCGACGGCGTACATGTTGGACAGGAAGACCTCTCGCCGGAAGGCGCGCGAGCGGTCGTGGGAGACCGGCTCTGGGTAGGCGTTTCGACGCACTCAATCGATCAGGTGATGCAAGCCGAGCAAACCTCGGCGGACTACATCGCCATCGGCCCGGTCTTCGCGACGGCTTCCAAACAGAACCCCGATCCCGTGGTCGGCCTCGAAGGCATTCGCGCGGCCCGCGCGGCGACTCGCAAGCCGCTGGTCGCGATCGGGGGAATCACCCGCGTTAACTGTGCCTCGGTCATTCAGGGGGGCGCGGATTCGGTCTCCGTTATTTCCGATTTAGTACATGACCCTGCGAAATCTGTTGCAGCATTCCTGCGTGTTTTAGGGTAAAACAAGCACACAAATGAGCAGCCAGGCGCAAGCCCAAGCCGTCCCCGAGCAGGAACTGGTCAAGGGGTTGGGCCTGACCAGTGCCACGACGCTGGTCATGGGCTCCATGATCGGCTCCGGCATCTTCATCGTCTCCGCCGACATCGCCCGCCTCGTCGATTCCCCCGGCCTGTTGATCCTGGCCTGGGCGGTGACCGGATTCATGACCATCACCGGCGCGCTGGCGTATGGCGAGCTTGCCGCCATGATGCCCAAGGCCGGCGGCCAGTACGTTTACCTGCGCGAGTCGCTCGGTCCGCTCTGGGGATTCCTTTACGGCTGGACCCTGTTCCTGGTGATCCAGACGGGAACCATTGCTGCCGTGGGCGTGGCCTTCGGCAAATTCCTCGGCGTGTTCTTTCCCTCGATCTCCTCCACGAACTGGATCATTCACCTGTGGAAGGCGCCGCCCATCCACCTTGGACCGATGGTGCTGGGCGACATGCACGTGGGCCTGAACACGCAGAACCTGATGGCCATCATCACTATCGTGGCGCTCACCGTGGTCAATGTTTTCGGCAT
>Ga0181538_10001935_pt1 | contig 22346 bp, 15 predicted proteins | sample PEATcosm2014_Bin_40_FD_119773 | JGI IMG/M metagenome (GOLD analysis project Ga0181538, IMG submission 119773) | Peatland microbial communities from MTU Mesocosm Facility, Houghton, MI, USA - PEATcosm2014_Bin23_30_metaG | ecosystem: Environmental > Terrestrial > Soil > Wetlands > Peat | place... | reverse complement strand
CGGGCGGGCCGATGCTGCCGCAGGCGTGGCCCAGCGCCAGCGAGAGCGGGCCGAGCAGGAGAAACGAAGGGCTGAGGCGAGCGAATTCGCCGCGGACCAAGAGGCCTACGCCTCGGACATGAATGTGGCGCAGCACGCCTTGGCCGACAATGACTTGGGCCAGGCCAGGCGCCTGCTCGACCGCCATCGCCCTCAGCCGGGCGAACCTGACTTGCGCGGATGGGAGTGGCGCTACCTCTGGCGCGAGTGCCGGAGCGACGCGCTAGGCGAGTTGTGTCGCCACTCGAATGCGGTTTATTCGGTCGCGTACTCTCCGGATGGCCGGACTCTGGCGGTGGCTGGGGGCTTCGTCGATCTCTGGGATTTGCCTTCCCGGAAGCGTATTGCGAATCTCCAGACGACCGGGCACATGGTGGCGTTCTCGCGAAACAACTTGCTGGCGGCGGATTCTTATGAAGAAACGATCGCTGTCTGGCAAGCGGACACCACCAACCTGGTCCGTCAGCTCCAACATGTGGGCGGGGTCAAGGTCCTCAAGTTCTCGCCGGATGGCACGCGGCTGGCCAGCCTTAATCACCAGGGAGAAATCACCGTTTGGGAGGTGGAAGGATGGACGATCGTTCGCCAGATTCACGGGCCACCGGGCTATGGCGGACATGACGGAGCGCTGGACTTTTCACCCGATGGCCAGGCCCTGGTCTTCGGCCACGCGGACGGCCTCGTGCGCGTAGTCAACCTGGAGACGGGATTCACCAATTTCAATATCTTCGCACACTCGGAATTGATCACGGCGGTCGCCTGGTCACCGATGGCTCACATCCTTGCCAGCGGCAGTGGTTACTCCGGTGGACCGATCAAGCTGTGGGACGCGTACTCAGGCCGGTACATCGGCTCCCTCGAGGGCCACACTTCCTGGATTACACGCGGACTGACCTTCTCCGCCGACGGCCGGCGCCTGTACTCGGCCAGTGGGGACCAGACCATCAAGATCTGGGACGTGTCCCAACAACGCTGCCTGGCGACGCTACGCGGCAGCAGCGACGAAGTTTATGGCCTGGCACTGAGCCCCGACGGCGCCACCCTGGCGAGTGCTTGCAAGGACGGCGTTGTGGCCTTCTGGAGTGCGTTGCCCGGCGCCAAAGAGGAGCAACCACGGGTGCTTACGCCAGAGCACTGGCTGGATGTTGCATCTTCCGCGAACAAAGCGGCCTTCGCCCCGGACGGTCGAGCGCTGGCGGAGGTGCGGGAGGGAATCGTCCGGTTGCGTGCGCTGCCCGCTTTGACCGAATTGGAATCTATCCCCGCGTTGGGTTCAAATGTCGAAGTGGTGGCCTGGTCGCCCGACGGAGCGGTGATCGTCAGCGGGAGCGCCGACGGCTGGTTGCGGGTCTGGTCGTGCGGAGAGCGCCGCCTGCTGCAGGCAATCCCGGATCGCGGGCTCCTCTATGGAGTGGGATTCTCAAGCGACGGCTTGCTATTCATGACGATGGAATGGGGTGGCGTGGTGACCGTCTGGAATACCCGCACCTGGCTGCGCGCCTGCATGTTTCGCGAGCGAGGAACCCAATCCGCCTCCCTTTCGCCAGATGGCCGTCGCGGCCTGACCGGGAGATGGACGGGCGAACTAAACTGGTGGGAAACTAAAACCGGCGGACTCCTCCGAGCAGTCACCTCCGGCCATCGGTATCCGGTCTCGGGAACGGCTTTTTCGCCGGACAGCACACGCGCGGCCAGCGTAGCCGAAGATGGCACGCTGGCGCTTTGGGATGCGTCTTCGTTCGATTGCATCAACAGATTCAAGGGGCACATGCTGGGGATCCATAGCGTGGTCTTCTCCCCCGATGGCCGCCGGCTTGCCACGGGCGGCGGCAGCGGTCGCGAGGCCGTAAAAGTGTGGGATGTGGCCACTTGCCGCGAAATGCTGACCTTGGCGGGAGGAGGGAGCATTTTTGGTTACGTCGCCTTTTCGCCCGATGGCAACTGGCTCATGGCCCGCAGTAACCTGGGCGGTCACCTGCACCTCTGGCGCGCTCCGTCGTGGGCAGAGATCGACGCCGCGGAGAAGCGGGCGGACGGCAAAGCCCAGTAGCCCCCCGGCGGTCTGCCGGCCACTTCATCAGCCCGCCCCTTGGCCGAAACACTCCCTGCACGTGTCCATTTTTGCCCCGCGATTTCGCACTAAAAGATGGAGACGATGATCACATGGTCTCCAAATCGAAAGCATGAAGATAGGGATGACTTATGAGAATCCCAACTACAGCGAGCCTTCAAACTGCGATGGCCGCGGCTCCAGCGGCGTGGAATGGAGAAAAGCGTTCGGGTATGATTGCCTCTCCAGGACTCCTTGGCCCCGCCGACACGGAACGGGACAGCGGGGCATGGTGGTGGCCCGTGCTTTGCCTCGCATTGGCGGTAGCGGTTCTGGCGGCACGGCTGGCAGGTCCCGGCTCTCTGACGAGAAAGCTGTTCCCGGCAGCCGATTTGGCGGCGGGCCCCCCGCTGCTGGATTCTTTCTCCGAGCCCGCTGTGGCTTGTGCCATCCTCAAAGAGGAGAGCCTACGCCTGTGGTGGACCGTCCAGATTGCGGCGGCGGAGGAGGAGCAGGCTCCACCAGGGCAGCGCGGGCGTGTTGCTGCCGAGGCCAACACCCAGTCGCTGATAGTCCTGGCAGGTCAAGTTCAGGATTTGGCCCTCGATTTGAACCAGCAGGTCATGGAGTTGGAACTGAACAACCATGCGTGGGATGAGTTTCTGGACCGTTACATTTTATTGCTTTACGAAGCGCCATACCGAACGGAGGCGTCATCCTGGGCCCAGAGCGCGTTGGAGCTCGCGCAGAAGTGCGACCGGGCTGAGGAGGTGGAAAGTGCACTGCGCCGCGTGGTCCGGTTGCACCGGCCTCCCCACACCGCAGCCAAAATGGAGGCGGCGCTCGACGCGTGGCAAACTCAGCGATCTTCGGGCAGTTATGTCAACGGACGATGAAAGCAAGCGTTTCTTGTATTGTGCTGCGCCGGCTGCTGCTGGCCGGCACGCTGGTCTTGGCCTTGAGCCAATGGGTCTGGGCGCCCGTGCTAGTCGCTGGCAATAGTATGCGACCGACCCTGTGCCCCGGCAGCATCATGGGCCTCAACAAGTTGGCTTATCGCTTCGGCCGCCCACGCCGCGGAGACATCGTTGCCATCTGCACCGGGCGGGAGCTGATCGTCAAACGCATTTTAGGGCTGCCTGGTGAAGAGGTTCGAGCCGACGGCGGTGTCTTCTACATTAACGGCCGCCCGTTGGCTGAGCCGTACGTCTTGTTCAAGGACTCTGACAACATCGCTCCCGGCCGGCTCGGCGCAAATCGCTTCGTGGTGGCCGGAGACAACCGGCAGGGAACCCTGATAGGCGTGGTAAGCCTGGACCGGATTGTGGGCCGCTTGACGGCCTTGCGATAAGTCGAGTTTTTCAAGGAGATCCGACTTCTGCCCGCGTACCCCGGCACGTCCATCGGCGGGCTTGCGGGCCATGCTTCCTGGATTGTGCACGGATTGAGCTCTTTCCCCGAGATACACAGGACCAAGGATGCCGCCGCCGGACCGCTTTTAGAAAAAGACTTCACTTGGGGTGTCCATTTTTGTCCGGCGATTTCGCACTGAACTATGGAAACGATAACTAGCAAGACCAGAACAGCTATGAAATCCCACTTGCCAACGAACTCCAGCAGATCCAGCCGCTGCGCAGCGCTAGGGCTGGCGGCAGCAGCACTCTTCGGGGCGACGTCGGACCTCGCCGGCCCGGCTACGGGTATGAAAGTGCTACCTCTCCATGTGCCGGCGGCGGCGGTGCATTCAAAGGCGACGGGAATTCTCCCGCCGACTGAGCGCCTAAGGCTGGCTGTGGGCTTGCCGTTTCGGGACGCGCGCGGTCTGGACGAGTTTCTGGCGCAAGTGTATGACCCAGCGAGTCCTAATTACCGACGATTCCTGACGCCGGAAGGATTCACTGAGCGGTTTGGACCGATTGCGGAGGACTACCAGGCAGTCGTGGAATTTGCGCAGACCAACGGCCTGATTGTGGCAGCAACCCACGGGAATCGGCTGTTGCTCGATGTGACGGCTTCCGTGGCGGACATCCAGCGCGCGTTTCACATCACTCTAAGCACCTACCAGCGTCCTGACCAGGCAGGGGAGTTCTTTGCCCCGGACATGGAACCTAGCGTCGAGGCGCGGCTGGCGATATCCGATATTAGTGGCTTAGACAACTATAGCCGACCCCATCCCATGAGCCTTAAGCTGGTGGGCCCTGGGTCCGGGTCGGGGCCTGTCCCGTTAACGGGTTCAGGTTCCAGCCCGGGGGGCGGCTATTTGGGGAGAGACTTGCGCGCGGCGTATTTGCCCGATGTTACGCTGACCGGCGCGGGCCAGATGGTCGGGCTTTTGGAGTTCGACGGTTTTTACCCCACCGATATTACGGCCTACGAAACGGCGGCAGGTCAGCCCGGCGTGCCGATTCAAACCGTTCTGCTCGATGGATTCGACGGCGTGCCGACACCCGGCCCATACGGCGGGAACCAGGAGGTCTCGTTGGACATCGAAATGGCGATGGCCATCGCACCCGGCCTGTCGCGAATCGTCGTCTTTGAGGCCGGGCCAGCCGGGATTGTCAACGACGTGCTTAACGCCATGGCGGCCAGCAACCAAGTGAAACAGTTCAGTTGCTCCTGGGGTTGGCAGGGTGGTCCCAGCGCGACCCGGGACAACATCTTCAAGCAGATGGCCGCGCAGGGCCAGTCGTTCTTTCAGGCTTCCGGTGACAGCGATGCCTATACGACAGGCGCTGATTCGGTCAATGGCGTTGACAATCCCATGCTGGGGAACGCTCCCTCGAGTTGCCCCTATATCACCATCGTCGGTGGGACGAGCTTGAGCACCACCGGGCCGGCGGGTGCCTGGCTGTCCGAAACCGTCTGGAATGCCGGGTCTCGAATGGGCCAATACGTTGGCAGCAGTGGCGGTATTAGTTCCTACTATTCCCTTCCAGGCTGGCAGGCGGGTATTGACATGACGGCCAACGGCGGCTCGATCAGCCAACGCAACCTGCCCGACGTGGCCCTGACGGCAGATAATGTCTATGCCACCGGCGGCAACGGTTCGAGCGGCGCGCTGTGCGGTACGAGTTGCGCGGCGCCGTTGTGGGCCGGCGTGACCGCACTCATCAACCAGCAGGCGGTAACCGCGGGGAGAGGGACGATTGGATTCCTCAATCCGGCCATTTACGCCATCGGAAAAAGTGCGGCCTACCAATCGAATTTTCATGACATTGTCAGCGGCAATAATTGCTCAGCAAGCAGCCCGAGCCTGTTCTATGCCACGGCAGGTTATGACCTCTGCACTGGCTGGGGGACGCCGGCCGGGCAAGCGCTCATTGACTCGCTCGCCGGGGCCGCCAACCCGCTGCTGATCATGCCGGCGAGCGGCTTTACGTGCACCGGCCCTGTGGGTGGTCCGTTCCAGCCGGCTTCCGGGACTTTTTGGTTAACTAACGCGGGAGCCGCTCCCCTGACCTGGTCGCTGGTGAACACCTCGAGCTGGCTCAATGTCTCGGCCACTGGCGGCACCCTGGCGGCCGGGATGGCGAGCCGGGTTTCCGCGAGCCTCACGGCGCCGGCCTGCCAACTCCCACCCGGGACTTATGCGGCTTCGTTGGTCGTGAGCAACAACACCGGAGGGGCTCTCACCGTTACGATGACGCTGGCGGCCGGCCAGTCTGTGGTGGAGAACGGCGGCTTCGAGACGGGCGACTTCTCCGGCTGGACCCTGCACGGGGATACGATCATCTATGACACAATTTACAACGCCGTCGAGGGGCTGGACTCGGGATTCGACGTGGTGCATTCGGGGAATTACGGTGCCTTCCTGGGCGACGGCCAGCTTGCCTCGCTCTCGCAGATCCTCGCCACTTTCCCCGGACAGTTGTACCTCCTGTCGCTGTGGCTAGACAATCCCGCCCAAGGAGCGGGCCAACAGTTCCGACTCAATTGGAATACCAACGCTACGGCCACCACCACGCTCTTCAGCGTCGCGAACCCGCCGGCATTTGGCTGGACCAATTTGCAGTTCCTGGTGCTCGCAACCGGCACGAACACTACCATGCAGCTTCAGGCGGAAAACGACGCCAACTACTTTGGTGTGGATGATATCACCGTCACACCCGTCCCTACGCCGACGATCCGAACCTCGACAGCGAGCGGCAGAGACTTCCAATTATCCTGCTTCGCCACGGCTGGCTTGGCCTATCAAGTCCAATACAAAACCGACCTGGCGCAACCCGACAGGATCAACCTGGGAGACCCCTTCGTCGCGACAGATTACTTCTCGAGCTGGGTGGATACCAACGCCATCCCTTCGGTGCAGCAGCGCTTTTACCGCATCGCCATCTGCCTGCCGCAACCCTGACCTGCATATGTCAGACCCCGGTTGGAATGCGGACAGATTGGAAGGGAGGGCGAGCGTCCCCGCGAGCCCTAATTGCTTAACCTCCCAGCCTCGGACTGGGGGTATCGACTGAGGGCGTTTGTGCAAGAGCGAGGTGGTCCAATTGACCAAGGCCCAATAACAAGAGAATCGGGAGGACGAAAATGACCCGGGTCCAGGACTAGCCGGAGTAGCGGGGGACTTGCGGGCGGCCGCCTTCTGATGTTGCAGGCATTCCTAGTTTGTAAAATCCACGAGGGACTCGGTCAAGGGAAAGGTCTGGCGCAGAAGCTTGATGGGCGCAGCTCGGTTCTTGAGCGTCGGCGAGCCGCATCTCATTGACTCACCGCCTTAGCGGCGTACGCGACGGACGCACATTTTGCAACCGCTTCAGCAGTTTCGTGTGCATGGGCAAACCGCTGAAGCGGTTTTGGCACCCTGAGCCACGCCTACACCCCGCTGATGCGGGGTGTTAATGAGACATTTGTAAGCATAAGAGTTTTCGAGGCCGCGTCCACGCGTTAGCAACCGGGTGGCGCCCGGGATTGGCGCTAATCGCCAACCTAGCGAGTTGCGATCGCTTCTTATTTCGACAGCGGAGCAAGGACTGCCTCTGTGGACTTTCCAACCAGATAAAGGGGTGACTGCTCCAGCACCGCTTCCCGTAGCAAGAAGCGGTCCCCCATGATGTCGTAGGCCTGGACCGCCGGGGCTGGCTTGAGCTTGCGTGACTTGCCTGCTTCGCACCACGCAATCGCCACTAAGCGATCTTTGGCCCGGAAGACGTAAGCACACAGCCCGTTGGCGTGCGCCGTCTTTACGCATTCGTCGGGCACGCCCAGCAGGCGCGTGAGCGCGGCGACGCCGGCATACATCTTGCGCGGCGTGCCGCCGTACTCGAAGAGCACGCCGCCGGCATCCGGGCCGTTGATGGTGCCGCACTCGCCGGCGTGGAAGAATATCTTCCGCACGCCGTGCGCGAACGATACAGCCGTGAACTTCACAATGTGCTCCGTGGCGGCCCGCTCGCTCGGCCAACGGCAGCGATTCATGGCCGCGTCGCCGACCGACGCCGGCACGCAGGGAGGGTCGTCATCCGCGTAGCAGCCCCATTCGGTGATCCAAACCGGCTTGGGTCCGCCGTTGGCGCGCATGAGGGTCTCCAGCGCGGCGAACGGCTCCTCAAAGCTTTCGGCCGGGCGCGGCGGGTCGTACATGTGGAGGTCGAACACATCCACCCAACGCAACCCGCCCTGGGCAACGAAGTCGCGGGTCAGGCCGTCTGCGAGGTTCGCGCTGATACCGCCGACCACGCGGCACTGCGGATCGGCTGCGTGCAGGGCGCGGCTGCCGGCCTCCAACACGCGCAGGTAGTCCGCCAGCGCGTAGCCGAATTTCCGGGGCAGGGCGTAATCGGTATAGACCGGTTCATTGAGAATCTGGAAGTGCGTCACTGCGCTGGGCTTGCTTTGCGTGTAATGGCGCGCCACCTCTGCCGCGTAGGCGCCGAACTCGTTCATGTCCGCCGGCGGATAGCTCAGAGGCAATCGCGCGCGCAGGTAAGTATCGTTGCCTGCCGCCTTTTCTACTTCCTCGGCACGGGCGGTCGTGGACCAATTGGCTGAGGGGAAGGGCAACAGCACTTCGACCTGGCTATCCAGGTCGAGCACACGCTGGATTTGGGTGTCGGCGGCGGAGAAATCGAACTTGCCCTTCACGGGCTCGACCGTCTGCCATTTGGCGGACCAATCGCGCCACCACACGATGCCGGCTTCGCGGGCAAGACGCACCAGGAAATCCCAGGGATAGGCGTGATTGAAGCCGAGCGGGGAGTCGGCCAGATCGGCGGCTGCCGGAGTGATGATTGCGCAGCGGAGTGACGAGAATGACCCCATCTTGCTGGAGGGGATAGTGGCGAAGGAGCGGGGGATCCAGGTTGCGCGGAAGAAGCCCTGCCGGCCTTGGCAAAGGAGGGGCAACGTCAAGGTGGCGTTGCGGTGCGGAGCCACGTTTAAATCAGGGCCCTCGGTCAAGGCAACATGATCGAAGAAGTCGATTACTTGGAGTTTTCCGCGGACGGTTTGCTCTTGGTCGGTGTTGTTGAAGGCGCGGAGGGTGACCGCCATACCGGCGGCTGGGTTCGTGAAGATGTTTCCCATTGCGCTGGTATCGATGAACGATTCGACCGGCTGGCGGGGTTCGTAGGCGGTGGCATGGTCGCCGCGTTCCAACTGGACCGCGTCCACCCACAACGTCGCCGCGTCGCGCCCGGAGGCCACGAGATCGAGGCCGACGGCGATGAACAGGAACGGTTGGGCCGGGGTGAATGTGAACTCATGTCGTTGCCATTCCTTGCCGACCGTTGCCTGCCGACTTGAAAAATGGAATGGGGCTTCGAGCGCAACCAGTTGCGCCGCGACACCCTCAGTGTCTGCTCGGAGAGATGCCGAGAGCGTGAGCTTCTCGCCCGGCTTGACGTGGAACCATCCGTGGTTGGCCGCCAGTACCCGGCGAATGGGCTGCCGGACAGGTTCGTAATAATCGAAAGAATAAACCGGCAGCGTTGCGGGTGTCAGCGCGATCTTCAGGCTGTGGCCACCGTGCTGGGCGACGGCACCATCGGGCTCTGCTTCGAGGCGATACAGGTTGCCTGCCCAGCCGCTGAGGCCGTAGGTGAAGCTGCCCCAGTTGGCGGCGCCGCACTCGAAGCTGCTGTTTGGCACGAAGTTCTTCACGCCTTCGGTGGAGATTTGGGGGAGCCATTGAAGGCCGCCGTCCGATTCGGCCAGCACCACGTCGTCAAGCCACAAGGTCCCCGTACCCTTGAACCAGAATTGCAGGCGGCTGTCGGTGGCGGCGAGGTCCTTGCCGGCGCGGAATAGAAACTCGAATCGCGCCCACTGTGCGCCGGGCGAGCACACCTCCTCCAGCCCGACCCGCTCCCAGCGGCGCGTGTCGGAGAGGGCCAATTCGACCGCGCCGCCCTTGATGCCTTCGGCCTTCGCCCAGAACGTGATTCGATACCACTGGCCCTGGCGAACGCTGACTATGCCAGTCTGGCAGATCATCGCGTGGAAGTCCGGCCCGTCGCCGTCGAAGGCTGAGCAGAGCAGTTTGGCGCAGTGTTTGCCGTCGCGCCCTGTGTCCAGAGTGAGTTGTTGCTGGACCGCCAGGTTTCCAGTGCACGACCAGTCGTCGGGCACGCCGGGCTTGGTTTGGCTTCGCTCGAAGGAGCCATTGGAGACGAGGTTGGTCTCCGCCGCGTGGCCGAGGGCGGCGATGTTCAAGGAGGTGAAGGCCACAAGAAGCATTAGTTTCATAATTCCACGTCTGGCGATTGTCCTTGTCCGCTTTTCATCGCTCGCCGCAGGCGCGATTGATCTGGTCTTATTGCCGCGGACTGAGGCTTCACAGTACCGGAGAGGCTAAAACATGGAGGCAAAAAGATGCGAGAGGAATCACTTTATTGCCTCTATCCACTGCCGGGCCAATTTATTGTGCCGCTTTGGGGGGAGGCTGCTCCACCGGGAGGCGGAATTGGTTAGGGCGCTCTTGCAAAACCCGGCGCAGCCAGGCTTCCGGATAACCGACCTCTAAAGTTTCCCCTTTGTCACTTCGGACATAGCCGTCGTTATATTTTGTGATCAAATGCTCGGTCAAGGCGCGCCACCGTTCCACGGTTGATTCGGCGTGCATCACGGAATAATCGGTCAGGTAACGCATCGCCAGGTTCGTGTTGCTGCCCGCCAATTCGAGGGCGGTCTTCTCCACCGCCGGCTGAAGCGCCAGCAGGTTCGACTCGATGTCTTTTTGCGCGGCCTGGAGCTCGGGCATCATGTAGGAGTACTTGCCGTCAGCGTAGTTCGCCGCCAGGTTGAACACCCACCAGGCGGAGTCCCAGGAGAACTTCGCGATCGAGCCACCGGCGAAGCTCCTTGGCACCGATTCGAGGGAGCAGTAGAACGGCGAATAGCAGGTCGTATAACTGTCGTCCATGCCGAACCACAGCACTCCCCCGACCAGGTCCGGCAGCCAGGCTCGTGATTGCGAGACGCTCGAAAAGGCCGTCTGCTGGGTCGAGATTGGCCGTTCCCAGCAATACTCGACGCCGTCCACCTTGAAGGTGAGCGGACGCGAACGCCGCGGCTGACCGAACGGCCCCGCGTCGATCCCTTGCGTCATGTCGAACTCGGTTCCCTCGTAGTGGTCGCGGAGCAAGGCGAACACGTCGGCCATTGTGAGCTTCTTGTCCGGCTTCACGAAGAGGGGGTAAGGTTGCGCGCTGGGCTTGGAGCGGTGGTAGTCGGGGGAGAAGTTCAGGGAAGGCGCCGCCCGCCGGAAGATGCTCCACACCCGCGTGTCCGATACGCGCCTCGTAAAAGGCGTCGCCGGATTATAGGCGTCGCAGAAACGAAACGGCTGCCCGGATTTCGGGTCGTACCAACCCTTGCTCACCGCGAGGCTCTCGACGTTTTCTGAAAAGAGGCAGTTGGCGGGGTCGTGGCGAGGAATCTCGGCCAGCCGGGCATGGTTGGCGTGACACGAGATCTCGCCGTCGGGCACCCGCACCGCTGCCCACGCGCCGCCCTTCCCGCCAGGGCCCGTCCCTACGATCTCCAGAATCCAGGCCTCCTGGGTGTCGGCGATGGAAATTGACTCACCTTCCGACGCATACCCGTAGTCGGCGACCAGTTGGGTCATGACCTGGATGGCCTCGCGTGCCGTGCGGGCGCGCTGCAGCGCCAACTGCATCAGGTGGGGATACTCCATGAGCGCGTTGGTGTTGATCAACTCCTCGCGGCCGCCGAACGTGGATTCGGAGACCGACAGTTGATGCTCGTTCATCAGCCCCACCACTTTGTAGGTGTGAGACACTTGCGGGATCCGGCCGCGCGGCGCCTTCGTTACCGGATCGTGCGGGCCTGCGTCAATCATCTCCCCCGGCGCGTGATCCATGGCGGGCACGATCCCCAGCGTCGCGTAAGCGCCGCCAGCGTCGCAATGATAGCTGATAATCACCGAGCCGTCGGCTGACGCCCCGCGGGAGACCAGCAGGCTCGTGCATGCCACGGCGGGCAAAACGGCCACGGCAACCGTCATCAGCAGCATGACCAACAGCGGCGGAAGGGGTGGAGTTCTGCGAGCGCGCTTGGAAGCGGGGCCGGTCAGGGTGTGGGACTTTCGGAGCGAAGCGAGCTGCGTCCTAGATAGGAAGTTCATGATATTGCCTGGTGTGCGGTGAAGGAATAGACTTGGCAGCCACGCGTGTCAATCGGGCGTTCTTGCCGGGTGAGATCGGGCAGCCCGGTCGAGCCCTTGTTGCGACAATTGATGACCTCATGCATCAGCGATGCGTCAGAGGAAATCCAGCGTTACCAGCCAGATAATATGGTGTACGTATCGTGTACGGGCATGTTGTATCTAGCGTACCTGTAGCGGTCCTTTGCCACAGTGTTAGTGCGCTTGCTCGTGAGATCTTCCTGCCACGTTTCGCAGAGAAGCGCTTTACGGGGCTTGGGTTGCGCCGGTCAGGCGCTTGATGTATTCGACTTCGGCGGGGTCGTAGGGGGTGCCGTCGCGGCGGAAGATGTCATGGAACCATAGCGACGGCTCGCTGGTGTATTCTTTTTCCCACGAGTCCCATGGGTAGATCGTCTGTGTCTTGCCGTCCACGAAGCCCCAGTTGTAGGCGGCGACGTGCTGCTGCTTGAGATAGCCGAGCACGGGGCTGAAGCGGGAGCCGGTGGGCCGGGCCATGAATTCGGTGCAGAGAATGGGGCGTCCGTAGCGGCGGAGGTTCTGCACGCACTTGCCCATGTCCTCGATCGGGCCGTAGCAATGGAAGCTGATGACGTCCGACTCGCCGAGCTGGCATTGCTCCATCGCGGAGAGCCTAGCCGGGTCGGGCCAGTTGCCAATCCAGACGCCCGTAGTCAGGGGCTGGGAGGGGTTCATCTCGCGCGCCCAGACAAACGTTTTGCGAAGCAGCGCCAGGGTGAGCTCGGCTTTGTTGGGCAGTTCAACGTCGCGGTACTGGGTGACTGGGTTGTCGGGCTCGTTATACAGATCCCACACCTGGACACGGGGGTCGGCGCGGAAGCGGCCGATGACGGCCTGGATATAGGGTTTGAGCTCGTCGTGGCGCGCAGGGTCTCTGAGCAGCTCTTGTGCTGGGCTCTGCACCCAGCCGGAGTTGTGGCGGTGCGGATACGGCTCGCGCTGTTTGCCCGGTTTGGGCAGGGGATCCCAGACGGCGTCGAACAGGACGAACATGACGCCGATGCGATGCCGGGCGGCGAGGTCGAGGAAAGCATCCATGCGGTGGAGAAAGCCTTCGCGGTCTTGCCGCCAGGCGATGTCATGCAGGAAGACGCGGACGGAGGTGAAGCCGAGCGATTGCGCCCAGGCGAGTTCGCGGTCAATCGTGGCGGGGTCCCAGGAATCGGCCTGCCAGCATTCAAGCTGGTTGATGGCGGTGCTGGGGATGAAGTTGCAGCCGACGAGCCAGGGCTGGCGGGCATACCATGTGTTGGCCTGGGCGGGCGTCCATTGGTAGCGGGGCGCGGCCGCGTGGGGAGTGGTAGAGCAACTGGTGAGCAGGGCAACGAGAGCGGAGAGGGCGATGAGTTTCATGGTGATAAGCTCCAGGCTGATTTCAGCGCGCACTGGGACCATGAACCGCGGCGAGCAAACGGACCCCTCTCCCTTGCCCTCTCCCCTTCGGAAGGGGAGAGGGGACTGCCGCTCGCTCGGGGTAGCAGGTTCATGGAGAGATGTTTCGGGCTCAACGGTCTCGATATTCTGACGACTGATACGCGTCAGGCGGCTACAACAGGTTGCCGCCCCGCAACAGGAGAGTAATTAAGCCGGGCTGCCGAAATCCAGCACAAGAGTTTACGTGCGGTGGGCATCATTGGTGGAGTAAGCTGAGGGGGCTTATGCGGCGGACTCGATTGACTCGCGGGCCTAACTTACTCGGTTGTGGGTAGTGACTGGCCAAAGCTCCGCGGGCTGGCGCTGGAGGAAGTGAAGGCGACGGTGGGGTCGCTGCCGGCGCCGCTGCGGGAGCGGGTGGAGGCGTTGCCGGTGAGCTTGGAGCGCTACCCGAACGCGGCGCATCGCCGGGACGGCATTGAGGCGGACACGCTGGGCCTGTTTGTGGGGCCGGCGTTCGCCGAGGAAGAGAACGCGACCGAGCCGCTGCCACCGCAGATCATTCTTTTCCTCGAGAACATCTGGGACCTGGCCGAAGCCGACGAAGCATCCTTCCGCGAAGAGGTGCACACGACCTACCTGCACGAATTGGGGCACTACCTCGGGCTCGACGAGGACGATCTGTTCGACCGGGGGCTGGAGTAATAAGTTTGCACCTCTCAGAAACTATGTAACTTTCGTCGCAGTCCGGGAGTCTATTGAAGAGGTGCGGGCGACGCAGGAAGCCGGGGCCGGACGAGAATGGTTGGGAGGATCAAGACTGAAGCCCCAAATAAGCCTGGAACGAGCTAGGAACATGCTAGGAACATGCTAGGAACATGCTTGCAACTATGGAGGCGCTCCGGCACTGCTCCAGAGGCACGAGCTTGTTGGCAGGGTGGGGCGGCCCTGCGGACTAGGAGGGATGCCCGCCATCGCAGATAGAGGTGGTTACGGAAACAACCCTCTGATCCGCTTCGCTTCCTGTACGCGTTTGATGCCCATAGTCAGGGCGGCCAGACGCATGGAGATCTTCTGCTTGCGGCTGAGGGAAACGACTTGGGTGTAGGCCGTTTCCAGGATGCGGAACAACTTATCGACGACTTCGGTCTCCCCCCAGAAGAAGCTTTGCAGGTCTTGCACCCACTCGAAATACGAGACGATGACGCCCCCGGCGTTGCAGAGCACATCGGGGATGAGGAAGATGTCGGGCCGTTGGTCCAAGATTACGTCCGCCTCGGGGGTGGTGGGGCCGTTGGCGGCCTCGGCGATGATGCGACACTGGATCTTGCCGGCGTTGGCGGCGGTGATTTGGCGCTCCAGGGCGGCGGGGACGAGGATGTCACATGGCAGCACCAGCAGTTGCTCGTTGGTGATGGGTTCAGCCTCCGGGAAGCCGGCCACGGACTTGGTGCCGGCGACGTGCTTTTCGAGGCCCCAGAGGTCGAGGCCGTTGGAGTTATAGGCTCCGCCAAAGGCATCGGTTACCGCGAGGACCTTCACCCCATAGCGGGCGAGCGAGAGCGCGGCGACGGAGCCGACGTTGCCAAAGCCCTGGATGACGGCAGAGGCTTTGCTGATGTCCAGCCCGATGGTGTCCGTGGCGCGGTTGACGAGATAGCCGACGCCGCGTCCGGTGGCCTCGCGCCGGCCGAGCGAACCACCCAGTGCGACCGGTTTACCCGTGACGATGCTGGGCACGGTGGCGCCGACGTGGACGGAGTAGGTGTCCATCATCCAGGCCATGATCTGTTCGTTGGTGCCGAGGTCGGGGGCCATTACGTCCACTTGCGGGCCGATGAACGGGATCATTTCCTGCGTGTAACGGCGGGTTACACGCTCCAGTTCCTGAATCGAGAGCTTGCCGGGATCGCAGGCGACGCCACCCTTGGCGCCGCCATAGGGCAATCCGGTGAGGGCGCATTTCCAGCTCATCCACATCGCCAGCGCTGCCACCTCGCCAATGGTCACGTCGGGATGGAAGCGCAAGCCGCCCTTGGTGGGGCCGAGGGTGAGGTGATGCTGAACGCGGTAGCCGGTGAATACCTGCGTGGACCCGTCGTCGCGATGGATCGGGAGGGCGACGGTCATGGCGCGCTTGGGGTATTTGACGCGGTCGCGCTCGGCGGTGGGCATTTGCAGACGGTCCGCCACCAGGTCAAACTGCTGGCAGGCCATGCGGAACGTTGGATGATCGTAGATTTCCATAGAGGGAGAATACGGAATAACCGCAATTGGTGAATAGCGAATTGTGGACAGCGGCTGGTGAATTGTGATTAGTGCCCGGGAAACACACCCCCGGGGCGCCGTGACCGATCACCGGTTACTGGCCACCGATCATTATTCACTAATCATAAGTCACTGGCTACATTGTTGACGATGTCCGACACGCTGGTCGTCAACGAAATCTATTTGAGCCTGCAAGGCGAGAGCACCTTTGCCGGGTTGCCGTGCATCTTCATTCGGCTCGCCGCGTGCGACTTGCGCTGCTCGTATTGCGACACCGCCTATGCGTTCACCGAAGGAGAGAAGCAAACGTTGGGGCAGGTGCAGGCGGCAGTCCATCGGCTGGCGGGGCCGTTCAAACGAGTGCGGAGTGCGGAAGGCGGAGTGCGGAATGCAAGCGAGTCTCGGCATGCTCGCTACGATCTGCCCCTGGTGGAGTTAACTGGCGGGGAGCCTTTGTTGCAGAAGAACTCCCTGCCGCTCATGCGCGCGCTCTGCGACGACGGGTTCACGGTGCTGCTCGAAACCAGCGGCGCGCACGACATAGCGCCGGTGGACCCGCGCGTGAAGCGCATCATGGACCTGAAGTGCCCGGGCAGCGGCGAAGCCTCGCGCAATCGGTGGGAGAACTTGTCCTGTCTTAAGGGCAGCGATGAGATTAAGTTCGTCATCGCTACCGTGGAGGATTACGAGTGGGCCAAGCAATGCATCGCCGAACACAAGCTCGACGCGCTTTGCCCGCTGTTGTTCTCATGGGCCCATCCGCTCGGACCGGAGCAACAGAGCAAATCACTGAAGAAGTTGCCGGCTGGGCAGACGCCGATTTCCCGCCGGGACTTGGCCGAGAGGATCATGGCCGATGCGTTGCCGGTGCGGTTCCAGGTACAGTTGCATAAGGTGATCTGGGCACCGGAGCAACGCGGTGTCTGAACACTGATGAACAACCGCCAAACCCTGCAACTGCTGCGCGCCTACGAATCGCGCAATATTACGTTCATGGAGGTGGACGGCTCGTGGCCCATCGTTTGGGAACGGGCCAGCGGGGTGCATGTCTGGGACGCGAACGGGAAGAAGTATTTGGATCTGACCGCAGCGTTCGGCGTGGCGGCGACCGGGCACGCCAACCCGCGCGTGGTCAAGGCAGGGCAAGAACAGATGGCGAGGCTGCTCCATGCGATGGGCGACGTCCATCCGCATGCGCTGAAGGCGCAACTGGCGCGGGAGTTGAGCCGGATCACATTCGAGCGATGGCAAAGGAAGTCTAGAGTCCAAAGTCTAGAGTCTAAAGTCGTGGGCCTCACGACGGCGGCTACAGGCAAGACGATTTTCTGCAACTCAGGGTTTGAGGCGGTGGAGGCGGCGCTCAAGACAGCACTGCTGGCGACGGGGAAGGCAGGCGTGATCGCGTTTGAGGGGGGCTATCATGGCCTGGGCTACGGCGCGCTCAATGCCACCCACCGCGCGCATTTCCGTGGGCCTTTCCGCAGCCAGCTTCGCAAGTTCGGACACTTCGTGCCGTTTCCGAAGGTAGGCCGGGCGTCGGGCCTGGACCGGATTCATGGCGCTGCCGCAGTGCGGGACAGGCGAGACGCCTGTCCTACTTTGGATCGAATCGAGTCCTTGATGCAGCGCCTTTTTCGGCGCGAGAGGATTGGGGCGGTTCTGGTCGAACCAATTCAAGTGCGAGGCGGCATGAACATTCCACCACCGGGATTTCTGCCCATGTTGCGCCAGCTTTGTGACGAGCACCGCGCCCTGCTGATTCTGGATGAGATCTATACGGGCTTCGGTCGAACCGGCAGATGGTTTGCCTGTGAACACTCTGGGACGGTGCCGGACGTGATTTGCCTGGGCAAGGCGTTGACGGGCGGATTTCCACTCTCAGCTTGCGTCGGACGCGCCGAGCTAATGGACGCGGCGTGGCCGCCGTCGAGCGGCGAGGCGATCCACACCAGCACCTTCCTGGGCCACCCCGTCGGCTGCGCCATGGCGCTGGCGCAGATTATGGAAATCATAGCACGCAAGCTGGTGCAGAGTAGCGCGAAGCTTGGCGGACTCTTGCTCAATTCTCTCGCGACTCTGGCGGCTCGTCCCTTGTCCATCAGCGTGGTGCCGCGCGGCCTGGGCCTTCTAGCTGGTTTAGAGGTTTGCCTGCCGGATGGCGCTCCTGCTACGGAGACCGCGCTCAAGCTGGTCAAGGCCATGCTCGAGCGCGGGTTCATTCTGTTGCCCGAAGGCGAGCACTCGAACGTCATCGGCTTCACGCCTCCACTGACCATTTCGCCGAACCAGCTCAAGGCGGCAACCGATCGGCTGGGGGAGCTACTACTGGCACAATGAAGCTCACAGAGATGAAAGAAGTGCTGGCGACGCGCGACATCCAATTGACCAAGTCGCTGGGCCAGAACTTTCTCCATGATGGCAACCAGTTGCGGCGAATTCTTGCGGTCGCAGACCTTAAGAGGACCGATCGTGTATTGGAGATTGGGCCGGGGCTTGGGCCGCTGACCGAGATGCTGGTAGAGGAAGTGGGTGAGGTCCTGGCTATCGAGAAGGACGCCAGATTGGTGGAGGTGCTCAAGGAACGCTTCAACGTCGAACAGGAGTCCTGCTTGTCGCTTACGAGTGAGGGGACAGGCGAGAGGCCTGCTCTGCGTTTGCTCCACGACGATGCCCTCGAGTACCTGAAGCGCGAGGCGCGCGATTGGGGTGACTGGAAGATGGTCGCCAACCTGCCCTTCTCCGTCGCCTCGCCCCTTCTGGTGGAATTGGCACTAGCGACGCGCGGCCCGCAGCGGATAGTAGGCACGCTGCAAGTCGAGGTGGCGATGCGATTACATGCCGAACCAGGCGCGCCGGATTACGGCGTGCTCACATTGCTGGTCCAACTGAACTACGAACCGCAGCCCTGGTTCAAGATCCCGGCCAGTTGTTTCTTCCCCGAGCCGAATGTGGACTCGGCCTGCATATGCCTGGTTCGGCGGGAGCCGCTGCCGCTCAATGACGGCCAGCGCAGGACCTACGTTCAGCTCGTGAAACGCAGCTTTTCGCAGCGGCGCAAGATGATGTTCAAACTGCTCAAGGCAGACTGGCCTGAAAAGGGACTCGCCCAAGCATTTGAGCGCCTGAATCTATCGCCTAAGATCCGCGCCGAGGAAGTCTCCCGGGAGCGGTTCGCGCAGTTGGCGCGATCTCTGTCCGGGCAGCTTATTCGACGATCTTCGGGACAATGAAGAGGCCGTTGGCTTGCGCCGGGGCGTTGCGGAGGGCGTCTTCGTGGCTGATCGACGGGCGGACTTCGTCCGGCCGAACGACATTAACAAGCGGAAAGGCGTGGGCAGTCGGTTCGACTCCGGTGACATCCACTTCCTTCAGCTTCTCGATATAGCCGAGGATGTGCCCCAGTTGCTCGCCGATCTTCTGTTCTTCCTCGGTTGAGAGGGAAAGGCGGGCGAGATGGGCTACGTATTTTACATCAATCTCGACGGCGGCCATGGGTGGGCTTGGGGAGGCTTCACTCAGTCCTCGTCGAACTTGCGGTTGATGAGGATTTCAAGTTCAGTGAGGGCTTGGTGGGCGTCATGGCCCTGGGCGTGGACGGTGACTTTGCTGCCGGGGCCGGCAGCCAGCATCATGAGGCCCATGATGCTCTTGCCGTTGACCTTTTCACCGTCCTTTTCGACGAAGATGTCGCAGCTAAACCGGTTGGCGGTTTTGACGAACATGGCAGCGGGCCGGGCATGGATGCCCAGCTTGTTTGACACAAGGAAATCTTTGGTCATTGTCGCACTGCCAATAGTCACTGCCTTCGCGCTCATCGGGTCTGGCGACTATTATTACTCGAAAAAGTCGGGCGGCGCTACTGAATTCTACAGTTTCGCCGCCGCCGCCATGCGCGAGATAAGCCGGTCATTGAGTTCCTTGGCCGGATTATAGCCCGTGGACTTGAGTTTAGTCTGGAACGCAGCTACTTCGACCAACCGTGCCAAGTCGCGGCCCGGGCGCACCGGAATGGTGATGTGAGGAATGTCGGTGCCGAGGATCTTAACGAACTCCTGTTCGAGGCCAAGCCGGTCCACGTCGGACACCTCATTCCAGGACTTCAGTGTGATCACCAGGTCAACGCGCTTCTCGTGGCGGATGCTCTTGACACCGAACATGGCGGCGACGTTGATGATGCCGATGCCGCGCACTTCCATGTGGTCGCGCGTGACTTCGGCGCTGGTGCCGACCACTTCCCGGCCGTCCACCAACGTGACCTTGGTGATGTCGTCGGCAACCAGGCTGTAGCCGCGCTCGATGAGGGCGAGGACGCTTTCGCTTTTGCCGATCCCGCTTTCGCCGCGGATAATGACGCCCACGCCGAGGATGTCCACCATGCTGCCCATCTCGGTGCCGCGCGGGGCGAACATCATCTCCAGCGCGAGGGTGGCCAAGTTGATGAACTTCATGGTCACCAGGGGGCAGCGGAAGATGGGCACCCGGGCCTGCTCTGCCGCCTTGAGGAACAACTTATTCGGGTGCAGGTTGCGAGAGAAGACGACGCAAGGAACCCGGAAGGAGAAGAATGTTTCGTAGCGTTTGATCTGCTCTCCCGGGGGAAGTGACTTAAGGAAGAAGGCTTCGGCATTGCCGACGACCTGCAGGCGCTTGTTGGCGAAGTAGCGCGTGAATCCGGAGAGCACCAGGCCCGGGCGGTTGACGGTTGGCTCACGAATGACGCGCTTGAGCCCGCTGGCCCCGGCGACGAGGTTGAGTTCAAGGGCGCTGGCGTGCTCGGTATAGAACCGCTCTACGGTGATGGCGTCACGTTGCATGGCGGGAGGGAGGTGAATGGAGTGGTGGAGTGATGGAGAAATGGAGGAGTGGAGAGAAGGAGGAATGGCGTGAAGTGCCGCGGGTCCTCGCAGGGAGGCACGCGCTTTTGGCATCATTCCAACACTCCAACACTCCATCACTCCCATTGCGAGCCGGCGGCTTCATAGATTGAATTCCGGGCCCAGGTAGATTTCGCGCGCTTTAGGGTCGTTGACCAACTGCTCGCCCACGCCCGCATAGACCACTTCGCCCTTATGGATCAAGTAGGCGCGGTCCACCAGCTTCAGGGTCTCGCGCACGTTATGGTCGGTAATCAATATGCCCAAGCCGCGTTCTTTGAGGCGGCGGACGATCTTCTGGACTTCATAGACGGCGATGGGATCGATGCCGCTGAACGGCTCGTCGAGCAGGAGCAGCTTAGGGCTGGTCACCAGGGCGCGAGTGATTTCCAGGCGCCGCTTTTCGCCGCCGCTCAGGGTGTAGGCTTTGCTCTTGGCAAGCCGGGCCATGTCCAGTTCGTCCAACAGGTATTTCAAGCGCAGGGCGCGTTCTTGCCGGCTGAGGCGGCAGGTCTCCAGAATCGCGAGAATGTTCTGCTCGACGGTGAGCTTGCGGAAGATAGAGGGTTCCTGGGTGAGGTAGCCCATGCCGAGCCGGGCGCGCTTGTGCATCGGCAGGCGGGTGATGTCGCGCGACCGGAAGTTCACCGCGCCATCATCCGGCTTGATGAGGCCGACGACCATGTTGAAGGTGGTGGTCTTGCCCGCGCCGTTGGGACCCAGCAGGCCGACGATCTCCCCGGCGTCCACAGTGATGGATACGCCATTGACCACGCGGCGCTGGCGATACTCTTTCACCAGTTTTTCAGTGGCCAGCATCTTGCTTTGAGTGGCGGCAGCGGCGGATCGGTCTGGCTCAGTCGAATTCAAGACACGCATTAAATGCTATGACTTATCGGCGTGGTTGTTGCCCAAGCGCCTTTACGGCGGAGGCGGGCATCGTGCCCACGATGTCATACTTTCCCGGCACCATCAACTTGTGGCTCGTCAAGTCGAGCGTGATGAGGTTGTTGCGGCCGATGATATTGGTCGATTCGAGGACTGCCGGGTGGCCGGTCAGTTCCATCACATCGTTGGTCAGCGTGGTAATGGCGCGGTGAGTGTAAACAGCCTTGTCACCTGTGCCATGAAAGTTGCGGCCTTCGTCATCTACGACATCGAAGACGACCGCCGGCTCCGCGATAACCATGTGGCCGGTTTTCCCAAGCTCGGGCGGTGAGAGCATAATCAGCTCTTCGCAGGTCTCCTTGATCTGTGGATGTACGATGCGCACGTTTCCCCGGAACAGGGCGGCAGCCGGCGTAAGCAAGTACTCCGTGGAAAAGACCTCGGCGAATTCGTTGGTTGTCGCCTTCACCTTGACCTGCTGGTTAGTGCCCAACGCGGCGAAAGCGGACTGGCCCAGTTCCACAGCCGGCAATCGCATATAGGCATTTCCGCGCACCAGCATTTCCTCGTGCGCCAGGTTCAACCGCATTCGATCGCCCTTCCCTTCGCGAGTGCCCGCCCGCCAGACGGGGTTGCCGTCCAGGCTCAGCAGGCCGTCGGCGCCGGTGTATTCCGCAGTCTCGGCGGTGAATTGCCCGTTCGTCTGCGTGATGACGACCCGGTGTTCGGCGACCATCTTCTGCAACTCGTTCGTGCCGGTGAACGTAAGCGTCATCAGGCCGCAGCTCATTTCCCCGCGCACCTCGTCACCGAGGCGGTCGGTGACTTTGACCTGGTCGCGAAAGACGGTCAGATTGGTGCGGAGCTCGTAATTGGCACACAAGATCTCGACAAAGTGGTTGGTGGGCGCGGGCAACGTTGCGGAGTTAGAACTAGACTGCGAGAGGAAGTAGGAGGGGCCCATGCTCTGGGCGGGCATGGCAAGACGGGCGTGGCCGTTGGCGTGGAGGACCTGATTGGTGTGGTCGAAGACCAGCTCGTCTCCACTTCCGTCGCGGTCCTCGATCCGCCAGGTTGGCTGACCGGTCAGCCGAATGACGTCCGTGTCCGCTGAGTACGATGCCCGGTCGCCGGTCGCATGAATCTTCTCGTAATCGGCGATGACATTCTGCTCGGCAAGGAGGCTTTGCAGCCGGTGCTCGGT
>Ga0181538_10001934_pt1 | contig 22355 bp, 16 predicted proteins | sample PEATcosm2014_Bin_40_FD_119773 | JGI IMG/M metagenome (GOLD analysis project Ga0181538, IMG submission 119773) | Peatland microbial communities from MTU Mesocosm Facility, Houghton, MI, USA - PEATcosm2014_Bin23_30_metaG | ecosystem: Environmental > Terrestrial > Soil > Wetlands > Peat | place... | reverse complement strand
GTCACCGACGATTTCATGAGGGCCGTCATCGAGGATAAGGATTGGGTCACACACCGGATCACCACGGGCGAGCCCGACACGTCCCATCGCGCACGCGACCTGATGAAGAAGATCGCGGAAGCCGCTTGGCAGTGCGGCGACCCGGGCGTGCAATTCCACACCACGGTCAACAAGTGGCACACTTCGAAAGCTACCGCGCCCATCAACGCCTCGAACCCCTGCAGCGAGTACATGTTCCTGGATGATTCGGCATGCAACCTGGCGTCCCTTAACCTGATGAAGTTCCTCGCGCCCGACGGCAAGTTCGACACCGAGGGCTTCCGGCACGCCGTGGACGTAATGATCACCGCGCAGGAAATTCTGATCGACAACGCGAGTTATCCTACGGCGAAAATCGCGCGCAACTCCCACGATTTCCGCCCGCTGGGCTTGGGTTATGCCAACCTCGGCGCGGTGCTGATGGCCAGCGGCCTTCCCTATGATTCCGACGCGGGGCGCGACGCGGCTGCTGCCATTACCGCGGTGATGCACGGCGAAGCCTATCTCCAATCGTCGCGTATCGCGGAGGAGATTGGCCCCTTCGCCGGCTACGCCGTCAACCGCGATCCCTTCCTGGGCGTTATTTCCATGCACCGCCAGTCGCTTGAGAACATCAACCCGCGCTACGTGCCGCCCAGCCTCTGGGACGCGGCGAAGCAAGCCTGGGACGATTGCCTGGCCAGCGGCATGAAGTATGGCTACCGCAACGCGCAGGTCACGGTGCTTGCGCCCACGGGCACGATCGGCTTCATGATGGATTGCGACACCACCGGCGTCGAGCCCGACCTGGCACTGGTGAAATACAAGAAGCTGGTGGGCGGAGGGGTGATCAAGCTCGTGAACAATGTCGTGCCCACGGCGCTGCTCAAGCTGGGCTACAGTGAGGAGCAGGCCGCGGAGATCGTCAACTACATCGACCAGCAAAGCACCATCGAAGGCGCCCCCCACTTGAAGCCGGAACACCTACCGGTTTTCGATTGCTCGCTTAAGCCAGCGAACGGAAAGCGCGCCATCCCTTATATGGGCCACGTGCGCATGATGGCGGCGGTGCAGCCGTTCCTCTCCGGCGCGATTTCCAAGACCGTCAACATGCCGGAAGAAGCGACGGTCGAGGACGTTGCTAACGCTTACATCGAGGCGTGGCGCCTGGGGTTGAAGGCCATCGCGATCTACCGCGACGGGTCGAAGCGCACCCAACCGCTCAACACGAAAAAACAGGAGTCAGGATCCAGGATTCAGGATTCAGAAGCCCCAGCACCTGGGAGCGCGGCCATCTTGGCCGCAGGCGGGCTGGAAGCCCGCGCTCCCCAGCCCCTAGCCCCTGCTAAGCCTTACCGCCGGAAGCTGGCCGATGAACGCCGCGCCATCACCCACAAGTTTTCGATCGGCGCCCACGAAGGCTATCTCACGGTGGGCTTGTACGAAGAGGGGCTTCCGGGCGAGATTTTCATAACCATGGCGAAGGAAGGCTCGACGGTTTCGGGTCTGATGGATTCCTTCGCCACCGCCGTCTCACTGGCACTCCAGTACGGCGTGCCGCTCAAAGTGCTCTGTGACAAGTTCAGCCATTCTCGTTTCGAGCCCAGCGGCTGGACACCCAATCCCGACATCCGCATGGCGAAGTCGGTGATGGACTACATCTTCCGCTGGCTGGCGATCAAGTTCCTCTCGGGCCACGCCCAGCCCACCGAGGAGGCCAACGGGCTGGCCACGCAGTTCACGCCCTCGACTGGGGAGCGCGCCACGGTATATCCTGATGGTTCCATACAGCCCAGCCTTGCGGGTGTGGAGTTGTCCGACGACGCTCTCTGTTGCTCCGAGTGCGGCGCTATCATGCCGCGCAACGGCACCTCGTATCGCTGCATGAATTGCGGGTCAACCGCCGGCAGCTCCTAGCCGCCGGACGAGTGGAACGGGTCTCAGAAGAGAGGGCTCAAAGACACACACCTTGATCAGATTCAGGGCCGTTGCTGCCGCGCTTAGGGTCCAAGCCTGCCCCGCGCCACACCTCGCCTAGCGCTCAAGCGGGCTGTTGCTGTGTCAGGCAATGCAGCGTCCCGAAACCCAGCACCAAATCAACGGCATGGACACCCACTACGGTACGATCCTTGAATAGTTCGCCAAGGAGTCCAAGCGCCAGGCGGTCTTTGGGATCGTTGAAGGTGGGCACCAGCACAGCCTGATTGGCGATATAGAAATTTGCATAACTCGCCGGGAGTCTGTCACCGTCGAAATAGATCGGGCCGGGCATAGGCAGCGCGATGACCTCCGGCCTGGAACCATCCTCAAGTCGCAGATCCTGAATGCGGTCCCAGTTTTCCGCGAGCGAGCCATAATTAACGTCCGCGGCATTCTCCTCCTTAATGAGGACAAGGGTCTTTCGATCGACGAAACGGCAGATGTCATCAACGTGGCCGTGGGTATCATCCCCGGCGACGCCACCCGCAAGCCAGAAGACGTTGGTCGCACCGAGATAATCGTCGAGTGCTTTTTCAAAGCCTTTCCGGTCCAAGCCAGGATTCCTGACCTGGATTTCCGATTGCAAATAGCACTCTTCAGTCGTCAACAAGGTCCCGCGCCCATTGACTTCGATTCCACCCCCTTCGAGGACGAAACTACGGTTGCCGATCTGCGCGTCGAAGAGACGCTTGGAGAGGTGTCTGGCCGCAACTTCAGGCACCTGTCGATCTTTCTTCCAGTCGGAATACTTGGCCCAGGCGTTGAAATGGAAATGCACGATGGCGGTTTCGGTACTTCGTTTCCGCTGGCTCCGAACAAAGATGGGCCCGCTGTCCCGCATCCAGCCGCGATTGGTTGGGTGCCTGATGAACTCGACACGCGTCGGGTCAGTTCCGGCGCGCTTCAGGTAGCGCTGCGCGGTCTTCTCGGCAGCCGCTGAATTGACCAGCATCCTGATGCGCTCACCGGGCGAAATTTTGCGCACGATTTCGCCGTAGACCCAGCAAATCGTATCGAGCTTGTCCGGCCAGTCGGTGGGATTATGAGGCCAAGCGAGCCACGTCGCTTCGTGTCGCTCCCACTCCGCGGGCATCGAGAAGCCCTTTGCAGACGGCGTGTTTTTTGAATTATTCATTACTTTCCCGCTGGAGTTCGCTACCAGTTCCTGCCGAATCGCGTTGCACGCTTTTCCCCGGTCGGCTCGCTGTGCTAGTCTAATGGACTCGATGCCCAAATTCAATTCGAGCGTTTCGTTGTGTTACAAATACGGAGTTTCGTCGCGAGCCGCGAAGATTTGTCTCCGTTCTCTTTGTGCCAAACGAAAGATAAAACACAGAGCACACTGAGCGTCTCCGTGTGCTCTGTGTTGGTGCTTCTACAGCCACAGAGTCCACGGAGAAGCCCTTGTGGCCGCGGCCGAAAGTCGCGCTATATTCAATGGAGGAATTCGATCAGATCATGGCTAAAGCCCAAAAGTCACACCATCGTTATCGCGAAGACATGTCGGAAATGCCCGATTGGATGAAAAAGAAGAAGTGCCCGAACCGCGACCGCTTCCTCGCCGGAAAGCGCATTCTCCCCAAGAATCTGACCGGCAAAGAGAAGCTTCCTGACATCGTGGACGAGGTGTTTCTTGCCTACAACTCGGCCCGCCTCAAAGAGGGTTGCAAGCTGTTCGTGGAAAGGATGCTGGAGCCGGACGTCACGATCGGCATGACGCTATCGGGGGCGCTCACACCGGCCGGGTTGGGGTGCTCTTGCATCGTTCCCCTGATCAAAGCCGGATTTGTGGACTGGATTGTCTCGACCGGCGCCAATTTATATCACGACATGCATTTTGCCTTGAACTATCCAGTGCGTGCAGGAAACTTCACCATGGACGACACGGAGTTGCGCGACAACGATATCGTGCGCGTGTACGACGTTCTGCTCGGTTACAGCGATTGCCTGATGGCGACGGATGAAATTCTGCGCAACATTCTTACTCAACCCGAATTCCAGAAGGAAATGGGCACCGGCGAACTGCACCATCTGCTGGGCAGGTATGCCGCCGAGTGGGAGCGCAAGGCGGGCCTCAAGGACGTTTCCGTATTGGCCGCTGCCTATCGCGCCGGCGTGCCCTGCTTCACCTCGTCGCCCGGCGACTCAACCATTGGGATGAACGTGGCCGGCGTAGAATTGCGCGGCAATAAGCTGCGTGTGAATCCGTCGATCGACGTGAATGAGTCAACCGCTTACGTTCTTGCTGCGAAACGGTCCGGAGGCAAGAGCGCCGTAGTTCTATGGGGCGGAGGCAGCCCCAAGAACTTCATGCTCCAGACGGAACCTCAGATTCAGGAGGTGCTGCGCATCAAGGAGTTTGGGATGGATTATTTCTTGCAGGTCACCGATGCGCGTCCGGACACGGGCGGACTGAGCGGAGCTACTCCCAGCGAAGCGGTAAGCTGGGGCAAAGTGGATCCCGACCGCCTGCCCGATGCGGTGGTTTGCTACACGGATACGACCATCGCCATGCCGATCCTCACGCATTATGCGCTTGCCAGGCACCCACGGCGGAAATTGCGAAGGCTTTACGACCAGCGCGGTCAGATGATGAAGGCGCTGACCAAAGAATACTTCACGCACAACAAAGTGAAAATGCTCGACGGCACGGATCCCGTCGTTGACGAGTAGGGCCGAACAGCGTTCGGCCAAGCCCAGCGTTGCTGGGCCCTACAGGTGCTGGACGAAGAGAGGCGCTTATGGCTACAACCCGCCAGCTTCAAGCAATCGCCGCGCAGCACGGGACGCCCGTGGTGGTGATCGATCACGAGATCATCCGCCGCAACTACGCCAAATACAAGAGGCACCTTCCTCGAGTTCAGGCGTATTACGCTGTAAAAGCGAATCCGGCGCGGGAGATAGTGCGCACTTTGTTCGACGCGGGGGCCAGTTTCGACGTCGCCTCGCTTCCGGAGTTCATGCTGGTTTATGAAAACATAAAACACCTTCCCCCCAAGGAACAGCAAGACTTTATCTGGGACAAAATCATTTTCGCCAATCCGACTAAACCCAAGGAGACCCTCCAGGCGCTTGACCGCTACAAGCCCCTCGTCACCTATGACAACCGCAACGAGCTGCTGAAAATCAAACAATACGCCCCACACGCGGGCGTTGTGCTTCGCTTGCGAGTTCCCAACACCGGGTCAATGGTGGAGTTGTCGTCCAAATTCGGCTGTGACGCGGGAGAAGCGGTGGACCTGATCTGCGCTGCCTTCGAAATGGGATTGGAGGTCGAGGGACTGAGCTTTCACGTGGGCAGCCAGTGCGCCAACTTCGAGAACTTCGTTCAGGCTCTGAATATTGCAACCGCGGTTTTGCGAGAGGCGAACACGCGCGGCCATGCCATCAAGATCCTCGACATCGGGGGCGGCTTTCCCGTCGCCTACGATCGGCATGTGAAGCCCTTCAGCCTGCTCGCCAGAATGATCAACGCCGAGATCGACAGACTGTTCCCGCAAGACATGCAAATCCTCGCGGAGCCGGGCAGATTTTTCGTTGCCACGGCCGCGACCCTCGTCGCCCGGATCCTGGGCAAAGCGGTGCGCGATGGAAAGCTCTGCTACTTCATTGACGACAGCGTCTATCACACGTTTTCCGGCATCATTTTTGACCATTGCCAATATCATCTCAAGGCGTTCAAAAAAGGCCCGACCGAAGTCTGCGCGGTCTACGGGCAAACCTGTGATGGTCTGGACACCATCTCGCAATCCGAGCAATTGCCTGACCTCCAAATCGATGATCTGGTCTATTCGGAAAACATCGGCGCCTACAGCAATGCTTCTTCGACCTGGTTCAACGGATTTCCGCCTGCCACCGTCGTTCACGTCAACCAGTAGAGGACTCTAGCGTCTCTCCATCGCGAATTTTCCGTTCGGTGAAAGTGTCTGGGTCGCCCTTTTGCGGTGGGGTTGGAGAGTTGGCCCGGCTATCTTTCGGAAGCCAGGGGAAGTTTAGCGGCCTCCCAGGCGGCGAGGCCGCCTGCCATCTCAATCAGGCTCGTGATCCCGTACTGGTGCAGGATGCTGGCCGCAATCGAGGAGCGATAACCTCCCGCGCAATGCACTGCGATGCGGCGGTCGCGGGGGATTTCGGCGATGCGCTCCTGCAGGTGGTTGAGCGGGATGTTCACGCTTCCGGCAATGTGCTTGGTTGACCACTCACGGGGAGTTCTGATATCCAGCACCAGGGGAGCCTCGGCACTCGCCAGTTCCTCTGCCGCCACGAGCGGGCTCACTTGCTCCGTTTGCCACACCAGGTCCGGCCGGCCGGCCAGCGCTTCCATCCCTCCCTTGAGGTAGCCTCCGACGTGATCGAAACCGATGCGGCCCAAGCGCAGCGCGGCCTCATGCTCGCGTCCGGGCGCGGCGATGATCACGATGAGCTTGGCTCGGTCGAGGACTGTGCCTGCCCACGTGGCGTACTGGCCGCCGAGGCCGATGTTGATACTGCCGGCAAGATGATTCTTGGCGTACTCGAGGGGATCGCGGACGTCGAGAATCTGAGCCCCGGTATCTCCCAGTCGCACGACTTCGTCCAGCTCAATGGGGCGGAGGACTTGCTCGAGATTCTTATCAAGCTGGGCACGCTCGCGAGTGTTGAGAACAGCGTCGAAGCTGAAATACGGGGGAGCGTCCGGCTGATCCGCCGTGACTAGGCGAATGAATTCCTCTTTCGTCATGGGCTGGAGCGCGTAGTTCATGCGCCTTTGGACTCCCAGCGTGGAAACGGTGTCCGAGGAAAGATTTTTTCCGCACAGCGAGCCCGAACCGTGAGCGGGGTAGACGAGCGTCTCATCTGGAAGTGCCAGGAGTTTGTTGTGCAGCGAGTCGTAAAGGTGAGCGCCGAGTTCGTTGGCGCTCCACCCGAGCGACGCCCGGAGATCAGGGCGGCCGACGTCCCCGATAAACAGCGTATCACCCGTGAGGACGGCGAACGGCTTTGTCCCATCCTTCTCAAGATCGAACACCAGGATGGAGATTGACTCGATGGTGTGGCCGGGAGTCGCCACCACTTGCAGGCGCAGCCCAGGGAACTCCAGCCTGTCGCCGTCGTTCATCCGCGTAAAGGCGTATTCCGCCTCGGCGCGGGAGCCAAGATGGATGGTTGCGCCGCAACGGTCGCGCAACTCCAGGTGGCCCGCGACAAAGTCGGCGTGGAAGTGGCTGAGGAAGACGTGGCGGATCTGAAGATGACATCTCTCGGCTTCGTCGAGGTACCGCTGGACGTCGCGCTGAGGATCCACGATGATGGCCGTCGAGCTAGCCTCGTCTCCCAGCAGATAGGAAGCGTGGGCCAGGCAGCCAAGGTAGTACTGCTTCAGAATCATAGACAGAATTCCACGTTTGTCCGGAGCTACAAAGGCAAAGGCTAATTCGATCGCAACGGCGTCTCCGGACGCGGCACCCCGCTCGAAGACCGCCTACCCCTTCAGCGTTTCCGACATCTGACCCCGGCAAAGACCCGGTTTTGATTCTATTTCGGCTGGGGGACGATTCGCAGATAGGGCCTGGGCGCCTTCCAACCCCCGGGGTAGATCCGTTTGGCTTCTTCGTTCGAGACCGCACCCGAGATGATGACCTCTTCGCCTTGTTTCCAGTTCACAGGGGTGGAGACTTTGTGCTTGGACGTGAGCTGAATGGAATCGAGGACGCGCACGACTTCGTCGAAGTTGCGGCCCGTGCTCATCGGATAAACGAGCATCAACTTGATTTTCTTGTCCGGACCGATCACGAACACGGTACGCACCGTGGCGTTGTCCGCCGGCGTGCGTCCCTCGCAGGTTTCGCCCGCCTCCGCCGGCAGCATGTCATAAAGCCTGGCAATTTTGAGCTGCGGGTCGCCGATCATCGGATAATTTACCTTGTGACCCTGAGTCTCTTCGATGTCCACGGCCCACTTGCCGTGGCTCGAGACCGGGTCAACGCTGAGCCCGATAATCTTGCAGTTGCGCTTCTGGAATTCCGGCTCTAAGCCCGCCATATAGCCTAATTCGGTGGTGCACACCGGAGTGAAGTCCTTGGGATGGGAGAACAGGATAGCCCAGCCGTCACCGATCCATTCGTGGAACCGGATGGGGCCCTGGGTTGTTTCAGCCACAAAATCCGGGGCCGTGTCATTGATACGGAGTGACATAGTGACCTCCTCACAGGGAATTGAATTTTCAGGCTTAACCCTTCAGAGCATTCTAGGCGCGGACTTTTCGTCCTGTCAACCGCTATTCCCGACTGGCAGTTGTCCGAGAGAGCAGGCCCGCCTTCGCTTTTTGCAGCTTGTGTTGAACGGATTCCGATTCTCGCGGATAATGGCAGTCCTATCAACTTACAGAGAGGACCAGCGGGTTCCGGGGAAAACGCGCAGACCAATGCCCAGACGCAGTATCGATTTCGAAACCGTTCGTCAAATAGGACTGGAGTTGCCCGGCGTAGAAGCGAGCACCGCCTATGGGCTTCCGGCGCTCAAGGTCCGTGGAAAGCTCCTGGCTTGCCTGCCGGCAAACCGCTCGGCAGAGCCTGATTCGATTGTCGTTCGCGTGGGTTTCGACGACCGCGCCGGGTTGCTTGCTGAGGCGCCCGATGTTTACTACCTGACGGACCATTACGTTGGCTACAACGCGGTTCTGGTTCGCCTCTCGCGCGTGGACCGGGAGGTGCTGCGGGACTTGCTCGGAATGGCCTACAAATTTGTGACGGCCGGCTCACCAAGCCGTCCGCCCTCGCCGAAGCGCCGAAAGACGGGGCCAGAGGGTCAATGACCTTTCTCCCGCACGTTCCTTCGCGGCGTTTACTCCCTCCCTATTTCACCAGTTTCTTCACCACGGCAATCAACTGATCGGCATTAAACGGCTTCACGATCCATCCGGTGGCGCCGGCCTTCCGTCCTGCGTCCTTTTTTTCCGCTTGCGACTCTGTGGTCAACATAAGGATAGGCACAAACGAGCACCCCGGAAGTTTACGGACGGCCGTAATCAGTTGAATGCCATCTACATTGGGCATATTAAGATCGGTAATGATCAGATCAAACTTCTCTTTCCCGACCTGGCCAAGGGCGTCCTGACCGTCGACCGCACCGGCCACGTCGTACCCGGCTTGGCGCAGGGTGAAGCCGACCATCTGCCGGATGCTGGCGGAATCATCCACGGCTAAGATTCGTTTCATCGTGACCTTCAACCCTCAGGGCCCGACTGGCGGGCTGCGCTATCCGAATACGTTCCCTTGCGCGGCCAGGGCGGCGTAAAACCCTTCTGACGAAGGCCAGGCACGGTTTAAAAAAGTTCGACACTGTTCCCTTCAAACGATGACTTCGCCACCGGCAGGGGTTCGCCGGCCAGGGCAGCGCGCAGCACGGCGCGCTCCGTTTCCGTGGTGTACGATGACCCGAACAACTCTTCCACTTGTCCGACGTCGTAACACGTTTTCACATCGGGTTTGTTCGTCTCCCACTCCCGCCTTAAGCCTTCTATTTCGTTCACGACTGCATCGATGCGGCTGAAACACGAGTCAAAAAGACCGACACTCCGCTCGACCTCCGAGGTCTCGGCCTGCATTTTCTCCGTGGAGCCTTGTGTCTCCTGCGCCTGCCTGGCCGCGAAGTCGGCGGCGGCTCGTAAGGCTTCCAGGCCCGAGCCCGTTTCCTTCTGCGCTTCCCTCAGTTGTGCGTTCCGGGCCGCGGAAAACACCCCCATCAATTCACCTGTCCCCTGCTCCAGGCTTTTGACCTCCTGCATGGAGTGTTCGGACTGCGAGGTAACCTGGGCCCATCCGGCCGAGATATCTTTAATGCTGTTGGCGATCGCCAATATCGCCGCGGCCCGCCTGCCCAACCGGTTGGCCTCGATAATCGAGTTGAAGGTGAGAAGTTGCAAGTGATCGCGGATGGACGTCGACCTTTTCAGGTGGTCGCTCACCAGTTGCACGAGGCTGGCGAGCCCGCCAAAGGTGCGCTGGATGTTTTCACTGTAAGCCAGACTGTCGCGTTCCAGCTTTTCGATGTGCGCAAGCTCCGCGGAGATGTTCCGTTCCCCTTCCAGCACCGCGGGCCCGATCCCCACTACCTCGGAAGCGCTCACCTTCAGGATTCCCTCGATGCAAGTGCGGATCTGCGCCGCCCAACCGGCCACGGTTTCTCTGCTCGATCGCAACTGATAAGCCTGGATGGTTAGCCCGGCGTAGGCAGTTCCCAGCTCATTGGCCGGCCCGTCCTCCTGGTCTCCGGCCCCGCTCACTCTCGCTGCGATCAGCGTAAGTGCCTCCTGCACATGCTCGATTTGCTGGCGTGTGATGTCGTGAGCCTGAATGGCCGTCACCACCCCGGCGATCTCGCGGGCGACGTCCTTCACACACTCCCGAAAACGCAGCGGCGTCCTGGAAAGCCGTTCCAGGGCGGAGGTGACCGCCGATAACGCCTCGCCCAAAGCCTCTTCCATACGGGCAAACTCCTTGCGCAGGCGGGGAAGTTCGCTGGTCAGGACACGACGGGTTTCCTCGACGGCCACCGCGTGGGCGTCCCTGTGGCAGGCGATTTCGTGTGTATCCTCGGCCACCGATTTCGAGAAGCCGGCCAACTCGCGCGCCAGATACTCGAAACCTTCGCCTTCCGCTCCCAATCGAGCCACCTCGACGTTGGTGAGAATGCTCAGAGCCCTGGTCTCGAGAGCGATCGCCTCCTGGCCGCGAGTGACCTCCGAGAGTTGCCTCAGAACTCGTCCTTCCATCGACACCGCCTCCAGAATCCTGGCTGTCGCCTGCACACGCTCTCCAATGCACTGCTTGGCAGTCGCTCCCAGGGTTTGCACCTTGGGCAAGACCGAGTTTACGCTTTCGCCCTCCACGCAGCCCACAATCGCGCCGGCTAAACTCAGAATGGTCTCCGCGTGACCCGCAATGTTTTCGAAGGCTCTCACCACCGACTCGATCTCAGTTGCAGCCGTGCGCCCCAGCGTCGCAAGCTCATCTTTGGCGCGCCTCAGCACTTCGATGACCTCGGTTCTACGATCCCCATTCATCGCGACTGGTTCCGCTTCTCATTTCGAACTTCCGTTCGGCGACCCATCCTAGGAACGATTCCACTCCTGACGTCCCACCTCAACGCGCATGGGCGAGGATCGCACCGGCGACTGCATCGAGGGGCAGAACCTTGCTTACCGCAGAGCGTTTGATGGCCTCCTTGGGCATTCCAAAAACCACGCAGGTCGCCTCATCCTGGGCGATCGTCACCGCTCCCGCCTGCCTCATCTCCAGCAGGCCGTTCGCTCCGTCGTCACCCATCCCCGTCAGGATTACGCCCACCGCGTTCTGGCCTGCGTAACGCGCCGCGGATCGGAATAACACGTCGACCGACGGACGATGGCGGCAGACCAGGGGGCCATCCTTGATATCGACGTAGTAACGCGCGCCGCTGCGTTTGAGGAGCATGTGGTGATTCCCCGGTGCAATCAGCGCGCGCCCGCGGATCACCGTGTCGTTCGACTCCGCCTCCTTGACCGTAATGTTGCAGAGCTTGTCCAGCCGATTGGCAAAAGCGCGCGTAAAAAGCTCCGGCATATGCTGCACAATGACAATGCCGGGCGCATCGGGGGGGAGGACCTCGAGGAGGCTCTTGAACGCTTCCGTTCCGCCCGTCGAGGCTCCGATGGCCACCACTTTCTCCGTCGTCTCGGACATGGCATGGGTGCCCGGGCCCAGTACCGCGTCCGCGCTCAGCTTAGGCTCCACCTTGTGGCTTGGGCCCAGAGGACGCAACCGCGCCAGGGCCGCTGCTTTAACAGTTTGACAAAGCGCCACCCGCGAGTCCTCGAGAAACTGTTTGCTGCCCAGCCGAGGTTTGGTGATGATATCGACCGCACCGTACTCGAGCGCTTTGAGTGTGCTTTGTGCCCCCTCTTCAGCGAGGCTGGAGCAAATCACGACGGGAATAGGGTGTTGGGTCATGATCTTCTGAAGGAACGTCAGCCCGTCCATGCGCGGCATTTCGATGTCCAGGGTAATTACATCCGGCGACTCTTGACGCAGGCGCTCGGCCGCCACGAAAGGATCGGACGCCGTTGCCATGACCTCGATTTCCGGGTCGCTCGCCAGGATATCGCTCAATGTCTGACGAACCACCGCGGAATCATCCACGATAAGGACGCGAATCTTCCGTGTATCCATCACCAGGATCCCACTGCTACGTCATGAACGCGCGCCGCCGCGGCGCGCTCGCGGAGGGCAGCCACCCTCCGACCGCCGGGGAACCAGAATGCTCGCGCGACCCCAGTCGAGAGGCTTCCGCCGCGCCGCACCGGGCGCCGGCCATCTCGTTTCGAAGCACCCGACGTCGTCATCGCTCGAAACTCCGTTCCAAAACCGCACGCGACAACCAGCGGAGGCGCACTTCACCGGTTCCGGTGTTGAATTGAATGTTGCGGCCGCGCGTGCCGCCCAGGCTCGAGGCCACCAACTGGAACCCTTCGGCTTCCACTGCTTCCATCGCAACCTCACAATTCTGCTTGCCTACCGTCGCCGGCCGTGTCACTGCATGGCTGACGGGAAGAACGTCAGAGCCGCCGAACAGCTTGACTTCCACCTCTCCGCGCAACGCCCCGAGTTTGTCGAACTTCCGCCCCAGTTCACGAATCGAGAAATCGACGAAGCGATAGCCGTCCGCAAGTGTAATGCCGTGGCGCGGGTTCTTGGGGCATCTCGGCAGCAGAGCGTGGCAAAGGGCTCCACAGCCGAGCCTGGGACTCCAGAAGGTGACCCCCACGCAGGAACCTAGAAGCGTTCGGATAATGGTCGGCTTCCGGGCCAGATAGGCTTCCCCAGGTTGCAGGTATACCTCCGCCAGTTCAATTTCGGTGTCGAACATCGACTTTCCTATAAAGGGTCGGCGCAACGGCCACGAGCGGGATATTCATTTCGTGCAAGGTCTCCGCGTGGCCGACAAAAACATAGCCCCCAGGCAGAAGGTACCGTGTCAGCTTTTGCAGGAACTTCTCCTGGGTTGGCCGATCGAAATAGATCAGCACGTTCCGGCAGAAGATGACTTCGGCCTTCTGCGCCAGGCAGAAGTCTTCATCCATGAAGTTCAGCCGCCGAAACTCCACGAGTCGCCGCAGTTCCGGAACCACCCGCACCGATTCGGATTCTGGATCGCGGCTACGCATGAAGTACTTTCGCTGCAGGTTGCGCGAGACGGGGCCCGCCGCTTCCAGGCTGTAAACTCCCAGCTTTGCCTTTGCCAGCACGGTCATGGAGACATCCGTCGCCAGAATTCGGAAGCGAAACCCGGGATGCGCTGACGCGTACTCACTGAGCACCATCGCCAGCGTGTAAGGCTCCTCGCCGGTCGAGCAGGCCGCGCTCCAGACCGACAGTTCCCCGCCGCTCTGGCTCCCCGTCCAGACATCCGGAATAACTCGTTGCACCAAAAGCTCGAAGTGCGCCGGCTCGCGAAAGAAATCGGTCTTATTCGTGGTGACAACGTCAATTAGGTGTACGACCTCCTCTTTTTGCCCACGGCTCCCGAACAGATACTCACAATACTCCGCGTACGAATTCAAATTGAGGGTCCGCATTCGCCGCTTGATGCGAAGCTCGAGCATCGTCTTCTTATCGGAATTCAGGTTGATGCCCGACTCTTCGTAGATCAAGCGGCGAAGCCGGCCAAAGTCCGCGTTCGAGATCGTTGCCTCATGATGGCTCATGCAAGGGACAGGGCGGCCCCCTCTCCACCCCCCTCCGTCAAGCGGCTACTTCAGCAAGCGCTTTGCCGCCGTCCGGCGCCCGCACCGCCGCCAACTCCTCGGTCGAGAAGACCCGATCGATATCCAAGATCATGATGAACTGAGTGTCTCGCTTTCCCATCCCCTTGATGAAATCGGTCCGAATCTGGGTCCCGATCCTGGGCGCCGGTTGAATCTGTTCCGGTTCGAGATCGATCACCTCCTCGACGGAATCGGCCAGCGCGCCGATCACGGTTGATTCGTTGTCCAGCACCACTTCCACAACGACGATGCACGTATTCCGGGTCCGCTCGGTCTTCGACATTCCGAAACAGAGGCGGAAATCCACCACGGGAACCACGCTGCCCCGCAGGTTGATGACCCCGCTCATGAACTCGGGCGTCCTGGGAATAGCCGTGATGGTCGTGAAATCAAGCACCTCCCTCACCTTCGCGACGTCGGTGGCGAAAACCTCGTTGCCCAGCTTGAAGGTCAGATACTGCCGTGTCTCAGTTATTTCACTCACGCTCATAATCAGCTCCTTTCGCATTCTGTCGGCGGGCGCGGACCGGCGGCAGTGCGCGCCCATCCCGTCAGTAGCGCTCGAATTCCTTGTCAAGGTCATCGCCCTTTTCACTGAGAGCGACATTCACTCCGGCCTTGGCGGCGGCTTTCAATGCGGCTTGGCCATTGGGCTTCGGAGGCTTTCCCGGTGCGCCTTCGGCCCGCTTGGCGGGCTTGGGGCCGGCGGGCCGCGCCGACGCAGCCTGCCTCTCGTCGCCGATGTGGAAGAATCCAAGGGCGCTGACAAGCTGGTCGGACTGGCCGGTCAACTCCTCGGTGGTCGAAGCCATCTCTTCCGACGCTGACGCGTTTTGTTGAATGACCTTCTCAAGCTGCTGGAGCGCCTTGTTGATCTGCTCGGCGCCCGTATCCTGTTCCTTGCTGGCGGCGCTGATTTCCTGCACCAGTTCCGCCGTCTTCTGGATATCGGGCACCAGCTTCTCGAGCATTTCCCCGGCCTTCTCCGAGACCTTCACCGTCGTGCCCGAGAGTTGGTTGATCTCGCCCGCCGCCTTCTGACTGCGTTCGGCGAGCTTGCGGACTTCCGCCGCCACCACGGCAAATCCCTTCCCGTGTTCTCCGGCGCGTGCCGCTTCAATGGCGGCGTTCAGCGCCAGGAGGTTCGTCTGCCGGGCGATTTCCTCAATGATCGAGATCTTGCTGGCAATCTCTTTCATCGCCGCTACCGCCTCCGCCACTGACTTGCCGCTTTCCTGCGCGTCCTTCGCCGACTTGTTCGCGATCTTATCGGTCTGCTGGGCGTTATCCGCGTTCTGCTTGATGTTGGACACCATCTGCTCCATCGAGGAGGAAGCTTCCTCCGCCGAGGCCGCCTGCGCGCTGGCTCCGTTCGACACTTGCACCGAAGCCGTGCTGATGGCCTGGCTCGCCGACGCCACCTCGCCGGCGATGGTGCGAACGTCTGAGACCGTGCGCGTCAGGCCCGCCACCATGGAACTGAGCGCCTGCATCAGCTTGTCCCCCGCCGACCGCTCCTTGATGGTTACGGTCAGATTGCCATTCGCAATCTCCTCCGCCGCCTTGGTTACGTCGTTCATCGCCACGATCAGCGTGTTCAGGTTGTTTTTGATGTTGTTGAAGTCGCCGTGGTAGGTGTCAGTGATCTGCGGCGGTACGTCGCCCTTGCTGATCCGGTCCACATACTGGGCCGCCACGTTGAGCGGAGTTATGACGGCATCCAGAATACCGTTGACGCCGCGCACGATGATAGCGTAGGCGCCTTGGAAGAGCTCGAACTTTCCCCGCTCGGCGAGCCGCCCCTCTTTGGAAGCGTCGGTGAGGCGTACCAACTCCTTTTGCAGCCCTTGCAGCACCACCGCAACGTTATTCACCGCCTGCTTCATCTTTTCGTGATCGCCCCGGTAAGTCTGGGCAATCAGTTCGTCGATCTTGCCGCTGGAGATTTGCGCCAGTATGCGGTTGCCTTCGCCAATGGGAAGCAGGATGGCATCCAGCATCGTGTTGACGCCCCGCACAATCTCCGCGAACGCCCCCTGGAACTGCTCCGGCTTGCCGCGCTCGCTGAGCTGCCCGTCCTTCGACGCCTCGATAAGGCGCACCAATTCCTTCTGCAGCCCTTGCAGCACCGCCGCAACGTTATTCACCGCCTGCTTCATCTTCTCGTGATCGCCCCGGTAAGTCTGGGCAATCAGTTCGTCGATCTTGCCGCTGGAGATTTGCGCCAGTACGCGGTTGCCTTCGCCAATCGGTAACAGGATGGCATCCAGCATTTCGTTGATGCCTTGTACGATTTCGCGGTGAACGCCGTCGAACTGGTCAGCCCTGCCGCGCTCGGTAAGACGGCCTTCTTTTGACGCATCAACCAGGCGCATAATTTCCTGAGACACCAGCAGCAAGTCGGTGTCTTGCGCTTTCTGCGAGCTGCCGATGCGGCCGCGCGCGGCTCGTCCGCTTCCACCGTTGCCCGCATCAGCGCTCTGGAACTTTCGGTTTTCAGTCAGAACTTTCGTGGCCATAATTCCTTCTCCTTTCAGATTGAATTCATTCCGTGTTAATTCGATCGTGGCTCAACGGCGTTTTCAGGCACGCCGAGCGAGCAATTGGGTCTCCGAGAAATCTCATTCAGCGCAGTCAATCCGCAACCTTCCTCAAACCTTCTGGGCCAATGCGCGGACCACGCCCCTCCGCGCTGCCTCACTCCGCTGTGGCGCGGATGGCCTCCTGGGCCAGCCGATGGGGATCCAGAATCAACGCCACGGATCCATCGCCGAGGATGGTCGCGCCGGAGATGACTTGAACGTGCCGGTACACCCGCCCCAGGTTCTTGATCACGGTTTGATGGTCCCCAAGCACCTGATCCACCACGAAGCCGTAGCGCCCCTCCTCGGTTTCGGTCAGCATAATCTGTTCCCGCTCAGGACGTTCCGTGTGGATGTTGAAGTACTCCCTGAGATGAATATAGGGAACCAGTTCGCCTCGGATGTCCGCCAGGTGCTTGCCGTTGGCCTTCTCGACATCCTGATGGGTCAATTCGATGCATTCGAGGGTGGTCGCAAGCGGCATCACGAAATAGGACGGCCCGATGCGCACCAGCAATCCGTCGATAATCGCCATGGTAAGGGGCAAGCGCAAGGTGACGTTGGTCCCGGCGCCGGGTCTGCTCGCGATCTCAACAGTTCCGCGGAGCGCCTCCACGTTGCGCCGCACCACGTCCATGCCGACTCCTCTTCCGGAGACATCCGTGACCTGCTGGGCAGTGGAAAACCCGGGCGCCAGAATCAGAGACAGGATCTCGCTCTCTGTCAGTTGGGAATCGCTTGCCATGAGGCCTTTTTCGACTGCCCGGGCGCGAACCGCTTCCGCATTGATGCCTGCCCCGTCGTCAGAGACGCCGATCAGGACGGTGGCGCCCGAGTGTTTCGCTGAAAGGCAGAGGGTTGCGGTGGCCGGCTTGCCGGCGGCGATGCGGTCCGCAGGCGGCTCGATGCCGTGATCCATGCTGTTGCGAATGAGATGCATCAGCGGGTCGTTCAACTGATCGATCACGGTTTTGTCTAACTCGGTATCGCCGCCCTCAATGGTCAGATCCACTTCCTTGTGCAAGTCTCGCGCTAAGTCGTGAACCAGGCGCCGGAAACGTTCGAAGGTAGCGCGGATCGGCAACATGCGAATGCTCATGGAGTTCTCGCGTAGCGCCGCTGTCAAGCGCTCGATCTCCTCAGAGACTGCCGTCACCTCAGCGTCATCGCGCCGGGCTGCCACCTCTCCCAAGCGCGCTTGCACCGTGACCAGTTCACCCACCAGGTTGACGAACTGGTCGAGCCGGGCGGCCGGCACGCGAATACTCGAAGCATTGTCAGGGCTGTCATAGGCGCGGCGTCCGTAGCCGCCACGTCGCTCTTGCGGGGTGCTCGGAAGCGCTTCCGCAGCGTGCTCGCGGGGGGCCAAATCCGGCTCGATGCTCAGCTCACAGGAATCTTCCACGAAGATGAAGACATCCCGGATCGCCTCGCGACCGGCAGCGGTCGTCAGCAGCATGTCCCAACTTATGTAACAACGCTCGGGGTCCAACTCCTCCAGACGCGGGATCGCCGCCATGCTGGCGGTAACGTGCAATTCCCCCAACGGCTTCAACTCGCCCAACAGCAGCATTGGATTGGCGCCGTTTCGCAGCAGATCAGGGCCGGGGCAAAAGTGGATTTTCCAGGTGCTCAGCGCACCGGCAGCCCTCAGGGGAGCCTGCGGCGCAGGGGCGGCTTCCCGGGCGGCTGATGATTCCGACAATCCGGTCAACGCATGGAGCTTTACCAGGATTTCGCCAGAGACCACCCGGTCCGCGGGCGGCCCGCCGGCCGTTTCCTCCAGCATGGCCTTAATCTGGTCAAGCGCCATTAAGGCCACATCCAGTAGCCCTGAGGTGACATTGAGGCGCCCGGCGCGGACTTCATCGAAGGCTGTTTCCAGGTCATGCGCGAAGGCGGCCAGCTCGTCGAAACCGAACATCGACCCGGAGCCCTTGATCGTATGCAAAGCCCGGAAAACGCGGCCCACCAAACCCTGATCGTTCTGATTCTCGTTCAGTTCCAGCAGAGCCGATTCCAGTTCGACCAGAACCTCGCGCGCCTCTTCCTGGAAGGCTTGCCGGTACTTTTCGAGCGCTTGGTCGTTGGGTAATTCAGGCACGGGATTGGCTCAAATTGGTTTTGCGGGGAGCGGAAATTCCTCAAAGCCTGCCGCAGCCAGGGCGAGGGCGACATCCTGAGGGCATTGCCCCGCATAGCTGAATCCGACCCCCGCTCCTTTTGCTTGGCGCTCCGCGGCCCGGAGAAGTTGGACCGCGCTTACATCGAGTTCAGTGACAGAGCCGAGATCGACACGGATGTCCATTCGACGCGCTAGCACTGCCAGCAGCATCCGCTTCAATTCTGCGGCCGAGCAGATGTTCACGTCGCCCTGCAAGCGGATAAGAGACAACGCTTCGCCTTGATCGCAGAACACGGGCATCCTTTTTCACTCCGGGAGAGCACTCTTCCGGCGGGGGTCTGCTCGCTGGAACACTTCCGTAAGGCTTGGCGGATCATACGCCTTGCCACCTTATAGCTAATCGGAGGGTTGAACAGGAAACTTGAAGAGTTTTGATGGGATTGGGCGGAGGCCCTGCGGCCCGGGCTACCCGCCGCCACGGCAATGAAACCTCGCGCATCCGTGGCAAGCGACGCTCACCCAATCAGCCGCAGGTACTTGAGGTGGTTGATCAGATTCCCCGTATCGATCGGCTTGAACACGTAAGCATCACACAACAACTTGAACGACTCGACCACGTTCTTCACATCGTCCAGCGCGGTCGTCATGATGATCTTCACACCCTCCGTGGACAACGTGCCCCGAGCCTCTTCGCAAGCGCGGATCTCCTTGACGGCCGACTGTCCATCCATCTCCGGCAGCATGATATCCATGCAGATCAAATCGTAAGGCTGCCCGCCGTCCAAGGCATGGTGGAACGCGTCGACTGCTTCGCGGCCGTTTACGGCAATGTGGCAATCACCGTAACGGCTGAGCAGCGTCTGCAACAGCAAGCGGCAGGTGAAATCGTCTTCCACAATCAGTGTGCGCATCTCCACAACCCCCTGGGCAATCTGCCCTACCCCCACCCCGTCTCCGTCGTGGCGGCGGTGAGCAGACTCGCTGCTTCCTCCAGCTTGGGCAGCAGAGCCGAGACTCGGTTGAAGTTCCCCGCTTCCGCGGCGTCCTGCAGTTCGCAGCAGGCGGCCCGGAGGGTTTCCGCCGCCACCGTCGCCGCCGCCCCTTTCAAGGCGTGCGCCTGCAGGCTAGTGCCTTGGGCGTCCCCCTTCTCAACGCTCCGTCGCAAGGACGCGACCTGCTGTGGAAGCCTGCTCAAAAAGCCCGCCACCACCTTTCTTGCCAGCTCTCTGTCTCCGGAGAGTCGGGCCAGCAGGCTACCCGACCGGAAGACGTCTTGCATTCTAGGTGTCTCCGGTCCCCCTGCTGGCACGGCGGGCGCTGCCAGCCACTTCCCCAAGACCTCTGCCAAGTGGCGAGGCTCAACCGGCTTGGCGAGGTAGTCGTTCATGCCTGCCTGAAAACACTTCTCACGGTCTCCGGCGATGGCGTCCGCCGTCAGCGCCACAATCGGGATCAGGGGATTTCGCGCGCCTGTGCGCGGATCACGAATGCGCCGGGCCGTCTCGTATCCGTCCATCTCGGGCATCTCACAGTCCAAGAGCAGCAAGTCGTACGCGCGCTGCTGGAGCGCCTCGAGAGCTTCCACTCCGTTGGCGACATGATCGGGACTGAAGCCCAGCTTCCTCAACATCATCCCGGCTACTTCCTGGTTGGTCGGATTATCCTCGGCCACCAGAATCCGGAACTTTGGCTCTGCTCTCGAGCGCCGGGAGGCAGTCTGTGAGATACCGCTACCGGGGGCCTCTGAGGCCCGCCCTTGACTGCGGGTCGCGAGCAAAGTTTCAAGCAGCTTGCGCTCCCAAATCGGCTTGGCAATCTGGCCTGCGAACCCCATCGCTTGCAGTCGAGCCCCGTCGACCGGCCGGCCGAAACCGGTCATCAAGTAGAGCGCTGTAGGATCGAGTTCCGGGTCAGTTGCAATCCGACGCCCCAGTTCTACTCCCTCCATGTCGGGCAAATCCATATCCAGGACGGCGATCTGGAACGGTTCAGAAGTCCGTGCAGCCTGCTGCAGAACCGACAAGGCGCTACCCGCATCCGCACTCTCTTCGGGCCAGCAACCCCAGGAACGCAGCAGCGCGCAGAGCAGATGGCGGTTCGTGGCGTTGTCGTCTACCACCAACACTCTCGCCTCTCGCAGGTCCGGCTGAATGCCCGTCGAGGGCGCGCTCGCCGCGGGTTGCTTCTCGAAGGTGGCAGTGAACCAGAACGTCGCGCCCTTGCCCTCCTGGCTCCGGACGCCGATCTGGCCTCCCATCATCTCGACCAGTTGTTTGGAAATTGTCAGCCCCAGACCCGTCCCGCCATAGCGGCGTGTTTTTGATCCATCCCCCTGAACGAACGGCTCAAACAAAAGCGAGGCTTGCTCCTGGCGGAACCCAATCCCCGTATCGCGCACCGTGAAATGCAGGGTCGCCTTTTGCTCATCCTCCGTATCCACTCGCACCGTGACGGAAACCTCGCCCTGGGGGGTGAATTTCACAGCATTGCCCAGCAGATTCACCAGAACCTGCCGCAGCCTGCCCGCATCGCCCCGCAGAAGGCAGGGAGTCCCCGGCACGACTTCGAAGAGTAATTCCAGTTTCTTCTCAATCGTCTTGAGCCCCACCAACGACGCAGCGTACTCGAGCACACTGCGCAAATCGAAATCGGCGCACTCCAGGTTCAGCCTGCGCGCCTCGATTTTGGAGAAATCCAGGATGTCGTTGATGACGGCCAGCAACGCCTCGCCACTGGAGCGGACGATCTCTGCATACCGTCTTTGCTCGAGTGACAGTTCGGTATCGAGCAGCAAACCGGCCATCCCGATCACACCGTTCATCGGGGTTCGGATCTCATGACTCATATTGGCCAGAAACTGGCTCTTGGCGCGATTGGCAGCTTCCGCAGCTTCTTTAGCCCTGTGCAGCTCCTCTTCCGCCCGCTTCCTCTCCGTGATGTCTTCCTTCACCGCAAGGAAGTGAGTGATGGCTCCTGCCGAGCCTCGGATCGGGACAATCGAAGCGGACTCCCAATAGATCTCTCCGCTTTTCTTCCTGTTGGCAAATTCCCCACGCCATTCCCCCCCGGAGAGAATCGTCGTCCAGAGTTCTTCGTAGACGCTCGGAGACTGCATTCCCGACTTTAGAATGCGCGGGTTTCGGCCCTTGACCTCGGCCGCCGTATAGCCGGTGATTTGCGTAAATTTGGGATTGACGTACTCGATGGCTCCATGAATATCGGTGATCAGCACCGCGGCAGGGCTCTGCTCGACGGCGCGCGAAAGTTTGCGGAGACGCTCTTCGACTCGCTTGCGCTCGCTGATGTCGTGCGCGATCGTGGCCGCGCCGGTCACTTCCCCACTGGCGTTCATAATCGGTGACACGGTGACGGCGACGTCGACCCGGGCTCCGTCCTTTCTCAGACGCACCGTCTCGAAATGCGCGATCTTTTCCCCGCGCCTGATCCTCTCCAGGATGTTGGGGATTTCATCGTAGCGGTCCGGCGGAGCGAGAATCGAAATCGGCCTGCCCATAACCTCGCCGGCGGAATAGCCATACAGAATTTCCGCCCCCTTGTTCCAACTCAGAATGGTTCCGTCCAAAGCTTTGCCGATAATCGCGTCCTCCGAAGACTCGACGATCGAGGCCAGCAGAGCTTTCACTTCCTGAGAACGCTTGCGCTCCGTGATGTCCTGCAGTGTGCCTCGAAGCCAGGTGATGCGCCCACTGGCATCGCGGCGGGGTTCCCCGCGGCTTATGACCCATTTCTTCGAGCCGTCGGGGAGGACCATCTCAACGTCAAGTTCGCACGGAGTGCCCGTGGCGAGCGTATTCTCCACCGCCGCCTTCAACCGCTGCAGACTCTCCGGGGCAAACATCTCCGCCTG
>Ga0181538_10001933_pt1 | contig 22361 bp, 22 predicted proteins | sample PEATcosm2014_Bin_40_FD_119773 | JGI IMG/M metagenome (GOLD analysis project Ga0181538, IMG submission 119773) | Peatland microbial communities from MTU Mesocosm Facility, Houghton, MI, USA - PEATcosm2014_Bin23_30_metaG | ecosystem: Environmental > Terrestrial > Soil > Wetlands > Peat | place... | reverse complement strand
GATCTGCACCACACGGGAGTCGTGGACGACGATTTGCACGACGCCGAAGCGCATCGCCTCAACTTGGCCCTTGACGAGCCTCACCCACGAAGGCTCGATCTTCTCATTTCCGGCTCTTAAAGCTGCTGTTTCCATAAGCAATCTGTCTTCAAACTGGAGGCATTATGGATTAATAGAACAGTATGTCAACTTACATAATAGAGATTATATCTGTGTTCAGTGTAAAATGCTATAATACTGACACTTACTGAGCTAAATTTTATCGGATAGATGCTTTATTAGCTCCTAGAACAAGTCGTTTTCCTGCGGCAGGTGACTTTGGCCAGTACGTGCTTCAGAGGTTCCGGGCAACCTGCTTGGCGCAGGGCACCTGTGTGCCTTGGTGGGCGTTCCGGGCCAGCAGGCAGCAGAAATGAGGTGGTCGGCGGCGAGTAAAGGCTGAAAGGCCATTTCATCCGGTCCGACCGCAGACCAAGCAGCGCTGGCTGTTCGGAGGAACAACAATAAGCGCTTGGCTCTTCTCGGCTGCGGAAGTGCTCTTGGCCCGCAAACGAGCCACCAGGTTCAGTGGGTCTTCCCTGCCAGGTTCAAAGCGACTACTCTGACGATAATGGCGAGGATGCCGCTTATCTTCAGCATGGTGACCGGCTCGCGGAAATTATGGATGCCTTTGCACAACAGGGGGACCTTGTCTTACGAGCGACAAGGTCCCCCGGTGCGATAGCGGTTTCCAGGATGGTTCCTGCGAGCTAATGCCCGCGGGTCATTGCTTCTTCCGGGCAATGAAGATGCCCTGCGCGATCTTCCCCGCATGAGCGAGCTGCTGCATGAACACCATTTCGCCCCCCATCGCCTGCATCAGTTCCATATTGAACCCGATAATGCGCAGCGCGTCGTAGGTGAGCTGCTTGTTCAGCATGTCCAGGTAAAGGTCCGCGTAGGGCGCGAATCGCCCGGTATTCTCGGCCACCTGCACCTGGCAACCGTTGGCGGTCAGCAGGTCTTTGTACCCCTTCAGGTCCTGTATGTTCGGGAACTTCATGAAGGCCAGGAAACGCTCTGCCTCCTGCTCGGACAACCCGGCCGGTCCCTCGACCCAATCGGTAAAGGCAATCAGCCCGCCCGGTATCACCAGTCGCGCCGCTTCCGCAATCAGCATCGTCTTGTCCGCCACATAGCACCAGGCGTCCTCACCCCAAACGAAGTCAACACTGGCCGAAGGCAGCCCGCTCGCGCAGACATCGGCGAGGGTGAAGCTGATCTTCTGGTCCAGCCCGGCGGCCTGGCAGCGCTGACGTCCGCGCTCGACAACCTTGGGAGTGGCATCCACCCCCTGCATGCCCGCCACATGGCAGAATCTCACCAGGAATCGCATCCCGGCCCCGCTGCAGCAGCACAGATCGATCCCTTGCATGCCCAGCCCGATGCCCGCGCGTTTAGCCAAATCCATGGACGATTGGAACCCGCCGATGTGGATCTGCTCTCCCATCACCAGTTCCCAGAGGTCTCCTTCGGCCCCGCCATACACCGCCTGCACATTCTCCAGCCCAATGTTCTTTATTGATTTCATAGTCAGTTCGCCTTTCGTTATTCGGTTGACACTCAGAACTCCCACTTCGTGGTGACGCCCCAAACGCCGTTGGCTTCATGGTTCGCCACCGTCCCGAAGTGGCCGTAGCCCACCGCGACGGTCATGTGCGGGTTGATCACATAGCCGGCATCAATGGTCCACCAGTCATCAGGCGCGCCAATAAGACCGGGAACCGGCGTGAACCCCCGGGGTTGCTGTTTGTATTCAGCCGCCACCATGAACTTGTCCGTGACCAACACCACTACGCTGCCTTCAAAGACAAAGCTGTACTCGTCGGTGAAGCCCAACAAGCCAATCTCCGCGCTCTTCGTCGCCCGCCCGCCCAGGTTGATTAACACTGGGCGCGGCAGGAACGTCAGCATTTTGGAACCGTAGAGCGTGAAATCCAAACCCTCATGGTTCGAGAGCCCCGTCGCGGACAGCCCGCCCCCAAGCTGGTTGTTGATCTGCTCGATTCCATCGTTGTACTTGTAATGAATCCCGGCCGTAATCGCCGGCAGCCATTTCTGGCCGAACTCGCCTTCCTTCAGTATTTGCAGCCGCGCGTTGGCGTTATACATCGCCAGAGTGCTATCAATCTGGATCTTGTCTTGCGCCATGATCGCCGTCGGCAAATCCCCCAAGTCCAGCAGGTCATAACCGAACCCCAGTTCGAGACGTTCCCAGGGAGTTTCCGTCACCGTCAGCGCCGCCAGGTCTCGTCCGTGACCCATATTGATGTAGCCAAACCCGATGCTCGGCCGCCCAACCGGTTCCCCGTTGCGCGGCGGATTGACCAGGTAGGCCGACAGGGTGGAAAAAACGCCGCCGTTGCCTTCGATCTCGTGCAACGGCAACGGCATCGGCTTTTCAGCCTTCGCCGCGGCGTTGCTGTCGCCCGAACTGGCGGAGGCGCTTTCCGCCCCGACGGGCGGTTGGGAGGGAGAGGTGGAAGAAGCGGACGAGGTGTTGGACGAGCTGCCTGCGGGTTCAGCCGCAGTGGCCGTCCAGGCCAGCGCCGAAGCGAAGGCCAGCGAGGTGATTCGAATATGATGGCTCACGAGTATTCCTTTCTTTGGGGTTAACTACCAGCCACTGCGCGGCCCCATCCGACGGCAAACAACACCCCGCCGCCATGACCGGGTGAAGGTCGGATGTTCGCGAGTGGCACACAGAGCGGTCAAGCGTCTGCATTGGCAGGCATCCTGCGTGTGAAAGCCCGGGGGGCGCAATCAGAAAAGTGCGAAAAGAAGAAGATAAAACATGGCCTTCTCTAATGCATTGGTCTTGCTAAGGAGCGACTTGCGGCCACGAGGGGCCGGGCAGGGATTACCTGGAAGTCCCTAGGATTGCCGCGGGCAAGCAGCCGAAACTCAAACCAAGCACGAGGGCAAGTTCTCTGAGGTCAGGAAGCGGAAACCTGATGCCTTGGCTGACCGCGCTACTCTGCCTGACTCTGAGCCCTGGGGCCAAAGCGACAGACAACGCTGACGTGTCAACATAAACTGGAAGAAAGTGACGGCCCCAAAACAACTGGGCGGCAGGAGTTATTTGCCATTACTTGCGCAAAAGCGATTTGACGTGGAGCGGGTTAGCCGTATGGTCTTCTTGTGTTCCAGAGATTGCCCAAACTTCTGATGGCACTGGCGTTGGCCTGCTCGATAGGTCTGCATTGGGCTTTTCTCCAGTCGTTTGCCTGGACCACGATGCTAGTCGATAATCTCGGCACCACTTCCTTCTCCGCCGCCCTCCAACGCACCTTCGACGGCAAACATCCTTGTGCTCTCTGCAAGGCCGTTGCGGAGGGCAAGAAATCGGAGAAGAAGGCCGACACTCTCCTTCGACTCAAGAAGTTCGAGGCAATGAGCGCGTCGGTTGTCTTGGCTCTTTCCCCACCTGCCTCATTTCCCCCGATTGCAGCGCCGAATGCTTCTCTGGAAGCGTTCTCGCACGCGCCTCCTACGCCGCCACCCCGTGCGGCTTAGTCCCCTCCTCGAATCCGGTCAGGGCCTTTGGTCCTGATGCTCATCCGCCGGGCCGAATCCTGGCGGGAACCTTTTAGCCCTTTGTGTCGGAACACCCGGAGTGTTCTGCCCGAGAATTCAATCAAATGAAAAGCCCGCGTGGTTCCACGCTGTTCGAGCTGTGGGTGGTCATCGCCAGGCGCGGGCGCAAATGTTTTCCTTTAACTTCGGGAGCGCCATTGGGCGTTCTCACGAACTTTAGCTTTTAAATATGAAGAATAGATTTAATTCATCAGTCACAGTGAAAGTAAGTTGCGGTTTGTTGGCTGGATTGCTCGCGCCGGGCCAGGTTTATGGTTGCGCGTGCGGATGCAGCATCTTTGACATCGGCACAAGTTCAATGTTCCCCAGCGGCCAGGGCGGAATGGCCTTCCTTCAATACGCCTATCAGGATCAGAACCGCAATTGGAGCGGCACCTCTCAAGCCCCGGCGATAAACAATGATGACAAGGAAATCCAGACTGACTTCGTCACGTTCGGACTCCAATACATGTTTAATTGGGATTGGGGTATTCAAGTCGAGGTGCCCTACGATTTTCGCTACTTCAAGACCCTGGACGACACGGGCAATATCGTGTCGCGAAACTGGAGTCAGCTTGGCGACGCTCGGATTGAAGGGATTTACACCGGGTTCTCCCCCGACATGTCGGCGGGGATAACCTTCGGGATGAAATTGCCGACAGGCAGTCATACTCTTGACCCCGACGTGGTTGACCGCGACACACAAATAGGCACGGGCAGCACGGATCTTTTGCTGGGCGGCTTTTATCGTGACAATCTGACCCGGGACAACCAGTGGAACTGGTTTGCGCAATTGCAACTGGATGTGCCAGTGCTGATTCAAGATCAATATCGTCCGGGCGTCGAGCTCGATGCAGCGGCGGGAATCGATTACAAGGGGCTCTCGCTCGCTGGTGTGAGCATTACCCCCCTGGCACAGGTGCTTTTTTCCGAACGGACCAGTGACAGCGGCGCCGCCGCCGATCCCGCCAACACCGGCTACCAGCGCATCCTGCTCTCACCAGGAATCGAATGTCGCCTTCATCCGGTGACACTCTACGCGGATGCGGAGTTTCCCGTTTATCAGAACTTCACCGGCAATCAATTGGCCGCGCCGGTCCTGTTCAAAGTGCTCCTCAGCTTTATGTTTTGATTACAACTCCACGGCCTTGGGCATCGGAATTCAAAGCCGCTTGCTGGGTCGGCGTCTGGTTGGGATACAAACCAGGACAACAGCCCATTGTCTGGCAGAAACTCTGGCTGAAATGGCTGAGGCTGGAATAACCCACTTCCAGCGCCGCCTCCGTCACATTGTATTTGCCACTCTGGAGCAGCTCCGCCGCCCGCTCCATGCGCAGCTTGCGCAGGTACTGTGGAATGGTCATCCCCGTTTCGGCTGAGAACGTTCGGCTCAAATGAAACGGGCTGCAACCGACTTCGCGTCCGATTGCCTCTAAGCTGAGCGGCTCCGCGAGATGCTGCCGCAAAAGAGCCACGACCCGGTCCGCGCGCTCGCGTGCCAGCCGCTTCTGGCGATCACAGAACAACTCATCCTCGCCCCGCCGCTCGAAGAAGAACTCCGCCATGCATTCCAGCACCTTGCCCTGATACCAAATCGGTCGGGCGCCTTGGAGAACAGGCGGGTGCAGCAAATGGGCAATCCGCTGTTCCTGCGCCGCGCTGAGCCGGTGGAGTTCACCAAGCCGGGCGCGGGGAGGACCGCCTCGCACAAAGTCTTCGACCAGGGGGTGCAGCGCTCCGTCGCACTTGGATAATTGCTGCCGCAGGAACCGGGAAGAAAACTCGACGGTCAGGAATCGGTGTGCGTGGCTGGCATCGCGCCAGGCTTGCAAGGCCCGTCTTCCCGGCAGGTAAAACCCCGCCACCAAAGGCTCGAAGTTCAAAACGCTTTCCCCACAACCCACCGAGCCATGCCCGGCCAAATTGAGGCAAAGCTCCAGGCTGTCGGGATGGAAACTGCGCGACCACTCGAAAGCATGGGGCAGTTGGAACGCTTGCCATTCGATGCTGACCCCCATTTCGTAAAACCCGCCGTAAAGCTGCCTCCATCCGTCCCTAATCGGCTGCCAAACGGCTGCCTCGCTCAACCGTGGAACCTGTGGCTTCCGGTTGAGCTTCGGCTCGCTCCGGCTAATCGCGGACCTGGTCTTCGCGGCATCAGTCATTGCATCACGACAATTAATTAAGACCATATTAAGACAGAATCCAGCACAAAGGGCCAGAGCAATTCACCGCCAATAAATAGCAACCTGCCGGGAGCAGGGTGCGGGCGAGTTGTGGCATTTTCCCGCCATGAGAAGAACGATTCGCGGATTCACGTTAATCGAATTGCTGGTCGTCATCGCGATCATTGCGATCTTGGGAGCGCTACTGTTGCCGGCCCTGGCCAAGGCGAAGGCGAAAGCGTATCGCGCCGTTTGTCTCAGCAACCTTAAGCAGTGGGGTCTCGCACTTAACATGTATTCGGATGACTACAATCAAACCTTGCCCGATTTCAGCATCGCCAATAACACGCCCGGCGCCCCCAGCGGTTACGATCAGGACAATATCCATTGGACTGACCTCGCCATTTTCGCTGCCAGCGGCTACGGAAACAGCGCCTGGTTCAACGCCCTGCCGCCGTATGTCTCGCAAAAGGCGCTTTGGCAATACGCGGCCAACCCCACCAATTTCGTGAATGGCCGCAGCATTTTCAATTGTCCCTCCGCCACTTTCCTGCCCGCAGAAGTGGACCCGCTGAATCGCGTAGCCTTCAGTTATGGCATCAATTTCAAAGGCACCAACGGCCTGGTTCCCGCCGGTTCTCCCTTCAAGGCCACGATGGTATTACATCCCTCGGCGTTCGTCTTCTTTTCCGACGTGCGGGCCAACTCCGGGGAAACCCCGTTTTACGGCGCGAACCCCCTCCACGATCTGGGTGCCCCGCGCGGCTCGCTCAACCATCTCTCCTCGCGCCACACCGCCGGAGCGAACCTCACCTTCCTCGACGGCCACGCCGCCTATTTCAAATACTCCTACATGGCCTACCAGGAAGACACCAAGATCGGCGATCCTGGCGACCCGGACATCAATTGGTCTTACGACGGCACGCCTTCGCAATAATCAATCCAATCTTCCCCACGGAGAAGGAGGATCGTCCGCCGTGCCCATGGAGATTCGCACGATTAACAAGCGGCCTTCTTTTCGAAAGCTGCCTTTCTTTTGCGTGAATTGACATACGGGTGCGAGGCGCGGGCATTGCCGCCAGAGTCGCCGAGGTAGTCCAACGCTGTGACCAAGGCCGCCGACCCGGGAAACCCAGACACCAATTGGACGTATAATGGTTAGCCCGTTCGCTAGCAGTCCTAAGTGCGCTGCAATTTGCAAACGGGCGGCAAAGTGGTCTTGGGCGGCGAACGGGCGCAAGTAATGCCACCCGCTTAAAGGGCCGGTGCGCCAATGGCCCCCAAGGGGAGATTTCCCGCCAGAGGCGTTCCCAGGAAATCACGCGGCCCGACGTCCAATCCAAACTTCTTGCGCAAGTCCAATCCACCCGCGAGGGCGGGTGAGCCGGGCAGGGGACGAAAGGCTCGCCCCGCTTCAAGTCCACGGCGCTCGCCCGAGGTTGCGCCGGGCGGGTGATGGCTCAAGGCAGGATTCGCGAACAGTCCAATCGGCTCACCGCCCAGGGATTCCTGCCCGGTGCGATCGCGCCAGTCTTTCAAGCCCGAGTAAGTTCGCGTCCCCCAGGCAATTTGAGTCGCCCCGGCTTCGCGCCAATACAGGTTGTTTTCAAAACGCAGCCGCTTCTCCGGCTCTTCTACGCGCAAGGGCAGCGCGGAACCGGCAGCGATAAAGATGTTGTTCCGCACGCGAGCCTCAACCCCGGGCCCGTAAATATGCGCCGCCTGGTCCGTCCAGGAGCCGATGATGACCGTGTTGTTATAAACTTCCACCCCGGTCATCTCCTTTCCGTCCGCCCGCAACCAAAGCCCGGCGTAATCCCGGCTCTTGCGCGAATCGTTCTCCGAAATGTTAAACCGCACCACGCTGCCACGGTCGGCGAAGGAGGCATAAGGATAGGTGTAAACCATCAGGCCTGGGCCATCGTTGTCGTGGCTGTAGTTGTATTGCAGGACACAGTCCAGGCTGCCGCCGTCAATGTCGAACCCCCCGCCGTCCGCGCCGCTCGTCCGATTGCCAAAGCTCTCGCAGTATTGGATCACCACCCGGCGGGAGGCACACGTCCACAGGCCCACACCGCCGCCGCTGGACCGGCACAGCCCGCCGTTATTCCAGGCCGTGCAATACTCCATCACGCCGCCATCGACCTCATAAAGGACCATGCCGCTGCCGGAATGGTTCTTGAAGTAAGTTGGATCGCCAGTGTTGTCGAAAGCCTGGCAATGGCTGACGAGCACGTCGGCGTGAGCATAGGTCTTTGTATTCCAGGGAAGCTGACCGGCTACCTCCATGCCCCCGCGCAGATTGTCGCGCATCACGCAGTTGGTGATAAGGACGTGTTCAAACCCGGCATAAGTTCCCGCTACGAGAATCCCGAAAATGCCGAAACCACGGGCCTCCACATTCTCGATCCGGAGCCAAGCCAGCCGCTGCCCGTTGGTCAGCGTGTTGTCACACCGGATGCCATAGCCGGTGTTGTTCGTGCGCCCGGCACCCGTCACGATGAGGTTCTCGATGGTGACGCCTCCCGCATTTTCGGTGGTGATGCCGGTCTGCTGCCCAGCCAGGATGATGGCCCGCCCCTCGCCGAAGGAACCAATGACAACCGGGGCATTCGACGATCCAGCATCCTCCGCCGAAAGCAGCACATTGCCCGCAAAAGACGCCCCCGCCTCGAACAGCAAACGGTCGCCGGGTCGAAAGCGCGCCCGGTTCACCCGAGCGATCGTTCGCCAGGCGGCGTTGGTGGAATCGCCTTTCGCCGCGTCGTCGCCCTTTGGGCGGATGAAATAGTCTGCGGCGGCAAGGGAGGGAGCGCTTGAAAACAACAACAGCAGCAGCAGGCCGGAGAGGATTGCCTTGCCCTGATACCCTGGAGGCGGAGAACCGCGCATGCTCCCGAGCATAGAGGTTGTCCGCGTCGTGGTCGAGTGCGTTCGGAAGCATGGAAGCTTGGGCACCTGTTGAGCGCGAATGACCAAACCAACTATTCCGAGCGCTCGCCCCGTTGAGAGCGCAGGCTGTTTGCCGCTCGGCGAGGCCGTTGGATGGTCAACCATCACGGCACGCAGACGATTGGTAGCTGCCCATCCGGCCCTCGCCACGACCGCCACTCAGTCATGGCCCGTCGGCCTTCCGGGCTGCTGCTCGCGTGCCATTCGGTTTCCGCCAATCCTTTGACCAGGGAATTGGTCTGGAAGAAGTCGCTGTCGCGCAATGGCATGCGTCCTTTGAATGGCTGCCCGGAGGCGCGTGCGGCCTGAACCTTTTCCAGCAGGTCTTTCAACTCAGGAGTGCAGGTCTCCAGGTAGGCGATCCGCCGCTTGCGGGCATCGTGTTGTTCGGCGCGGAACGCCACCACCACCGCCCGCACGCCGTCCCCGCTGGGGCCGCCGATTCCTTTATGCGGCGGGATGGTGTCCCTCGGAACTTCGTATAGGCGCTTCTCGCTCTGATCGTAAAACCAAGTAGTGGAACCCTCCTCGCCAGTCTTGCGAAGCGCGAGGACCCGCTTACTGGCGAATGCCACGGCCATGACAACCAGGGCCGCTGCCGCCGCCAGTCGCAAACAGGTCCGGGCATGGGGGCTCATTTCAGCGCACTCCGCCTCCGGCCCGAAGGGCTGCCGCCACCCGACGTGCATGCGCGTCCAGCCGGAGCGACCACCAGCATTCTCCCTCATCACAGCGAATGTCGTTGGCGTTATACCGTCCGCCGTGCCCGTCGGCAAAAACGTAATAGGCCTTCCCGTCGTGCCGGCGGCAGCCATAGTCGTCCTGGAGGATGCGGTTGAAACCAGCATCGTCCTCAGACCCCGGAACCACGTCCTTGATCCACCAGTTGTCATCGCCCCATAGGGCAGTGCCGCTCCCGCCATCGCCGAACCAAATCAGCTTGGCTGGCGCGGACATCTCGGTGGCCTTGTGTAACCCCTCGTAATAGCCTTGGTTCCTGGGCCGTCCGAAGGGCATGGTGCTGACCCGCGCGTCAGGGTCGGGGTCATTTCGCACCGGGATCCAGTGGGCGCCGGCGACGCCAATACCGCTGGCATTCCAGACTTCGTAGGGGCTGGCAAAGCCGTATAGATGACTCCAGTCGGTGCCCGGGTCCAACCCGAACCCGCCCAGGGCCGCGTCCGATGCCGAAATCCCATCCGCATAGACGGCCACCCGCTCCGCGGGGCAGTCGAAGATGCGCGGGGCGCGCCCGACGTACTCCCACAGTACGACGCGGTAGGTGGTTTCACACGGTGCCCCGTCAGGCCCGGGGCGAACATCCTGGAGCGGATTCATCCACTCGTTGTTGTCGAGGGTGTAGAGCTGGGCCGCCAGGGCCAACTGGCGCTGGTTTGAAGCGCACACTGCCATCTTGCCCTTGTCTTCAGCCTTGCCCAGGGATGGGAGCAGCAGCGCGGCCAGGATGGCAATGATCGCGATGACAACGAGCAACTCGATCAGCGTAAAGCCGTCCGTGTTGCGCACAGTTCTTCCCGAGTTCATAATTGCAGAATTCGACAGCCGGGAGCGCTCTCGCTCACGAAGCATCACTCGATCCCGCCTCGTTGGCTGCGACCGCCTGAAACCCTACCCGCGTGGCGTCAGCACGTCAAACGCTTGGGCCGTTGCCGGACATCCCTCCATATTCCGTCAACTCTGCACCCGACCCTCCGGCGGGCTGCGCCGTCACCTCGCCGTCAACTCGCCGTAGCACCTCTTATCCGCGATAAGAGGTGCTACGGCGAGGCTACGGCGAGGCTACGGTGATGTTCTCGGGCGGCAGGGGACGCTGTTCCCCCCATTACCCCGAAAACAGCAAAAAACCAAGAGCGTTGCCGTTTGCGCGTGACACTGTCGGAGCGATTCAGTCCAATCCAGGACGGGTATGGGCAAAGCAAGCTCGAAACTGATGGCCGATACGACCGCAGCTCCGGTCGCGACCGCAAAGGTCTGGTTGCTGGCATTGGCATTCCTTGCCTTCACAATGCAATTCTCTGCGGCTGGGGAACCCCTCGTTCAGATCGGTTCGATTCCGCTTAAAGGTGTCGAAGGCCGGCTCGACCATCTGGCCTTTGATACCCGGTCGCAACGCCTGTTCGTCGCAGCCTTGGAAAACCATAGCGTCGAAGTGATCGACCTGGCCAAACGGCGCCGAGTTCATGAGATTGCCGGTATCGGCGAGCCGCAAGGGCTCCTGTGCCTCCCCGACCAGCATCGGCTGTTGGTTTGCAGCCGTGGAGACGGCACCTGCCGCAGCTTCGACACGACCACCTTCCAGGAAGGGCCGTGGATCGACCTGGGCCGCAATGCTGATAACGTGCGGTTTGACCCCGAGGCACAAGTCATTTATGTCGGCTCCGGCGGCGAACCGGGCAACGGTCTGCTTTCCGCTGTAAACCTGGCTTCCCTGCTTCCGGCCGCGCAGGGCGGGCAACCTGCGCCGCCTCACTCCCCCGCCGATTTCCTCCTGGACCGCCCCCGGCAAGCCGACGCCAAAATGGAAATCCAACTCCCGGCACACCCGGAGTCCTTTCAACTCGACCCGGCAAACGACCGACTCCTCGTGAACATCCCGGATGAACACAGCATCGCCGTGCTGCAAATCGTGACCAACGGTTTCACCAAAGCCGCCGCCTGGCCGGTGACCGTAGGCGAGAGGAACTTCCCGATGGCTCTGGACGCCGCCTCGGCACGGCTCTTTATCGCGTGCCGCAAGCCGCCGCGGCTGGCCATTTACGACAGCCGCGACGGTAACCTCCTTTCCCAAACCCCCTGCGTTGGCGACGCCGACGACATGTTCTATGACGCGAAGCCCAACCGGCTGTACGTGATCGGCGGCGAGGGTTTCGTGGACGTTTTCCAACTCTCCGACTCCACGCAGGCGCCGACGCGCCTCGCCCACCTGCCGACCGCTCCGCGCGCGCGCACCGGGCTGTTCATTCCTGAGTTGCGGATACTGACTGTCGCCGCGCCTCACACCACGAATGGGCCCGCTGCCTTGCTGTTGTTCCAGGCCAGGTCATAGGCCGCGCCCGAAGAGCTTGGGTTTACCCGCTCGGTTTACTCTGCTATCGTCCCCCTCGTGAAACACGCGAAAACCGAAGGCGTCGTCCGGTTCACTGTATCGGTCCCGCAAACGCTGGCCAAACAGCTCGACCGGATGACACGTGAAAAGGGCTACGACAACCGCTCCCTGGCCGTCGCCGACATGATTCGCGACCAGCTTGTCGAACACCACCAGAACTACGGCGACCGTGACATCGCCGGCACCATCACCTTGGTTTACGACCACCACAAGCAGCACGTCCAGGCCGCGCTCACCGACATCCAGCACGACCACCATGATGTCATCATTTCCACGCTGCATGTCCACCTGGACCACGACAACTGCCTGGAAGTCCTGGCCGTGCGCGGCAAGGCCGGGACCATCAAGAAGATTGCCGACGAGCTGATCGCCGCCAAAGGCGTCAAGCATGGCAAGCTCACTGTCACCACCAGCGGCAAAGACCTCCCAACTTAGCATCGAAAGTTACGTGCTGGACTCCATCTTCACCCACAAGTCCGCCCGTTACGCGCTGGAGGGCGCCCTGTATGGTTTCGCTACTGAGACCGCCCTCGGCGCCTTGCCCAACCCGAACATCATCATGTTCTCGGAGCGCAACTCGGAGGCCCTCGACGCCCCGGATAACACCGAATATGGCAGCATCGAGCAGGACGATTACGACACGTGGGTCGGGGAAGCCGCGCTGGTGCAGTGGGGCGCCGGCAAATACGCCGACCAGGGTTGGATTCGCTATAATCGCCACGGTCAGCGGGCCAATTACATCTACTTCGATGGGCATGTCGAGTCCCTGCCTTGGAGCAAAGCTCGCCTCGACCAGTTCCCCGATCACCGCGTCCGCCGCCCCTTGCCAAATCCGCCCTAACGAGCCTGAGCGCCAGCGAGGCCCGGATTGAAGCGTCTCCTGTTTTTCCGGTTAATCCCATACGAAGGGACAATAATCCCCCGCGCATGGCGACTGAACCACAGTCTCTCGCACCAGCAACCCCCCCTTGTGCCCAACCGGCAGGCCCTTTGCTTCGCTCATTCCCCTCCTTGGTAACCACGCTTGAAACAGGCAGTGTATATGCCTCCCCCTAGCAGTCCTCCCAGCATCGGCGCAACGATGTACACGGTCCACCATCCGGACCCGTTTACTTGGAACGGCACGCCGCCCCAGCCCGCCAGTGCGGAAAACACACGCGGTCCCAGGTCCCGCGCCGGATTAAAGCTCGCCATCGTCAGGGGCCCCACCAGCGAAATCAAGAGCGTCACCGTGAGACCGATCGTCCCCGCTGTAAGGACCTGGGGATGCGCCTTGTTGCGCTCGTCGCTCGCGCAGAAGATCACGAGCAGCAACACCGCCGTGGCAATCACCTCCGCGCCAAAGGCTGCCGCCGGCAGCATCCGCAGGCGCGCCTCTGGTGTCAGCGGGCGCCCGCACGGATTCGGATAGAACTCCCCGAAAACCATCGCGCTGGCTTCGCTGCCCGCCTGGCCGCGCGTGATGCCGTGCTCACGCTCAAACACCCGCAGCGCATCGCCGAACACGAAATACAGCACTGCCGACGCCACAAACGCCCCGCAAACTTGCGCGGCGACATACGGCAGCACCCTCCGCTTGGGGAAATTCGTCCAGACGGCCATGCTCAACGTCACCGCCGGATTCAGATGCGCCCCGCTCAGCGCTCCCGTCAGGTATATCGCCGTGGCAATGCCCAGCCCCCAGACAATCGCGATCTGGAACACCCCCACCTGCGCGCCAGTCGTCACGGCTGCGCACACACTTCCGCACCCGAAAAACACCAGCAGGAACGTGCCGAAGAACTCCCCCGTAAACCACCCCGGCACCCACCTCATGCTGCAACCTTTTCAAAGCGGTGCGTCGGCGTCGGCTTCCCGGGGCGGAAGTGCTCCAAATGGTCTAGCTCGGCCTCCAGCGTCGGAAAGGCACTGGCGGCCTCTGCCAACGACTGTCGCACCACTCGTCCCAGGAATGCTGGCGCGGCCTCCGCCCGCAGGTTGATCGTAAGCTCCCCTCTCTCGACCGGCGCTCCCAGCTTCATTGAAAGCTCCGGCACGAAATCATTCCGCACCAGGTTCACGACCCCCAAACCGCCCGACCCGTCCTTCGGGCTCAACGTCATCTTCAGGTGCGCCACCTCAGCCCCTTCGGCCCGGAGCCGCGTCTGCATCTCTTCCGCGAGCTCCGTTAGGAACCTGTCCGCCGGGAACGCCTTCTTCGCCGCAAGCGCCACGGTGCAATTCAGCCAGCCCAGCAGCGCCTCGCCGTCGGCGTAAACCGTGTAATCCACCTCCATCGCTTGCCCCCCAGTCTGCTCCTCGCTGGCGATCCTCGTGAACCACGCCTCCAAATTAGTGCCCTCTCGCGGTGACACCGACAGAATCTCCTTGCCCGGAAATCTTGCCGCGATGGCGGCCCGCAGCGGCTCCAGCCGCGACTCATCCAGCAGATCGCACTTGCTGATGACCACGAGGTCCGCCTCCTCAAGCTGCTTCTTGTAGATATAGAGCACCTTCTCTGAGAAGCTGCCGCCTTCCTCCATGCCGAACACGCGCAACGCCCGAATCGGGTCCACCAGCACGCTCACCGGCGCCACTGTGAAACTCTGCCCGTAAAGCCGCCGCAGCGGATACGTCACCGTCGCCACCAGGTCCGTGCAACTGCCCACCGGCTCGGCGATAAACACCTCTGGCCGGCTCCGCTCGGTCAGGCGTTGGGCCGCGTCCACCAGCGAATCGAACCGGCAGCAGAAACAGCCGCCCGGGATTTCCTCCGCGGCAAAGCGCTGCGAGCGCAGCATCGCCGTGTCCACCAGGTTGCGCCCCTGGTCATTAGTGATGAGGCCTACCCGCAGCCCCTGCTCCGTCAGCCGCGCCGCCAGCCGGCCCACCGCCGTCGTCTTGCCCGCGCCGAGGAATCCCCCGATCATGATAAACCGCGCCGGACCAGTGCCGCCCGCCGCTCCGCCATTGGATCTAGGTGCCGTCATAGGGTCAGGTTTAAAGTGTATATGCGCAACTATGCATACGTATGCCCATGCACGCAACTGAATTTCACGAGCCCACGGGAACCTACTTCGGCAGCTTGTCAAACCGGAACGTGCAGCAGCCCAGTTCCAGCACATTCTTATTGGCAGCCAGTTGGTTCTTAAGGCGCGGGACCACGGAGTAGAGCCTCTGCTGCCCCTCCTTCTCCATTTCAACCAACCCCGCCTCTTTCAAAACCCGCAAGTGCTTCGACACGTTGTACTGCGACAACTTCAGGCGTTCCGACACTTGATTCACCCCGAGTTGCTCCTTGAGCAGCAGCCGCATGATGCGCATGCGGTTCAGCTCACCCAGCGCCTTCAATGCCGCAATACAATCGATTCCAGTCATCGTTGAGATGATACCCGGGCCGTTGCGTCTCGCAAGCCGCTGGCAACCTCGCAGCCAATCGCCTGAGGTGTCCGGAGGCTCGCCTGCCGCTCATTCTCACGGCTCGCCCTGCGCAGGCAGCAGATTGGCCGCCGGACACGCGACCTAAGATCATGCGCTCGAGCGCTTCCGTGTCCGTTTGGGCTTGGCGACGAGCAGCAGCAGGGCCGTCAACTGCTCGTAGAGGCCGAAAAGTTGTTCCACGCGCTGGCGCTCGCTGGTCAAGGGTTGCGGGCGGTAGCACATATACATCATTTTTCAGACACCGCGCTCAATACTCCCTCATCCGGCACCAGTGTCCATTCGCGGTCCGGATTGTATTCCTTCATCCCCCCCGCAATCCGGGGAGTCTTTTCGCCCAAGTTGCGCTGATACACTTTGCCGTCCTGATTGACGATAAACGTCATGATGCCCGACTGGTCCCAATTCTCGGGCCAAGCCACCAGCGCGAATCCTCCCGTCAAGTTGCCGTGGGTCAGATAATCCATTTTCCCGCCGGGCGCAGCCCTTCCTTGCCGGGTCAGAATTCTGAAATAATAACCATGAAACGGATGCAGCCCCTTGCCCATGTGCCGGACATAGCCCTCGGCATGAGCCTCCGCCACCACCGGCCCAAATGGGCTGGCCGGTTCGTTCTCCGCCGCCGGCCAGTAAAGGCCGTCCTTCTTACCGGGCGTGCTTCTGAATTTCTGCGCGTACTTCACTCCTGTGCCCGCGTCCGGATTCACACTGGCGTACTGCCGCTGCGCGGTCACGTAAGCCCGGCAAACGCCGATAGCGTGAAGTTCGTCCTTCCCGATGTGCCGGTTGATGATCTCCTCCATGCCCGCCGCCGTGTCGAAATGCCACTGCCCGTCCGCTTTCACCAGTGGAACCGCCATCGGGTAGTTGTTCGTGCCCACCTCGAGGGTGATTTTGTCCTCCCCCTCTTTTACCGGCTGGCAGCCCTGGGCCAGGAGGGTGGCGAACCTCTGCGCATTGTTCGCGTCTTGCACTTCGTCGCCGGTTATAAGGTGGTCGAACTCCGGGCCGAAGATCTCGCGCAAGGCCGCTTTATCTTTGGCTTCGGCGGCCGCTTGCAAGGCTTTCGCCGCCTCATCCGGCGACGCGAACAACCGTTGCGTGACGGCGGGTTTTTGAGGCGCTTCTTTCGGCTCCGAGGCATGAAGGTCCATCGACACGATACCCCAGGCACCCGCCAGGAGTGCGGTCGTCAGAAGGCCGGCAAAACGTGTTAATTGGTTTGAAAGTTTCATATGTTCAGTAGTTCTGTTTCCGTCCTGGGAAGTGTGCTGTTCACCGCTTTCTCTCTCCTCCGCCGCGGACAGGGTGCGCCACCGCACGGCTTTCAACACCGCGATGACTATAAACACGCACATCGCGCCCCCTGTCATAGTCGCCACCCCAAAAATACACACTCGGCCCTGGCACCACCACCGGGCCGCCGTAGTAACCTCCGTCCACGTAGCCCACACAGCCCGTCAAGGCCGCCAACAGGGCCACGCCCAGTCCGGCTGCGGCTGAACTGGCGATGAGTTTAGGAAGCCACGCATGGTCTGGTACCTTCGCGGGCTGTGATTCTGTATTGGTATTCATAAGTGATCGCTTGGCTGTTTGGTTCTTCCGGTTACCGGAGAAGAGCCGTTAGATGGTCAATCAGGACGAAAGGTCGGCGGCCCAGGTCGGCTGATCAGTCGCCGCTGCGGGAGCACCGGCCCATGACTAGATACCCAAGGAGCGCCCCTATGCCAAAGGCCACGCCGATGGCTTGATAAGGGTGTTCACGCACGGCTTCGTCGGCAGCTTTCGCGCCTTCGACCGCTTTATCGCGGACACGGCCCGCGATTTCCTTGGCGCTATCCAGCGCGGCAGCGAGACGCTTGCGGGCTTCGCTCACTTTTTCTCCGGTTACGTCGGCGGTGGCGGCCATCAAGGCGCGTGCATCTTCGGCCAGCGTGTCCATCTCATCGTTGTGTGCTTGGGTATGTTTGTTCATATGGGCTGTGTTTTCTATCTGTCAGAATGGCTGGGTTTATCGCCCTGGGGCATGGTGGTTCCTCTCCCGATCAGTCCACCACCAGCTTGACGGAATTGTCGCCGCGCAGGGCTTTGGAATAGGGACAAGTTTTGTGCGCTTCGTCCATGACGCGTTGAGCTTGGGCGCGGTCGATTCCAAGGAGTTGCGCATGCAGCTCCACCCCCAGGCGGTAGCCGCCCTGGTCCTCCTCGATCAGGCTCACCAATGCCCTCACCGTGGAATTCTCCACAGGCGTGCCGAGCTTCTTGGCCGCGTTGCTCAAGGCGCCGTGGTAACAAGCAGAATACGCGCCCGCAAACAACAGCTCCGGATTGGGACCGCGCTTCTCGATGCCTTTCTCCAACGGATTGCCAAGCGTAATATTCAGCAACCGGTCCGGGGTCTGAATGGTTCCCGACCGACCGCCCTTGGAAACTGCTTCCGCTGTGAACAAAGTCTTCATAATGGTGCGAGGCGGACAGTGTCGTGGTCTGGTGAAGTCTCCGGAGGAACGGCTTAAAGGTTAGCCGCGAAGCAATAAAACCACAACGACGATAAGGAGAATGAGGCCGACCGAGCCGCCGCCAATATAGAGGGCACTGGCAAGAACCGGCGTGAATAAGAGATGCATAGCGTGTCTTTCGTTTCTGATGGCAAGGTATTCACCATCATGTTTTCAGATTGTCCCTTAGCTTCGCTCGTGCCACGGGTGCTCCGCGATGCCCGGCAGCGCACGATCAACACGAAGCAGCCACCGTCGATAACTCCACAAGTGCCCTGCCAGCAACTATCTGCCGGGCGATGCGGATCAAGCGGGTGGAAAGACCGTGGCGAGCCGGTGCAAGCCTTATCAAGTTCGATCTGGCCCTGACCGGAGATGCAACATTATGCAGTCTGCACGATCCAAGCTGCTTCGTCTTGCATTTTGCACGCTCAGCTAAGCTGTGAACAACACGGGCAGCAGCTCCTCCATCTCCGTGGGATCGGTCACCACCTCCGCCTTGGTGGCGCTGAGATGCGCCCGGACACCAGCCCGGTTTTTGGGGGCGGCTTGACAACGGGGCGGACACAGCGGTTAATGGCGGCGGAAACCCTGATGCGACGCCCGGGCCACTCGCAGATGCAGTTGCCCGCAGGTTGCCGGCGCTCGATGAACAAACAACTGGGAGATATTCGCCACATGGCGCTGGACATGGACGGCACGCTGTTCGAGTCCACGCTGCCGTTTCTGGCCGCGTTGCGGGAGTTGGGCATCGGTTTCACGTTCTTAACGAACAACTCCTCCAAGAGCGCGGAGGATTACCTCGCGGGGCTGCGCCGGTCCGGCATCCCGGTGACGCCGGACCAGCTCTATACCTCGACGAAGAGGGTAGTGTCCGGGCTGGCTGAGTTCGGCGAGCGGCTGCGCGCCGCTCAACAAGAGGAAGGTTCAAAGTGAGCTTAGAGCAAGAACATGCCGGAGACGCTGTGCTTGGAGGTGTTGGCGCGCACGGAGTGACGCACGCTACCGGCGCGGGCAATCCAGGACCGGTTGAGAAGCGGCAAGCTATGCTGCGGTCCCTTCAAGGAGGGCCGCTGGACGTTCTAGTCATCGGCGGCGGGATCGTCGGCGCAGGCGTTGCCCGGGATGCGGCGATGCGCGGGCTGCGAGTTGGGCTGGTGGAGCAACACGACTTTGCCTTTGGCACAAGCAGCCGTTCGAGTCGGCTGCTGCACGGCGGGCTGCGCTACCTGGCGCAAGGCCGCGTCGGCCTGGTGCGGGAAGCGAGCGTTGAGAAGAAGGTGATTCAGCACATTGCGCCGCACCTGGCGGAGCCGCTGCCATTCATCTTCCCGACCTATCGCGGCGACCGAGAGTGGGTGCTGTGGCAGTTGAAGCTCGGCGTGAAGCTGTACGATCTGCTCTGCGGCAGGCGCAACCTGGGCAAGTCCACATGGCTTAGCCGCGCCGAGGTGCTGCAGCGCGTGCCGGGCCTCGCCGGCGCGGGACTAAAAGGGGCGGTGCGGTATTACGATGGCTTCACGAACGATGCGCGGCTGACCCTCGACACGCTCCGCTCGGCGGCGAACGGCGGGGCCAGCGTGTTGAACTATTGCCGTTTCAAGGGCGCTTCGCGGCAGGGGAATTGGATGTGCGAGCTGGAGGACTGCCTGGCGCAGAGCACGTTCCAGGTGCGCGCCCGGGCGGTGGTTAATGCGACAGGGCCGTGGGCCGAGGGTTTGCCGCACAGCCAGGTGAAGCTGCGCCTCACCAAGGGCGTTCACCTCGTCGTGGATCGCGCCCGGGTGCTGGTGACGGAGACGGTGGTGATGACCGAAGGCAAACGCATCCTCTTCGCCATCCCTTGGGGCGAGCGAACCATCCTGGGGACGACGGACACCGATTACCGCGGGCCGCTCGATGACGTGCGGGCTGACGCTTTCGACATCGGTTATTTGTTGCGGATCGCGAACCAGTTCTTTCCAGCGGCAAAGCTGGTCGAGGCGGATGTGATCAGCGTGTGGGCTGGACTGCGGCCGTTGATTGCGGACCCGAGGGGGAAACCGTCAGATATATCGCGCGCCCACGAGATCCACAATCCCGAACCAGGTTGGTGGGATGTGGCGGGCGGCAAGCTCACCACCTACCGTTTGATGGGGGAGCAGACGGTGGACCAGATTGTTAATGGGTTGGTTGGCTTGCAATGGCTGCACGGGGTGCGTGGGGAGGTAGGGCCGTGCCGGACGGCGGAGGAGCCGCTGCTGCCGGCGGGGGAGGCTCGCGGGGTGAGCGGGATTCTGCCGCCCGAGTTCAGCCGCAAGGCCGTGGAGCATTATATTGCCCGGGAATGGGCCGTGCACTTGGACGATGTGATGGTGCGGCGGACCAACTGGCATTATTACTTCAGGGACGCTGCAGCCAAGGCGCAGCAGGCCGCCGGCTGGATGACCGAACTGCTCGGTTGGACCGAGGCCGAGCGGGCGGCTGAAATCGCGCGCTACCGCCAGATCGGCAGTTGCGCGACTAGCCAAAAGCCTTGATGCGCGGCTGGAGTGACGCAACGGCATGATCGGCTTCCTCCTCCACTGGTTCAGGCCCGCCCCGTCCACGCTGCGATTGCCCCCGGCGGAAGTGGCACGGTTGTACCCACGCTACCGCTGGCGCATCTTCGAGTCGGCGTTCATCGCTTACGCCACGTTCTACATCGTCCGCAATAACTTTGCGCCGGTGTCCAAGGAGATCGGCGCGGCGCTGCATTACGACAAGGACATGATCGGCAATATCCTGGCCGGGACGGCAATCGCCTACGGGCTGGGGAAGCTGGTGATGGGCTACTTCGCCGACCGGAGCGACGCGCGCAAATACGTGGCCACCGGCATGTTGCTGACGGCGGCGCTCAATTTCATCTTCGGCGCGACGACGCATTACTGGGCGCACCTGTTCCTATGGACGCTCAACGGGTTCGTGCAGGGGATGGGTTACGGGCCGTGCACGCGCGGGTTGTCGCATTGGTACAGCGTGAAGGAGCGCGGGGCCATCTTCGGCGTGTGGAACATCTCGCACAACGTGGGCGGGGGTATCGCGGGCTTCCTGGCCGCCAAGTGCGCCGAGCATTGGGGCTGGGCGTCGGCGTTCTACGTGCCGGGGGTGATCGCGACGCTGTGCGCGTGCTACCTGTTCTGGCGGATGCGCGACACCCCGCAAGCCGAGGGCTTGCCGCCGGTGGAGGAATACAAAAAGGACTATCCGCCCGAAGGAAGAGAGGATCATGAGAAGGAACTCAGCGCGCGCGAGCTGCTGTTCGAATACATCCTGCCGAACAAGATGCTGTGGGTGCTCTCGATCGCGAACATCTTTGTCTATATCGCCCGCTACGCTATGGTGGATTGGGGGCCGACCTACCTCAAGGAGGTGAAGGGCGCTTCGCTGGCGGAAGGCGGGTTCAGCACGCTGGTGATCGAATTTGCCGGCGCCGCGGGGATGCTGACGATGGGCTGGCTGTCCGACAAACTCGGCGGGCGGCGCGGGCGGGTGAGCGTGATGGCGATGATCCCGTTGCTGGTGGCGTTTGCGGCCATCCGCGTCACGCCTAAAGGGATGCTGTGGCTGGATATGACGCTGTTCGCCGTGGTCGGCTTCTTCGTCTATACGCCGGTGATGTTCTCGGGGGTGATGTCGCTGGACCTGACGACCAAGAAGGCGGTCGGCACAGCAGCAGGCTTCGTGGGCTTCTTCGGCTACGTCGGGCGGGTCATCCAGGGCAAGGGCTTGGGTTGGCTGGCGCAGCACTATGGCTGGGACCCCGCGCTCTGGGCGGTGCTGGGCTGCACCGCGATTGGCATCGTCCTGCTGGCCTTCCTCTGGAAGGTGCGGCCCCGAGGCTGATTGGCTGCCTATGGCCGATGGAGCTATTCCTCTCTAGTCCTTATCAGCAATTATTGCGTGCTCGGGTGAATCGGGACTGGTAGTGTCGCACTCGATGACTCGCTTTACCTCTCCGATCACGCGGCGAACATTCCTGAAGCATAGCGCGTTGGTTGCGGGCGCGCTCAATTTGGCACCCGCCGGTGTCTTGAGCCAGAACGCGCAACCTGGAGCGAATGGCCGCTTTGTCGTCGCGCACATCGGCGTGGGTGGAATGGGGATGACCCACCTGACCAATATGCTCCGCTTCCAGAAGGAGGGGAAAGTCCGCATCGCTGCGGTCTGCGATGCGGATGACAATCGGCTCCAAGCCGCCGTCGAGAATGCCAAGACTGGCGGCGCGAGCGTGATTCCGTATCGCGATTACCGCTACGTTCTGGAGCGCAAAGACATCGACGCGGTGCTGATCGCCACGCCGGATCACTGGCACGCGGTGCAAACCGTGTATGCCTGCGAGACTGGCAAACATGTCTATGTGGAAAAGCCGGCCTCGGTGACGGTGCGCGACGGGCAAGCGATGGTGTCGGCGGCGCGCGCACACAAGGTGGCTGTGCAGGTGGGAGCGCAAGCGAGGACAGCCAAAGGAGCCTGGTACACTTGCCGGGCCATTCGCAACGGCATCGTCGGCAAGGTTAAGCGCGTCTCGTGCTGGCATTATGCGAATCCGGTGGATGACAAACCGGT
>Ga0181538_10001930_pt1 | contig 22380 bp, 21 predicted proteins | sample PEATcosm2014_Bin_40_FD_119773 | JGI IMG/M metagenome (GOLD analysis project Ga0181538, IMG submission 119773) | Peatland microbial communities from MTU Mesocosm Facility, Houghton, MI, USA - PEATcosm2014_Bin23_30_metaG | ecosystem: Environmental > Terrestrial > Soil > Wetlands > Peat | place... | reverse complement strand
TAGCGCCGGATCAGTCACCATAGCCGGCCATGAGCCGTTCGACGCGCCGCACGTCGGCTGGCACATCCACCCCCACGCTGTCGTAATCCACTTGCACGACGGCGATGGGAATGCCGTTTTCCAGGGCGCGTAATTGCTCGAGTTTCTCCGCTCGTTCGAGCGGCGACACCGGGAACTTGACCAGGCGCAACAGCGTTTCCCGCCGATACCCGTATATGCCCAGGTGCTTCAAAAAAGGAAACGCCGCCAACTGTTCGCTCACCGAACCACTGGCGGCGTCGCGCAAATACGGAATCGTGTGCCGGGAAAAATATAACGCCCGGCCTGCCTTATTGACAACGACTTTTACTACATTCGGGTTGCCATACTCCTCCGGATTCCGCATGGGCGTCGCCGCAGTGGACATCTCCGTGCCCATCAGGGCGCCCGCGACGGCGTCAATCACGGCGGGATCAATCAGCGGCTCGTCGCCCTGGATATTCACAAACCCATCGCAAGCCCAGCGCGAGGCTACCTCGGCAATGCGATCTGAGCCGCTGGGATGATTCGGCGAAGTCATTTCAGCCTGGCAGAAATCCTGCGCCACCTCCCAAATTCGTGTGTCGTCCGTGGCCACAATGACGTGCGCAAGCGACTTCGCCCGCTGGCAGCGCTCAATTACGTGCCCAATCAGCGGCTTGCCCGCAATCAACGCCAGCGGCTTCCCGGGAAACCGCGTCGAACCGTAGCGCGCGGGGATAATGCCGATCACTTTCATGGCGCTCCTTTTACACATGGCCGCGCAGAATTGCACGGACGAAAAGGCGCACCGCCCTGCGGTCTCCAACTAAGGGACGGCAATGGGTGAGCCGGTCGGGACGCCCGAACGTCGCACCGGCCGGGATAACGGCGATGCTCTTATTGAGCCATTTATTAAACAAATCAGACCCGGCCAGCGTCCAATACTTGCGTCGCGAGATGCGTTCGGAACCTGCCACGGCCCTAGGCTCCGTCCGTTCTCCCGCGCTGGACGGAAGCGAAGAAAAGGAGAAGCACAAGAGGAGCACAAGAGGAACACAAGAGGAACACGAGAGATCAATACCAGAGCAACACGCGCGCGCCTGCTTTGCACGTGGTTTGTGACTGGCTTGAGGTTAACCCTGAGGCGGCTCCAGCGTCACGCATTCCTCCCAAGATACTCTCCTCCACCCACGATCCGATCATGCGACATGCGCTGAGGTGGGCGACTTCGACCTCGTTGCCTCTTACCTCCAATCTGAGCGGCCACTTTTGGCTTGGCGCGGTTGGGGGATACCGGGATGATTGCCCGCCAATGCTTTTCCTTCGCAAGAAGTTCGCAGGCTCGCCCGACTACGCGCGGGTCGCGCCCTTCGCGGTCTTCGTCGTGCTGACGACCATGCAGGGCCAGCTTGGCGAAGACTCGCGCTACTGGCTCTACTTGGTCAAGACGCTGGTGGGCGCATGGCTGATCTGGGAGATGCGGCCGTTCGTGGAGGAAATGCGTTGGAAGCTCAGTTGGGAAGCCGTAGTCGTAGGCGTAGCCGTATTTGCCGTCTGGGTTGGCCTGGATGGGCTGTATCCCAGGCTCAGCGAACTCGATGCAGGGTGGAATCCAAACAAGCAGTTCGGGGAAGGTTCCGCCTTGGCGTGGCTGTACGTGGTGGTGCGCATCGCCGGGTCGTCCATCGTGGTCCCGCCGCTAGAGGAAACTTTCTACCGATCATACATCTACCGTGTGCTCGTAAAGACTGACTTCCGCGCTATGCCGCTCGGCCGATTCCATTTGCTCTCGTTTGTAGTCACGTCGTCAATCTTTGGACTGCTGCACCCGGACCGCTGGTTGGCGGGCATCCTGTGCGGCCTGGCCTACCAAGGGCTGGTGATTCGCAAGAACCGCCTTGGCGATGCCATGACGGCTCACGCGATAACTAATCTCCTGCTCGGACTTTGGGTGGTCTGGAAGGGAGCCTGGAATTTCTGGTAAAGGGATCATTGTCCGGTGCTGCCGTGCCTGATTTTTGAAGACGACCACCTGCTGGTGGTGCACAAACCCGCCGGCCTGAACACGCACGCGCCCAGCCCCTACGCAGGCGAGGGCCTCTACGATTGGCTGCGGCATCAGGAGGCGCGTTGGGCCAAGCTCGCGATCATCCATCGGCTCGACAAGGAGACTTCCGGCGTAATGGTCTTCTCTAAGACACCTCTCGCCAATCGCTCGCTGACCGCGCAGTTCACCGAGCGCAGCGTCAGGAAGAAGTATCTGCTGCTCACCGACCGCCCCGTTTGCCCGAGAGAGGTCACAGTCGTGAGCACAGTGGTGCGCGCCGGAGAAAAGTACGTGAGCCGGCCTTTGCATGCCGGCGGAGAACGGGCAGAGACGCATTTCCGTCTAATCGGTGATGCCAAGGAAACAGGGCAGGGGAGGGGGGAAGGAAATCCGAAGGCCGAAACCCGAAAGCCAAAGAGAATCCAAAGCGCCAAATCCGGAGGCCAAAGTGGATTGGGCGAGCTCGGCCGCTATGTAATGGTTGAGGCCAAGCCGCTAACGGGACGGACACATCAGATCCGGGTTCACGCGGCTGAAAGAGGGTTTCCGATCCTCGGCGACACGCTGTATAGCGGCACACCTGCACCCCGGGTTTATCTTCACGCGGCTGAACTGACTCTGAGGCACCCGGTTTCGGGCCAGGAAATGACCTTTCGCGCCCCGCTCGTACAAGGCGAAGCGAGCGCCTCGTCTGCCGAGCCAGTCGAGGCAAGCGATGGTCTGCGTTGGCTGACGGGTTACCAGCCCTGTCTGGCGTTGCGCGAGGCGCTGATAGAACCGGAACAGACGAATGCCTGTCGGATCATCCACGGCGCGAGTGATGGCTGGCCAGGCTGGTACGTTGAGCGGCTGGGAAGTTTCCTGTTATCGCAGGCCGAGCATGCGCTGCATCCAGAACAGCGCGAAGACCTGGCGCGGCTGGCAAAGTCCTGCTCCGCGCGCGGGGCCTACCATAAGATCCTGATACGTCACGTGCGCCGCGCCGCTCCTGCCGAGGCATCCCCCCAACTAGTCCTGGGAGAGGCCGCTCCGGAACGGCTAACGATCCGCGAAAACGGCCTGCGCTTCGAGCTTAGCTTTGCCGAAGGCTACTCCGTAGGTCTGTTCCTGGACCAGCGTGACAATCGGCGCAGGCTCTTCACCGGGCATGTTGCCGCCGGTTTCTCTTTGTTGCAGCCCTCGCCGCATTCGGCCATCGGCCATCGGCCGTTGGATGTCCTCAATACGTTCGCTTACACCTGCGGCTTCTCCGTGTGCGCCGCCAAGGCGGGGGCGCGGACGACCAGTCTTGACCTCGCAAAGAAGTGCCTCGACTGGGGCAGGCGCAACTTCGCGTTGAACCAATTGGACCTCGCAGGGCATGAATTCATCCATGGCGACGCCTTTGATTGGCTGCGTCGACTCGCGAAGAAGCAGAAGCTCTACGACGCGGTCCTGCTCGATCCGCCAACGTTCTCGCAGTCGAAAGAGTCGGGAGTGTTCCGGGTGGACAAAGACTACGGCCGGCTGGTCACGGCGGCTTTGGTGCTGCTCAGATCTGGCGGCGTGCTGTTCGCCTCGACCAATGCGGCGGATTGGCCCCCGCAAGAATTCCTGGCGGTCGTGGCCAAGGCCATCCACGGGGCAAACCGGCAAATCCTCCAGCAGCACTACGTTCCACAGCCCCCGGATTTCCCCATCTCAAGAGCCGAACCGGCCTACCTCAAAACCGTGTGGCTGCGAGTTGGATAACTCCCACTGCAAACGGTTCTGCTCTCTTTTCGTCGAGTCGCCTCTTAGTCGGGACTGTGCCCGGAGATTCCCTGAAGGTGCCCCAGCTCCGGCTCTCTGCCCATTTGCCGCGCTTCGTCGTCCCACCCGAACCCAGCTTGGCACCCCGAACCGCCTCGTCTCTGACCCCCAATTCCTCCAAGCCTGCACCCAAGCATACCGCCGGAGTCACACCGTAGCCTCACCGGAGCCTCGCCGTTGCCTCGCCGTAGTACCCTGCTTTTAAAGCAGGGTACTACGGCGAGGCAACGGCGAGGCTCCGGTGAGGCCCGCGCGACGGTCGGGTGCATGGTTGGAAGAACCGGGGGTCGCCGGCTCGACTGTTTGAGGTGTCATGCCAGGTTCGGATGTGTCACAGAGAGGCGGAACACGGGTAAAGGGCCAGCCGGAGCACCGCTTGGCGCGTGATCCTCATGGCAAACCCGGTAACTACTCCCCTGGAAACAGCGAAGAACCTGGCTTCCATTCACAAATGGCTGTGGTTTAGGCACTTAACCCTGATCTTGCAAAGACACGCGCGCCGCACCTGCTCCCAGGTTCGGGTGTTGGATTGCGAGCCTCGGGTTTCCCGGCGGCGTTAGCCGTGTTGCAGCAGCTCCAGCATCTGCCGGTCGAGCCTGTGGCCGCGAAAATCTTCGTACTGCACGTCCGAGCGCTCGCTGTCGAGCACCCCGAAGCCGCCGTGCAAATTCCAGAGCGCCCATCCCCAGCCCGCTTCCTTCCACAGCGCCAGGCAGTCCGACATCCAGGCCAGCACTACTTTGTGCGGGGTGCGATTGAAAGCGCCCCATTCCCCGACGTGGACGCCCACGCCCTTCTGTTCCAATTGTTTCCAGGGCTGGATGCGGCTCTTGGCTAGCGTCTCCTTATTGACCACGCGGTTCTCGCCCAGCTTCAGCGGCCAGGTCGGCTCCGGCCAGGTATCCGAGCCGCGCATCCAATTCGCTTTGTAATGACTGATCTGCACCGGCTCATATCCGCGCGTGCTCTGCGCAATGCCCGCGTCCGCCAACCCAAAAACCGGCTTGCCGCCCCACTGCAGCCCGTCCGCAATGATGAGCCGCTGCGGATCTTGGGCGCGAATAGCCTGCATCAGGCGCTTGACTACGCGCACATAGGTCTCCTCGGGAAAGTCGCCCGGCTCGTTAAGCAAGTCGAAGCTCACCCGCTCGTTCGGCACGCCCTTATAGCGCTTGGCGAGATGCGCCCAATGGAATGCGCACGCGTCCAGCGCCTTGTCATCTGTCCACAAATCCAGCGGCTCCTTCGGCGGGTTTACGCAATAGCCGGGCGCGCGGTGCAGGTTGAGGTTCACATGCACGCCGTGCTTGCCGCCAAGCGCCACCGCATCGTCAAGATGCTTCAGCTCTTCCTCGCGCAGCTTCAGCCAGTCATCGGGCTCGGTCCAGCAGAGGTACGAAAGCGGCAGGCGCACAAAGTCGAACCCCCATTCGTTCAACAGGACAAAATCGCTTTCGGCAAAGGGCGGATTGCCTCCTCTCCGTTTCGTGAACTTCTGGAGCAAGTTGAAGCCGCGCCAGCGCGGCAGGTGGCGGGCGGTCACGGCTGGCTTGTCAGCGGCATGTAGCGGCGACATGGGCGCTGCGGCGGCGGCCAGGGCCAATGCCCCTGCGGCTTGGAGGAATTCTCGGCGGTTCATGGTTTGTTCTTTCGTTCGAGTGACTGAGTAATGAGGCTTGCCCCCTGCGTAGCGTGCGCGCGGCGGCGTAGCAGGAATACGAAGCTGATCGCGACCCCGGCCAGGACCAGCCCTGCAATCCACAGGCTCGCGTGGCTGACCAGGGTCTCCGCCGGTACGGCTGTGGCTGTCTGGGCGGGCACGACCGGAACGGACGAAGAGCGGAGGGGCGCGGAAGCAGCATCGGTGACACTGGCGCTGGATCCTGGTGAGACCTCTTGCGTCGCGGGAACCGCCGGACCCGGCGCGGGCGCAAGGGCCGGTTTAAGCTCAGCCGCGGTAGAGGTTTTGGGCGGCGCGAGGGGTGCTAGTATCGGCTCAGACTTCGGGGGCGGGACCGCAGAAGTGGCCTCGGTCGTTGCTGGCACAGGTGCGACAGCTCTTGTCTCGGGTCCCTGGGTAAATCTTGCTTTGGGTCCCGGGACCGGCTTGGAGGCTGGTGGAGGCGTCGGCGGCAAATCGGTCGAAGCCCTTTCTGGCAAAGGCGGCGCGGCCTCCGTTTTGGCTATTTGGGCCTGCTGCGCCGTCGGCGCAACTGGGTTAGGAGTGAGAGAATTGCTACCGTTGGTTGCCTCCAGCGCAGGGATAGGCGCTTGAGCGTTGACTCCAGACGGCTCCGGCTTCGGTGCCGGAGCTGCCTCTGTCGGGGCCTTCTTCCCGGAGATAATCAGCGGCGGTGCGGTTGGAGGCGGGGCTGCGTGCACGGTTTCCGGACGGTTGCTTCTAGCCGCTTCCCCGCGCCGCGCCTCCTGGGGCCGGCTGGGCATTTGCACCGGCCAGGGGGGCGTGTTCACCGTAAAGTCCGCATACCGGCCGTCCAGCCCGCTCAAAACGGTAACGAACGGCATCCGCGCCTTTTGCTGCTCGTCGTGCCAGTTCTGGTAAAACGCGTTAATCCGAGCGTCGAAGGCCGTGCCGTGAATGCTCTCGTCACCGCTGGAAACGAGGATGACCGTGATGGAATGGGAGGCGTTAATGACGCCGGCGATCGCAGGGAGCACCTTGTCTAAGCGAACCTGCTTTTCATACTTCTGTCCTTTCAGGAACGCTAGCACGTGCTGAATGACATCCTTCTGCGCCTGAGGTGACCACGTTTGCAGTGGAAGGCGACCTGTGTAGAGGTCTTCGTTGTAGGTCCAGACCCCTAGCGTGTCTCCACGCTGCAACTGCCCTCCCAAGCCGGACTTCAGCAAGTCCTGCACGGTTCGGAGAACTGCATCGGCCCGGCGTTGCATGGAACGGGACGTTTCCACCACCAGCAGGTAGCGGTTGGAGGGCAGCGGGGCTTTGGCGGGCTCGGCTTGGGCCAAGAGCAGCCTCGGCATCAGCGCCATGGCGAAAAGCAGCCCCGCCAGCAGCGCCCGCGGCATCGCAAGCCCCTCGCGCCTCCGCTTCGTGCGGTCTCTGGCCTGGCTGATGATACGATTATGCATGTTCACTCGGTCGCTTTGTGGCCGTTGTTCACTTCCACCGCGCAAATCTGTGCCGCTCTTGCCGGTTGTGAGTTTTAATATCATGGCCTAATTCCGCCAAGGTGTTTTCCACGGCTTGGATGAAACTCCTGCAACTGGACGCGCTTCCGCCCAGGCTGATCACCATATCCCGTTCCGCATGATCGTCTGTGACCGCCAGGATCTCGCCGTAGGGGCCGAACCGGTGGGCCGCTCGCTCGATCATTTGATCGGCAGTCTGGCCCGTGTGTGAGTAGAGAACTTCGACTTCTGAGGCGGATGTAGCAGGCGGCCTGCCACCTCGCACGCTGGCGCCATCAAAGAAGATCGTCACCGGTGTGCCGACTGCGTCCTGGTAGAGCGTGAGCCGGCGGATCAACTCGTCGCGCGCCGCCGCGGAATGCCGCGCCCGGCCAGGCGCCAGCTCGGGCCAGTTATGCAGCAGGCTGTAGCCATCAACAAGAATCCGCACCAGAGCCATGCATAACCTTACCGCCCGTTACCTGCGCAGGTAAATGGAAAAGCATAATCGAATAGGCTTTGCACAATTCGCGGGCTTTGGTACTGTACGGCATATTAAGGAAGCTATGAGACATTGGGCGCTAATCCTGATGGCAGGATTGATCTGCGGGGCGACGATGGCCCTGCAAGCGGGTGACGTTGGCCTGATCAAGATCAACGGCGCTATCGGTCCGGCCACTGCCAGCTATATCGCCCGCGCCATTGATGTCGCCGCTGAGCGCAGCGATACTTGCCTGATCATCGAGCTCGACACCCCGGGCGGCTCGCTGGATTCCACCAAGGCCATTGTCCAGAAGTTCTACACTGCGAGCGTGCCGACAGTCGTGTATGTCTATCCTGAGGGGGCGTGGGCCGGCAGCGCGGGGTGCTTCATCACGCTGGCGGCGGACGTCGCCGCTATGGCCCCCGGCACCAGCATTGGCGCGGCGCACCCGGTTTCCATCGGCCCCGGCGGTGAGGAGAAGACCAGTGACGTGATGAAAGAAAAGCTGGAGCAAATCACCGGCAGCTTCATCGAAGGGATTGCCAAGAAGCGCGGGCGCAACGCCAAGTGGGCCAGGTCTTCCGTGGTCGAGAGCAAAGCCATCGATGCCGACAAGGCGTTGGAACTGAAGGTCATTGACCTCATCGCCAAAGATGTGCCGGATTTGCTCAGCCAGCTCGATGGCCGCGAAGTGGGCGACAAGACCCTCAAGACCGCCGGCGCGGAAGTGGTGGACATTCCGATGACCACGCAGGAGCGGGTCCTGCAATTGCTCTCACACCCTGAATTGATGATGATTCTTATGCTCGTGGCGATCTACGGCATCATCGGGGAGCTGAGCAACCCGGGCGCGGTGCTGCCGGGGGTGGTGGGCGCGATTGCGCTGATCCTGGTGCTCTATATGGCGACGATTCTGCCGGTCAACATCGCCGGCCTTGCGCTGATCGGTCTGGCCGTCGTCTTGTTTATCGTGGACATCTATGCGCCCACGCATGGTGTGCTCACGTTCGGCGGCATCGTTGCGTTCTTCCTCGGCTTATTGATGCTCTTTAACCGGGCCGACCCCGCCTTCCGGCTCTCGCTGGCGTACATCATTCCCGCCACGCTCGTGACGGCGGCCTTCTTTATCTTCGTGGTCGGCGCGGGCCTGCGGGCGCAGTTTCTGCCCGTGCGCGCCGGCCGAGAAACCCTGCTCGGCAAGAGCGTCCCCGCCTTGGCCCGCATTGATGCGGCCAGCGGCAGGGTTTTCGTCGAAGGCGAATACTGGAACGCGGTCAGTGAAGTGCCGATTGAGCCGGGCCACCCGGTCGAGATTGTCGCCATCAACGGCCTGACTTTGACAGTGAAACCCAAGCAACCCCCCATAGCCTGATCAACAACTACAACCCGAGAATACCATGGATCAAATCATCGCCAGATTGTTCAACCTAACCGCCTGGACCGTGCCGGTCATCATCCTCGCGGCGATTATCCTGCCGCAAGCCATCCGCATCCTGCGCGAATACGAGCGCGGCGTCATCTTCCGGCTCGGCAAACTGCTCGCCGCCAAAGGGCCGGGGCTCATAATCCTCATCCCGGTCGTGGACCGCATGGTCAAGATGGACCTGCGCGTCGTTACTATCGATGTCTCGAAGCAAGAGGTGATGACCCGCGATAACGTGCCCGCCACCGTGGATGCGGTCGTCTATTTCCGCGTCGTGGACCCGATTGCCGCCGTGGTCAAGGTCGAGAACTTCTGGAAGGCCACTTCGCTCATCGCGCAGACTACCCTTCGCAGCGTCCTCGGCCAGGCCCCGTTGGACGACCTGCTTTCGCAACGCGAGGCGATCAACTTGAAGCTGCAGGAGATCATCGACCGCCAAACCGAGCCGTGGGGCGTCAAAGTCACTGCCGTCGAGGTGAAGGACGTCTCGCTGCCAGATAGCATGAAGCGCGCGATGGCCAAGCAAGCCGAGGCCGAACGCGAACGCCGCGCCAAGATCGTCAACGCCGAAGGCGAATACCAAGCCGCTGAGAAGATGGTCCAAGCCGCCGCGATGATTAGCAAGGAGCCTATCGCCCTCCAACTGCGCTTCCTTCAGACCATGCGCGAAATCTCCAGCGAGCACAACACCACCACCTTCCTGCCGATCCCGATTGATCTATTCACTCCCTTCATGAAAGGCCCGCCTAAGGCCTGACCGCCCGTCGTCCGTCCTTTCGAAGGTGGCTCGCCGCGCCTGGCACGTCGAACGGCAGGGATGCAACCAATACAGGGTTGAGGTCCTTAACAGAGCGCGCACTGGCACCCGAGAGGTCTTGAACACCCAGGCGCCACTCATCTTCCCAGGCAGCCGTTCGACCGCCGCACATTGAGTCCAATCCAACATCGCCAGCAACATTCGTGAGTGCTCGAAGCCCGACAAGCCTTTGCGGGCAGCCTTGGCGGGCGGGCGACGGCGGACTCTGGGAAAGCATCTTGCCCTCGCGTCTCCAGCCGGGTTAGCTTAGGCGCAATTAGGTCTTTGCCGTTCTTGCCGTTTGCCCTTGCATGATTGGAGTGTTAGACGATAATGTCTAACGCTGTTATGAAGACCGTTTCTGTCCGCGAGTTTTACCATAATGCCGGCTTGGTTGATGGCTTGCCGCAAGGCCAACAACTGGTCGTCACCGCCAACGGAAAGCCCAAGTTTGTCGTGAGCAAGAGCCGGAGACCGCAGATGACGCGCAAGCTGGCGGAAGCGCGCGCGGTCGGCAGCGTCGGTGCTGCGAAGTTCGATGGCACCGCCTTTCTCGGGTCGCTCAAACGGTGCTGAATCTCCCCCGGAAGCAGCGGTGAGCGCAGCGCGGCAAAGCCGCAACCGAACCGCGCGAAGCGTTTGGAGTGCGTGGAGCTTGCTCCCGCTTTCGAACCACCCCCGCCTTACGACAGCGCCAGCAAGCTGGACGCACTCCAAACGCTTCGCGTGGCAGATCGCCCACAAGAACTTTCGCAGCTTGCGAACAACTTGGACTATTGCAGTGCAGTGCAGAGGTCCGAGCCGGATACCCCGCCGACCTTCTCAACAAGACCGGTCGCCGCCGCGGTTCCCAATTCGATTGCCTCATTCCGGTTACTGCCAAGTGCGCAGCCTTCGGCACTGCATGCCGAAGCTGAAGGGTATTCGATTGGGAATTGCTGAAGTTGTGGACCTCGCTCGTAGCTGGGAATCCCAACGGGATTCTGGCATCCATCCAGGGTTGCGAGGCACGAGCTACCCTGGGATGCCCCGCCGCAGACCCCGCAACCCTGAAATACCAGTGGCCGGGCTTGTCTGGACGCTGCTTTCTGCGTTGTCATTTTGGTGCTTGCCTGCAAAACACGCGGGAGGTGCTCAAACAAGAGTTTCAGGCGAACTCTCACGCGTCTTAATGTGCCATAGTGGCGCATGGATATTCCAAATCAAGAGGAAAAGTGCCGAAACCACGTCCAACCGCGAACGCGCGCAAATGAACGGCCGAACCATCCAAGCATGCGCAGTTCGACCAAACGGAGCCGCCTCCCGGATTGGCTCTCAGCACCGACGAGCTGGTGCGCCGGCTCGTCCAGCAGACGGGTGAAAAGGTCCTGAGGGAGCAGTCCGATGTCTTCGGCGAACAAGGCGACGACGCATTGGAGGATGAAACGACGAGCGCGGACCCGGTCTTCCCCACGGAAGACGAGCGAGTTGAAGGCGTTGGCAACATCTTTGGCAGCTTCACGGGTGACCTCGCCCCAGTCGTGGCCGAAGAGGGGCTGGAAGGCGCGCGGGAACAGGAAGTTCAGCGCGGCATGGCGGGCGGGCAGATCGGCGACGGGTACCTGGTTATCCATTTTGGTTGCTCCGCTGCTGCGCCGTGCTTGTGGATCACGCGGTTTGGCAACAGGCGCGGTGCGGCGGGGTTCAATTGGCGAGGTTGAACATTCTGGCCATCAGCCGCATATACCAGGCTGCGATCGGGTGGCCGGCAAAAATCCAGAGGGCGGCAGCGATGGAGATGTACGGGCCGTAGGCGAGGCGCTTCGGCATCCGGCCCACAGCAGCCAGGGAGAGGCCAACGACCGAACCCAGCGCACTACTCAGGAAAAGGGAAAAGAGGACGCCTTGCCATCCCAGGAAAGCGCCGATGGCAGCCATGAACTTCAAGTCGCCAAGGCCCATCGCCTCGCGGGGAAGCATAATTCTGTCGGTCACGGCTTCCATGCAAGGCACTTCTTCGGGGTTCAGTTTATCGTCGCCGATTTGCAGGGTGGAGGATGAGAGCCGGATCTCAACTTCACGGTAACAGCGGTCCACTAGCTCGACGGTTCGTGCGTGGAGGTGGACGGTGTCAGATGGGCGATTAAAGACCTCGTCATAAGGGATTTCCTTATCCGGGAAGGCCAAGCCATTCTCAGTGAAGATGATCTTCGTGTCCGGGGGCAGGACTAATGTTTCGCGGCCCCACACCAATTTCCCCATGCGGACGAAGAAATAAATGATGCCGGCGCCGACAGCGATCCCGAGGCCACTTTCCCGCAACGCGCCGGAAACGGAGGTTTGGCCTTGCAGAAGGGGCAGGAGGCAGGAACAAATGATGCCGGCCAGGATGCCGCAGACAGTGATTTCGTCAGGAATGATCTCATGCTCAGCGTCAATGAAGGTGGCAGCGATCAAGCCGGCGAGAAACGCGGAGTAAATAAGGGCCAGCCAGACCGACTGAACCCCAAAGGCGAGCCAGCAGGCGCAGAAAAGGACTGCCGTCAGGAGTTCGACCAGAAAATAACTTGCGGAGATCGGGGCGCCGCAATTCCGGCATTTGCCACCAAGGTAAACCCAGGTCAACAAGGGGATGTTCAAAAACAAGGGGATGGCGTATTTGCAGGTAGGGCAATGGGACCCGGGTGAAACGATAGATTGTCCAAGCGGCAACCGATGTATGCAGACATTAAGGAAGCTGCCCACCATGGACCCGAGCACAAAGAACACCACCGACCAAAAATGGAATGGCACCACAGACCAGATTCTGTCAACCCCTGCAGAGCGTTGACACCAGAAAGAAGGCAATCAACGCCCCGGTGAGGATCAAGCCCCACACGCCCGCGCGGCGATCTTTGTTGGTGATCACTCCGATCAGGCTCAAGATGAATCCGAGCGGCGTCGCCAGGAGTATAGTCAGCCCGCCAAGGGCCGAAATGGGCGACCCTCAGCCAGGACGGAACAATGTCATGACCGCCAACGCCGCCAACGGCGCGAGCGAGAAGCAGAGGCCGATTCGGCCCAGACCAATTTTGCGGTCCGGCAGCGGCTCAGTTTGGATGATAGGAGGTTCTGCCATAATCAGGCACTCAGAGCTGCACCTCTACGGGCTTGCTTGTGGTCGCCAGCGGCTTGAGGTTGAACTCGACGTTGACGGTGACTTTCTTGCCGGCCATGTTCTTTGTTACTCGCCATGAGTACGAGCAGGTGCCACCTCAGCCAAACTCCAGGTTGCCGTTAGCGACGGTCTTACCGGCCTGAACGACCGTGAACGTGGGTTTAGGGGGCTGGAATTGGAAGCCGTCGCCCTTCTGGAAAGTGGAGTAAATCTCCCCGCCGCCGCCGATGACATTCGCGTTGATGCGCAGCACGTAATCCGAATTGTCTCTCGCGTTGCCGGTACCTTCGCCGAGCATGAGCTGGGTGGTGCCGCTGACCTTTTCGGCGCTTACCTTGATGTTCAGCGGGGCGCCGCAGTCGAATGTGTTCGCCTTGCCGGCTGCGACGCTCACGAGTGTTTGCGGTACGCGCTGCATGCCGGAGACCATGACCTGATCTCGCGCCGCACCTTTGCCCAGCAGGTTGCATGCGTATAAGCGGTAATTCCCGGGCGGGACCATCACTTTGCCTTCGGCCACCGCCGGCCGGATGAGCTGCCATCTTCCACCAGGCTGCTCCCAAGCCAGCGTGACGTTGCGGACCTGGTCGCCGCGGGGCCGCAGGGCCATTTCCGCCAGGGCCTCCGGATACGGCTCCACGCGCAGGGATTTACAGTCCGGGGCCAACGCGACCTTGTAGGCCTTGGCGCCAAGATACAAGATGGGGCCGAAGGGGCAGGCTTCGCTTTGGAACGTCTCGCTCCCGGGGCTGGCCGAGTTATCGGTGCCGACCAGGAAGCTGTCACCCCCTTGGAAATACCAGGATTTCTCCCCGCCGCTGTTGAGAATCTGGGGCCGCGAGACATCTCCGAGGCGCAAGTTGCAGTCGCCGTCAAACACGCCGACTCTTTGCTTCAGGCCGTCCAGGGTAACCGTCGTGTCCAAGTACCAACCCGCTTTGAGCATCAACTGGCCGGCCATAATGCCCTCGTCCGGCCGGCTGTTGGCCAGGAGCTCTTGGTTGAAGATATAGACCCGTGCGAAATACACCGGGCGCCCGCCGGCGAGTGCATTATCTGCCGGAGCCTGAATGGGGCCAAACAACATCTGAGCAGGCGATACCACTCGGCGGTCCGTGGCCAGCACCACGCGCTGGACCACCGTATCGTCCGACAGGTCGCCATTCTGGTTCATATCCACGATGAGTTGGTCATAGCCCTTGCCGTTTCCCTTGGATTCATCGAGGCGAAAGAGGAAGGCCGGTCCGGTGGGGGTATCACGGCATACGCCGTATAGCGGATGCCGGGACACCGCCTTGGGCTCTTTTCTGAGCTTTGCGGGCCTGGCCAGCCCGACTTGTCCGTAAGTGCCCGGGCCGCCGGGAAACGACATGACGTCCTTGGCCGGAATGGTCCGGAAGGTCAGGGGAAAGTCCTCAGCCGAGGCGGCCATGCCCGCTACCAGTGCCGCCAAGCCACAAACGAAAGTCGTTCTAATCATAGCACACCGTTCTGACTGCACCCTGTGAGCATTTTGCGCGCCTTCTCACGGGGTGTCAACACTCATTAGCACGAATAGGATTACCACAAGGCCCACGCTATGCAAAACGCCCCAATGATCAAAAAGCGGCCACGCTGCCAGGAGCGCGGCCGCTTGTCAAAGGTTGTCCATGCGCGCGAGGCGCGAGTTAGAACTTGCCGCCGTACACAGCATTCTCGCCGAGAAGCTGTTCGATGCGCAGCAACTGGTTGTACTTCGCCACCCGGTCAGTGCGGCTCAGGGAACCGGTCTTGATCTGGCCGGCGTTGGTTGCCACGGCAATGTCCGCAATCGTGGCGTCTTCTGTCTCGCCCGAGCGATGGCTGATGACCGCCGTGTAATTGTTGTCCTGCGCCAGTTCAACGGCGTCGAGCGTTTCGGTGAGGGAGCCGATCTGGTTGACCTTGACGAGGATTGAGTTTGCGGTGCCGGTGTCGATGCCTCGCTGCAGGAACTTCACGTTCGTAACGAACACGTCATCGCCAACGAGTTGGATTTTGCTGCCGAGCTTGTCGGTGAGCTTCTTCCAGTTGGTCCAGTCGTTTTCGGCGCAGCCGTCTTCGAGGCTGATGATCGGATACTTGCCGCACAACTCGACGTAGAACTCAATCAACTGGTCACCGGAGACCGTCTTGCCCGTGCTCTTCTTGAAGGTGTAAGTGCCGTTGCCGTTGTAGAATTCGGATGCGGCAACATCCAGCGCCAGGAACATCTGCTTGCCCGCCTTGTAGCCGGCGTCCTTGATGGCCGCGAGGATCGCTTCGATCGCCGCCTCGGTGCTCTCCAGCTTGGGCGCAAACCCGCCTTCGTCGCCGACCGCCGTGGATAGGCCCTTCTTCTTCAGCACCGACTTGAGGGCGTGGAACGTCTCCGTGTTCGCGCGCAGGCCCTCCGAGAACGTGTCGAAGCCCTTGGGCACAATCATAAACTCCTGGAAATCAATTGGCGCATCCGAGTGGGCGCCGCCGTTGATGACGTTGGACTGCGGCACCGGCAGGACCTTCGCGTTCGGCCCGCCCAGGTACTTGAACAGCGGCATGCCAAGCGCCTCGGCCGCGGCCTTGGCGTTCGCGAGCGAGACCGCGAGGATGGCGTTCGCACCGAGCTTGGACTTGGTTTCGGTACCGTCTAGCTTAAGCATGATGCGGTCAACGGTAAGTTGGTCGAGCGCGTCCACGCCCCGGAGCGCCGGCAGGATCTTCTCCGTCACGTTCTTGACCGCCTTGGTGACGCCTTTGCCGCCGTAACGTTTCTTGTCGCCGTCGCGCAGTTCGAGCGCCTCGTGCTCGCCGGTGCTGGCGCCCGAAGGCACCGCCGCGCGGCCCATGGCGCCGCCGGCCAGGGTTACATCGACTTCCACGGTGGGGTTACCGCGTGAATCGAGGATCTCACGCGCCATAATGTCATAGATGGTGCTCATAAATGTATCGTTTCAATCAGGAACTCAGGGACTCAGGAAACCAGGAAAGGACTCTCCGTCCGCTCTGCTCACCTTTGGCTCACTGCCATTCGTAAGTTCCTGATTTCCAAATGCACCTTTGGTTTCGAGTGCGGGGCTCATGATAAGGATGTCAGCCCGCGAGTCAAGGAATGCCTGCCGCGTAAACCTAGCCGCGACCGCGTGCGAGCAATCCGAAGAAGGCGATCGTCGGCCTCGTTGATTCCAGTGGATTCCGGTTGCCAGCAGGATCGGAATTGTGGCATAATGCCAGCGGCAATGGGGTTTGCCGTCCCGAATGGGAAAACCGCCTGATTGGGTTCAGTGCTGATAACTCCTACCGCCGCCATGTAGCGTGGCGGGGTTGGATTTATGTGGAATGCGCTGTGGATTTTTGTCGGCGGCGGTCTGGGCAGCTTGGCCCGGTGGGGCGCCTCCGGTTTTATCGCCAACCGGGTCGGTGAAACCTTCCCGTGGGGCACGCTTTGCATTAACGTCTCCGGATCATTCATCATCGGGCTGTTTGCCACAGCGACCGGGCCTGAGGGGCGATGGCTCGCGCCGGCTACATTCCGGCAATTCTTCATGCTTGGGATTTGTGGCGGATATACCACGTTTTCCTCTTTCAGCTTGCAAACCCTGAATCTGGCGGAAGATGGCCAATGGTTCAAGGCCGGCGCCAACTCGGTTCTTTCGCTGGTGCTGTGCCTGCTGGGGGTTTGGCTTGGCAGTCTCCTGGCCTCGGCAATCAACTCCAGTTCCCGATGAAACCTTGCTGGCGCACTAATCCGTTGCTCTTTCGTTCCATCCCTCCATCCCTCCACCACTCCATCACATCACTCCCCTGATATGCACCTGCCCCATGAAGCCATGTTGCTGCGGATATTCATCGGCGAGAGCGACCGGTGGCACCACCAGCCACTCTACGAAGCCATCGTGCTGAAGGCGCGCGAGCTGCACCTGGCGGGGGCGACGGTGTTGCGTGGGCCGATGGACTACGGGAAGTCGAGCCGGCTGCATACGGCGAAGATACTCCGGCTCTCGATGGATTTGCCGCTGGTGATCGAGATTGTCGATGCCGAGGAGAAGATCCAGGCGTTTCTGCCGGTGCTGGATGAGATGATGAAGGGCGGGTTGGTGACATTGGAGAAAGTGCGAGTGATTGATTACCGGGCAGACCCGGACTTGGAGGAGCCGGAGATTTAGGCGGCCGTTTATGATCGAGAACATCTGGTTCATCGCGGCGATTTGGATGGGACTGGCCCTGCTAGCGAGCCTCATTTCGATTCGCGTCGGCATCTCCGTAGCATTGATTGAGATCCTGGTTGGAGTAGCGGCCGGCAACAGCCACTTCGGGGACGGACAGCAAATCCTGCGGTCCACGGACTGGACTAACTTTCTGGCCATGCTGGGCAGCGGCGTGCTGACGTTCCTGGCCGGGGCGGAAATTGATCCAATTTCGCTGCGGGCCAACTTGCGCGCGAGCGCAGCCATCGGCAGCGCTGCCTTTCTACTGCCATTCGCCGGTGTGTGGGCCTTCGCGCAATTCGCTCTCGGCTGGCCGATTCATCAAGCCCAAATCGCAGGCATCGCTCTTTCCACAACTTCCGTGGCGGTGGTCTATGCCGTGATGATTGAAACGCGGCAAAGCGAGACGCCACTGGGCAAGATGATTCTGGCAGCCTGCTTCATCAACGACTTGGGCACGGTGCTGGCGCTCGGCCTCATATTCGCCAACTTCAACATCTGGCTGCTGGTGTTCGTCGTCGTCACATGTGTGATGCTTTGGTTCATGCCCAAGTGGACCAAGCTCATCGTCGTACGCATGGGCGCGACGCGCGTCAGCGAGCCCGAAATCAAATTCATCTTCTTCGTGCTGTTCTTCCTGGGCGGACTGGCGTCCACCGCCAAGAGCGAGGCCGTTCTGCCGGCTTATCTCATCGGCTTGGTCGTGGCCGGTGTGTTCCTGCGCGACAAGACGTTGGTGCATCGGATGCGGAGCATCGCGTTCGCTGTGTTCACCCCGTTTTACTTCATTCGCGCTGGCTCGTTTGTGTCGCTGCCGGCGCTCTGGACCGCCGTGGGCGTCATCACAGTACTGTTGCTGCTCAAGGTGGCCACCAAGTTCATAAGCGTCCTGCCCTTGTCGCGGATGTTCTTCATGCGCAGCCGCGAGGCCAACTACACCACGCTGCTCATGTCCACCGGCCTGACCTTCGGCACGATTTCCGCCCTGTTCGGACTCCAGAACAAGATTATTGACCAGAAACAGTATTCCATCCTGGTCACGGTCGTCATTCTGAGCGCATTCGTGCCGACGATCATCGCGCAGAAGTTTTTTGAGCCGTCCCGGCGGACGATGATGGCCTGGGGTCGGCTCTACCAACGCAAGATCAACGGCGGGGCGGTGTCTCCGCCACGAGTAAATGGAAAGTGAGGAAGCGATGATGCCAATGTATCAGAAAATGCTGGTCGGTTATGACGGATCGAAAGGCGGGCGCGCGGCGCTGGAGCGGGCGGCGGTGGCCGCGAAACACTACAACGCGCAACTGACGGCCCTGTGGGTGCGCGAACCGCTGCCGCGGCACTCTGATTTGCCGGGAGAATTTGAGAGTGAGCAAGAGGGGGCCGATGAGTATTTCAAAGAGCGGCAGAAGGAGGTGGCCGAAATGGCGGCGCAACATGGAATCACAATTCGCTGCGAGACACGCCGCGGCCACCCGGCTAAGACGATTGTCGGTTTTGCGAAGGAGGGAAGCTATGATCTGATTGTGATCGGGCACAGCGACCACTCCGAATTATGGGGCCGGCTGCTGGGCGATACCGCGGACAGGGTAAGTGATCACGCGCATTGCAGCGTCCTGATCGTGAAACAGCCAGAGAAGCTTTCCGGCGACACAACAAAGGCCGGTGAAACTCGGTAACTACAGAATTAAATTATGAATAGCATCCAGAAAGTCAGTGCATTGGAAATTCTCGACTCGCGCGGCAACCCGACGGTTTCGGTGACCGTGAGCCTGTCGAACGGCATTACAGCCTCGGCAGGCGTGCCCTCGGGCGCATCCACGGGCATTCGCGAAGCGGTGGAACTCCGCGATGGGGACTCGAAGCGTTACAACGGCAAGGGTGTCCTCAAGGCGGTGGCGAATGTGAACCAGGTGATTGCGCCGAAGCTGAAGGGGAAATCGCCCCAAGCGCAGAAGGAGATTGACGAGCTGATGTGCGAGCTCGACGGCACGGACACGAAGTCGAAGCTCGGGGCGAATGCCATCCTTGGGGTCTCGATGGCGGCGTGCCGGGCGGCGGCACTGGACGCGGGGCTGCCGCTCTACGAGCACATTCGGAAATTGTTCAGCGGGAAGGCCAGCGCGCCCTATGTGCTGCCGGCGCCAATGATGAACGTGCTCAACGGCGGGGCGCACGCAACGAACAACGTGGACTTCCAGGAGTTCATGCTCTTCGCGATCGGCGCGCCGACGTTCGCCGAGGCCCTGCGGTATGGCGCGGAGACCTTTCACACCCTGAAGAAACTCCTGCAAAAGCGCGGGCTGGTGACGGCGGTCGGCGACGAGGGCGGCTTCGCGCCGAACCTGAAGACCAACACCGAAGCCGTGGAGGTCATCCTGGAGGCGATCCAGGCCGCCGGCTATAAGCCTGGAACACAGATCGCCATCGCCCTGGACCCCGCGGCGAGCGAGTTTTACGACGATGGCGCTTACGTGATGAAGAAATCGGACGGCTCGCGCAAGACCCCGCCGCAGATGGTCGAGCTTTACGGAGAATGGGTGAAAAAGTACCCCATCGTCTCGCTCGAAGACGGCATGGGCGAGGAGGACCGCGACGGCTGGAAGGCGCTCACGAAGGCCCTTGGCAAGAAACTGCAGCTCGTCGGGGATGATAACTTCGTCACCAACTCGAAGATTTTCGCCGAAGGCATCCGCGACGGCATCGCCAACGCCATTCTCATCAAGCTCAACCAGATCGGCACGGTGTCCGAGACGCTGGAAACCGTCGGTATGGCGCAGAAGGCCGGCTACGGCGCAGTCATTTCGCATCGCTCCGGCGAGACCGAAGATGCCTTCATCGCTGATTTCGCCGTCGGCACGGGCGCGGGGCAGATCAAGACCGGGTCGGCTTGCCGCTCGGAACGGATTGCAAAATACAACCGGCTGTTGGCCATCGAGCAGGAGCTGGGCAAGAAGGCCCGCTACGGCGGCCTTTTCTTTAGACGCGGCAGATGAGTTGTTGTCCAGCGCGCGACGAGTGGTAAAGTTCTGCAGGCAATGGAGTTTGCCTGCCCTTGCGGGGAACTGCCTTCGGGCTGATGACTCCTACCGAAACGGACCTGTTTGCAGCGGTAGTGAGTTATGGAAACGCCAAAGCCAGTCCAGAGAAACGGGCCAGCGGAGAGGCCGACCTCCAGCACCCTCGCGCTTCCCTTCGTGGCTCGCCAATGGGAGATCAGGCGGTTGTCTGAGCTGCACGCCGAGCACAAGCACATTCTGATTCTCGGCCTGGCCGGGGTGGGCAAGTCAGCCCTCGTGGGGCACGTGCGTGAGCAACTTCCGCTGCTAGTATCGCCAAAGTCTGCCCACTTAGGCGAGATTTGCGATAGCCTGGAACCGGAACTGAGGCTGGACGGAGAGGGACTGAAACTCCTGGAGCGAAAGAAGCGCTTGCGGGAGGCGCTTGGCGCCGCTGGGAGGGCAGTGGTTTTCGACGGCGTCGGTTGGACGGGGCCCAAGGTTGGCTCGTTTTTTGAAAGCGTGGCCGAGCGGGTGCCGGTGTGGATTTGCACCCGGTCGGAGCATCCGTGGGACATCGGCCATTTCTGGCCACTGCTGGTGCGTTTCGAGCGGGTTGAACTGCGGCCATTTCATCTGAGCGAAACCCAGGCGCTGGTCGAGGCGGCCGTGCAGGCTCGCCTTATCCCGCCTGAGACGCGAAGCATCGTGGAGTGGCTACATCGCCGGTCAGGGGGCAGCCCGCTGGTGCTGCGTGAACTATTTGAGGAGTTGGCCACCGGCAAGTACGACCTGAACAGTCCTCTGGCCCTCCGGCGGCTCGACCTGGACCGCCGCATCCACGAAGTTTTCCCGGGGTCCGGGCCTGGCGCGGCTGAGCCAAGGGCCAAGAGCTATGAGTAAACTGAGCGTGGCCTGATATGAACGAGAATCACGCGCGACATTTGGTCTCCACTTTTCGGCACATGGACAACTTGCTGTCGGAAGCCGAACACATACTCGCTACGGCGGGGTCAAAGTCGCCGTTTGCGGAATACACACAGGACTCCACCCCGGTGCAGCGCAAGGTGATTCACGACTATGTTGAGCGGGTGCGGCAGGCAATGGGCCGGGCGATGGAGGGATTGGGTCTGCCGCGGCCCGGGCCGGTCTGCGGGGCGCTGTGGGCCGCGAACGGGCAATTAACCTTTACGCACATCGCCGTGGCCGAGATGGAGCCTCAGCGGATGCGGGGTTACGGAGCTTTGAGCGACAAGGACATCAAGGTCATCAACGAAGTCGTGGCGGAGTTGAACGCGGCCATTGGGCGGCTCCTGGCTTATCTGAACAAGGGGCCCGATGCCAACTTGAAAACGCGCTTCGCGCGACTGGAGAAAACCAACGATGACGGCAGGCTGTTGCGCGAATTGGAACGGATGATCACCGCGCATGGCATGATCGAGCTTCGCGGCGCGCTGGTAATGCTATTGGAGCGGCTCGAAAACCCTGCCTTCGAAATTGGCATGTTTGGGCGCGTCAGCTCGGGCAAGTCATCGCTGTTAAACCACCTGCTGGGGAGCGAAGTCTTGCCGGTGGGCGTCACCCCGGTCACCGCTTTTCCCACGCGTGTGAGCTACGGCGCCGAGGCGCAGGCCCTCATCGAGTTTGCCGAGGACAAGCCGCAAACCGTCGAACTCTCACGCCTGCCGGAGTTTGCGACGGAGCAGCAGAATCCAGGCAATGCCAAGCATGTCATGCGTATCCACGTGCAGGTGCCCGCGCGGCGGTTGCGTGAAGGCGTGACATTTGTGGATACGCCAGGTCTGGGTTCGCTCGCGACTGCCGGGGCGGAGGAGACGGTGGCCTATCTGCCGCGGTGCGACCTGGGCATCGTGCTCGTGGATGCCGCCTCAACCCTGACCCACGAGGACCTGGCCATTGTGCAGGCCCTTTACCAATCGGGCGCGCAGGCCATGGTGCTGGTGAGCAAAGCGGACTTGCTGGGGGCTGCCGAGCGCCAGCAAGCCAGTGCTTATGTAGAATGTCAACTTGCCACGCAGGCGAGCCTAAAACTTCGGGCGCACCTCGTTAGCGTGCTGGGCGAAAGCGCTGCGCTTTGCGACGAATGGCTGGAGAAGGAATTAATGCCGCTGGTTGAATCGCATCGCGAGCAAGCCGACGCTGCGCGAAAACGCAAAGTGGGCGCATTGCGCCAGGCGGTTATTCAGGTTCTTGAAAGACGGCTGCAAGGCGGCCGGCAGATACCCACTCCGGACGGTCGGGCCGAAGCAGCCCTGTCGGCCCTCCGCAAGGGCGAGGCGCTGCTCGAAGCGACGCAGCGAGAGGGCGAGGAAATCGTGGACGGTTTCGTGG
>Ga0181538_10001928_pt1 | contig 22384 bp, 15 predicted proteins | sample PEATcosm2014_Bin_40_FD_119773 | JGI IMG/M metagenome (GOLD analysis project Ga0181538, IMG submission 119773) | Peatland microbial communities from MTU Mesocosm Facility, Houghton, MI, USA - PEATcosm2014_Bin23_30_metaG | ecosystem: Environmental > Terrestrial > Soil > Wetlands > Peat | place... | reverse complement strand
TCCGGCCTCGTTCGTAGAGCTCCAGAATGCGCTTGCGGATCGGAATCGGTATGGCTCGCATGAGCACACCCTGCCATAAAAGTCCGCTCTACGCAAGCTACATTATTTATGGAAATGCTCTAGATTCCTCGCGGAGTTTACCCTGAGCGCCCAGAGCGAGATCCTTCGCTACGCTCAGGATGACAGCGAAGGGCTCGGATCGGCAGCCCAGGCAGACTTATCACACAGACTCCCGGGGAGAGGGGTACATCCTTTGTCCCGTACCGCGGCGTTCACAATCTCTTTTGACGTGCGGGTGGGTGGATCAAGCCAGGGCGAGATTCACATTCTCGATGGCTTCGTCGATCTCCGCGGTGTTCTTGTAGCCTACCGTCACGCTATCGACGCCGGCAACCCGAAATGCATAACGCATTGCGGCCTGGCGGTCCTCACGGGTTGTGAACGCTCCCTCGCCTACAAGCTTCATGCTGATTACGCCCATATTGGCTTTGCGGGCCTGTTTCACATTCGCGACGACTTCGCTCACATTTCCCAAGCCTTCGGTGTTGTAGTCCTCCGCGTCCATCCTCACGCCTTTGTGATTCATACGGATCATGGCGACCTGGAGCCACTCGGTGCCCGGTACCTGGCGCAAGGCCGGGAGGCCGTGCACCGAGGCGCCGTGCGCCACCACAGCCTGTTTCGCCTGAGCCTCCATGATGCCGTCTTGCCAGCGCGTGCTATCCTGCGGCCAGGTAGCCTCGTGCTGCCAATGCAGCAGCATCACGTCGAAGTATTCAGTGCGGGCGAGTTTGCGCAATTCGTCGATCTTCTGCATGGGGTCCACGCCTTCCCGCGTCGTAACCTTCGACATTAGTCGATAGCTATCGCGCGGAATGCCCTCGAGCGCCACGCCCAGCATGCGGTGCATCTCGTGGTAACCCTCAGCAGTCTCGAAAAAGCGAATGCCGCGGTCGTAGGCGTAGCGAACCAGCCGCGTGAAATCGTCCTGCCCCAATCCGCGCTGCACCTCTCCGCTCATGGTGCCGGTGCCAAGCGCCAAGCGCGTCACCTTGACGTCGGATTTGCCCAGCGTTACCCAATCCGTAGCGGTTTGGCGCGCCGCCAGCAGCGGGAAGCTTCCCACCCCGGCATACGCCGCCGCGGCAAGTCCGGTCTTCAGGAAATCACGCCGGGAGTAGTTAGCCATACAGTTTTCCTCCAACTGAGATCGTTACTATTGCTGGCAGACCCGTGTCGAGCCTGGAAACGCTCGTCATTCCCGCGAAGGCGGGAATCCGTCTCCCAGAGACTGGGAACCGCGACTACGATCCAGTGGATTCCCGCTTTCGCGGGAATGACGAGGCTCGTGAATCGGCAATCCCCAACGCCCCACCGCTGCCAGCCGGGACGCAAGCCAAGCGGCTGACTAAATTAGACTGCCTCAGAAGCGCCGCTGTCAAGGACAATAAGTCGTTTTTTCCCTGCGGCTGCTCAGCCTCATGGGAGTTCCACCACCTTGAGACCGGTCACTTGGCGCACCCATCGCGCCATGCGCTTCTCACCAGGGACAACAATGCGAAAAGGGCCGTCTTTACTGTCGAGTGGACGGCCGTCGGCCCGGTCGGCCAGCAGGATGACGCGGTCCGTGAACTCCGGGTCCAATTCCGGCAGCGCGAACACCACGCGGTAACCGTCCGCCGCTTCGACCAGAAGATAGGAGGTGAGTTTCTTACTGTGCATGGAATTGCCAAACACCACTCCTGCCTTTTCCAGAACCAGACGGAGCGGCACTCCTTCGAAGCTGACGGCCTTTCCATGCGCGTCGACTGCTATCTTCTGATGCGGCATCGCGGCGATGTCGGACGCCACGACGTGAACGGGCGCGCCCGAGTTAAGCTGGACGGCGATCTGCTGAGCATAGCCGACGTGCGCGACGGCGGCCCACGCCATTAGCAATAACACTGGCAGGTGTATTTTCGTATCGGTCCTCATTTGAAAATGCCCTCTCATTCGGAACGGAGATGCTCTTCCCTCGGACTGGCAACCGATTTCAGAGTCTGGTAGCGCGGACCCCCGGTTTTGGGGTCCGCGGTTTGCCGGTCGCCCTACGGAAATGCCGCGGACCCCAAAACCGGGGGTCCGCGCTACCCAAATCGTCGATCCTCAACGCACTCGCAGGTGAAAGTCTACCTTGTCGATTGCAGCAAGGCCGAACCAGCTTGGTCCAGGGCAATTCCCAACCGATGGTGATTGGCCTCGAAGGTCACAGCGCTCCAGGTGTCCGTCCATTTTGTAGTTTGCCACTGATTGGGCAGAACGAGAACGGTATGACGAGTCATGTCCGCGTCGTCGCGCAAGCCTTCTTCAAGATTTCCGGCCAGAATTCGCACCGCGCCATCCGATCCTCGCCAAGCCGTGACATTCAGGGTCTGGTCCAGATCGATCTGCTCCGCGTGCAAGGCGCCAGTTCCAGCGAGCAGGGAACTGAGCGCGCCCGCCACAAGCGCGTAAGCGCCGCCGCTGCCGCCCCAGTCCTCTCGCAGGGGAGCCTTTTCTTTGAACATGACATCGGACGGGTCCCACATGAGCACGCGTTTCCCATGCGACGTGTTCAGAGTCAGAGCCGGGTCGCCGTCCACTTCGTAAACCACGCGGGCGCCTGCTTCGGCCTCGTTCTTCTCGAGCCGGTGAAATGTTGGAAAGCTCGCCGGGACGTGTTGAGCCAGTGACTGAGAGACATTCGTAGCCTTCGCCAAATGGATTCCAGCTTTCGCGGGAATGACGTCATTCTTGTGGATTCCCGCTTGCGCGGGAGCGGCCTGATTAGCGTCGGCGCCTGTGACCGGCGTTAGGCCGCCAAGGCGTGCGAGTTCAGGATCGACACCACCGTCAGGGGAACCGAAGATCGCGATAGGGTGGCCAATGTTGATCAGGTTGACGATGCAGGCCGTGTGCTCGGACGTCAAGTGCGAGGGTGTTTGGAGAACGAAGAGGTCTGACTTCACTTGCGACAGCCATTCGACGCGGGTCACTGAAAGGGTCGGCACAGGCCATTTCATCACCGAGGCTGCCTGCTCATCGATCCATTCTTTGACGTCGCGTTGAGGAGCGGCGTGCTCGATCTGCCAGTGCATCGACTCCCGCGAATAGACGAGCGTGGGCCCAAAGACTTCTCGCGTCCGGCGGGCGTCCGCAATGGCAGCGTTCAGGTTGCCGGCCAGGAAGTTTACATCGTCGCTCGCCAGCAATCGCTTGCCTTGGTTCGCCCAGGATATGTACGACCCGGCAGGCAGCTTCAATCCCCGAGGGGTCTTCACCGCGGCGTGGGAATACGCCCAGATACCCCAGCGCAGGCGCTGCGGCGCCGTGTGGATAACATCCCAGTCTTCCCAGGCGTCAAACGTTTCGACGAGGGGATAATGCCGCACGTTGGTATCCGCGAGCATGGCCGCATGGAGAAGCGTGTAGCCAAGCTGATAGGTCCAGCCCAGGAGGGGGTTGTTCCAGAAGTCCGTCTCGCGCAAGCCCACCTCGTTCCAGGCGCCGGCCCAGGTCTGATCGACAAAGATATCGAGGTAACCTTCTTTGGCAACTGCTTCGAGGTCCAAACCGTTGGCGCGCCAATCCGCGACGGCGCTCGCAGCGTTCGAGTACATCATGATGAGAGCCTGGCGGTTCGCCGTCTTTAGTTCGCGCACCAGGGCGGCAACGCCGGCCGTGGCTTGACGAATGACTTCGGGCGAGGGAGCGACAGGTCCCCATGGCCCTCCGCGCCGGTAGGGCACCGGCATGCCGAAGGAATCGCGCAGCATGAGGGCGTCGAGCCCCACGCTCTTCGAGAGGCTTCCCCATTGCGCGGCATACGCCCGATGGACCGACATGCCCTCGGGTATCCCATTCGGCAGTCCGCCTAGCTTTGCCGGGTCGGCATGGAGCGTGGCATTTGGATCGAAGTAGGGAGAGAAGTCAGACCCGCCCGACGACTCGGGGCGAAAGCGGGTGAACGCCTCCTGATGGCGCCGCACCCACGCCGCCTCTTCTCCGTAAGCATGCGTCCAGGCATAGTTCAGCATTCCCACTTTGAAGCCGGAGATGCCGCGCGCGGCCGCCTCTTCGCGCAGCGTGGCGGCCGCTTGCTTCAGGTCGCCGTAGGTCCAGGGATCGTAGCCATGGTGAGGAACTAACAACGGTTTTCGAAACCGCGCCTGCGCCTCGAGCTGCCGCGCTTCATTTGTGCCCCGCAGCGGGCCGCGCATCTCCACCCAATGCTGCTGCCCTGATCCATGGGGCAGGCTGATCCTCTGGTCGAGATCGCCGGACCATTCCATCACACATCCGACGGTCCAGCCCACATTCAGGATAAGACCGCGGTACCCTTGAACGCCCGCAAATAACGGCTGGAAGCGATCCCAGAAAACCTTCACCGATCCGGCGATGTCCTTTTGCTCGAACCAGTAGAGATCGATTTCCAGCCAGCGGTCGCCGGGGATTGGATAAGCGGACTGGGATTCCACGGATTGCGCAGACTGGTTAACATTTGCGCCTTTGGAAGAGCAAAGCCCTACCGACAGGCATGCGATCAGAACGGTGAGACTGCTTATGAGTGCGCCTGACCCTCGCATTCTTTCCTCTCCTTCGACCCTCGTTCGCCCCATAAAACAAGCTGACCAGCGCTGGAAATAGTCCTAGTCTCGGCGTAGCGCTGGCCTTTAGGCCAGCATCTGCCGACCCTCCGCTTCGCTCAGGGCAGGCTCTAAAGGCCGGCGCTGCGAGTTGAATTACGACACTACCCGGCGTGGTTTGAGTCCGCCGTCGCCTTAAGGGCGGATTGGAGTTTTTCGAAGCGCCGCGGTGTCGCCTCGCGAGAGGTAACCGCGCCCCGCTCGAACTTGAAATTCACTACGCTGGTGGATTCGAGACCCATCTTGATCAGGGCGGGGACGTCGATTCCTGCCTCAGCCTCGTCGAGCTGGTGGGTCTGGGCAAAGATGGCAGGGGCGCGAGGCATGAAGCGCGGGCAGCAATCCTCAAACGGTTCGCAGGAGATCTTGTAGGTCCCGATCTGCCGGGCCAGCCGCAGTATTTCAGCTTTGTCGTCGCCCGCCAGGGGGCGGTAAATGGGCAGGTCGAGTCCGTGGTCGATGGCCGCCAGGTTATGCAACGTCTGGGAAGCCACCTGCGAGACGCTATCGCCGGTCACCAGGCCCAAGGCGCGCTCGGCGCGGGCGATCTCTCGCGCAATGCGCGCCATCATGCGCCGGTAAAGCAACACGCGAAAGCTTTCTTGCGCGGCGGCCACGATCTGGCGCTGCACCGCCTCAAAAGGCACCAGGTAAAGCCGCGAGGTAAACTGGTAGGGTGTGAGGGTCCGAACGATCTCTTCCGCCACGCCTCTCGATGGATCGCGTGAAGGCGAGGGATTCCCGAAGAAATGCACGAAACCAGCGTGGCACCCGCGTCGCATCATCTTGTAGGCCGCCACCGCGGAATCAAAACCTCCGGAAAGCAACACCATGAGGCGGCCGCTGGTGAGGGCAGGCAAGCCGCCTGTGCCGTCGACACGGTCTACATAGATAAGCGCCTTCCCAGGCACCACCTCGACCCAGCACGTCACTTCGGGGTTGCTGAGATTCACCTGAACGGCTGGGTTCGTGGCGCGCAGATGGTCCAGGATGACCCGTCCAAGCTGGCGTTCCAGTTCCATGGTATGCATGCCATATCCCGTCACCGCGATCTTGGAGCGGACTGCGAAGTTGCGCGGATTCTTTTCCTCCATCAAAGCGCAAGCTACGGGACCCATGTCAGCAAGCGAACTCGGCACTTCGCGCGCCGAGGCGATATAGGCGAGTCCAAGAACCCGGCGTAAGCGTTCCAGTATCGCAGGCGCGGCCGATTCATCCCCGGGTACAAGCAGGAAGCGTTCGGCAAGGCTTTCTAATGATTGGACCGGCAAATCGGCAAGGCTCTGCTTGAGCGAGGAGCGCAACCGGCTGAGGAAGTAGTTCTTGTTCCCTCCCTTGAGCCAGATTTCGTGGTAGTGGAGAATGAATACCCGGTTCATGCAGTTCCTTGTGGTCGTAGCGCTGACCTTCAGGTCAGCATCATACGGCCGAACCCTGGAGTGCTGACCTGAAGGTCGGCGCTACATTGTGCGTTACTTCTTCAGCTTGTGCCAGTCCCTCAGAATCTCCCGCGCGGCGTTGTGGCCAGGGGCGCCTGTCACTCCTCCTCCGGGATGCGTGCCCGACCCGCACAGATAGAGGCCACGGATGGGAGTTCGGTATTGAGCCCAGCCGGGCACTGGCCGAAGGAAATAGAGCTGGTCCGTTCCCATCTCGCCTTGAAAGATGTTCCCGCCGGTCAGACCGTACTGCTCCTCCAGGTCCAACGGAGAGAGCACGTGGCGGTGTAACACCAGCCCCTTGAAGCCTGGAGCATACTCCTCGATCATGTCCATAACGCCATCGGCGTAGCTCTCCTTCAGTGCGTGCCAATTGGCGGCGACCTCTGGAGACAGCGTGTGAGGGGTGTATTGCAGAAATATGTTGGCCACGTGCTTTCCCGGCGGCGCGAGGCTGGAATCATACGTAGTGGGGATGGTGATCTCGAGCATCGGCCGCCGGCTGGGACGCCCATACTTCGAGTCGTCGAAGGCCCGCTCGATGTACTCGAGCGTGGGACAGATATGGATCGTGGTCTTATGATGCGGCGCAAGCTGCGAGCCTGGAAGGCACTTGAAGTCCGGCAGGCCATCCAGAGCAAGGTTGATCTTCATTGATACGCCTTCACTCTTGAATGACCGAACGGCCCCCAGGAAGTCGCTGTCCAGGTCACCGGTCTCGACAAACTTCAGGAAGGTCCGCTTGGGATCCGCGCCGGACACCACGATCCTGGCGTGAATTTCCTGGCCGCCTTCGAGAACGATGCCCGAGGCCCGGCCGTCTTGAATCAGGACTTTTGCGACCCGCGCCTCGGTGCGTATTTCCGCACCTCGACTGCGCGCCGACTCAGCCATGGCCTGGGTGATGCCGCCCATGCCTCCACGAACAAATCCCCAAAGCCCGCGCTTCCCACCCACGCCCCCCATGCAATGATGCATGAGCACGTAAGCCGTGCCGGGAGTGCAGGGACCGCCCTTGGTTCCAATCACGCCGTCGGTCGCTAGGGCCGTCTTGAGCTGGTCCGACTCGAACCACGGGTCCAGAAAATCCTTCACGCTTTGCGTCAGGATGCGGAGGTGGCCGACGCGCTCCTCTTTCGGCATCCTGTTGAGCCCCAAACCTAGCCTGGCGAGGCTCCGCCAGTCGTCGAGGCCTTTGGGTACGAGGTTCGGCGGCGTCTGGAGCAGCAGCGGCTCGATAAAGCGCGCCAGCCGATCAATGTGATCTTCGTAGCGCGGGTACATCTCCGCGTCGTGCCTGGAGAATTTCGCAATCTCCTCGCACGTCTTCCGAGTATCCGACCACATCAGCAGGTAGCGCCCGTCGGGAAACGGACTGAAGAAGGCCGGATCTTTGGGGTAAACGTGATATCCAAATCGCTCCAACTGCAAGTCGCGAATGACTTTTTCCTGAAGCAGACTGCACAGATAGGACGTGGTCGAAAACTTGAAGCCGGGGAATATTTCCTCCGTGACGCAGGCGCCGCCCACCACGTGGCGAGTTTCGAGCACTAACACGCGAAGCCCGGCGCGCGCCAGGTAGCCGGCGGTTACAAGGCCGTTGTGGCCGGCGCCGATGATAATCGCGTCGTAAGGTTTAGTCATGGTGCGCTATAATTCTAATCGCCAGCTTAACCGAATTCAAAGACAGTGGCGAGTTTTTGTAGGGGAGGCCCTTGTGGCTGTCCTACTGGGGATTGCGGGATTAAGTGACTTCACCCCCTCACCCCACAACCCCTCTCTCCCAAAGGGGTGAGGGGGTTGGCCCGTCACGATATTATGCAACGCTCGGTAGGATACGCCTCGTGAATTGGCGGGTTACCCTAACTCAAAGCTAGAGGCAGGCCGCTCTATGCAACGAATCCCGATGCTCAAAGTCGCCATTCTCAGCGCGTGGCTCATCCTGACGCCGGTCATGTGGTTCGCCGCGACCAAGTCATTTTCCACCGTGGACCGCGTTCTCCGCGCTGCCAACCCTCAATTCAACGAGGCCGCCAAGGGGATGGCCGAGGCAGAGACTCGGATGGTGCTGCGGCACTTGGCTTCGGAGATCAACCGCTCATTTTTCTGGGGCTACGGTCTGACCCAGATCGTATTAGGCGGCGTGCTGCTCTTGCTTCTCTGGCGCGTATCGCCGCGAGATGCGCTTGGCTTCGGGGTGGTTTGCTTCATGCTGGGACTGGTCCTGATCCTCACGCTCGTGCTCACTCCAATGATAGTCTCCGTGGGGCGAAGCATCGATTTTGTTCCCCGCAACCCCCCTCCACCCGTTATGCCCCGCTTCTGGGCGCTGCACGGAGCTTTCACCGGCTTGGATGGCGTGAAGTTCGTGGCGGGCCTCGGCCTGCTGGTTCGATGGGTTCTGCGTGGGTAAGATTACAGACTGCTGGCTGAAAAGGTCGACATGGCCTGGATCAAAACGCATTTCACGGAGGTGGGAATGTTCAGGCGACTTGCTTATGGTCTTCTGCTTTACGTCATCTTCTCCTGCATGACGGCGAATTTATTCTGCCAAGACGGAGAGTTTTACCTGGTTGGCCACGCGCATATTGATCCTTCCTGGCTGTGGCCGCGGAGCGAAACCATCCACGAGGTCTGCCCGCTCACCTTTCGAAGCGTCATGCGCATCATGGACCAGCACCCCGACTTCATCTTTGGCCAGAGCGCGGCGCAGCTCTACAAGTGGATGCAGACCTACTACCCGGATGTTTTTCAGGGGATCAAGGAAAAAGTGGCGTCGGGCCAATGGGAGATCATCGGCGGCCAGTGGGTCGAGCACAATACCAACATTCCTAACGGAGAGTCGCTGGTGCGCCAGCACCTCTACGCCAAGCGCTTTTTCAAGGACAACTTCGGCGTGGACGTCCACGTGGGCTGGCTGCCGGATGTGTTCGGCTTCAACTGGAACATGCCCCAGATTTATCATAAGTGCGGCATCGATTATTTCGTGACGCACAAGCTGAAATGGCAAGTGGAGCGCAACAATCCGCCTGTGCCTTTTCCTTATCACCTGTTTTGGTGGGAAGCTTCTGATGGCTCCCGCGTGCTGGCGTTCCACACGGTCGGCGACTACAACCAGGAAGTGATTCCCGATGAGATGCTGCAGGAATTGGCCGAACTCAAAGCCAAGCACGGCGTGGACAAGCTGCTGATCCTTTTTGGACAGGGCGATCACGGCGGCGGCCCCATGCCGGAGATGGTCAATCGGGCTACTGAGTTGATGCACATGCCCGGCTTCCCCAAGGTCCGCTTCTCCAAGGCCCAGGCGTACTTCGAAACCATCAAGGCGCTGCCCGCGAGCGCCGGCTTCCCGGTCGTCAATGACGAGCTCTACGTCAAGACGCATCGCGGCACCTTCACCACCGATGCACAGGTCAAGCGCGACAACCGCCGCTGTGAAGTCGTGCTCATGAATACGGAGAAGTTCGCTTCCGTGGCCGGCGAGTTCGGCCACTCCTATCCGCAAGCGGCGCTCCAGCCGATGTGGGAAAAACTGCTCTTCGGTCAGGTTCATGACAACATCGATGGCTCGGCTGTAGGCGAGGTCTATCGAGACGCGGCGACCGATTATACGGACCTCAAAATCGAGGGCGGAAAACTGCTCGACGCGGCGCTATCGTCGATCGGACACCACGCCAATACGGAGGGCGAGGGCCGCGCCGTGCTGGTCTTCAACCCCTCGCCGTGGGTGAGGACGGACCTGGTTTCCTTGGATTTGCAGGAAAGCCGCGGACCCCAAAATCGGGAGTCCGCGCTACCCAGCCCGTTTAAGATTGTGGATTCCTCCGGGCGGCTCGTTCCCTATCAGATCATTAACGAGGACGGCGCGGACAAGGCCATCTTTTTCGCGGAGGAGGTTCCCGGCCTCGGGTTTAAGGAATACCGGATGGTTCCAAGCCCGAACAAACCTGAGTTTCAGACTGACCTTGTGGTGTCGGGGCTGAAACTTGCCAACAGCGCTATCGAAATCGAAGTCGACGAGAACACCGGCAACTTGAAATCGCTGAAGAAAAAGGGAAGCGAGGCGAGTTTTCTGCCCGATAATCTCGAGGCCAACGCGCTCGAGGTCTGGGAGGATCGCCCGCCCGACGCGCCGGGCGGCGAACCGGCCTGGAATATCTATCTTGGCGACGTTCATAAGCTGGATAAGGCGGAAAGCGTTAAGGTGATCGAGCAGGGGCCGGTGCGGGCCGTGGTCGAAGTCAAGAAGCAGTTTGGCAAGTCGTCGTTCGTCCAGGATATCGTTCTCTATAGCCATGCCGAGCGCGTGGACTTCGAATTCCTCGCCGACTGGCACGAGCATTACCGCTTTGCCAAGGTTGCTTTCCCGCTTCGTCTTTCGAGCGCCTTCGCAACCTACGAGATTCCCTTCGGTTCCATCCAGCGCTTCGACTATACCTTCAAAGAAGACCCGAATTCCCGTCTCGAGGAGCCTGCGCGCAGTTGGGAGATCGCCGACCGGACCAAGTTTGAAGTGGCGGCGCAGCGCTGGGCTGACGTGACGGACCTAAGCGGCGACCACGGCGCGACCCTCCTCAACGATTCGAAGTACGGATTCTCCTTCGAGCAGAATGTGCTCCGCATGAGCCTCGTCCGTGGGCCGCGCCGCGGCTATCCTGACACGCCGGAGACGTGGTCGGACCAGTCGGATGAGCCGCTGGTGGGAATCCATCACGTGAAATACGCGCTCGTCCCCCATCGCGGCGGCTGGCAAGCTCTGGCCCCGACGCGGCTGGGCGTTGATTTCAATGCTCCGTTGCTGGTGAAATTCGAGCCGGCGCACACCGGCGAGCTTGGCAGGACGTTTAGCGCGCTCAACGTCGAGCCCTCGAACGTTGTGGTCGAGGCTGTGAAGAAAGCCGAAGACTCGAACGAGCTGATCGTGCGGTTGTACGAAACCGACGGAAAGAATGCCGATTCCGTCCTCAGCTTCAATCGCGCGCCGCAAGCCGCCCGTGAGACGGACATGCTCGAATGGGATAAGTACGTCGCGCCCAAATCGTTCGTGGTCGAAGGGAAGAAAATAAAAGTTCCGGTGGCGCCGCACGAGATAAAGACCATTCGGGTGAAGTTCTGAAGGGCAGGAGCGAGAAGTCAGGAGTCAGAAGTCAGGAGTCAGGAGTAAGAACCACAACCCTCTCCCTGGGGAGAGGGTGGCCCGCGGCCGGCGTTCTCATCAGCCGGAGCGGGTCGGGTGAGGGGGGCCACGCTACCCGTTCTCCTCCGCCTGCCGCTCCTCTTGCTCGGCAAGGTAACCTTCAATTCCTTCCACATGCTCCAGGTAATAGATGATGGCGCGATATATGTCCCCGAGGGCAAGTGATGGAAAGTGCTGTCGGATTTGCTCGGCGGTGGCGCCCTGTTTGTAATGCTGCAGAACAAGGTCGATGCGCACCTCAGACGATCCGACTCGAATCGTCCCGTCGACCCAGAATTTGAGGGGCGGGGGCGGGATTCTGGCTAACGCATTCATAGCCGCCATTATACAACGGAGGGGAATTCATTCCTGTCCACTAGCGAATCTCTGTCCACCGGTCATGGAAGGATTTCTGCGCGAGGGCAGGCACGTCTCGAGCGTCGGTCCAGCGGGAGGCGGGGTAAAGCGGCACCTTTCGAATCCAACCGGAGCGAGCGAGCAGAAACTGGCCCCAGCGCGCCACTCGCCCGCCCAGATTATAGACCCAGGGTCGCGAGAATGCCCAAGCCCACAAGCGAATCATGGTCTTCTCGCGCAGCAGCGCGCCCTTTGCCCGGGGAGCGGGAAGCTGTTCCTGCGCTTCACTTCGCAAGTGCAGCAGAAGGTCGGGAATGTTGATTTTGACAGGACAGACTTCGCGGCAGGCGCCGCAAAGCGAAGAAGCGAACGGCAGTTCTCGCGCCTGGCCGAGGCTGGTGAATTGAGGAGTGACCAACGCCCCGATGGGACCGCTGTAAACCCAGCCGTAAGCATGCCCTCCAATTTTCCGATAGACCGGGCAAGTATTGAGGCAGGCGCCGCAGCGGATGCAGTATAACGCTTCGCGCATCTTGGGATCCGCGAGCGTCGCCACGCGCCCGTTATCCACCAGCACCACGTGCATCTCCTCCGGACCGTCCTCACCCTGCCGCCGTGGCCCGCTGAGGAAAGATGTGTAGGTGGTCAGCTTCTGCCCCGTGCCGGAACGCCCCAACATGCGCAGGAAGATACCCAGGTCCGCGAAGCGCGGGATCAGCTTCTCGATGCCCACCAGCGCCACATGCACGCGCGGCGCCGTGGTACAAAAACGGATATTCCCTTCGTTCTCGATCAGCACCACCGTGCCGGTTTCCGCCACCAGGAAGTTGGCGCCGCTCACTCCCATTTCCGCTTTGGCAAACCGTTCGCGAAGCGCCTGGCGCGCGATCTTCGTCAAGCGCTCCGGCACTTCGGTGCGCTCAGACTGAAGGTTCTTGGCGAAGAGGTCCGACACGTCATGCCGGGTCAGATGAATGGCGGGGGCTACGATGTGAGCGGGCCGGTTGCCTTCGAGCTGGATAATGAACTCGCCCAAATCGGTTTCCACGGGATGAATTCCCTGAGCCTCGAAGGCGTGGTTCAGCTCGACTTCCTCACCCACCATCGACTTCGCCTTCACGATTTCTCGCGCCCCACATTGTTGGGCGATTTCGAGAACGATCCGGCAAGCTTCATCGGCCGTTTCGGCCCAGTGCACCTTGCCGCCGTTCCGCTCCACGTTCGAGGCGAACTGTTCGAGGTAGAAATCCAGATGCTCGATCACTTCCTGCTTCAGCTCCCGAGCTCGCTCGCGCAGCAGTTCCCACCCCGGCACTTCGCCGATCGCTTCCAAGCGGTGGGTGTAAAGACGGAGCGTGGAGGAGCGGTAAGCCTCCTGAAGGTGCGGGTCGGCAAGGTTCTTATTCCCCAGTTCGTGAACTTCGTTACTGTGAACACCGGTGTCGGACATAGTCGAGAGTCAACAGTCAAGAGTCAAAAGTCGAAAGCCAAAAGTCGAAGGTCAAATCAAAGAGCATCCGATTCCCTCTCGCCCTTGGGGGAGAGGGTGGCCAGCAACCGGCGTTTTCATCAGCCGGAGCGGGCCGGGTGAGGGGGGTCGCCCGTCACTTCTGCGCCAACACTTCCGCCAGGTGCATCGTCTTAAGCGGCAGACCCTGGCGATGAATCATTCCTGCGAGGTGCATCAGGCACCCGGAGTCATTGGCCACCAGGTACTCTGCCTTGGTCCCGGCGGCAAATCCGAGTTTATCCTGGCCCATGGCCGCCGAGACTTCGGGAAACTTGACGGCAAACGTCCCCCCAAAGCCGCAACACACCTGGTAGCCTTCCATTTCCACTAGATCGATGCCGCGCACCTGACGCAGCAGTTGGCGCGGTTGCTGTTCGACGCCCAACTCGCGCAGAAGGTGGCAGGAATCGTGGTAGGTGACGCGATGAGGGAAACTCGCGCCAACGTCCTCGACCTTCAAAACGTTCACCAGGAATTCCGAGTATTCGAGAAACTTGTCGCGCAGTTGCCGGCATTTTTTGAGGCGATCCGGGTCGTCCGCGAAAAGCTCAGGATAAAACACGCGGACCATTGACGTGCAGGAACCCGACGGACATACCACGTAGTCCGCATCATCAAAAAGGTTGAGAACTCTGGAAGCCACCGCGCGGGCTTCATCCCGGTAACCTGTATTGAATGCCGGCTGGCCGCAGCAGATTTGCGCAGGGTTGAAAGTGACTTCGACATCCAGGCGCCGAAGGAGCCTGACGACAGATTCTCCAACTTGCGGAAAGAACTGGTCACCCAGACAGGTTACGAACAACGCCGCACGAATTCTCGACATCCGAAACCTCGCGAAACCCTCACGCTATTCGAAAACTCGACGGGGGTCAAGAATCAAAATCAGGTCGAATCAACCACTGAGGCACTGAGGCACGGAGAAAAGACGCTGATTCAGCCTCTCTGCGCCTCTGTGTCTCTGTGGTGAAGAGCCTGATGGCGCAGCTCACCGCAGCAGCACGAGTCGTGGAGTCGACTCCTCGTCTACGTCGGGAACTTCAGCCGCGCGCTGATGGCTTGAATCTGGTCGAGGGATTTGGTCTTCTCGAGCGCGGCGATCTGCAACGCGATGTTGCCGATGGCTGTGGCTTCACTCGGTCCGCGCAGAACTTCCCGTCCGGTTAATTCCTGGGTCATACGGTTGAGGGTTTCATTCTTGACGCCGCCGCCCACGATGCAGATGCGTTCGATAGGCTTGCCGGTTATCGCCTGAAGGTCCTTGATCACCTTGGCATACTGCCGTGCCAGGCTGCGGTAAATGATGGCCGCAATCTCTTTGGGCTGAGTCTCCTCATCGAACCCGTGCACTTTGAGAGCGGCGTTGATGCGGGCAAGCATGTTGCCCGGCGCAAGGAATGCTTTTGCCTCCGCATCGAAAGACGGCCCGACAGCGGGAGCTTCTGAACACTGCTGGGCCAGGTCGGCAGGCGTCAGCTCATGGCCTTGCGCTTTCCACTCGCGCAGGCACTCCTGGAGCAGCCACAATCCGATCACGTTGCGGAGGAATCGGATGCTCCCCGCCGCGCCGCCTTCGTTGGTAAAGTTCCCTTCAGATGACTCGGCGGTCACTACGGGGCTGGGAGTCACCATACCCACCAGGGACCATGTTCCGGAGCTGATGAACGCCAGCTTATCATGCGGGAAAGGAATGCCGGCCACGGCCGCGCCGGTATCGTGGCAAGCCGGCGCGATGACTTGCACGTTCGCGAGGCCTAGGTCCGTGGCGAGTTCTTTGCGCATCTTTCCCAGCGGCGTCCCCGGCGGCGCTATGGAAGGAAATTTCTCCAGATTGAGTTTCAGGGCGCGGGTCAATTCCTCCGACCACGACCGCTTGTGTACGTCGAGGAGTTGAGTGGTGCTGGCTTCGGTGTACTCGGCCATCACCACTCCGGAGAGCCGGAATAGGAAATACTCGGGCAGGGTAAGCCACTTCGCCGCGCGCTCCCATTCCGAAGGGAATTCGGCGATATGCGCCATCAACTGGAAAACCGTGTTGAAAGGAAGAAGTTGAATCCCGGTGATTTCGTACAAACGCTTTTCGGGAATCAGCGCAAAGACGCGCTCCATTTGAGGGAGGCTTCGTGCATCACGGTAACAGTATGATCGGCCGATGCGATTCCCGGTTCGGTCGAGCAAAACGTAATCCACGCCCCAGCCATCGACGCCAACGCTCGCGATGCGGCCCCCGGCTTTGGATGCGGCCTGATGAAGCCCTTTAACGATCTCCTGCCACAAGCGGTCCAAATCCCATACCAGGTGCCCCGCCTCTTCGCGCGCGCCGTTGGGGAAACGGTGGACCTCTTCCAAAGTTCCTTGCTCCCCAGTCCAGCGGCAAAGGACGACACGGCCACTTTCCGCTCCCAAGTCAGTTGCCACGATGTGTGTGCCGGTTTTCATGGTGGTGATTCCTTCTGAAGTCGACGAGTGGGAGAGTTCAGAGTCGAAAGTCGAGAGTTGAAAGTCAAATCGAACAACTTTCCTTCGTTAACAGCGGTAGAATCACCGGATAAGCACTCGCGGGTTCGGCGCCCCAGCGCCACCGTTTCTCCGCTGAGCAGCGCAGCGATTTTCATTCGCTTCGCTGTTTTCAACTCTCGACTTTGAACTCTCGACTTTCGACTCCTCGACTCCTCGACTTGCTACGCGTAGCTTCCGCCCGCGGCCTGGTTCCGCTCGGCGCGCTCGCGTTCGATTCGTTGCATGTAGCCAGACTCGCGGAACGCAGCCAAGGGGTCTTCCGGCAGGCCTTTCGAGCGCCTCCATTCACGGATTACCGGTCGCACGTCCGTTGAGAAGGCTGCTTTGAGGCACTCTTCGGCGTCGACGAGTTCGCACTTCTGCTGGTGGCGAGCCAGAGTCTCGTGATCGACAAGTGTAGCCTTGGCATACAGTTCCTGGGCGGTCGCGGCCGTCTGGATCATTTCCTCGATCTTGCCTTTCAGGTTGTGGCTCTGGTCGACCATGTAGGCGATGTCCGCGCGCCGGCCGGCCTCCCACTCGAAGTGGAGAATTTCGTGGAAGATGCGGAAGATCTGGTAGGGATCGATCGAACCGAGCGTCAGATCATCGTCAGCGTACCGCCGGTCGTTAAAATGGAAGCCGCCCAGCATGTCCTCGCTGAGGAGCCAGGTCACAATCTGCTCAATGTTCTGGGCCTGGTAGTGGTGGCCGGTATCCACCAGCACTTTGCCGCGCGGACCGGCAGCGCGCGCCAGCAGCAGAGCCATGCCCCAGTCGGCGATGTCGGTGTGATAGAAGGCCGGTTCGAAGGGTTTGTATTCCACAAGCAATCGCTGCGTCGCCGAAAGCTTGTCGTGGCTTGCCTTCAATCCCTCCGCGAACCACTGCTTCCGATGCCGGATATTGGCGGTCCCGGGATAGCACGAACCGTCTGTAAACCACAGCGAAATGTCCCGGCTCCCCGTCTGCTTCCCGATCTCAATGCAATCCAAGATGTGCTGCAATGCCGCTTGGCGCACTGCGGGATCCGGATTCGCCAGCGAACCGTATTTGTAAATCTGGTCCTGGAAAACGTTGGGGTTGATCGCACCGACGCCAACGCCGTATTTGGCGGCATACCCTTTCACTTCATTCGTGCTCTTCAGGCCTTCCGGGAAATCCCAGAGGACGTGCACGGCCACGGTGGGACAGATGCCCGTAAAGTGATTAACCTGCCCGGCATCGCTGAACTTCTCTTCGGTGGACGTGGCTGCGCCTAGTTGGGTGAATTTGCCAAAACGGGTCCCGGTGTTAGCGAACCCCCACGAGGGTAATTCGATTCGGAAAGTCTCTAGACTTTTCCAGAGAGTCGGTTCGGACGAGCCTTTGGACATGCTGCACCTCCATTGGGTTGGAGCCACATAGTACTGGTTTGGCTCAAGCTTAGTCAAGGCGGACGATTGTTTCGGCGCTGTCGCAATCCGGACGTAGCGCTGACCTTCAGGTCGGCACTTGCCAACACTTCGCTTCGCTCAGGGCAGGCTCTAAAGGTCGGCGCTATGCCCAAACCGGGACGCTGCCCCATTCATGATAGAATAGGGCGTCAAGATGAGCGTTCGGGAACGCATTAGGACTCTTTTCCGCCTCTTTCTGTTAACCACGGTGCTGGTAACTGTGGCGCTGGTCAGCGCTATCACCACCATCCGGCTTACCATTCGTGGCCATCAGGAGACGATGCCCAACCTGGTCGGATTAACTTCAGACTACGCTCAACGCATGACCAGCGGGCTGGGTCTAGAGATGAAAGTCGAAGATAAGCTCTACAATACCCAATATCCCGCCCAATCGATAGCCTCGCAGATGCCTCCTCCGGGAACCCGCATTAAGATCGGCCAGCACGTGCACGTCCTGGTAAGCCTGGGGCCGCCTCAAGTTGTCATCCCGGCTTTTGTGGGGGAAAGCATCCGCGCGGTGCGGATTACGGCCATTCAGCGCAGCCTCGAACTGGGAGATGTGGTGGGCATACACTGGCCGAGCGCCCAACCTGACCAAGTGGTGGCGCAGGATCCCCTACCTGAAAGCGCGGAGCTCAGGAGCCCCGCCGTAAATATCCTGGTTTCTCTGGGCGAGGAGCCCGCCGCTTACCTGTGCCCGAGGTTTGTCGGCCAACCCATCGCGGAAGCTCGTCACAGTCTCGAAAAGGCAGGCTTCAAAGTGGGGGGTGTTACTTCTGTCCCCGCGGGAAGCGGTCCGCGCGGCGTCATCGTGGCGCAATCTCCACTCGCTGGCAGCAAGATTGGTCCTGACGCAGAATTCAACTTCCAGGTTTCGCAATAACTCAGCGAAAACGGCACGATCGTCCTCCTCATCACTCGGCATGAAGATGATTCCCCTCCTTGGTAAGGAGGGGCTAGGGGGCGGTTGCGGTTCGCCGACGTTGCCACCCACCACCCCTGCCCCTCCTCCCGCTGCTGCTTGTAGGGGGACGGCTTGCCGTCCCCTTATTAAGAGGGGTAGGGCAAGCCCTACCCCTACGAGTTTTCCAAGTATATCTGAATTGAGGAACGGCGGCCTCGGGGCCAAACGACATGACATTATGGCAGCTTTCGACTGTTGAAAATAACAGCGCGAACGGCATTCTAACTGCAACACTATGTCCCTAATAGGCCCGGGGTATCGCACCCGGCTTCAAATTGTCCCTCTTAGTTCGACTTTATGGGTGGAAATTCGCATTTAGACCTCCAGTTGGATAGTGACAAAAACGCGCCGCAAAATGCTGTATCCCATGCGGGCGCGACTCGGAGCGGGTTGATATCGGTCACTTACTAAAAGGTGGGAATCTTAGCAATGAGTCCGACCAGGCTAGTCATTTTCAGTTCAGTCATTGTTCTCCTCGCACACCCAGGCGCCCTCAGGGCTTCAGACGATTGCCTTGCTTGTCATGGGACCTCCACGGGTTTAACGAACGCGCAAGGCAAACCGATTACGGTGAAGCCGGAATCGCTCGCGCACAGCGTTCACAAGGACCTGCATTGCGTGGACTGCCATGCGGGGGCGGCCAAACAACCACACACGGCCAAGGAGGAGTCAGCCTCCTGTCTCACGTGTCATGGCGAAGTCGCGGGAGAGTTGGCCAACCACGCTCATGCCGCGTTGGGTAAGCCGGACAGTTCCGAAACCTGCATGAGTTGCCACGGCAACGCGCACGAGGTGGCGCCTCCCGCCGCGCGCGGGGCCAATCTCTGCGCCAGTTGCCATGCCGGCGAGGTGAAGGAATTCGCCACGAGCGTGCACGGACTCGCCCGCAAGCAGGGCGACACGAACGCCCCAAGTTGTGCCGATTGCCACGGGGCTACGCACAAAGCGGTCGAAGCCTCCGCGGCCGATTCACCTGTCAACGGCGAGAATCTGCCTTCCACTTGCGGGCGCTGCCACTCGGATCCGAAGCTGGCGAAGAAGTACATGTTTCCCGCCGCCAGGCCGGTAGAGGCGTACGAAGCCAGCGTTCATGCCCGTGCTAAGGCCGACGGAAAAAAGGCAGCCGTCTGCAACGATTGCCATGGAACGCATGCCATCCTGCCCCCTACCGACCCTCACTCGCCGATCGCCAAGCTCAACGTGGGCGCGACCTGCGGCCGCTGCCACGAACAGGCTTTGGCGGGCTACAAGGACAGCATTCACAGCCGTGCGGTGGCCGCGGGGATCGCGGAGGCTCCCACCTGCACGGACTGTCACGGGGAGCACAATGTTCTGGCGGCCGGCAATCCCCTCTCGCCGGTTTACGTGAGTAATATTTCTACCGCCACCTGTTCGCGTTGCCACGGTGACACGCGCCTCGAGCGGCGTTTCAACCTTCCTCTCGACCGCGTCTCGAGTTACGAGAACAGTTACCACGGGCTGGCTTCGAAGGCGGGCTCACAGACGGTGGCCAACTGCGCAAGCTGCCACGGCGTTCACGATATTCTTCCCTCGAGCGATCCGCGTTCCTCGATAGCCAAGGCGAATCTCGCTGCCACCTGCGGCAAATGCCATCCCGACGCGGGGAAGACGTTCGCGCTGGGGCCTGTCCACGTGCTTCCCAGCACCGCGGTTGCGAACCCCTGGCTCCGTTACGTCCGGCTGTTCTACCTGTTCACGATTCCCGTCGCTCTCGGTTTCATGCTATTCCACAATCTCCTCGACTGGTTACGCAAGCTGCGCAGGCATGTCGCGCAATACGGATCCCGTACGACGCCGCTGCGCCTTACTCTCAACCAGCGCGTTCAACACTTGATTCTTCTCGTGAGCTTCCTGCTTCTGGTGATAACGGGATTTGCCCTGAAGTTTCCAGGGAGTTTCTGGGCGGAGCCGATCATGCCCTGGGAAAAAGACTTCCCCGTGCGTGGACTCATACATCGGATCGCCGGAGTGGTTTTGATTGCGGCGGGTTTCTACCACCTCATCTACCTGTTCTTCACCGCGGAGGGGCGCAAGGGCCTGCGAGCCATGCTGCCCAGAGTGCGTGACGCCCGCGAGGCGGTCGAGACGGTAGGCTACAATCTTGGCTACCGGCGCGAGCTGCCGCCGTATAGCAAGTTTAACTATGCGGAGAAGGTCGAATACTGGGCTCTTGTGTGGGGAACCGTAGTGATGGGCATCACCGGAGTCCTGCTCTGGGGCCATAACTTCGTGCTGCGCTATCTTCCCAGTTCCTGGTTGCAGGTCGCCACCGCCGTTCATTACTACGAAGCGATTCTGGCCACGCTCGCCATCGTCGTCTGGCACTTCTACGCCGTGATTTTCGACCCGGAGGTCTATCCCCTGAAGTGGACCCTGGTGAATGGCCGCGCGCCGGAACACGAGGTTCGAGAAGGGGAGGAAGCCGGAGCGGGAGCTGCGGAAGCAAACGCGGCAGATGAGACGCAACCTTCGCCCGAAGGAACCCCTGGCAAATGAGCGGCCTTCTCAACATGAACATGGGGCCCTCTCCCCTGGGGAGAGGGTGGCCCACTGCCGGCGCTTGCATCAGCCGGAGCGGGTCGGGTGAGGGGTCCTTTCGCGAGCGGCAAAGAGCAAGAACATTTCAAATGGCAAAGGTCAAATGGCAAATGGTTTTTCAATTGGAATGAACAGCAAACTGTAGACCATTTGAATTCGCTCTTACCTTGGCACAGTGAAGAAACGCAGGAACCCCTCACCCGTCCGCCGACGGCTGAAGAAAACGCCGTCGCCGGACACCCTCTCCCCAAGGGAGAGGGCTGCTCATTTGCGTTGATCGATTATTACGCGCCTGACGCGCCCCTGCGCAAGAATGGAGATACAATACAATCATCCCGGAGAGGAGGAGGGCTCTCCGATGCTGGGTGTGCGAGTTCGTCCCCGGAATGGCGACGCGCTTTCGCGTCTTCGCAGGACTGCGGCCGTTTGCTGGCTGCTTCTCGCCGCCCTGTCGGCCGCTTCTGCCGTGGCAGGGTGGCAGAATAACCAGCAACCTGACGCGCAGGATTTTCAGATCACGGTTGCAGACGAAAACGGCGTGGCGGTGCCTTCGGCACTTCTGACGCTCACCGATCGTTCAAACTCCTTCGTCCAAAAAGCTGAAACTGATTACGCCGGGCGCTATCGATTCTCGGTTCTTGCCACGGGCGTGTATTCCCTGCGGGTGGAAAAAGACGGATTCTTTGTTTTCAACTCGAACGACGTTTGGGTGGGCGAGGGCAGCAATTTGGAGGTCACGCTCAATCACACCCAGGAGTACGCGGAATCCGTCAACGTGGTCTACTCCCCTCCCGCCATTGATCCCCAAAAGACGGCGGTCACCGCCACCTTATCGAGGGAGGACATTATAGATTTGCCCTTTAATGTAGGCCGCGACATCCGCTATGCCCTGCCCTTGCTGCCTGGGGTTTTGCAGGACGCAGATGGGCAGCTTCATGTGGCTGGGGCAAATACCTACCAGATCGCCGATCAGCTCGACGGGTTCAATGTCTCCGATCCGGCCACGGGATTGTTCAATGTCCGCACCAGCGTCGATAGCCTTCAGTCGGCGGAGGTCGAGAGCGGCCGCTACTCTGCCGAGTACGGCAAGGGCTCCGGAGGCGTAGTGAGCCTGCGTACTCTCATGGGAGACGATCACTTTCGCTTCCTGGCGACGGATTTCATTCCCGCAATTCAGCAATTCGGAGGATTGCACTTCAAGACCTGGACGCCTCGGTTTACCTTCTCCGGCCCGATCCGGAAAAACAAGGCGTGGTTTATGAATGCCGCTGACGGTGAGTACGATTTGAATCTCATCCGGGACCTTCCCCCCGGGGCGAACCAAGGTTCGGCATGGCGGGTCAGCAACCTCTCGAAGGCCCAGGTGAATTTGACCTCTTCCAATATCCTCACCGCGAGCCTCTTAGTGAACGACTACCGCTCGGACCATCTGGGGTTGTCAGTGTTTACGCCGTTGCCGACGACGCTCGACCAGAGGGACGCCGCCCGGCTTTTGATGCTCAAGGATCAGCAGCTTTTCCCGGGCGGGACTCTTCTCGAGGTGGGCGCGGCTCTCGGCGCATATCACGACTCGCTTTTTCCCTTGGGATCGAGTCCCTACGTCAACCGCGCCGGCCAATTCAGCGGCAACTACTTTTAAACCACCAACGGACGCGCCCGCCGCGCGCAAGGCATCGCTAACCTCTTCCTTCCACCCAGAGCCTGGCACGGCCGCCACGAGTTCAAGGTTGGGCTGGACCTTGACCGCATCGCGGACCGTCAGTCTTACCGGCGGGGGCAGATC
>Ga0181538_10001926_pt1 | contig 22406 bp, 15 predicted proteins | sample PEATcosm2014_Bin_40_FD_119773 | JGI IMG/M metagenome (GOLD analysis project Ga0181538, IMG submission 119773) | Peatland microbial communities from MTU Mesocosm Facility, Houghton, MI, USA - PEATcosm2014_Bin23_30_metaG | ecosystem: Environmental > Terrestrial > Soil > Wetlands > Peat | place... | reverse complement strand
GCAGGTTGGTCACCTTTACGTTGCCGCGCTGGCGAGGCAACGCTGCAGCAATGCGGTGAAACTGCTCTTCACTGATCTCCACCTAAATACAATAACAGAAAAATCAATTAGTGTTAACACGCCTTAGCGCAAATTCAGTCCAGCATGATCCAGGGTGATACCCGTTTTAGGTTCGTGTGGAACTCACTCTGGCACTACCCACAGCACGAGACTTTCCATCAGTTCCTTGACGCGCTGGTCGTTGGGACGCTCGGCAAAGAATGGTTTGAAGAACAACTTCGACTTCCCCTCAAGAATCAGAGCGCGATTGTGAAATGGCGCACCGCGATGCTTGAGCTGCTTCGCAGGCCGGGAGACGCAGACGATGATGTGAGCACCGGCCATACCCTCACCGGGCCGGCGAAAGCCTACCAGTGTTTTGGATACGACCTGTACTGGCTGCAACTGATCCACAAACTGCCTGACTCCGTCATCGAGAGATTGAAGGACTTTCGAGCCTTCCAGGGTGCGCGCTATGAGGTTCTGATCGCCGCCATTTTCGCGCGTGCTGGTTTTGAGATTGAGTGGATTGATGACAACAAGGCCCCCGGCAAGCATCCGGAATTTATCGCAACCCACAAGGTTACGGGCAAGAGGGTGGGTGTCGAAACGAAGAGTCGGCAGCGCCCCGGAGCGATAAACTACATCGGTACTTTCTCACGCGAGACACATCTCAAGGGCGATGTTTTTGACCTGTACGACAAGGCAATTCAGCAGGCGCCCGATGGCGACATGCCGTTCCTGATTTTCATTGACCCCAATGTCCCCGATTGGCCAGAGAAGGGACTTCCGTCCTACTCGGAGATTCCTGTCGATACGGTTCTTTGGATGAAGGAGATTCGCGATCGCCTCGTGGAGATTTGGAATACTGCCACCGAACCTACACCTGAGAGCGCAGTTCTAATTACAAACTTCGCGTTTTACTACGGCGACAACGATAGTCCTTCTCCGACTGGGATGGGAGCGTTCTTTCCTTCGCTGAAACCGCGAGTGCCAGTTCTTGGTGATCCGATGATTGCTGACCTCATATATTGCTTACAGACATACGACACAGTTCCCCGACAGATATAGAAGAGGGGCGGGTGGCCGACTCCTGGTCTCCACAAGGACCTAGCTTTGGGCTACCCGGCACGTGAATCGGTAATGATAAAGTCGGCTAGGGTCTTGGATTAGGGTTGTGCTTAGGGTTCCCAGGCTTGAACCCGAGCAAAACTACTTCTTCCCGGGAGCCTTGTTATCGCGACTCCACCGGTGTCGAGGGCGGAGTTTGTTGAAAAATACTGATTGATCCCTGCGGCAACCTCTTTCAGCCCGCGGTGCAGATTAACATCCAGAGCCGTAACGATTGCCGAGATCTCCTTGCCCTTTGCCAGCTCGGACTGGGAGTAGGAATGCGCCCAGACGACCTTGCCCGACTTTCGGTCATAGAGTTCGAACTCCATCGATACGAATCCTGTGATAGTCGGACCGTCGACCTCCTCAAAGTCATTGAGCCGCCCGCGGACCACAAACTGTCCGCCCGAGGCGCCCGAAAGGCTCTCTACAGACTGGTAATTCCCGGATTCTCTCAGCAATCGAATCAAGCTGTTTTGGATCATCTCCACCGGCGGCTCCTCCCATTGGCTGTGCTGGTAGGCTCCAATCTCATTGCCGCCAACGCGATAAGCAATCGGCGATCTGCGAAGAATCTCAGGACCGCTGATGCTCGCAACCACGAGGGACACTGTTCCTGTACCGGTTGAGAGCGCGGGGGCCGTGGGGGACTGAATGGTGTAATACTGGATTGGCTTCGTGCTGCCACATCCGCTCAGGGTCAAGGCCAATAGCGATAACAGAATTGAACGGGTTGTTCGATTCATTGTGAACCTCTTTCCTTTCCCCTCAAGCTCTTTTCAAGTGTCTCTGTCGTAATCCGCTCTTAACCGCAATCTGAACAATCAAACCAGTAATGGGTCATCGCGGGCGGGGGAAGTTTACTTCATCGGATCTCCAGGCTTGCGATCCTTCAGGTTGCTCCCGCGAATCAGGAGAAAAGGATTGTTTTTCAACGAATCCGTCAGCTCTTTAATATTCTCCGTTGTTGCGCGGATATTCAAAATGGTCTGATCGATATTGTCCGAGTTGTTGGTGGTAGTGTTTTTAAGCTGCTCCATGAGCGATGAGGCCGTGAACAGCGTCTCTCGCAATTCCGTAACGATAGTGCGGATGTCCTGGTGATTTTCAACGACGACTGAATCGATGTTCGACAAGACTGCGTTGGCTTCGTTCGTCGTTGTTTTGAGGTTGTCCAGTATTGGCAGAAGCTGGGCTGTGGCAGTCTGCACATTTGTCAGGCTTGCTGCAACTTTCGGGCGGCTATCGGCGAGCATCGAATTCAAGTTTCCCAGGCTGGCCCTCACATCCGCCCGGTTCTTATCGTTCAGCAGATCATTGACGCGGGCTATCGTCACCTGCAGCTCATTCAGGCGCTGGTTCAGGCTCTCGAGAGTCCGGTCCGCAACCGGCACCAGGCTTCCAATCATCTCGCCGAGATCTCCTAGTCCTACCGTCTCGGCGGATTTCAACTCGCTGCCCGGAGCAGCCAGTGCGACGCCCTTTCTCCCGGTACTGACTTCCAGGAAATTGTCCGAAAGAGCTCCGAGTGAGGCAATGCTGGCTATGCTATCCGTCTTTACGGGAATATCCGGCCGTACGGTGAAGTCGATCTCGATTCGAGTCGAGTCCTGGGGATCGACGCGGACTCTCTTCACCTTGCCTGCATCCATCCCTCCGTATCGGACCATGGCTCCCGGCAGAATACCGCCGGCAGACTTGAAGAATGTGTAGTGAGGAATGTCGCCAGCAGAGAAGGTCCCCGCCACAGCCAGGACTGTTCCAATCAGCAGCGCCGCTGCAACTAATACGAAGAGGCCTACCGCCGCTTCCTCACGCTTGTTTTTCATAGCGCCCTCATTCTCAGTGGCTCCATGCTCTCAACTCTTTCTGGTTGTATCGTCGCCCGTGAGCATCTGCAGATAGTCGAGCTCTTCGGTAATTTCTGGTTCCGGTACGCGGTCAAGAAACTGACGCACGCGCGGATGAGTGCTCGCCGTGAACTCCTCCCTGGTTCCCAGCGCCACGATATGGCCGCGGTCGACATAGACTAGCCGATCAGCGATTAGAAATGCACTTGCCAATTCGTGGGTCACGACCACCATGGTAATTGCGTAGGCCTTCTTTAGATTCAGAATCAGTTCATCGAGTCCAGCGGCGATGATCGGATCCAGTCCCGCTGACGGCTCGTCGAAAAACAGGATCTCGGGATCCATCGCCAATGCTCTTGCTACCGCCGCGCGCTTCTTCATCCCCCCGCTGAGCTGCGAGGGCATGAAATGTTCAAAACTCCCCAGGCCAACCTGTCCGAGCTTGATCCGCACCATAATCTCGATCGTTGAATCTTCCAAGTCGGTATGCTCGCGCAGCGGCAGCGCAACGTTCTCGCCTACGGTCAAGGAGCCAAACAGGGCAGAGCCCTGAAACGACATGCCCATCTTTTTTCGAATGGCGTCCATCTCGCGTTCGGAAATGTCTGCTGTATTTACACCTTGAATCCACACCTCGCCCGAGCTGGGCTTTTCCAGGCCCACCAGAGTCCGCAGCAGAGTGCTCTTCCCTGAGCCCGATCCGCCCAGGATCACCATGGTTTCTCCGCGCTGCACGTCAAACGTGATGCCGTGCAGAATCTCGCGATCGCCGTAACTGACGCAAAGATTCACAACCGAAATGGCCGCTTCGACCGCGCCGGCATCATTCATCGTGAGCACTCCTCGCTGCGGCCGCTCGGGCTGCCGGTGATGGCTCCAAACGGTCCGAATTCAGGCATGGGAACAGTTCCTGAGATGCCGCGCCCACACCTGTGTTACGACGGGTCCAGAAAATAAAACAGAGCCGTGAACACCAGATCGACCGCAATCACAAGTGCGATCGACTTAACGACAGCCGCCGTGGTCGAGCGCCCTACCTCCTCGGGGCCCGCGCCTGTAGAGAATCCTTCCTTGCATCCGACTGCCGTAATGACAAGAGCAAACAATGCACTCTTGATGAGGCCTGTAAAGATGTCACGCAGCACAATCGAGTCGCGCGTCGCCTGAAAGTAGGATCCTACCGTAAAGCCGGCGCCGGCGACGCCAAAGACACCTCCGCCGACAATGCCCATGAAGTCCCCCCATACCGTGAGGCAGGGCACCATCACCAGCATCGCCAGAAACTTCGGCGCAACCAGGAAGGCAATAGGATTGAAGGCCATGGTTCTCAGGGCATCCACTTCCTCAGTCACCTTCTTGGTGCCTATCTCCGCAGCGAAAGCCGACCCCGATCGGCCAATGACGACGATGGCTGTTAACAGGGGGCCAAGTTCCCGAAGAATCGAGACGGCCACTGCACCGGCCACAAACTCCATCGCGCCCAGCCTGCGCAACTCATACGCGCTTTGCAGAGCCATGATCACGCCCACAAAGAGCATGATCAGCGAAACAATGGGAATTGCTTCCACTCCAACCGCCATCGCCTGCTGAACAGCCCGGCGGGGGCGAAAGGGCCGACCGCGGAAAGGACCCACGAAGATGAAGTAAGCCGACTGGCCGGCGAGGGTCGCCAGGCCTCCGACATAGGCCAGACCATCGATCGTCCACTCCCCAACCGTACTCGGTATGGTCTCGATTTTTCCCGGCATTTTCATTGCGCGGCGCTTCCGTTCAAGGGGATGCTTCAGCGGTGTGTCTGATGACCGCCTTCATGGCAGTGGCGTTGGTCGCGCTCGGGTTCAGGCGTCAAGCGCTTGTGCTTCGGTTTCCAGGATCTCGAAGACTCCGGTGAGGCGTGTGAGTTGCAATACATGCAGAACCGCACCGGTTACTCCAAAGAGGATGACCCGCTTCCCGGACTTGCGGCCCTCCTTGAGGACTTCCAGCAGGGACGCGATACCTGAGCTGTCGATGTACTTCACCCGCGTCAGATTGATCGCCAGGCGCTGCGTCGTTTTGAGGGACTCCAATGATGTCTTGCGCAACGGCGGCGAAGTCTCAAGGTCAATCTGGCCGGCCACATCCACAATCACCGTATCTCGTTCATTTCGAGTCGAAAACTCCAGTTTTCTCACCATGTGCATCCTTCGCTGGCTCGGACCGGGAGCCTTTTCCCCTGTTTCTTGCAATTCATCGAAATGCTTAGCTCGAGAGGCCGCTTCTCCTCGGAGCTTCTCTGGATCACTCACCATGGGCGAGTGCTTTTGCGCCAGGCAGGCGTTTGATGAGCTTCAATTGATTTCCCTCAAAGACTTGCTTGTATGACACTTCATCCATGATTGCCTTGATCAGGTGTGTTCCACGGCCGCTCAGAGCAAGCTCGTCCATGGGTTGGGCGCAGATCCTTGCCGGATCCGGTGGTTCTCCCTGATCCAGCAAGGTGAACTCCATCTGCTTCTCGCTGACCAGACAGTCGAACTCGACCTTTTGGTCGTAACGGTTCTTGTAGGCGTGTCGAATGATGTTGGCCAGGGCCTCGTCGACTGCCAAAGTGACAGCGTCGCATTCTTCCTTCGGCAAGCCAACAGCCATGCTCAACTCGTCGATCGCGGCGCGGACGACAGACAAGAAGCGGGGATGGCTCGGCATATCCAGTTTGAAATGAACGCTCATTTTAGGCAATTCCATGTGCTGCTAGTTCAGCACCGAAGTCTCCATAGTTATCCTATGCTCCCTCGCACAACCCGATAAAGCTGTAGGCCGCGAGTCTCACATAGGTCGTGGTTGGCATCTTATCTGGAGCCAAGAGTCCTGCTTGCGCAGCTTCACGAGCCGAAGGCGTCGAGCCACCATAGCGACATGAAACCAAGAAGACAAAGCCCGCAACTGGCTGAGTCACTCTCCAGAAATATGCGGCTAGCCTATAGCCTCGGAGGAACCAGCATCGGGCTGGATGCAAGCCGAACAGCAGATCCTCACCGGATTACTGCCGAAATGTCGGCCAGTGTCATGAAATCTGTGAAATGCACTCGATGAACGGCCTGCTTGGCAAGCGGCGCGTTTTTGATTAGCGCGGCGCACTGAGCGCACACCGGAATATTGCCGTCTAGAAGACTGAAGTGCCTTCCGCGCGTATGGTCTGCTGATGGCCAGTCAGTGGCCCAACATTCCTCTCACTACTTGGGCAGACATGCCGCAACAGCTTTCTCTGTCACTTGTCCGAGATGCCGACTATTCACTCAAGTGGATTGCAGCCCCACGAGTAATGGCAGACGCCGGCCTCTTCAGGGCGTAAATAACCTGCACTTGCAATCACTTACAAGCCTCTGTGGGCTGGCTAATTACGCCGAAATACGTACAAAACGGGGGAATCACGGGTGGAGATTCCGTCCGCACGATTCGGTATCATTTCGTAACGGCCAGAGAAAGTGGGGACCATCATCACACTCTGTGACTCCGCCGCACCTGACGCGAGGCAGCTGAGTCGGCCTGCCCGCCCCCTGGTCCCGAACCAGATTCAGCCAGCTATTGAAGTCTGCTGAAATTGAGTGGAAATAACTGTTTTTGATTGAATGCGTTGCGGCCACTTTATTGAAAGCTGTGGTTCTGCGTGGTTCCAGGGTGCTTTGACCGCTACAATTTCGACTACAGTGATTTGGGGTGAGCCCCTTTGTTGAGGCAGTTTTCTGTTGCTACACCGGCAGTTTTTTTCGATTCTGAATCCTTCTCGCGATACAGATCGGGGTTCATACAGGTTGAGACACTTTTCGGTCTTGGAGGTCATTGATTCTCCAACCCAGGTAAGGGGTGTGGGGAAGGGACGGCCTTTGAGTTCCTTCCCCCTACCACCGCTGTATTAAATCTTTCCGTTGATCCGGGCCAGAATCGCAGTGCAGCAGAACGCAAGGTCTGCATTGCTTTTCCGGCTCGTCTGTTGCTCGAATTCGTTGGGCTCAACATAATTGATTTTGAATTCCACGGCATAAGCGTACCGCATTTTCCAAACTGGTACGGCGAGAATCAGCCTTCCTTGTGTTTACGCAGGCAACCCACAGGGTTCTCCTGTGCTTGCGGGCCGCAAAGCCGCTCGATTAATCTCGACGTTAGCTTTTCAGTTCCGTACCGCGGATGAAGTCTGCGCGTGACGGCATTTTTCCTAAGATTGAGCCCGCTTGAATGGACGATCTCTGAAAAGCGCAGAAGCAAGAGCGTGATGGCGAACCATGCATCATGCTGGTTTGCGGAGTACGGCCGGAAGCATGTCCACGCATCGGGATCTCACCTGGATCGGATTCATCGTTGCTGCCTGCCTGGGAACAGGCAGCTTGGCCATCTGCCCCAGCGCGTGGGCGGCGTGCACCGGCCCGGCTTCGCTTGAGACCCGGATCCACGCCCATCCAGATGCCGACGCTTATGCCGCTCTGGGCGTCTGGTTCGATCAAGAGCACCAGACGGAGTGCGCGGTGGAGACTTATCGCTCAGGGTTGAAACAGACCCCGGACTCGGCACGGCTTTACTATTTGCTGGGCCGGAGCCTGTATGCGGCCGGCAGCCCGCAGGAGGCCGTCGCGCCCTTGCAGCAAGCCGTCCGACTCGATCCCGAGCAGTTGAAGACGCACTTGCTGCTGGGTGCCGCGCTGGCCCAGCTCGGCCGCAACCAGGAAGCCCTCATCGAATGGAAGGCCGCGCTCAAAATCGACCCCGACTCGAAGGCGGCGCTCGACGGCCAGGCCAAAAGCCTGATAGCCACTGGGGATTACGAAACCGTGATCCGCAGCCTGCGCAACGCGGCGCGCGAGGCGAGCTTGACTCTCGATCTGGCTGTCGCGTATCGGAAAACGGGCATGCTCGATGAGGCCGCACAGACGCTGAGCGAAGGCCTGAACGCCGATCCCGGCTCCGACGCGCTTACCGCAGCTTTGGTCTCTCTCCTGGTCGACGAATCGCATTTTGAGGCAGCAACCACGTTGGCGGAAAAGATCGCCCGCACGAAGCCGAGCGACCTGGAAGCGCAGCGCATCTATTTCCGGACGCTGGTCATCACCGGCGACAACGTTCGCGCCGCCGCGCTGGGCAGCAAGTTGCTGGCTCTCGCCCCGCACGATGCCGATCTACTTAATCTGAATGGCCTGCTGGAGAAAAAAGCGGGGGACTATGCAGCTGCCCGAGAGCATCTTGAGGAAGCGATTGCCTTGAGCCCCAATGACTATAACCCGCGCGTGAACCTGGGCGTAGTTCTGGCGACGCTGAATGATCCCGCCGGGGCAAAGATACAGCTGGAAAAGGCGCTCGCGCTGGGCACAGACGAGCCCCAGGTCCACTTCGAGCTGGCTAAGGTTCTGCGCTCGCTGGGTGAGACGGCCGAAGCGCAGCGGCAGCTCACCCTTTACCAGCAGAAGCTGAAGGAGGAGTCGGACCGGACCTTCGCCGTTTCAAAGGCCGCCGAAGCCACGCTGGCCGCCAAGGCTGGGGACAACCGAAAGGCCGCCGATCTCTACCGCCAGGCCTGCGCCGCGCAGCCGAACGATCCAGCGATGGCCTACCAATTGGCGCTCGTCCTCGACAACCTGGGCGAGCTATCGGACGAGCGCGCCGCGCTCCTGCGGGCCATCCAGGCCAATCCACATTTTGTTCTGGCACAGTACCAGCTCGGCTACATGGATTTCCGCGCTGGCGACAACGCCGGAGCTGAGAGACAATTCCGGCTCACGGTCGAGGAAGTTCCGGACAACGCCCAGGCGTGGATCTCGCTGGCCGCCGTCCTGGGCGCCCAATCCCGCTTCGACGAAGCGCAGAAGGCCGTAGCTCACGCTCTCAAGCTCGATCCGGACAATGCCGCCGCTCTCGATCTCAGCAGAAAGCTAGCCGCCAGCCAGAACCAGCACTGAAGCACGCAAGAGTTTTTCGTGCGAGGAGTTCGAAGACGTGACGAGCGAGAGGAAAAGCAGTTTTTGGACGCGCCGCCGCGTGCTGCGCACCGCGCCCGCCGCTCTGGCTCCGGCGCTGATACCCGGCGGGCTGCGTGCAGCCGTCCCGCCGCAAAAGTCCGCCGCGCCCTTCTCCCGCTTTGTCGATGTGGCCCAGGCCGCCGGCCTCTCAACAGCCATAGTCTACGGCGAGCCCGACAGCTTCACCTACATCATCGAATCCATGGCCACCGGCTGCGCCTTTTTCGACTACGACAATGACGGCTGGATGGATATCTTCATTCTCGGAGGACGCACGCTTGCCGGGACTCCTCCCGGCTCCGGGAACCGGCTCTATCACAACAATCGCGACGGGACCTTCACTGACGTGACCGCCAAATCCGGGCTCTCCGATCCCGGATGGGCCCAGGGCGTCTGCGTCGGCGACTATAACAACGACGGCTGGGAGGATCTCTTCCTCACCTACTATGGACAGAATCGCCTCTACCGCAACAACGGCGACGGCACCTTTACCAATGTGTCCGCCGAGGCCGGCCTGCTCTACCCCAAAGCCCGCTACAGCACCGGCTGCACCTTTGTGGATTACAACCGCGACGGCCATCTGGATCTTTTCGTTTCCAATTATCTTGAGATCGATTTGGCCACTGCTCCCAAGCCCTCGCTCGACGTGCCCAACTGCAACTACGAAGGCGTGGCCACCATGTGCGGCCCGCTGGGCTTGCCCAAGGCCCAACACTACCTCTACCGCAACAACGGCGACGGGACCTTCACCGATGTCTCGCGCGAGTCAGGCATTGCCGCACTGCGCGGCTCCTATGGACTGGCGGCGCTGAGCATCGATGCCGACGAGGACGGCTGGCCCGACATCTTCGTGGCCTGCGACATGACCCCCTCGCTGCTACTGATGAACAACCACGATGGCACCTTTCGCGAAGAAGCCCTGATCCGGGGTATCGCTCTTAGTGGCGAAGGCCGCGAGATGGGCGGCATGGGCGCGGGCGTGGGCGACTACAATCTTGACGGCCATACCGACATCGTCAAAACGCACTATTACAACCAGGCCAACGGCCTCTATCGCAACGATGGCAAAGGCAACTTCGACGACGTCACGGTGGAGGCAGGCCTCAACAAGGAAACCCGTTTCGTTTGCTTTGGCGCCGGCATCGTGGACTTCGACAACGACGGCTATCCCGATATTCTGCTCACCTCCGGCACCGTTTATCCCGAAGTAGCCCGCGTTTCGCCCCGCTTTCCCGAGCGCAGTCCGCGCCTTCTCTTTCGCAATCAGGGCGACGGCACTTTCGTTCAGATGGGCGCCGATGCCGGCCCGGGCATTAACGCGCCGCATTGCAGCCGCGGCGCTGCGTTTGGCGACTTCGACAATGACGGCGACATGGATGTGCTCATCATGAACGTCAACGAGTCGCCCACGCTGCTGCGCAACGACGCACCCTCCGGCAACCACTGGATCAAGGTTCGCCTGGAAGGCACCAAGAGCAACCGCAGCGCTATCGGTGCGCGCGTGGTGGTCCACTACGCCGGCAAGGTGCAGGTCCAGGAGGCTCTGAGCGGATGCAGCTTTCTCTCGTCCAACGATCCGCGCCTGCACTTCGGATTAGGCGCGGCAACCACAGCGGACATCGAAGTCCGCTGGCCCTCGGGACTCGCCGAGCGCATCCGCGGCGCGGCCGTCAACCAACTGCTCAACTTGCGCGAAGGCGCGGGGCAAGTAAAAGGACGGCCTTTCCGGTGAGGCAAACACGCGCCCGGAGCCGGCTCCAGCTCTATATAGCTGTTACGCGGAGAGGCGTGCCGCGCCGGCATCGGCCGGTGCGGATCTCCGGAGATAATGCGGGTCGTCGAGGTCTTCGACTTTTTGCGTCAGCAACGCCGCCAGCAGGAAGAAGACTCCGCCCGCAACCACCGCGGCAAGGCGATTGTTGTTGAGCAAATGGTCCATCACCCAGCCGAACCCAAGCGATGCCATGATCTCCGGAATCACCACGAAGGAGTTGAAGATTCCCATGTAGACGCCAGTTTTTCCCGGAGGCAGAGATCCGGAAAGGATGGAGTAAGGCATGGAGAGCGTACTGGCCCAGGCGATCCCGACTCCGGTCATGGAGAGCAACAGCGGATACTTGCTGTGAATGACGGCCACGGAGAGCAGTCCAAGGCCGCCGCATATAAGGCACAAACTATGCGTTGCCTTGCGGCCAAACCTGAGCGCAATCCAAGGCAGCGCAAAGGAAAACATGAAACACACCAGCGAGTACATTCCGAAGCAGACGCCCGCCCATTCGGCTCCCGAGGAATAAAGGGAAGAGTTGGTGTCGGAGGCGCCAAAGACGTTGTGCGGCACGGCGACCGGAAAATAGAGCCACATGCAAAACAAGCCCAGCCAGGTCGAGATCTGAACCCAGGCCAGTTGTCGCATGGTGCGCGGCATCTCGCGGACCGAAACCAGGATTTCGCGAGCTCCCGCCGCAATGCCGGTTCGCTGGGCCTTTTGCCTGCGAAACTCCTCCATGTTCTCCGGTGGATATTCTTTGGTGGTGAAAACAGTCCACAGCACGGCGCCGAGAAAGGCCGCGGCGCCGATGTAAAAAGAAAATCGCACGGTGAAAGGAATTGTGCCCACGGCCCGCGTCTGGGCCAGGTGAAACACATTGGTCAACAGGTAGGGCAGCGCCGAGGCAATCACGGTGCTGAGACCAATGAGCAGGCTCTGCATGGCGAAGCCTTGAGTGCACTGAGATTCGGGCAGCAGGTCGGCCACGAACGCGCGAAAGGGCTGCATGCTGATGTTGATGCTGGCATCAAGAATCCAGAGCAGCCCTGCTGCCATCCACAAAGCAGAACATCGCGGCATGAGGATCAGCGCCGTCGAGCTCAGAATCGCGCCGGCCAGGAAGTAAGGCCTGCGCCGGCCCAAGGGGCCCCAGGTGCTGTCGCTGGCCTGGCCGACAATCGGCTGGACCAGCAATCCGGTCAGGGGCGCGGCCAGCCACAAGATCGGAATCTGGTCGGCCCGCGCGCCCAGGTACTCGTAGATGGCGCTCATGTTCGCCATCTGTAATCCCCAACCAAACTGGATGCCGAAGAAGCCGAAGCTCAGGTTCCAGATCTGCCAAAACGTGCGTGGTGGTTTGTCCATGAATTCAGCTCTCCAGCTTGCGCTTAGAGGATTCTACCTAGCGATCATAAAGCTCGATCAGGGATCGCAATCTGGCGCTCAATTCGCCGCTCAATACACCCGGACGATAACGCCATTTCCAGTTTCCGCTCACTGTGCCGGGAAGATTCATGCGTGCTGAATTGCCCAGTCCCAGCACATCCTGCAACGGGACAATCACAACGCCGGCTACGGAGGCCTCCACCGCGCGGATCATGATCCAGTTGATCTGGGCATCGTCATGGAAGTTGAGATAGGCGCGCGCCAGTTCATGCTCTTTGCGAACATCCTCCGGCGTGCGGGTGCTGTCGGCCGCGCCTGAGCTCGACCACCAGCCGACGGCGGTGTCGTTGTCGTGGCCGCCAGTGTAGGCGACCAGGTCGCGGGTGTAACTGTGGGGACGAAAAGACGGCCCCTGCACATCCGTCCCAAATGCAAACTGCAAAATGCTCATCCCGGGAAGGCCGAATTTCTCTCGCAGACGTTCCACCGGCGGCGTGATCACTCCCAAGTTCTCGGCCACAATCGGCAGTTCGCCAAATTCGTTCTCGAGCGCTGCGAGAAGCCTGTCTCCCGGGGCCTTGACCCATCGCCCGTGGATCGCGGTCGCCTCTCCGCCCGGAACTTCCCAGTAAGATTCAAAGCCGCGGAAATGATCGAGCCGCACCAGATCGAAGAGCGCGAGCGTAGCGCGGAAACGCTCAATCCACCACATGAATCCGTCGGCCTCCAGCACATCCCAGCGATAGATCGGATTGCCCCAAAGCTGCCCGGTAGCGCTGAAGTAGTCGGGCGGCACGCCGGAAACCACGGTCGGATTGCCCCGTTCATCGAGATAGAAGAGTTCTGGACGGGCCCAGACGTCGGCGCTGTCGTGCGCCACGTAAATGGGAATGTCGCCCATCAGGCGGATCTCGCGCTGCCAGCAATAGGTCTTGAGGTCTCCCCACTGGCGGAAAAACTCGAATTGCCAGTACTTGATGGCGTTCATCTGCGGCGCAAGCCGGAGCGTCCACTCGCTGACGGCGTGCGGGTCGCGGCAGCGAATCTCTGCGTCCCATGTAGTCCAGGCGGTTCCGTTGTGTACGTCCTTCAGGGCCATGAAGAGCGCGAAGTCGCTGAGCCAGGGACCGGTGCTTTCACAAAAATGGTCGAAGGCCGAGCGATCCGCGTGAGACGCATCGGCAAAAAAAGCCTGTGCTGCCCGGCGTAATGCCGGTCTCTTGAACTGAATCGCGGCCCCAAAGTCGATCGAGTCCTCTGGAAAGGGCGGTGCCTGAGCCAGGTCCGATTCCTGGAGCAGTCCTTGATCCCGCAGCCGCTCAAGGCTCAGCAACAGCGGGTTGCCGGCGAAAGCAGAGAAGCATTGGTAGGGAGAATCGCCGTATCCAGTGGGATTTAGTGGCAGCACCTGCCAGAGCTTCTGTCCGGCAGCGTGCAGGAAGTCTGCGAATTCGTAAGCACATGGCCCGAAATCGCCGATGCCAAAGCGGCCAGGCAAAGAAGTGCAATGCAACAAAATGCCGCTGATTCGTGGGAGTTTCACGCCGCAAACATACGCTGGCCGCAGTTGTCCGGTCAAATTCAGGGCGGGGCCCACACACGCTCCCCAGTCTTTTCAGCGTTCGTTCAGGTCGACTTCATAGAGGTTGACCGCAGGAGTGCGGGCGGTGACGACAGGCAGGTCGCCAGGGGCAAGACCGATGAGACGATAGTCGGTTGCCGCGACGGGACGCAGATTGTCGATGGTCGCCACCTGTTGCGGCTTTCCAGCAGGCACCGCGATGTGGTAGATAGGCTTGCCCGCCGCGAGGAAATCCTGGAAATAAATCGATTGGCTATCGTGGGACCAGGTAGGGTCGCCTACACCTTGGACAGTGAGGGTGGTCCAGTGTTCCGTAGTTCGGTCGAAGAGGAGCAACGCCCGCTGATCAAGCGGCATGGCCGCGATGTAGCGGCCGTCGGGCGAGAGACGCGGGCTGAAAAGACCAGCCGATCCGGAAATCTCAGTGACCTTGTGGGTTTCCAGGTTGAGGAGATATATGGCCTTGGGCTGGCCATTGTCCATGCGATCGGGCAGCCGGCCAAAGACAATTGACTGGCCGTCGGGATCCCAGGCCGGATCGGCTTCGTTTCGATCCTCGTTCAGGACCGGCATGAGCTTTCCGCCCTCGGCGTCGATGAGATAAATCTTCCACGGCTTGCCCGGCTCCAGGCCCATGACCGCCAGGCGGCGGTCGTCGGGCGACCATTTCATGGTAAAGACGCTCCGCAGCGAGGTGGTGAGTTCGATGCGCTCGCTGCCATCCGCGCGGCTGCGCCAGAGCGAGTTATCAGAAGCGTTAAGCCAGGCAATCCATTTGCCGTCGGGCGAGTATTGCGCCAGCTTGGCCGCGCTCAGGCTCTGGTCGAGGGTGGTGAAGGTGGAGGATTTGGGCATGGCGCGAAGCAGCTCATACTGCGAGGTCGCGCCGATAAAACGGACGCGATCGCCGCCCGGCGCGGTGCTGGGAGCCTGGTAATCGAGCGGACCGTTGGTAATCTGCCGCGCCTCGTGATCGGCCAGGTACCAGGGCCGCTCGCGTTGCGCCCAGATCTCACTGTGGGCGTTGTCGCTGTGCGAGGACTGAAAGACGAAGTACTGGCCGTCGGGAGTCCAGTTTCCGCAACACTCCGAAGCGGGCTGGCTCCAGCCTTGAAAGATGGGATGGGGGTTGGAGCCGTCGGCTGCCACTTCCCACAGTTCCGCGGTCTGACGTTTGGGGTCGCGAAGTGTGAAGCGCAGGCGCTGGCCATCCGGCGACCAGCGCAGCCAGAAGGCCAGGCCAGGAGTGGTAAGGAGTTTGCGTGGATCGCTGCCGTCGGCGCCCATTTCAATCAGATCATTGCCGCTGGCCACAAGCAAGCGGCGGCCGTCGGGCATCCAGGTGGCGTCGTGAGCCAGGACATTGGGAACGCGGCGGGCGTCGCCACCCAACGTGGGCACAATCCACAGCGGTTGCTCCGGCGCGGCTTGCAGATGGCTGCGCACAACGAGCCTTGAACCGTCCGGGGAGAGTGAGCCGATGAGGGGCGCGCCAATCTCGGAGGGCAGGCGAAAGTGGCTGATCTCGCCGTTGGCAACAAGGGCGACCGCCAGCACGGGATTGCCGTTGTCCAGGTGGGAAAAGTAGATGCGCGTGCCGTCACTGGCCGAGCTGGAGAAACTCTCGACATCCAAATCGTTGGTGAGCACGTGGCCAGAATAAGTGACCTGAACCACGCCGTAAGGCCGGCGAGCAGGCGGGCGCAGGAGGAGAAACAAGCCCAGCAGCAGGCAGACGAGGGCCAGAGATCCTGCCAACCACCACGCGACGACAACGCGAGCTCGCGCCTGGGACGCGGAAGAATTTGCGACTGCAGCGGGGGCATGCAGATCGTCCGACCTGACCGGAGCGATGAAGCGGTAGCCGCGCTTGGCCAGCGTCTCAACAAAACGCGGGTTCTCCGCCGAGTCACCCAGGGCGTCGCGCAGCTTGTTTACGGCGATCCCGAGGCTGTGGTCGAAATCGACGGTTGTGTCCGCGCCCCACAGCTCAAGGTGCAGAGTTTCGCGCGAGACGACTTCGCCAGGGTGCTCCAGCAGCGCCGCCAGCAGCTTGAAGGGTTGGCTCTGCAGATGGACGCGCACTCCGGAACGGCGCAACTCCCCCGCTTCCAGATCGGCTTCAAAAATGCCGAACTGCATCCGCGTGGCACCGTTCCTCTGCGCTCCCGTGTTCATACACGTTCCCCAGCCCAGGGCAACGGACATAGTGTACGAGAAAATCGCCCAAAGAGCACAAACCCCAGGGGAGAAGGCTCAAAACCCCACCGAACAGCCGGAGAAGTATGAAAATAAACTGTTTGGAATAAATGCCTTACCTGATGATCGTCAATTGACGGCGAATTGGCGGCCAGTGGATTGACCAGCGTCTATAGAAGGGCGTCTCCTCGTGCGGGGTTAAGAGGAAAGCTGTTGAATGCAGCCGAATTCCTCTCGAAACAGTCAACGCTTGTCAACGAGTTCTTTGGAGGACATTGTGATGTTCAAGAGAAGCAGTTTAGCACCCATCCGCCATCGCCGCATGCGCTTCATGCTGATGGCGTTTGCGCTGTTCCTGATGTCTCTGGGCGCGCCCAGCCTGTTCGCACAGACGGACACAGGCAGCATAGCCGGCACAGTCGCGGATACCACCGGCGCGGTGATCCCCGGCGCAAACATTTTGGCCACCAACACGGAAAACGGGCTCAAGCTCAGCGCCGTATCGGACGCCACGGGCGGCTTCACCATCCTGGCCGTACCGCGCGGCGACTACACGGTTACCGCGTCAGCCAAAGGCTTTCAGAACCAATCGGCAACGGTAACGGTCATCGTAACTCAGACCCAGACCGTGGTCTTCCAAATGAGCGCGGCCGGGACCACCACGACCGTCCAGGTGACCGGATCCGCCCCGCTGGTCGACACCTCTGACGCGACCGTCGGAGCCACGATCGAGGGCAAACAGGTGACGGACCTACCCCTGAATGGCCGCAACTTCACGCAACTTGCCCTGTTGACCCCCGGCGTCACTCGTGGCGCCTACGGCGACGCCGCCAGCGGCGGCGGCAGCAGCAACATGACGGAAACCATACGCAATAACGAGAGCGGCAACGCCGCACTCTCTGTCAATGGCCTTCGACCCCAGGCCGACAACTACATCCTCGACGGCGTGGACAACAACGACGGCCTGGTGAACACGATTCTGTTCTTCTCTAACATCGACGCCACGCAGGAATTCAAAGTCAATACCAGCGTAGCTCCAGCCGAATACGGCCGCGCGGGCGGGGCCATCGTGATCAGTTCCATCAAGAGCGGGACCAATGAATACCACGGTTCGGCCTTTTGGTTTTACCGCGACAAAAGTTTCGATGCCAACCCGAATTACCGGTTCAACGGCGCTCCGGCCACTCCAGCCGGAGGCTTCCTGCGCAACCAACCCGGCTTCTCGCTGGGCGGGCCCATCTTCAAGAACAAGTTGTTCGCATTCGGCGACTACCAGGCGACCCGCGAGACGATTGGTGTGGGCGCGCATTATCTGACGGTTCCCTCCGCGCTGATGCGTACGGGAAACTTTACCGAGCTGCTCACAGCGGCAAATTCCGGCGGGAACGGTTTCGAGACCCAGTATCCGCGCTGCTATCCCGGCACCGACCCCTCCACGGGCAACCCCTATGCCGGTGAGACCAGCCCTGGTTTGATCTTCGATCCCACCACCTGTCCCACTTCGAAGACAGGTGCGCCGCCTACGCAGTTCAACTATGGCGGCGCGAACATCATCAATCCGGCCCGTCTAAACCCGGCTGCCGTCAACTACCTCAATGCGTATCCCATGCCGTCGCGCACGGATCGCTACATCAACAACTACCTCGACACACAGTCGGAAAACAACAAGTACAACACCTTCGACGGCAGGATGGACTGGAACGCCACCCGCAACGACATGTTGTTTTTCCGCTTCAGCTACGACAATTCCGTCAATAGCAAGACTTCGGAGTTCCAGAAGCTTCCCGCGGGCGGCGGAACCGGCACCAACCCCACCCATGCGCGCGGTTATGACCTGGGCTACACCCACATCTTCTCGCCAACCATTGTCAGTGAGGCGCACATCGCCTATAACCGCGATAACTACGGATACCAGCCACCGCTGTATGGCGACTACGTATCGAAGAATCTCGGCATTGTGAACGCCAACATCAACCAGGAAACCACCGGCGGAGCGCTGATCGGCGGATGGAAAGGCAACCTCGAATACACGGGCGACTATGGCCTCTACGCGGTTCCTCAAAACACCTATGAGGTAAACGACTCAGTGAGTATGGAGCGCGGAGACCACACCCTCAAATTCGGCGGGACATTCATTCGCCGTCAGGTCGAGTTCTTCAACCCGCAGGAGGGCAAGGGCTACTTCTGGATCGACGAGGGCACGGTGGATTTCACCGGCTATGAGGTCTCCGAGCTGCTGGCCGGAGGCATGGATCAATACGAGATCGGCTCGCAGGCTGGCTACTTCGCCAATATCGGCCAGGAAGATGGCCTGTTCGTGCAGGACGACTGGCGCGTGAACCATAAGCTGACGCTGAACTACGGCATGCGCTGGGACTTTCTCTCGCGTCCGTTCGAGGCGCACAACCAGCAGTCAGCCTTCAACGTGAATACCGGTACGGTGATGGAGGCGAACAAGAACGGCGTCTCGCGCAGCATCATCTCACAGGATTATCGCAATTTCGGCCCCCGCGTGGGCTTCGCTTATAGCCTGGGCGATGGGAAGACGGTAGTTCGCGGCGGATTCGGGATCTTCTACTACCTGGATTACGGCGGCATCGACAATCAACTCGGAGAGCAGCCGCCCTTCGGCGGCAGCAACGACTATCTTGCCACTAACGGCTACTGCATCACCTTTACCGGCCAGCTCCCCACATCGCCAACCCCGATGGCGTGGGACGGCGGCTACAACTGCAACGGCTATACCTCTCCGACCACCGCCGCTTACGGTGCTTCCGGCGACACCGGAATTGCTCTTCCGGCGCGCGGCTATCCCAACTTCAACCCCAACTCTCCGCCGGCCGGCACCAGCATGATCGCCGTGAACACCCACAGCAAGACCAGCACGGTGCAGGAGTGGAACGTGCAGTTGGAGCACCAGTTTGGATCGAACAACGTTGTGAATATCGCTTACGTTGGAACGTCTGGCACCAACCTGTCGAGCTATTACCCGTACAACCTCTACCAGTTCACCTCGGGCATTCAGAATTTCCCGACCCTGGGCGGCATCAACTACAACAACTACGACGGCAAATCGAACTACAACGGCCTGCAACTGCACGTGGAACACCGCATGGCTACAGGGCTGACCGCGACCGGCTCCTACGCGTTTTCGCACACGCTCGACGACTCGCCGGGAGCTTTTCAGGGTCAAACTGCGGCTCTCTATTACAATCCAATGGCGGGTTATGGCAACTCCAGCCAGGACATACGCCAGGTGTTCAGCACATCCATGCTCTATCTCCTGCCCTTCGGCCGCGGCCAGAAATTTGGCGGCACTGCCTCAATCCCGATGGACTGGCTGATTGGCGGCTGGCAGACCAGCCTGACCGCCATTGTGCAGGGCGGTACGCCGACCGACCTCGAAACGGGAACGGCCACACCCGGAAACCGCCCCGACAAGGTTGGGTCAATCAGCTATCCAAAGAGCATCCTGGGACATTGGTTCAATCCGACCTCGTTCGCTAATCCTCCAACGACAACCGGGTCGGTTTGCAACTGCACGGTCTACACGCGCCTCGGGACCCTGGGCCGCAACCAGGTCTACGGACCCGGATACCGTGTGGTCAATCTCAGTATCCAGAAGAACCTTCACGTAGAAAGGTACACGCTGGAATTGCATGGGGATGCTTTCAACCTCTTCAACACTGCGGAATTCACCAACCCGAATTCCAACCTTACCGGTGGCAACTTCGGGCAAGTTGAAGGAACGGAAGTCTACAGCAACCGCGAGATCCAGTTGGCGGCTCGCTTCACCTTCTGATCGCGCTGTTGGATTCGACGCGCCATGGCGGCTCCATGCCGCCGTGGCGCAGAGAATGACTCTCGCTTCACGGTCAAGCGCTCAGCTCGATACCAGTACTCTCCGCATACCTGAAAGGTGACGCAATGAAGCTCTCCGGGCGGCCACTCGTGTTTGTTGTGTCTGTACTCGCCTGCGGTCTTTGGGCTTCAGGGCAAAAACCGCCGGGGTGTTCCCCGGCGCAAAGGGCCAGCGGCCCCTATATCGACAAGATTGACCCGCCAGACTGGTGGGCCGGCCTTCCCGATCCTATGCTCCTCGTTCACGGCGAAGGACTGAACCATGCGCACTTTGCATTGAGGGGCAAGGGCGTGAACCTTGACCATAGCCAAGCTTCAGAAAACGGCCATTGGGCCTTTCTGTGGCTTCAAACCAAATCCGCAGCCTCGCAGACCTTGTGGATTACTGCCAGCAACGACAAAGGCCAGTCGCGCTGCTCCTATGTACTGGCCGAGCGCTCTCACCTCACCGAAAGCCACCGCGGCTTCTCTTCCGCCGACGTGCTTTACCTGATCATGACCGACCGTTTCGCCGATGGAAACCCGGCCAACGATCCTCCCGGTGATGATCGCGCCGCCGCGCGCGGCTGGCATGGCGGAGACTTGGCTGGCATCGAGCAACATCTGGATTACCTCAAGCAGCTGGGCGTAACTGCAGTATGGACGACGCCCGTCGCCTCCAACGACGCCATGCCCGTGGCCTATCACGGCTACGCCGCCACCGACCTTTACGCGGTAGACCCGCACTTCGGCACGCTCGCGGACTACCAGCATCTGTCCGCTGCGCTGCACGCGCGTGGCATGAAGCTCGTAATCGACCTCGTGCCCAATCACATCGGCGTCAAGCATCCTTGGGTGCTGGATCCCCCCGCTCCCGGCTGGCTGCACGGCACGCTTGAGCATCATAGCGCCGTGCAGACCGATTTTTATCAGCTCGTGGACCCGCACGCTCCGCCACGGGCGTGGCGCAACATCATCGACGGTTGGTTCACGGACGAGATGCCCGACTTGAATCAGGAGAATCCGCTGGTGGCGCGCTACCTGATTCAAAACGCGCTGTGGTGGATTGAAACGGCCAACCTTGACGGCATTCGATTGGATACGTTTCCTTACGTGGACCGCGCCTTCTGGCATGATTTTCACGCCACGCTGCACAGCGTGTATCCGCACCTGACAACCGTGGGCGAAATCTTCAATGGCGACCCCGAAATCACCTCGTATTTCGCCGGAGGAATGGTGCACAACGGCATCGACACCGGGCTGGACACGCCCTTCGATTTCCCAGTCTACTTTGCACTGCGTGACGTTCTGGCCCACGACAAACCGATGACGGAGTTGGCCACAGTTCTACGCCAGGATGCGCTCTATCCGCATCCTGAGCGGCTGGTCCCGTTCATCGGCAACCACGATACCACGCGCTTTCTTACGGAGGCTGGCGGTTCCGTGCCCCGGCTAAAGCTCGCGCTGGGCCTTGTGGCCACGTTGCGCGGAATGCCACAGCTTTATTCAGGAGACGAGATCGGGATGACCGGCGGCCCCGATCCCGATAATCGCCACGATTTCCCCGGCGGCTTCCCGGGAGACGCACGCAACGCCTTAACCCAGGCAGGTCGCACTGCCATTGAGCAGAGCATCTTCGCATGGACTTCCGGAATGCTGGCGCTGCGGGCATCGCATCCGGCGCTCGAAACAGGACTCGAACAGAACCTCTTCGCCGATGACAATCTCTTCGCATATGTTCGCGCGATGGAAGTGGCAGGATGCTCGTCCAGTCATTCCTCCGATCCGTCCAGGGAGCGGCTCCTCATTATCGTAAACAAGGCAGAACGAAGTGAGTCGCTGGATCTGCCGGTGGAGGGGACGGCGCTTGCCGGGTGTACGGTGTTTCAGGCAATGGCTCCGGCGACGGGAACCGCGCCGGTTGCGGGTAGTGGAACGCTGCATATCGAAGAGCCGGCGGAGTCGATCACTCTGTATGAGGTGCGGTGAGCTATCACCCCTTTGCGCAGCCGCTCCGGCCGAACTACTGACCAGGTGCACCTAAACCTTATGATCCATCGGCCAATATCAAGAGCCCCTGGTGTAAACCTAGAGGGTCGGCCTGCAAGACTTCCTGATATGTCCAATATTCTCAAGGCGCTTCAGCATGCCGAGCGACTGTCGGCGTCCGACTGTAGTCGATTCTGTAGCTGTCAGATCCTCCAGATTCAATTGAGTTCAACAACCGGTTAAGAACTGAAGATTGAATACAAATTCTCTCTGCATTAATGGAGTTCGTCGAGCTGAGCGTACGCCTCGCGCGAATGCGGGGGTTCGAAACTGCTGCGACTGAGTGAGCGGAAAACCCACCGCAAAACGACCCCTATAAGTAGTGCTTCTAGAGAGCCTCGGCATGTGCTTGAAAGTGAGCGGGAAACTAATGATTTGCGCTCATAGCTAGATCGCCTCCCTGACCGAAAAGCCGGCGGCAGATTGGTCCCGATGATTTGGCCAGTGTTTAAAAATCCGATCCACTTGGCCGTAAAACGTCAGGGCTCTATCGGAGCTGCTCCGCGCGATCAGTCGCAATGAGGTGGACGGAGACCGCGCGGAGCAGGTCGGATAGAGCGGTTTGAAGGAAGTCGCTGGCGCGATCGGGGCAG
>Ga0181538_10001924_pt1 | contig 22412 bp, 20 predicted proteins | sample PEATcosm2014_Bin_40_FD_119773 | JGI IMG/M metagenome (GOLD analysis project Ga0181538, IMG submission 119773) | Peatland microbial communities from MTU Mesocosm Facility, Houghton, MI, USA - PEATcosm2014_Bin23_30_metaG | ecosystem: Environmental > Terrestrial > Soil > Wetlands > Peat | place... | reverse complement strand
CGTCCCGCCCGAGCTTCTTGACCGACACGTAGTCGAGATACTTGCTGCGGTAGACGGTGGATCGTGAGTTGCCCTGGGCCAGGACCAGGCGGTGCGGTTCGCGCGCCTTGGCCCTGATGTCGGCGGGCAGGGCCGCGAAGGAATCGGAGCCCAGGCGGTCGTGACGCAGGAAGCCGAGCCCGGTGCCGGGCACCGCGCGCAGCGCCTCGCCGTCATCGCCCGGAATCAGGTCGTACTCCCGGTAGCCGAGAAAGATGAAATGCCCGTCGGCCAGCCAGCTCAGCAGCTCGCCGGCCTCCTGGTCGGGGCCGTCCAGCGACTGCGGCTCGGTCCCCCCGGGCAGCGGCACCCCCGCGTCGTCCCCGGCCAGGCTGATGGCCAGCGAGGCGGCGGCCGCGATCATCTTGGGCTGGTCCTCGACCGTGACCCGGACGTCGTCCAGGACCTGGCGCAGCCCGGCCTCCAGGGCGGTCCGGGACACGCGGTCGCCCAGCCCGGCGATCTCGATATGGATCCACGATTCGGTGATCTCACCGGGAGCCGCCGGCGCACTGTTCACGATGCCCGACACGCCATGCAGCGCGCCGGTGACGTCGCGGCGCACGACGAGGCGGGGATGCAGGAGCAGGCTAATGTCGGCCCGGTGCCGGTTCAGCTCCATCGTCACCGAATCGACCAGGAACGGCATGTCGTCGGTGACAATGTCGATGACCACTCGCACCGGACTGTGCGCCGTGATGGCATCGCCCACGCGAGTCTCACCGGGCCCGCTAGCCTCACCGGGCCCGCTGGCCCCACCGGGCCCGCTGGCCCCGCTGGACCCGGTGACCGCGTCCACCACGCAGACCAGCGCCCGGCCCTGAGGGCGCTCCGCCGCGAGGGCCGCGTGCCGGGACGCGATCGCGGCGATCCGCTCGGCACCGAAGACGGCGAGGTCCTCGGCGGCAACGTGCCGGTAGTAGGAGCGCAGGAAGCCGGTCAGATCACCGACCGTCGCCCCGGTCCCGCCGCTCGCCCCGGTTCCCCCGGAGGCTGTCGCTATGGACTGTGCCGCCGCATCCAGCACAGGGTCCTGAGGCTTGTCCGTATTGTCCGGCATCGCTGTCTGTTCCCTACAGGCCCGCGGCTGCATTCGGCCGCATATGTAACTTTCGTACCTCGCGCGGGACCGGCCGCCAAGCACGGGTCCTGCGCCGGACCGCCTTCTTGCCGCCCGGCGAGCACCGTAGCCCCATCACGTTACGACCCGATTTCCCTATGTAACCGGCCTGGACCGGTACACGGCAGGGACGGCAGGGCAGCGGGCCCTTCTGCTGCCCAGCCACCTAGGCTATCCCGCCGCCGGCGTTCCCTTTCTCGCCCTCGCCTGCGGGCGAGGGCGAGAAGTGCACCAGCACATCCGGGTTGACCAGCGAGTCCAGGTCCGCGGCCGCGGCGACCGGAGTGCCCTGCAGAATCTTCCGCACCGGTACTTCCAGCTTCTTACCGGAAAGCGTGCGCGGTATGCCAGGGACGGCATGAATTTCGTCCGGGACGTGCCGCGGGGACAGCTTGGCCCGGAGCGCCCCGCGCAGCCGGCTGGTGAGCTCGTCGTCGAGTTCCTGCCCCGGCGCGAGGGTGACGTACAGCACGAGCCGCCCCTCGCGGCCGAGCTGACCGGTGTCGACCACCAGGCTGTCCGCCACTTCGGGGAACGCCTCGACAACGCGGTAGAACTCGCTGGTGCCCATCCGCACGCCGCCGCGGTTCAGCGTCGCGTCCGAACGGCCGTAGATGACGCACCCGCCGTCGTGGAGGATCTTGATCCAGTCTCCGTGCCGCCACACGCCGGGGAAGTCGGCGTAGTAGCTGCCGGAGTACCGCGTGCGGTCCGGGTCGTTCCAGAAGCCCACCGGCATCGAGGGCATGGGCTCGGTGATGACCAGTTCACCCACCTCGCCCACGACGGGACGCCCGGCCGGGTCGAACGCCTCCACCTTGGCCCCCAGGCAGCGGCCCGCGATCACGCCGGAACGGACCGGCAGCAGTGGGCACGGCCCGACGAAGCCAGTGCACAGGTCGGTGCCGCCGGAGAAGGAGCCGAGAATCAGGTCGGCCTTGACCTGCCCGTAGACCCAGTGGTAGCCCTCGGGCGGCAACGGCGCCCCGGTCGAGCCGAGTCCGCGCAGCGCGGACAGGTCCAGGTCACGGCCGGGCGCCAGGTCCGCCTTGGTGCACGCGAGCAGGTACGGCGCGCCCACCCCGAAATAGGTGACGGCCTCCTGCTGGGTGATCTGCCACAGGGCATCGGTGCCGGGAAAGGTGGCGCTGCCGTCGTAGGTCACCAGCGTCGCCCCGACCAGCAGGGCACCGGCCAGGAAATTCCACATCATCCAGCCGGTCGTGGTGTACCAGAAGAACACGTCACCGGGCCCCAGGTCCTGGTGGAAGGCCAGGGTCTTGAGGTGCTCCAGGATGACGCCGCCGTGACCGTGCACGATCGGCTTGGGCAGGCCGGTGGTGCCCGAAGAGTACAGCACCCACAGCGGATGATCGAACGGCAGCTCCTCGTAGTCCGGTTCGGCGTGGCCGGCCTCCCCCAGCGCGTCCCAGTCGAGCAGTTGCGGCCTGTGCGGGGTGTCTTGGCTGCCGCGATCGGGAGCAGGGACGCCGTCGCCACCGACCATCACCACCGCGGCCAGGCCGGGCAGCTCGGCCGCGATCTGGCGGACCACATCGTCGCGGCGGTACTCCTTGCCGCCGTAGGAGTAGCCGGCCACCGCGATGAGCACGGTGGGCTCGATCTGCGCGAACCGGTCGATCACGCTGGCGGCGCCGAAGTCGGGCGAGCACGAGGACCAGATGGCACCGATGCTGGCCGCGGCCAGCAGCGCGATGATCGCGTGCGGGCCGTTCGGCAGCAGTCCCGCCACGCGGTCCCCGGTGCGCACGCCGAGGTCCCGCAGGCCGCCGGCCACCCGGGCGACCTCGGCGGCGAGCTCGCCATAGGTGAGGGCTCCGCGGTCGGCCCGTTCGGACCGGTAAATCAGCGCGACACGGCCCGGATCGGTCCGTGCGGCCCGCAGCGCGTTACGGGCGTAGTTGACGCATCCGCCGCTGAACCAGCGCACGTCCGGCATGGGGCCGCCCGCCAGCACCGGCCCCGTCCCGCGCTCGCCGAGCACGTCGAAGTAATCCCAGATGCTGGCCCAGAAGTCCCCCGGATGGCTGGTCGACCAGCGCCAGAGCGCGTCGTAACCGTCGACGTCGATGCCCCGCTCGCTGGCCAGCCAGCGCCGGTACGCGGTGATCCGGGCCCGTTCGGTGACCGCCGCGTCCGGGGTCCACAGAACGTCGCCGTACCCCGGTTCGGTCAGCTCTCCGGTCGTCGCGCCGCCCACGGTGGTACTGCCCTCATCGTCGATGGCCATTACCCAAGCATTAGGCCAGAGCGTGACGCTGGCAACGCCGCGTGCGTCACCCGGTCAGGCGCTGGCGTTCTCGCCCGCGTTTTCGCCCGCGTTTTCGTCCTTACCCGGCCAGTAACCGGTGAGCTTGCGGGTCGCGGTCGCCGCGCCGCGGTCGGTCGCCGCCTTGACCAGGGCGAAGATGGCGCCCTGGACGGTCGCGGCGATGAGCACCTCACCCCAGCCGCGCTGGGCGTCGGTCGCGTCCGGGGCCTCGTCTTCGTGCGCCGCGAGTTTCCAGACACGCTTGAAAATCGCGCCGGCGATCACCCCGCCCAGCACGCTCACCACGATGCCGAACGGCTTGTAAAGGAGCTTCATGATGATCACCGCCGTCTCCTCCACCGGACCAGGACGATGCCCACCACGGCGGCACCGGCGACGGCCGCGGCGGCCAGCCCCAGGCGCGGGGCGCCCACGGCCGACGCACGCTGCCTCACCTGCTGCGTCACCTGCTGGGCGGCCCGCTGAGCCGGCTCGGCCGCACTCCTGGCCCCGGCCGTCTTGCCGGCGAGCTGGCCGCGCGCCTGCTCGGCACGCGCGGTCGTCTGCTCCTTCGCCTGCGCGGTCTTCTCCTTCAGCGCCTGCGAAAGCTGACCGGCCCGCTCCTTGGCCCGCGCCCTGACGTCGGTCTTGGCCACGAGCGCTTCGACGGTCTCGCCGAGCTGTTCGCGGGTGCGCTCAATTTCCTGCCTGATTTGCTCGGGGTCGTCGGGCGCGGCGGAGTGCGCGCCTGTCCCCCCGGTTCTATCTGCCGTCATCGGTGTGCCTTCTCCTTCACCTCGTGGACATCGGCCTGAACGCTGCCGATGGCCTCCTTGGGCACCGGCGGTGTGCCTTGGCGCAGCCGGCTCTTCCCGACCAGGGCGGCAGCGCCGGAGACGGCGAGGAGCGCGGCACCCACGATGAGCGCCGCCAGCCACGCCGCGACCACCCCACTGATCGCGATGATCGCGCACGCTAGCAGACAGCCGACGGCATACAGCGCAATGACCCCGCTGCCGGCCAACGCGCCGGCGCCGATGCCCATCTGCTTGCCGTTGCGGGCCGTCTCCACCCGGGCGAGCTTGAGCTCGTCGCGGACGAGCCGGGGCACCAGCTCGGATAGCTCCTTGACCAGTTCGCCGGCCGAGCGCTCCCGGGCGCCGGCCGGCCCGGTGTTCCCTGCGGTCTGTTCCATCAAATCCACCCTTCGTTACGCTCGGGTGGCTCTACCCGCCGATTATCGGCCGTAACGTACGGGAAGTGCAGTTGCGATCAGGAGCTCGTCAGGCGATCGACTTCGGCGGCCACTTCGTCCGCGTCGGTGAGGTCAGCGAGCACGATGTCGGCGCCGGCCGCGCGTAGCTCCGCAGCGGTCGCGCGCCCGCTGGCGACCGCCGCAGAGACGGCACCGCCCATCCGGGCCGCTGACACGTCCCGGACCGAGTCGGCGATGTAGACGCAGGCGTGCTCCCCCAGCGTGACGTGGTACTTCTCCGCCGCGCGCTGCCGGGCCACCCGGACCAGAGCGCCCTTCGGGTATGGCTCGGAGCCGTACCCGCCGACGGTGAAGTCGAAGAAGCTCTCCAACCCGAAGCTGCGCAGTTTCAGCAGGGCGTTCGGCTTGCTGGTGCCGGTCAGCACGGTCTGGATAACCCCGTCGAGCTTCCCGACCGCGGTCAGGGCCTCGCGGGCTCCGGGCATCGCGTGGCCGTTGCGGTGCAGCAGGTCCCGGCGTGCGGCGAGCGCGGTGGCCAGCTCGCTGCCGAACGGGGCCAGCAACTGCTCAGAGGGGCCAACGGCACTGACGTCCACGCCGTTGAGCGCGAGCGCGTCGAAGAAGATCTCCGATTCCGAACGCCCCGCCATCTGCGGCAACTGGACCAGCGGCCGACCGGTCACGGCGCGGAAGGCGTCCGCGTAGGCCTCTCGTGTCACCCGTGTCACATCAACGAGCGTCAGGTCGATGTTCCAGAGCACCAGGCGGTGAATGGATACCTCCGCTCCCGCTCGGGACTGATCCGGATGAAGACCGCGGCGACTGGGCGCCGTTCCGTCAGCCCATATAGGGGTAACGGTAGTCGGTCGGCGGCACGAACAGTTCCTTGATGGCCCGCGGGCTCACCCAGCGGATCAGGTTGAACACCGACCCGGCCTTGTCGTTGGTGCCGCTGGCCCGCGCGCCGCCGAACGGCTGCTGGCCGACCACCGCGCCGGTGGGCTTGTCGTTGACGTAGAAGTTCCCGGCGGAGAACCTGAGCTTCTCGGCCGCCTCGGCGATCGCGGTCCGGTCCTGGGCCAGGATCGCCCCCGTCAGCGCGTACGGGGCGACGTCCGCCGCTTGCGCCAGCAGGTCCGCGTAGGCGTCGTCCGGGTACGGGTGGACGGCCAGGATCGGGCCGAAGTACTCGGTGCGGAACACCTCGTCGGCCGGGTCGGTGCACTCCAGCACGGTCGGCGGCACGAAATAGCCCTCGCGGTCGTCGGTCCGGCCGCCGGTCAGCACCGTGACCGCGGCACGGCTGCGGGCCCGCTCGAAGGCGGCGGCGTGCTTGGCCAGCGCCCGGGCGTCGATCACCGCCCCCATGAACAGGGACAGGTCGGCGGATACATCCCCCATGGTCAGCGACTCGACCTGATCGACGAAGTCGTCGCGGTGCCGCTCCCACATCGAGCGGGGCACGTAAGCCCGGGACGAGGCGGAGCACTTCTGGCCCTGGTACTCGTACGAGCCACGGATCAGCGTCGTGGCCAGGATGTCCTCATCGGCCGAAGGGTGCACGACCACGAAGTCCTTGCCGCCGGTCTCGCCGACGAGCCGTGGGTAGCCGCGGTAACCGGTGATGTTCTCGCCCACCGTGCGCCACAGGTGCTGGAACGTCGCGGTCGAGCCGGTGAAGTGGATGCCCGCCAGGCCGGGATGCGGGATCGCGACGCGGGACACCGCCTGCCCGTCGCCGGTCACCATGTTGATCACTCCCGGCGGCAGTCCGGCCGCCTCCAGCAGGCGCATCGTGTAGTGCGCGGCCAGTTGCTGGGTGGGTGACGGCTTCCAGACGACCACGTTGCCCATCAGCGCCGGGGCGGCCGGCAGGTTGCCCGCGATCGAGGTGAAGTTGAACGGGGTGATCGCGACGACGAACCCCTCCAGTGGCCGGTACTCCATCCGGTTCCAGGCGCCCGGCACCGATTGCGGCTGTTCGGCCAGGATCTGCCGGGCGTAACCCGCGTTGAACCGGAAGAAGTCGATGAGCTCGCAGGCGGCGTCGATCTCCGCCTGGTGGGGCGATTTCGACTGGCCGAGCACGGTGGCCGCGTTCAGCGTCGCGCGCCAGGGACCGGCCAGCAGGTCGGCCGCGCGCAGGAAGACCGCGGCCCGGTCGTCGAACGACAGCGCCCGCCAGCCCGGGGCCGCCGCGCGCGCCGCGGCGATCGCGGCGGCCACGTCCTCGTCCGTGGCGTTGCCGAACTGCCCGAGGACGTGCCGGTGGTTGTGCGGCTGGACGACTTCGATCCGGTCGCCGCCGCCCATCCGGGCCCGGCCGCCAATGGTCATGGACAGCTCGGCCTGCTCACCGGCGAGCTGCTTGATCTTCTTCTCCAGCGCGGTCCGCTCGTGGCTCCCCGGCTGATAGGTTCGGACCGGCTCGTTGGCCGGGACCGGCACGGTGGTGACGGCATCCATGAGGGGTTCTCCCTGGTTCTCGGTCGGATGCTGGGAGGCTACCTCGCGGGCTGGGCCAGCCCGAACGCTGCGGCGGGGCCCGCGGGCTCAAAGACGGACGCGGTTAACAAGGGGTGGGCTGTCACCGATCCTGACATCGATGTCTTAGATTATTGCGAACGACCTTAAACAACCTAGGACATCCGGAGCCGGTATGTCATTCTCAAAGAGACATATCCAACCGAGAAGGGCACAGATTTCGCCGGCTAAGAGGACGCGGCCTATTGTCGTCTCACTGGCCGCGGCGGGGGCCGCCGTCGCTTTCAGCATTCCGGCCGGCGCGGCGACGGCACCCCGGGCAGTCACGGTGGCGCCGGCGGCCTCGGCGGGCACGGCGAGCGCACTGGCCGCGGCGGTGACCGCCACGCCCGCAGCGAGCGGCACACGAGCCGCCAGCGCGACGCCGACGGCCTCAGCCGGAGCGGCCAGTTCCCCGACGGCAACCGGCACGCCGGTGCCGGCCACCACGCCTACGCCCGGCACCACGCCCTCCCCGAGCACCATGCTCACCCCCAGCATCACACCCATCCCGAGCATCACACCCACTTCCGGCACCACGCCCACCGGGACGGCGATCGCTACGCCCACGCCTGCGCCGACCGTCAGCAGTACACCCGAGCCGAAGCCGACCACCACACACAAGCCGGCCCGGAAACCGAAGATCTACTGGATCAGCAAGCACACCATCAACGTGGACAACCGGTACCTCATCAACCCCGACGGTATCAACGAGACGATGGTGCTGACCAACGTCGGTTACGGTGACAACTTCACCGTCCAGACCCAGACCCGTCGCAACGGCGGTGTCCTGGCCTCGCCGAACTTCCTTTTCGGCTGCTCATGGGGCATCTGCTCGCCGCACCGGGCCCTGCCGGTCAGGATCAGGCACGACGGTGACCCCGGCGCTTCGGTCAGCACGGCCGGCCACCCGCGGGGCATGTACAACGCCAATTACGACATCTGGCTGGAGCTGAAGCCGTACCTGGGCGGCCAGCCGCATGGGGCCGAGATCATGATCTGGCCGCGCGAGACACCGGGCATCGGTACCACGGCCGGGGACCCCAAGGTCCGGGTCGATGGCGCGCTGTACTGGTTCATCCACTGGCGGGCCCGCAACACCAAAGGCTCGTGGAACTACATCCAGTTCCGGAAGGTCCATCAGGTCTATGACCTGCGCGGCATCCATATCAACGACTTCATAAAGGTCGCGGAATCGCGCCGGCTGGTCAGCAAGAACTGGTACCTGCAGAGCATCACCGCCGGATTCGAGATCTGGAGCGGCGGAAAAGGGCTCCGGATGTTCAGCTTCTGGGCCCAGGGGTAAGTCGCTGACGTCTCCTTGAGGGTCACTCGAAAAGAAAGCGCAGCTCCTGGCCGGCGTACCAGAGAAGCTCGTGACCTTCGGCGCCGTCCATGGTGAACCGGGCGTCGTCATCGCCCTCGTCGGCGGCCGGCACGGCGGCGGCCGCGGCTCGCACATCGCTGGCCGCGTCCGGATCGTCGATGTGGCCCGCGGCCACATCAGTGAACGGAATGGCGCTCAGGATCTGCACGGCCGCCGCGTGGTCCTCATCACCGGACCGGCCGACGTCGTCGCCGGAGACCTCGGCGACCAGGACGACGCGGCGCGCGGGCGCGTCCGGATCCCCGGCCAGCAGGCGCAGTGCGGCCCGGGCCGCTTCCATCAGCGCCACGTACTCGAGCTCTTCCAGGTCACCGCTGGCGTACCCCTCGCGCAGCGCGGGCGTTACGGCGAACGCCGCTATCGGGGCCGGCCCGACCTGCCCGGCCTTGAGCGCGGCGGTGAGCGCCGGGAGCGTCGACGGAAGGTATACACGCATGGGTTCCTCGCGCGGCTGCGATTGGTCACGAGTGGAACAAGCCCGGAGGCGAGTCGATCAAGAGTGTGACAGGTCCGGCGGTGGCCCGGCATCCTGGCTGGCCTTTTGCTGGCCCGGCTCGCGGGGTACCTGCGGCGCCTGGGTCTTTTGTGCGCTGGCGGCGCCCAGCGCGGTGATCACGGCGGCGACCGCGGCCTCCAGCGGCACGTGCTCCCACAGCCGGACCACCCGCCAGCCCGCCAGTTCCAGCGCCGTATCGGCGGCGCGGTCCCGTTCCACGTTGCGCAGCAGCTTCGGCGCCCAGTACCCCTGGTTGACCGAGGGCTTGGAACCGTGATCCGGGCAGGCGTGCCAGAAGCAGCCGTCCACGAAGACCGCGACCTTGCGCGCGGTGAACGCGACGTCGGGCCGCACCCGCTGGCCGGTGTCGAGGTCGAGGCGGTAGTCCTTGCGGAAGCGGTACCCCATCCGGTGCAGGGCCCGGCGCAGCGCCAGCTCGGGTTTGGTGTCGGTCCGCCGGATGGCGCGCATGTTAGCCGAACGGCCCTCGCTGGAGGCCTTCGGGTAGCGGGGGGCCTCGGGCCGGCGGAGGGCCCCGGGTTGGTCCGCCATGGCGCCCAAGGCTAGCGTGGCTGGGCTGTCCGATCGGGCTAGTGGGCGGCCAGGGAAATGCCGAGCAGGCCGGACAGGCGCTCCGCGGTGCTCCTGGGATTGTCGTGCCAGATGCCGGTCATGCCGCACTCGCGCGCCGCGGTCACGTTGGCCTCGATGTCGTCGATGAACACGCACTCGCGCGGCGGCAGGCCGATCAGCTCGGCCGCGTGCCGGAAGATCCGCAGCTCGGGCTTGCGCATGCCGACCTCGTGCGAGATAACGACGGCGTCGAACAGCCCCGGGAAGTCCTCGCGCGGATAACCGCCGGGTCCCCAGGAATTCGACAGCAGGCAGGTGCGGATGCCGACCGCACGGATCTTGCGCAGCATGTTGTACATGACCGGGACCGTCAGGCTGGCCGCGAACATCCGCTCCAGCAGGCCCTCGGCCAGGACCGTCCCGCCGTCGAGCCGCAACAGCCGCGAGGCGAGGGTCTGCTCGAACTCCGCGACGCTGCATTCCCCGCGCTCCAGCGCGTGCACCGGATTGCCGACGGCATCCGGGAGATAAGCGTCGTCCAGCCACGAGTGCATGCAGGCCGCGTAGCTGTCCCAGTCGATACCCTCCGCCTCGACCCAGGCCCGCACCGTTCCGCGCAGCGGATTGGTCAGCACGCCGGCCCAGTCGATGATGACACCGCGCAGGAGTGGAGACATATCTGTGATCGTAAGCCCCGGTTATCCTGACTCATTCCCTATATGTCCCGTTGACTTAATAGGGAAAACTGGACACTATAAGGTCGCCGCTCTGATTCATCACGGAAGAGGTTCCCCCGTGTCCGTATCCACCGGGACCAGCGCGAGCAGGCGCGGCAGCCCGGCCGAACCGGCAGCGGGCGCGGGCAGCCTGCCCATCGCGGGCGTCACGGCCGCCCCGCAGGCGCGCCCCGGCCGGGGCGCGCCTGCGGGGCGGCACAGGGGCTGGCTGCGCCTCATCAGCCCGATCGTGGTTCTCGCGCTGTGGCAGATCATCTCCGTGACCGGCATCGTGTCGCAGCAGAAGCTTCCGTCGCTGACCACGCTGTGGAGCACCGCGGTCCGCCTGATCACGACGACCTCACCGACCTACGGGACGCTGCAGGGCGCGATGGCCATCTCGCTCGAGCGGGTGGCCGTCGGCTTCGCGATCGGCGGCAGCCTTGCCGTGATCCTGGCCGTCATCGCGGGGCTCAGCCGGTTCGGTGAGAACGCGGTCGACCCGGTCATGCAGGCGGCGCGCACGCTGCCGCTGTTCGGCCTGATCCCGGTGTTCATCGTGTGGTTCGGGATCGGCGAGACGCCGAAGATCACGCTCATCGCGCTCGGCGCGGCCATCCCGCTCTACCTCAACACCTTCGCGGGCATCCGCGGCGTCGACGGCAAGCTCGCCGAGCTGGGGCAGGTCCTCGGGCTGAGCCGGCGCGAAATGATCCGGGACATCATGCTGCCCGGCGCGCTGCCGATGATCCTCGTCGGGCTGCGGCAGAGCCTGGGCGTGGCCTGGCTGGCGCTCGTCGTGGCCGAGCAGATCAACGCCAACGCCGGCCTCGGCTTCATCATCAACCAGGGCGAGACCTTCCTCCAGCAGAACGTGATCTTCGTAGCGCTGTTCGTCTACCTGATCCTCGGGCTGCTGACCGACTACATCGTCCGGCTGATCGAGAGGAGGGCACTGACGTGGCGACGCGGAATCCTGGAGACCTAGCGGCCGAGCGCACCGGGCCGGGAGCCGTCGCCGCACCTGAAGTGGCGGCCCCCGGAGTGGTGGCCCAGACGCGCGGGCTCAGCCGTTCGTTCGCCGGGCACGTCGTCCTCGACGACCTGGATCTGGAGATCAGGAGCGGCAAGTTCCTGGCCATGATCGGCCGCAGCGGGACGGGAAAGTCCACCCTGCTGCGCGCCCTGGCCGGGCTGGACCGGGACGTGACCGGCGACCTGACCGTCAGCGCTCCGGTGTCGGTGGTGTTCCAGGAGCCGCGGCTGGTGCCGTGGAAGCGGGTCGGGGCCAACGTCAGCCTGGGCCTGCGCGCCAGCGATCCTCGCGGCGTGGCCCGTTCGGCATTGGACGAAGTCGGGCTCGCCGCGCGCGCCGATGCGTGGCCGCTCACGCTGTCCGGCGGCGAGGCCCAGCGCGCGGCGCTGGCCCGGGCCCTGGTCCGCGATCCCGGGCTGCTGCTGCTCGACGAGCCGTTCAGCGCGCTCGACGCGCTGACCAGGATCAGCATGCACGCCCTGGTCCTGTCGCTGTGGGAGCGGCACCGGCCGGCGGTGCTGCTCGTCACGCACGACGTGGACGAGGCGCTGGCGCTCGCCGACCGGGTGCTGGTGCTGGCGGACGGCAAGATCGCGCACTCCGCCGACATCACCCTGGACCGGCCGCGGGACCGGGACCATCCCGACCTCGTGGCCCTGCGAATTCGCCTGCTCACCGAGCTGGGCGTGGCCACCCGAGACGTGGACTGAGAAATAAGGGACAACACATATGACTACTCCAGTACGGCCCAGATACGGACGCGTCCTGATCGCCGTCGCGGGCACCGCGGCGGTCCTCACCGCCGCGGCCGCGTGCTCATCGTCGTCATCCAGCCCGGCGGCCAGTTCCTCGTCCGGCTCCAGTTCGAGCGGCGCGACCAACGTCTCGTCGGTGACCCTCAACATCGGTGACCAGAAGGGCACCGGCGCCGAGGCGGTGCTGCAGGCGGCCGGCCTGATCAGCAAGCTCCCGTTCAAGGCCAACTGGTCCGACTTCACCTCGGGGCCGCCGATGCTGCAGGCCATGGGCTCCGGTTCCGTGGACATCGGCGGCGTCGGCGACGCGCCCCCAGTCTTCGCCGCGTCCGGCGGGGAGCAGGTCGCGATCGTCGGCGCCCGCACGGCCGGCCCCAACGGGTCCGCGCTCGTCGTATCCAAGAACTCCCCGATCACCTCGATCTCCCAGCTCAAGGGCAAGAAGATCGCGGTGGCCCAGGGCAGTTCGGCCGACTACCACCTGCTCACGGTGCTGAACAAGGCCGGCCTGACCACCAAGCAGGTGACCCTCGACTACCTGCAGCCCGCCGACGCGCTGGCCGCGTTCAACTCCGGCCACGTCGACGCATGGGACATCTGGTCACCGTACATCGAGCAGGTCGTCGGCGCCGGCAACGCCAGGGTGCTCGTGAACGGCAGCGGGTTCGGCAGCAACTATTCCTTCGAGGTGGCCTCCCGTTCCGCGCTCAACAACCCGGCCAAGGCCGCCGCGATCCGCGACTACCTCACGCTGCTGAACCAGGCCTACGTCTGGGCTGGCACCCACACCACGACGTGGGCGAAGTTCTGGGGTGACGCCACCGGCCTGCCGGCCAGCATCATGGACAAGGCTGCGGTGGACGACGCGACCAAACCGGCCACGATCAACAGCAGTGTTGTGTCCGCCGAACAGCAACTGGTGACCAACTTCTACAAGGCAGGCCTGATCCCAACCAACGTCAACATGAGCAACTACATCGTGAGCACGTACAACGGCACCGTGACCGGAGGATCGTCGTGAGCCTGAAGCTGCACTGGTTCCTGCCCACATCTGGTGACGGCCGGGCCATCATCGGCCGGGGGCACAGCGTGCCGGTCGGGTCCGTTGGTCACCCGGTGCCGGACGCGGCCGCGGGGGCGGCGGCGGCCGCGATCCGGCCCCCGGACATCGACTACCTGGCCCAGGTCGCTCAGGCCGCGGAGCGCAACGGCTTCGACGGGGTGCTCACCCCCACCGGCACCCACTGCGAGGACGCCTGGCTGGTGACGGCGGCGCTGATCGGGGAAACCCGGCGGCTGAAGTTCCTTGTCGCATTCCGGCCCGGGGTGACCTCACCGACACTGTCCGCGCAGATGGCCGCGACCTACCAGCGGATCTCCCGCGGCCGCCTGATGCTCAACGTGGTCACCGGGGGCCAGGCGGACGAGCAGCGCCGGTTCGGTGATCACCTGCCCCACGACGAGCGCTACCAGCGCACGGGCGAGTTCCTCTCGATCGTCCGCGGCGCGTGGAGCGGCACGCCGTACGACTTCCGCGGGGACTACTACCAGGTCGAAGGGGCGACCGTGATGGCACCGCCGGAGCCGCCCCCCGACGTCTACTTCGGCGGCTCGTCCGTGGCCGCGGGGCCGGTCGCGGCCAAGCACGTGGACGTCTACCTCACGTGGGGTGAGCCGCCCGCTCAGGTGGTCCAGAAGATCGACTGGATTCGCGAGCTGGCCGCCGGCGAGGGGCGGGCGCTGCGGTTCGGCATCCGGCTGCACGTCATCACGCGCGACTCGGCCCGGGAAGCGTGGGCCGAGGCGGACAAGCTGCTCAGCTACCTCGACCCGGCGGAGGTCGCACACGCTCAGCAGGTTCTGGCCACGAGCGAGTCGGTCGGCCAGCAGCGGATGCGGGCGCTGCATGAGAGCTTCCGCCGCAGCGGCTCCGCGTCCGAGCTGGAGATCTACCCGAACCTGTGGGCCGGGGTCGGGCTGGTACGCGGCGGCGCGGGGACCGCCCTGGTCGGCAGCCACGCGGAGGTGGCGGACCGGATCGAGGAGTACGCCTCGCTCGGCATCTCGGAGTTCATCCTCTCCGGGTACCCGCACCTAGAAGAGGCCTACTGGTTCGGTGAGGGCGTGCGCCCCGAACTGCGCCGCCGCGGCCTATTGGCGCCTCCGGCGGCGCCGTCCCCGCAACTGGTCCACGCCTGACCGCCCGGAGCGCGCTGAGCCCGCACCCGGCGCGCACCCCTGGTGGGGGAGTCTCCCTTCGGAGCGGCATTTGGGTCTAACCTGGTGTCCCAGGAGGCCGCGTCGAAATGCTCTACGTGACCGTGTTGGGAGAGCAGGCAATCACCGACGACGCGACCGGCAGCGTCCGGATGCGCTCGTCGCGGACGGTTGCCCTGGTCGCCTTTCTGGCCCTCCATGCCGGGTCGCCCCAGGCGCGGCAGCGCATCGCTGGATTGTTCTGGCCGGATTCGACGGACGCACAGGCGCTGACCAACGTGCGCCGGGAGCTGCACAACCTGCGTCACGTTCTGGGAGACGAGCCTGCTCTGGTGGTGACGTCCAGGGATCTGTGCTGGCGCGACAGCGAGACGACTCGCGTCGACGTGCGTCGACGTGCGCATCTTCGACATCGAGCGCAGGGCTGCCCTGGCCGCAGCGGAGGCCGGTGACAGCGAGGGGATCCCGGCGCACGCCGCCTGTGCCATTGCGCAGTTCCGGGGCGAGCTCCTGCCCGGCATGTGCGACGACTGGCTGCTCGACGCCAGATCGGAGCTTGAGCGCCAGTGCGTGGACTTGTGCGATCTTCTCTGCAAGACACAGGCGCGACGGGGCGACCTGACCGGCGCGGCGGATGCCGCCCGCCGCCGGATCCAGCTGCAGCCGCTGGAGGAGGTCGGCTATGGCACCTTGATGCTGCTGCAGGCCGACCTGGGCGACCGGGCCGGCGCGGTGAGCACCTATCATCATTTGCGCTTCGATCCTGGAGCGTGAACTCGGCATCGTCCCGGACCCGGCGACGCGGCAGGCACTCCAGCGCCTGCTGGCCCAGGTGGATCCATCAGGGACGGACCCTCCGGTGACCGGGACCGCAGCAGGCCGTTCCGGGTTCGCCTCAGCACAGCTCGTCGGCCGGTCTGCCGAACTCGGTCTGCTCCAGGAGCTGTGGCGCACCGCCGCAGCAGGTCGCCCCAGTCTCGCGCTGGTCTGCGGCGGCGCTGGTGTCGGCAAGACCCGCCTGGTGGCCGAGGTAGCAGATCTGGCGCGGCTGCAAGGCGCAGTTGTGGCCAATGCCCAGTGCTTCGGAACGCCGGGGCGGCTGGCGCTGGCACCGGTGGCTGACTGGGTGCGAAATCCGGCCGTCCAGTCTGCGGCAGCGACGATTAACCCGGCGTGGCGCGTTGAAGTCGACAGGCTGGTGCCGTCCGGGAGCCGCGGACAGCGCGGCGCCGGATCCAGGGCGATGGCCGACGCTTGGCAACGCCACCGCTTCTTCGAGGGCCTGGCACGGGCGCTGCTGGCCGTCGGCCGTCCAATGCTGCTGGTCCTGGACAATATGCAATGGTGCGACCAGGAGACCCTGGCATTCCTGACGTTCTGCCTGGGACTGTCTGCCAGCGCACAGATCCTTGTGGCCGGGACGCTACGCGACGACAACCTTGATGACGACCCCGAACTCGCGGGCTGGACCGTCAGGATGCGGGCCACCGGACTGCTAACCGAACTTTCCCTCAGCCCGCTCGAGGTCACCGACACAGCATGTCTCGCCGAGGCGATCTCCGGGCGGCCCCTCGGTGCGGCCGATACGAGCTTGCTCCAGGCGGCGACGGGGGGCTTTCCCTTGTACGTCATCGAGGCAGTCCGCAGCTGCGTCGATCTCGGCAGCACGCCGAGATCGACCGCTGATCTCACCGCGGTGCTGCACAACCGTCTCGCGCAGGCAACCTTGGCTGCCCGGGAGGTGGCTGGCCTCGCGGCCGCGGTGGGGACGAACTTCACCCTGGATCTGCTCACTGAGGCCAGCGACCTGGACGCCGGCGTCGTAGTGGGGGCGGTCGACGAGCTGTGGCGGCGCAGGATCCTGCACGAGTTCCGTGACGGCTACGACTTCTCCCACGACTTGCTCCGCGAAACCGCATACGCGGAGGTGAGCCCCCCCAAGCGCTGGCTGCTGCACCGGCGCGTCGCCCAGGGCCTCGAGTTGCTCCTTGCGCCGGAACACCGGATGCCCCACCTTGCGGCCCTTCCGCTGCCCGGACAGGGACTCGAACCAGTTGCGCCCGGCAATTTCGGGTCATTGGCTGTAGACGAGGTCGCCGGCCACCCAGGTGGCCCGGGCCCGCAGATCCTCGCCCAGCCAGGCCAGATCGGCCAGCGCGCCCAGGGCGATCCGGCCGAGCTCGGGCCGGCCGATGAGGTCCGCGGGTATCCGGGTCGCGGCCGCGACCGTCGCGGGCAGTCCCGCGCCCGCGCGGACCATGTTTGCCACCGCCACGTCCATCCGCAGCGCCGAGCCCGCCAGTCTTCCGCTGGCCCGGATCGGCGGCATCCCGTACCCGGCGGGCACCTCGATCGGCTCACCGCCCAGTAGGTACGTCCCCGGCGGCATCCCGGCGCAGGCCGCCGCGTCCGTGACCAGGTGGATCCGCCCCGGCGCGGCCGCGAAGGCGAGCGCGCAGACCTCCGGTGCGACGTGATGGAAGTCCGCGATCAGCCCGCTGGTCAGCCGGGGATCCGACAGGGCTTGGCCCGGGACCCCCGGCTCCCGATGGTGCAGCGGGCGCTGGGCATTGAACAGGTGCGTCACCATCTGCGCCCCCGCGGCGGCGGCCGCCGCCACCTGGCTGGCGAGCGCGTCCGTGTGGCCGACGCTGACCAGGACGCCCGCCTCGGCCAGGCGGGCGATAGCGTCCAGGGCGCCGGGCAGTTCCGGGGCCAGGGTGACGATCTTCAGGACTCCGTGGCCGGCGTCGAGCAGTTCGCCGATGGCGCCGGGCGCCGGATCGGTCATCCAGTCCTTGTTATGGGCCCCCGGCCGGAGCGGTGAGATGAACGGCCCCTCCAGGTGCACGCCCAGCACCCGGGCTCCCGGGACGCGCCCGGCGTGCCCGGGATGCCCGACGTGCCCGGCTCGCTGGGCCTGCTCGCGCGCCAGCGGGGCGGCCCGGCGGAGGGCGCTGGCGAGTTGCGCGACGGGGGCGGTGATAAACGTTGGCATGAACGCCGTGGTCCCGGTCTCCGGGAGCCGGGCGGCGATCATCTGCCACTCATCGAGCCGCACCGCTTCAAGCTCAGCGCCGAAGTATCCGTTCACCTGAAGATCGACGAAGCCCGGGACGAGAACCCCGGTTTCCAGTCGCACGTCCGGCCGGCGCGGGGGCGGCCCCTCCCCCACCGCTGCGATCAAGCCGTCGCGAACCAGGATGTGGCCGGGCGCGATGGTGGTGAGGTCGCCCGGCACGATGCGTTCGGCCTCGATCAGCATCTCGGCCAACGCGCACGGCTCCTCTCGGCTCTCGGCGGACCCACCTAGTATGCAAGAAACTTTACTATTTGCGCCAGTCCCGCTCGGTGAGTTTGACGGTCCCGGCGCCGGCGCGGCGGACCGCCAGCGCGCGGCCCCCGACTGCTCCTCCGTGACACAGCGTTCTACCGTGCCCACGACCCGGAAGACCTTGCAGGTTGATGACCGCGCTCGTGCCGCCGGAAATTACTGACTAAGCGAGGTCGTGTTAGATCCCCGGTAACGGAAGCCGATGGCCGGGATTGCGGCGAGCTTGATGAGTTTCATTGTGATCATCAGCCGGTCTGCACGATGCTCGCGGCGACGATGACGCCACCCGAAACGGTGTAGGTGCCCTCGTAGGTCTTCGTGGTGCCGTCACTCTGCAATGCTGACAGGCTGGCCTGGACCTGATCTGAGCCGAATGCACTGAAGGTGCCGAGAGAGACGCTCACGGTCGTGTCATAGCCAGCCACCCATCCGGCGTAATCACTGCCGCCGATGTTGTCGCCACCGAGCGCCCATGCATCCGAATAATCCCCGTCGTTGATGTCCTGGTAGAACTGCTGCACGACAGCCGTGCTGTTAGTGAAGTACGCGGGCGCGGCAGGTGCGGCAGGTGCGGCAGGAGCCTGGGCTGGTGCTGGCGTGGTCGCAGCGGGAGTCGTCGGAGCCGGCGTGGTGGCAACCGGGGCCGCCGACTTGGTGGCGGCCCGTGCAGCGGGCGCTGTGACCGTGTGGGTAACGACACCCACCGGGGCCTTGACCGAGCCGCATGCTGCGAGGCTGATACCGGCTGCAAGTGCGATGGCCGGGATTGCGACTACCTTGTTGAGTTTCATTGTCTTGCCTTCCCCAGCGCAGAGAGAAGCCTTATTTCGCTCTTAGTTAGGCTGACCCTACGCAGCGTGCATCCTGGTGCTCAGAGCAGAATGACCGGGAAATCGGGTCGGAATGACCGGGCCAAAATGACCGGGAAGCAGAGTCTAAGGTCACACAACGTGACAGTCGCCACGAGCATGGAGAGGCCGGCCCTTACCGGCAAGGGCGGTGCACGGCGGCGGAAATGTCACTGGCTGCTGCTAGAACGGGGACGTGCCGCAAAAGCGGCGCGAGCAGAAAAGCGTGGCGGCGCGGTGCTTGACGGCGTTGTTGTCACGCGGCGCGCGCTGTGATCTTTGCGGAGGAACAATGGATGACTCGCCCGCTGCCGGGGGCCTTCGACCAGGGGAGGTCCCGCTGGGCCCGTGCCAGTCTCCGGAGACGGGGCGGCCGTTGCCCGATCTGATGGCGATTCATCTCGCCGAAGTGCCCGATGCGTGGCCACCCTACGACGATGAGGTCTTCGCCGGGCCGACGGCAGGGCTGGGCGCTGCCTTTCAGACGGCAACCTCACGGGCCGCGGAGGCGCACGCAGCGCAGGCGCACGCAGCGCAGGCGCACGCAGCGCAGGCGCAGCACGCAACTGGGGCGGCGCCCCCGACTGGGGCGGCGCACGCGACCGGCGGAACGCACGCAACTGCGGGAACGCACGCAGCCGGGGAGCCCAGAGCCGGCGGGGAGAACGAATGCCGCCGGGAACGAGGGAACGGGGATACGGACGCTGACCGTTGGCCGAGCCAGTTCGCCCAGGTTCTCGCGGAGACGCTGGCGGGTTCCCGGCCCGCCAGCCAGATAACGCCCTGGACCACCGAACGCGCGCGGGCGCACATTCGCCGCCTCGGTCCCGTGCTGGCCGCCGAACAGCGGCCCAGGGTGCAACGGGTCCTGACGTCCCGCCCCGTGGAGGACGTGGTGGAAGTCTCTGTCATCGTCGGGTTCGGATCGCGGACGCGCGCCTTGGCTGCCCGGCTGGAACGGGCTGGTCCGCAGGCGGCGACGCTGGGCCGCCCTGCCCGCCAGGCACGCTGGCTCTGCACGGCGGTCGAATCGGCCTGACACGCCCGCGCCAGCCGGTCCCGGCCGGGCTGGCCGCCCGCGCCAGCCGGGTCCCGGCCGGGATGGTCTCCCGGTTGCGGGTCAGCCCGGCAGGGCCGCCGGGGTCGGCCCGGCAGGGCCGCCGGGGTCGGCCCGGCGCGGCCGGTACCATTGCCGAGGTCAGCTTGGCGCGGCCGCCACAGTCGCTAGGACCAGCCTGGCGGTTGTGGAGTCAGCTGGTCGCGCGGTTGCGGGGGTCGCCGTGGCAGCGCTTGTACTTGCGGCCCGAACCGCACGGGCACGGGTCATTCCGCCCGGCGTGGGCGAAGTCCCCGGTGGGGGCGCCTTCGATGTGGCTTTCCACGTGGGTGCCGCCGTCGACGGAGGGCGCGGTGTACTGGAGCGCGCCCGTCCGGCGCGGGGTGAGTCCCGGCGGAAGCACGGGGGATGCGCCGTTGCCGTCGGCGGCCTCCGGCGCCGGACCGCTCCGGTGCCGGCCACCGGACCTGCCGGACCCGCCGGACCCGGTCGCGGTACGACCCGCGGTCCCCGATCCCTTCGCGGTCCCGGATGCGCCCCTGGCTCCAGCCGTCGCGCCACCGGAGGCGGTCGCGGCCTTGTTGCGCCTGCGGTTGCCCGTGCGCGAGGCGCCCGCGCCCGTCGCGGCACCCGCGCTCGCGCCTGCCCCGGCGCCGACCGCCGGGGCCGCACCCGCCTGGGGCGCCGCGCCCGCGGGGCCGACCGCGCCCGCTGGGGTCCCGGGGCCCGCCCGGGTCCCCGGGCCCGCCGGGGCGAGGCCGGGCTGAGCCCCGGGCACCGCACTGGCGTCGGTGGCCTCTTCGGTGATCGGGTTTTGCTGGACTTCCACCTGAAGGTTGAACAGGGCCCCGGCCGACTCTTCCTTGATGCCGTCCATCATGGCGTTGAACATGTCGAAACCCTCGCGCTGGTATTCCACCAGCGGGTCGCGCTGCGCCATGGCGCGCAGGCCGATGCCCTCACGCAGGTAGTCCATCTCGTACAGATGCTCGCGCCACTTGCGGTCCAGGACGGACAGCACGACCTGGCGCTCCAGCACCCGCATGACGTCGGGCGTCAATTCTTCCTCGCGGCGCGCGTAGGCCTCATGCGAGTTCTCGGTGACGACCTCGGTGATGAGGTCCGACGACAGGTTCGCCTTGCCGCCGGCCTCTTCCTCCATGTCGGCCACGGTCAGGGTGATCGGGAACAGCTGGCGGAATGCCTTCCACAGCTTGTCCAGGTCCCACTCCTCGGGGAACCCCTCGCTGGTCGCGCCGTCGACGTAGGACCCGATGACCTCATTGGTCATCCCGAGGATCTGCTCCTTCAGATCCGCGCCCTCCAGCACCTGACGTCGCTCGTCGTAGACGACGTGGCGCTGCCGGTTCAGGACGTCGTCGTACTTCAGGACGTCCTTGCGGATCTCGAAGTTCTGCTGCTCCACTTGTGTCTGCGCCGACCGGATGGCGCGCGTGACCACCTTGGACTCGACGGGCACGTCGGCCGGGATGTTCAGCCGGTCCATGATCGCCCCGACCCGGGCGGAGTTGAACATCCGCATCAGGTCGTCTTCGAGCGAGAGGTAAAACCGCGTCTCGCCCGGGTCGCCCTGACGGCCGGAACGGCCGCGGAGCTGGTTGTCGATCCGGCGTGACTCGTGGCGCTCGGTGCCGAGCACGTACAGGCCGCCGGCCGCGACGACCTCCTCGTGTTCCTCGGTCACGGCCCGCTTGGCCTTCGCGACCGACTCGGGCCAGGCGGCCTCGTAGTCTTCCGGCGTCTCCAGCGGGGACAGGCCACGCTGGTGGAGTTCCAGGTCGGCGATGAAGTCGGGGTTGCCGCCGAGCATGATGTCGGTGCCACGGCCGGCCATGTTGGTGGCCACGGTGACCGCGGCCTTGCGCCCGGCCATGGCCACGATCGCCGCCTCACGCTCGTGGTACTTCGCGTTCAGCACCTCGTGCACGACACCGCGGCGCGTCAGCATCTGAGAAAGGATCTCCGACTTCTCCACGCTGGTCGTGCCGACCAGGACCGGCTGGCCCCTGTGGTTCCGCTCCACGATGTCCTCGACGCACGCCTCGAACTTGGCCTGCGCCGTCTGGTATACAACGTCCGACTCGTCGGCCCGGATCATTGGCTTGTTCGTCGGGATCGGCACCACGCCGAGCTTGTAGATCTGGTGAAACTCATTGGCCTCGGTGATGGCCGTGCCGGTCATGCCGCCGAGCTTGTCGTAGAGCCGGAAGTAGTTCTGCAGCGTAATCGTGGCGAGGGTCTGGTTCTCGTCCTTGATCTGCACGCCTTCTTTGGCCTCGATGGCCTGGTGCATGCCCTCGTTGTAGCGCCGGCCGTGCAGGATGCGGCCGGTGAACTCGTCGACGATGAGGACCTCGCCGTTCATTACGACGTAGTCCTTGTCCCGCTTGTACAACTCCTTGGCCTTGATCGCGTTGTTGAGGAAGCTGACCAGCGGGGTGTTCACCGGGTCGTAGAGGTTGTCGATGCCGAGAGTGTCCTCGACCTTCTCGACGCCGGACTCCAGGATGCCGACGGTCTTCTTCTTCTCGTCGACCTCGTAGTCGCCTTCGCCGTCCTCCCCGCGGCGCAGCCGCGGGGCGATCTTGGCGAACTCGGTGTACCAGCGCGGGCTCTGCTCGGCCGGGCCGCTGATGATCAGCGGCGTGCGCGCCTCGTCGATCAGGATCGAGTCCACCTCGTCGACGATCGCATAGCTGTGGCCGCGCTGCACGCAGTCCTCGAGCTGCCAGGCCATGTTGTCACGCAGATAGTCGAAGCCGAACTCGTTGTTGGTGCCGTAGGTAATGTCGGCGGCGTACT
>Ga0181538_10001923_pt1 | contig 22433 bp, 26 predicted proteins | sample PEATcosm2014_Bin_40_FD_119773 | JGI IMG/M metagenome (GOLD analysis project Ga0181538, IMG submission 119773) | Peatland microbial communities from MTU Mesocosm Facility, Houghton, MI, USA - PEATcosm2014_Bin23_30_metaG | ecosystem: Environmental > Terrestrial > Soil > Wetlands > Peat | place... | reverse complement strand
CAGCGCTCTGATCCGCTTCGAGAGCAGCGTACTCCCATGGTTTGGGCTACCGCCGTCCCTCCCGAGCCGATAGCCGCTTTCCCGTAAAACTGTCTCAACGTGCTAAAAGAAGATAAACGCGCGATTTTTACGCAGCCCGTAACGCGCCTCGGATTACGGATCGCGAAACTCGCTGTGAGCGACCCTCGTGAGACTACGCTGGGTTCCTTTGGTGCGGCTCTCATCTCCCGCAGGGAATCCTCAATGCCGGAGACGGCTGCGGGCACCCAGACTGTGGCCACACTCCTCCCCCGAGCCCTTAACACTGGGGTCGCCTCGGCTTAGGCTGTGGCCGCACGCACGACGTGACCGCCCTTTTCTGAATAAGTGGGCCTATTGGGGAAATAGCGCCCAACGATCTGAGAGGGCCCCAAATCCTCGACCTCCCGAAATCCAACATTCAGCAGCTTAGCCCGCAATTCTTCGGCTTCGAAGTGCGTCACCCAGGGTTCTCCGAGCTTTTCTACGCGAACCGCGCGCATGTCATGCGATGACCGCGATTCCGGTGATAGCGAATCGGGAGGATCGCTGTAGTCAAATACAACTTCGGCGCCGTTCGGCAGCGCTGCGATGAAGCCAAGCGTCGACCAAATAGCTTCCTTGGTGAGGTAAGGCACGACGCCCAGCCAAGTGAAGAACGTCCGCTGCGATGGATCAAAACCGGCGGCTGTAAGTCCTTCCGATAGGGTGTCCCGCTCAAAATCGATGGGAGCGAATGCCTGCCAGCTTGGTATCGGTATAGACGCCTCGTTGAGCCGATGGCGCTTCCAGGCTTGGGTTGCCGGATGATCCACTTCGAAAATGCGCAGTCGCTCGCCAAATGGGCTGCGGTAGGCATACGTGTCGAGGCCAGCTCCTAGCACAACTAATTGGTGTGCGCCGCGTTCCACCGCGGCGGCCAACGCATCTTCGGCAAGTCGCGACCTCATGGCGATGAATAGTCGCATTCGCCGGCTGAGTGGATCTTCTTCAGCCTCACGTCGGACGGTTTCCTGATCCTCGCCCAGGATTCTCAACGCGAGCGGATCGGTAAAGACGCGTCCGCCTTCGAGGAGCTGGTGAGCTGCGCGATGGGTAGCGGCGGCGAATGCGGTCCGGCTGGGTTGACCACGCTCCATCGCTCCAAGTTAACAAAAACCAGTTGGTCTTAACAGAGTCAAATCGCCGATTGGCCGAAGGCGCGAAGCGCTGCGGCGGCGGCGAAAAAGACTAGCTGCCGCCATGCTCGGAAGGGTTTCATGCGCCTTACACGACAAACCAACCGCGAGGCCTACCGATGCCTCAAATGTGGATGTTTACCGACCAACTGTCGTGATTGAGCCATCACTCGATTACAGGGTGAGAGCAGGAGGCCATTCCGAAATTCTGGTTTGGCCGAAGTTCGCCCCGGCGACAACGTTGATCATTTCTGCGTCCACCGCTGCATCGATCAGTCCTTTCTCCCGTAACTGTCGTTCGACGAATTTTCTCGCAACAAGCGTATGCGTTTTCTCTTCGTCCTGATAGCACATCGGCTCCATTTCACCGGGTGCTGTTCGGGCCACGAAGCATGTGAACCCGCTACTGCCCTAGCGCTCCTGCACAAATCCCCCTCTATGCAAGAGAAAGATGGAGGCCCCGCGTTAGCGATAGCCGGCGGAGCAGCGCTTTCAGCCGGCGCAATTTCGCTTTCCGGAGGCATTAGCGTGGGTAAGGATCTTGTTCACATAACGTCTGAGTGCGGCCGCTGACCGATCGGTCTCGTCCAAGCGAGATCGAACGGTTCGCAGGAAAATTCTCTAGAAACCGTCTCAGCAATGGCTGCGGCCCGCTTTCATTGCTGGGAGCTCTCAAGCACCGGCAGCGAGGATTGGCCGAAAACGTAGCGCCAGCCCGCCGAAGTGCGGACATAGGTGTCACTGAACCAGACTGTTTTGTCAAACGGTTTTCCGTCGTCAGTTCCTTTTTCCGTGAGCAGGGCGGTAACCACGGCAGTTTCGCCCCAAATGCGAACCGTCTTTTTTGTATCGTCCTGGCGTTCGTAGTGCACGCGTCCACTTCGCGATTCCTCAAGCAAGTCGGCTTTGGTATAGGTTTTTCCAGAGCCGGTCACCAGAATAAAATCGTCGGCGAGAATGCGGTCCATTGTGCCTGCATCATTTTCTTTGACGGCCGCCTGGTACTGGGTGTCGAGCGCGGCGATAATCTCTTTGTCGTCGGCCGTAGACAAGGGCGCTGCATTCTTCGAGCTTGCCCTTGGGCGGAAGACCAGATCGAACCATGGTTTCCAAGTTTTCCCGTCATCGTTTGATGTGGCGGCGGTCTCGCGAACTTCTCCATTCATGGGCTTCCACCAGCCACGTACGAGGGCGTGCTTTGTGTGATCTTCCCCGGTCAAAATCATCACGCCAGCATCCATTTTTCCTTCGATCTGAAGCAACTCGCCCCGGTTGGTCACCCAGGTCTGGTGCCAAACATCTCGGGCAACGTCGTGGATTGTGAAGCTCTGACCTTTGTGTCCATCCGTGCCTTGGTAATCCTCGCGTAAGACGCAACCGTCGAGAATGAGGTCGACTTTGGCGTGGGCGACCTGAATTGGGCTGCCCACTTCAAACACGTCCCAATCTCCCGCCCAGAAATCAAACTCCCGATAGGATGGCACGCTGCAATGAGTCGCGGCGGAGGGCTCTTCCGCGAAGGCGCGATTCAGCAGGCTGTTTCCTGCCAGCAGGACGGCCAAGACAACGATGGAAATTCTCGAGTTCTCAATCAGACTCATATCGATGTCCTCTACTCTGGATCATGATGGCAAACTGAACAACCGCGTATCGACCAGCCTTTAACTCGAATGGTGCGACGTTCTGGGTACCGCAGCAATCTCTTCGGGCGGACCATAACCGCGGCTATGAGCTTGACCAGAGACCACGTACATCTTTAGCTCGTTCCAGCACCATCTGCTGGGGATGGCCGGGCTGGCGCAGGAACAATACAGAGTCCATTCTTCCGAGGAACTGGCTCCAAGCGGAAGCAGGTAGGAACCATTTCGGTATGGACTGAAGCCGACCAGATATCGAGTGAGACACTTTGGACACTCGGCGCAATGGCGAAAACGAGGTGTCATACAAACATCAACCGAGGACGTCAGACTAACGAACGTCGTTCTTAGGAGAGGACGAAGGGCGGGATTTCGCCCACCCCCCGCTTGTCGCCTTCCGCCCCCTCATCGTTGTCGGAAGGTTTCCATGGCTATTTTGTGACTGCACCCCCCAGCATCATGCGGATGAAAACTGGCAACTGCTTTCGCATCTGTTCGGTGAGAACCACTGGACTCGGATTACCTGGCGCTTTGGCCTTGGACGCGGCGTTTGGATTGCCGCTGCCGTCGAATACCGGAACCGCGAGGAACCCTACGGTTTCGTTCGTGGTTGTGTCGATTGCGGTTCCGGCAATCTCGCCAGCATCGTTGATCCCCTGAGCCAGAGTTAGATACAGAGAAGTGGGCTGAATGACGAGTGTATTCAGGTCATACAGCGTATTGTCTTGCCAGAAAGTGGCGCGGGCCGTAAGAGCGTTCACATTGAACGAGTTTCCAACAACCTGGTTTTTCTCGTTGACATCGAAGGCGGCATTGTTCGTGTCTGTGCCGTAAGGCGGAATCTCCTGCATCTTACTAAACGACGGCATCCAGACGAAAGCTGCAGGATTTTCAGGGGCATTCTCATCGCCAGAGAGATTTGCGAAGCCGACGACTGTACTTTGGTTGTTGATGGCGATCGGAGTGTTCCATGCAAACCCACCGATATTTCCCAGATCGGTTGGTTTGCCATTCTCCCAGAGCAAAGCGTGTTCGGCGCTTGCTCCTCCTACCGCATTCGAGCACAGGCCTGAGATGCCCACAACTTGGCCCTTATCGTTAATGGCTGTTGCAGCCGAATCTGGGTCGGGAGCGAGCGGCGGAAGCTGCGTCATCTGGTTTAGACGGGGCCCCCAAACGGCAGCCTCAAACTGAAGAACTTGGTTGAACGGAGCAACGTCGTTACAGGTTGGATCGTGAACGCCGTTTTCCGCCCACCCGACCACTTGGCCCTTGTTATTGACCCCGGCGGCATAACTGTCAAGCCCACCAGGAAAGGGCGGAAGTGGGGTCATCACGCCGTCTTGCCACGCGAAGCCGTTACACTCGTAGCCATCGGAACCAAAGAAAAAGGCCGAGCAACTCCAAGCCTCGCCCAACGGATTCTGCGTCGCTGTTTCGGCAATTCCGACAATCTCGCCTTTGGTACTGTGGTTTGGCCAGGAGACGTTGCTGTTGGGTCCACCTAACGTGCCAAGATCCACGGGAACTCCGAGCCACAGCACGGCATGCACACTGGTATTGCTCGCGAGATTGTCACCGCCAGAAATCCAACCCAGATTGTTAATTCCAACGGGCTCTGGAACGCCGCCGAACGGCGCGGTGCCCAGATTGAATACATAGTACTTGGGCGGCTTTTTGTTTCCCTGCGCTTGAACAATCTGGGCTGGAATCATTAGCGCTGCGAATAGCGCCATCGCGGTGACGTAAGTCAATTTCCTGGAATGCATATTTCCTCCATTAGGGTCTGTTTCTGAAATTCGAAGAACTGAACTGCCGGTTCGCGCTCTTTGACCTGTTGCCGTCGCGCCCCATTCGAAGAAGCACAAACTCCGCAGCGCAACTCCGACACTATCGGAATAGATGCGAAATGATTGGACGGTTGGGGACATCGCTCTCGACAAGTGGACGTTTGCGGACGTAGCTCTCGATTACCAGACCGCGAGCGGAGGCAAATGGTGGTACATTCGCTGGCCACAAAAAGCCAAAGCGGGAAATGAAGTCCCTGCACTGGGAAGCGAACATTCAATGCCATTCAGAAGGCCGTTGTATCTAGCCAGTTTGTCAATTGATCCAGGAGTCCGAGGATGACCTCTACAAAAGATGTTCTCGATCATCGTCTGAAGTGTTTCGCCGAAGGCGACCTCGACGGCATTCTTGCCGATTACTCAACGGACGCGCTGCTGTTCATGCCCACCGGACTAATCAAAGGCGTCGATGCGATCACACCCGTGTTCCAGCACATAGTTTCAGAGTTTACAAAGCCTGGCACTCAGTTCGCCTTGCAGCAGCGGTGCGTCGAAGCTGACTACGCCTACATTCGCTGGAATGCGGAAACGGCAGATAACATGTACGACGCTGGGACCGATACGTTTGTAGTGCGGAACGGGAAAATCGTAGCGCATTCCTTCTCAGCGAAGATCACCCCAAAGCGCTGAAGCAACGCGATGGCAGCGTGCGCATCCTCATGACGCCCGGCCATACACCGGGTCATCAGTCGCTGGAACTCAAGTTGAAGACCTCCGGCGCAGTGCTGCTGCCCGGAGATCTCTACCATCAACGCGACAGTCGTAAGCTCGGTCTGGTGCCGTCAATCAATTACGAGCGCGCGACACTCTGGCTTCTATCGATCGTTTCGAGCACATCGCCAAAAACTCCAATGCGCGTAGTCATACAGCACGATCTGGAGGATTTCGAGCGCTGCCGAAGTTTCCTGCGTCTCTCGATTAGCCGCTTTTCTCGCGGAGCACGTCTGACAAGTGTTGTGGCTTTCACAGCGTAGTCCGGAAACGTCCAGGTTTTGAGTCGCAGCCGCGTTATCATCAGCTTCAGCCGAATATGGAACTGGATTGGCAGGTCTGTTCGCGAGCCCGGTTGACGCGCGACGCGCGCTTCGACGGTAAGTTCTTTATCGGCGTGTTTACCAGCGGAGTCTATTGCCGGTCGATTTGCCCGGCACCGCACGCGAAGGAGAAGAACGTTCGCTACTTTCCTACCGCCGCAGCAGCAGCCGAGGCGGGCTTTCGCCCTTGTTTGCGTTGTCGGCCGGAATGTTCGCCCGGCACCCCGGCTTGGCTGGGAACTCCAAATACCGTTTCCCGCGCCTTGCGCCTGATCAGTGAGAGTGGGTTGGACGAGGGCGGAGTGGAAGCGCTCGCAGAGCGTGTCGGGATGGGCTCGCGCCATCTTCGCCGTCTGTTTCTTCAACATCTGGGCGCGACGCCAAGCGCGGTGGCCAAGACGCGCCAAATGCATTTCGCCAAGAAGCTCATTGACGAAACCAATTTGCGGATGAGTGAGGTAGCCCTAGCTTCTGGTTTCGGGTGCGTTCGAAGATTTAACGCCGGAATCCTCAAGGTCTACCATCGAACTCCAACTCAAATTCGGCGTTCGGCGCGACAAAGGACGCTACCGCCGGAAAATCACTATCTTTTTCGTCTTCGTTTCCGCCCTCCTTACGATTGGAAGGGGATGTTGGCGTTCTTAGCTCCTCGGGCGACGCCCGGCGTGGAAGAAGTGGTCAGCGGCGTTTACCGTCGCACCATTTCTTGGGACGGCGCTGATGGCTGCTTTGAGGTCTCACTCGACGAAGGCAGCAATGTGCTTGTCGCGCGCCTTCAGTTTGGCCATCCACGCTCGCTTTTCTTCATTACCGAGCGCATCCGCGCCATGTTTGATCTAAATGCCGACTGGGCGGCCATAGCTGAAAACCTTAGAGCCGACCCCGTGTTAGTCGCACAGGTTGATTCTGCTCCGGGACTTCGCGTGCCAGGTTGTTGGAATGGTTTTGAACTCGCAACGCGTGCCATTCTCGGTCAGCAGATCACCGTCAAGGGCGCCACTGTTCTGGCAGGTCGATTAGTGAACAACTTTGGGAAGCCGTTCACCGCAGGCGATGGCCTCACCCATCTTTTTCCCACACCTGCTGTGCTGGCCGACGCGAAGCTTACCGCTATCGGTCTCACCGGAGCTCGTGCCGAGACTATGCGGGCTCTCGCTCGGGCCGTGCGTGATGGACGAATCAGTTTCGAGGGTGTGGTGGATTTCGAAACTTTGTTGAATCGGTTGTGTGAGATTCCGGGCATTGGGCAGTGGACGGCGCAGTACGTGGCTATGCGAGCGCTCGGGGAGCCTGACGCTTTTCCCTCCGGCGATCTGGGCCTCTTGCGCGCCATGGGGCTTGGCAACTCCCGTGAACTGGCGCACCATGCCGAAGCCTGGAGGCCATGGCGTGCATACGCGGCAATGTATCTCTGGAGACTGGCGAACCGACGTACCGAGCCTGGGAATACAGGGCCTTCCCGTACCCAAGAGGCTATAGGGCGACCCATACCTGACGGCGCATTTCGTTGTTCGTATGACCGTCCGAAATGGCAAGAAAAGTGATTAAGAGCGCAGCTCCAACCAATATATTCGGACCGAGCCACGATTAGGGTGTTACGACCTCTGGGTTCAAGGCGAGGCCCGCGATAACGCAATGCTGGCCACATAGCAGGCCAAAGAAATGCTGACTCCTGTGAGAGGCCAACTAAAAAAATAAATCTTGCAGAGCACAACAAGACCACCAAGCATTGCCAGCCCGACAACGAGCAGTACCGGTGACCGAAAGAGGAGTTGGCCGTGAGCTAATGCGAGATAACCGAAAACCAAGCCGAACAAAATAAGTCCCAGGCTGTGGCTGGCATTGAAGCCCACCCAACACCGTCTGCCGGAAAGACGGACGCGCCCTGCTTGTGCCTTTGGAACAAATCCTCTGGTTCCAGGTGCAGGATGGCATCGTGCATGCGATGACAGCGAAAGCCTCGTTCTGGGTGAACTACCAACTGGCCGAACTCGAAGCCGCCTTGCCGCCGGAGGAGTTCTTCCGCGCACGCCGCGAAGTGCTGGTCAATATGTCGCGGATCAAATAGATCAAGCCTTGCTTCAAGAGCAGCTTTCTGCTTGTTATGTCCGACGCAGCGTCCACTGAGATCGCCGTGAGCGAACGGCAGGCCCGGCCGCTGCGCCAGCGTCTGCCGGGTCTCTAGAGACAGTTCATGGAGCCTCCACCCGGGCGTTAGCTTCCGAAGAGATTACCCGATGGTGGGTCAGGCCAGGAGTATTCGACACACGGGAATGGACTCGAGACGTCCCGGTGGGCGGGCGATAGGGGGCGTCAGGAATTGGCAGAGGCAACCCTTATTCTCTGGAAGGAGAGTTTACTGGGGCCGATTCGCCTCGAAAGCTCGTACACACCTGGATCGCGGCCGGTAACCTGGAACCGATCGACGCGGGAACACGGATCACACTTTGCCGCTCCGGCTTCTCATCTCCATCTTGCTTACATGATGACGCTGCCCGGTGGGAAACGAGCTTTTGCCGGATCTCGGAAATCCTGGTCACCGAGAAGGAGTAGCTTTGCGAGTGGGTTGCGTCGAAGAGATCCTTGGGCGGCCCCTGCGCTACAAGCTCAGCTTCCGCGATCTGGTCGAGATGATGTCTGAGCGCGGATTGCGCCTTGCTCATACCACAAGCCTGCGTTGTGCGCAGCGGTGTGCCCGGGGTTCATCAAACGCTGGAATCGCTTTGCCCGGGCCGCTGGCCGCTCCTGGCGAGTCGATGAGACCCATATAAAGGTTCGCGGCCGCTGGGCCTATGTCGATCGAGCGGTAACAAGTGAGGACAGACGATCGACTTCAGGCTCAGCAGCACACGCGATGTATCCGCGGCCAAGGCCTGCTTCAAGAAGGCAATCATGCATGAGGGGAAACCGCCACATACGATTACACTCGACGGCTTTGCGGCTTCGCATCGCGGCTGTTCGCGAAATGCGCACTCACGGTCTGTTGCCCAAGGCCACTAAACTGTGTTCGTCAAAGTATCTGAACAACCTGATCGAACAGGATCACCGTGGGATCAAATTCAGGACCTTAGCGATGCTTGGCCTCAAGAACATCGAGTCTGCCGTTATCGCGATCGCTGGCGTGGAGCTATTCCGCCGCATTCACCAAAAATCAATTCGCCTTAGGTCAACTGAAAATCAAAGGCCAAGCTGCGCCCGCCATCTGGAATGCCAATCCCACCGCATAAAACACAACGTCACTTTATCGCCGATATTCGGTTGTGGTGGCTCTTTGCATCAGAGGCCTGTCTTCAGGGTGCGGTGCCTAATCGTATGCCACGCCCCAGCACTGAAACAAAGACCATAGCGGTGATGAAGGCGACAATAATCCAAACTAGGCTGCGTTGCAGAGCAAGAGCTTGGCCGCCAACTTTCGGGACGAGTTTGCTTCCCAAGCATTGGGTCATCCACGCCATTCCGGAGGTTCCACCGAACGAGGCCGCTGCTGCTGACACTCCAATCAAGATCATACCTACGGGATTGAACATACCAGCTACCGTATAGAGTATGCCACCGGTAACATAAGGAACAATCGTCAGGTCTTTGGCTCCGCCGCGTCTCCAGTCGTGTTGTCCGAGGAAAGGGCGCAACTCGAGCAAAGCCAGCCAGACCAGCATTGCATATAACACGACGCCCGATATACTAAGTCCGACGCGCCAGATCCAAGTCGGTGCGAGATCATGAATCACGTAGGCCCAGTCGCCGATGTTCCCCAAACCAGAAAAAAGGAAGTATCCGGCCGCTTGAAGCAGGTTAATGGTCATCAGCAGCCATAGAAAGTAGCGCAAATGTTGGCGCGCGCGATTTACCGCGTGCAACGCAATCCAACATAGGAACCCAATAATGAAGTTGACAAGCGTTCCGGCCGCTTCGATGAGCCTGTTGTCCTGATTGCATGCGAAATGCACACTGGAGAGCACCTGTGCGTGACCTCCCGTGAGAAGACAGGCGCCGCCGTGACCCACACCTTCATGCACAAGATCTGAGATTGTAAAGGCCACAATGGAGATAGCGATGATCGTCGCAAGGTCCCGCCCTTCCCGGACTGTCTTAGTAGTTTGCCCTGCCATAGGACTAACATCTTTCTACTCTGGAGCGAAGTGTTTAGTCGATGTACGACTCCAGCTGGTGCAATTTCATCTGAACGGATTGACGCGGGGGTGATGACTCGATGATTGTTTCAGTGACTTCGACCCAATCATTGTTGTCGTCCAGCTGCATCGTGTTATTGACCATTACTGGACCGAATGTGTACCCCCACCCAAAGCCCCTAGGCCTCACTATCAGTTCGGTATCCAAATAGTGGCCATCGCTGTAAGCGCGGAAACGGTACGTAGAAGTGGTGTCGTCGTAGGAGATAATAGCCAGAGCCTGAAACACGATTTGTCCTTCAGCATTGCACCCTGCGCCCTCGACAAGCAGAACCAGACCATCCAGCTTGTAGTGGACCTCTTCCGATTGCCTCAGTTCGATCGCTTCACCCGGGCCGCGGAGCACCAAAGCCCTGCCTGACCATTTTCCGACAAGAAAATCAAGCCTTTTCATCGCTTCACGTTCAGCCTCCACGTTTGTCTTTCCTTGGTTAGAATTTCGGAGATTCAATTTTCACCTTCTAATCTTGTAGCATTGATCGCTTGCCAAATTGCTGGCATTGTCACCAGTAACGGACGTTTTCGGACCTCACGATAAAAACTCTCTCGAACGTTCGAACCGGGTCCGGAATAGCCTGCCGCTCGGATAGACAGGTCCGGGAACGTCCACATGTTAATCGCGTCATGCGCTATCTTTTAGGATTAACAACCTGCGACCTGTGCAGTGAGACATCTGGCCAATAATCAGTTTCTGTACTCTGCGGCCCTGGAGTCCGTGCTACCTCTTTCGCCTGGAGCGTTGCCCGCGTTTGCATCGACATTTATCCCAAGCAGCGTGTCACCAATGACTATTCTCGCCACGGCGTGACCGGACTCGTGACAACACTCATATCGCTTTGATTCGAGCATCGCGATATATCGTAGCAGTCTCCTCCTTCGATGAGGAACTCTGCATTCGGCGCGAGAGTGCTCATGTACGGTTGCATTTCCGGACGACATCCGATATTCGGCTGCTAGTAAATTCGTCCTCAGAAGAAAAGATTATTCGTTGCCTGCGACGCAAACTCAACCAATCGACCTTGATTGTCATTTCGCACCGGTTTTCTACGTTTTCGACGTTTGGACGGGTTCTTCGTCTTTCGCGCGGACGTGTTGTCAGTGACGGAGATTCTTGTTCATTTCTGGCGAGGCACGGCGTTGAATCCGAATCGGCGATTTCCCCAGACTGGCCTTGCTGAAGCAACTACTTGTTGCCTTTCTTTCGGAGTTCATCTACACACTTCAGCTCAGTTTGGCCATGTTGGGCGGAGTCGCCTCCCAGTCACGTTTGGTGGAGTGGTTTCCTGCCGGCTTCCGTTCGACCGGATGGCAGCAATCTCGCAGCGCTCCGCACTCGCCTTGAACTGCTGGCACACGTGTGGCTGACTAGTTCCTCATTCGACTGGCGTGGCCAATTGCGAGTTGTCAGCGCTGATTCCGGAAGACATAAACGGCGGTGAATCGGTATTGGCCACTCAAGTCCTGTCCGCGGTGCTACGGCCACATTCTCTGCGTAAACTCTTACGTTGCAACTCTCCTTTGCTTGGGTGGAAACGAACTCCCCCGTCAGTTCATCCCGGCGCTCACCCATAGGTTTGAAACCCCTTCCAGAATTCCGGCCACGGCACGCGAATGTTACGGCAAACGTAAACCTCATTGCGGTCGCCGATGGCTTGGTTGATAATCCCGTACGGGCTTGAAAGTTGAGCGGCCGCTTCACACACAGCAAAAATCTTTTCCACTTCTTCCCGCTTGAAGCCAACAGCAATCACGATTTGCGGCGGAGGGGTCCCATATCCGCGCAGCCAGTTGGAGTTCATGCCGCTGATCGCCTCGGGCAAACCATAAGCACGTCCATACAGATTCACAGCGCCGGCCTCGCCCTCGTCTGCTGCCAGCACTCCGACCTCGGAGCGATCTTCCACGGGCAGTGAATCGCGCACCCGCGCAACCGTGGCAACAAGCTCGGGCCAGCCAATTTCCATGCTGAAACTCTGGTAGTTCGCGGTCGCGTCGGCAAAACGCCACCACGCCGACTGGATCGGCGCAATGGGAAGCGTCAGAACGAACACAGCCAGTGCGCCAATGACCAGCGAATTCCGCGTGATTCTCTTAATTACCTTCTGCGCACGCGGGCCTCTAGTTACAATCCAGCTTTTACCCCATACCGTCCCAGCTGCCATCAGCATCGGGTATGCCGGCGCAATATAGTATTCGCGCCCCCTCGCAACCACAAAAAGGATCAGCGGAATCGCATACATCCAGCCGAGCATGCGGAAGCGTTTGCCGGCTGGAGTCGCGAAAAGAAACCACAGTCCGGCGCACCATATCGGAACCGTGGCCGGGTTGGTCGTATTCCAGAACTGGCTGGGAATGAAGTAGTCGGTCATTCCCCGCGACACGTCGCGCGCGTGAATGCTCTTCATCCATGCCAGCGCCACAAAATGATGCTGGGTTTGCCACATGATCACTGGCAGGGCCATCACAAGCGCAACGCCCACGCCGCACCAGAACCAACCCGAGCGAAAGTAACGGCGGTTCGGCGTCAGCACCATTCCACCCAGCAGGCCCATCGCAAAAAAGAGGATGGTGTACTTCGTCAGCAGCCCCAGTCCCATGCCCGCGCCGATTGCGATCCACCAGCGCGCATCTTCCGTCTCGAGAAGCCGGGCCGTGGCCCACGCCACCAAAACCCACCATAGAACGTCGAACGACATGTAAGACAAGAACGAGCCCGCAAAGCAAATCGGGCCGGCGATGCCCGCAGCCACTGCGGCCACCAGCATCGAGCGCCGTCCTCCGCCCATCGCACGGGCAATCAAGCCGGCGAGCACGCTTACCAGTCCAACCGCGACTGCCGGCAAAAGGCGGTAGCCCACGAGATTGGTTCCGAAGGCAACCAGTTCCACACGCGCCAGCCACGCAGTCAGCGGAGCGTACACCACGTAACACCAGTCTAGGTGGATCGCATTGCTATAGCTCAACAACTCATCGCGGTGGAAGCCGTATCTGCCACTGAATGCTACGTGGATCGCCGTGAAACCCAATCCAGTCAGCCACAGGGCTACTCTGCCATCCGCGTGAACCTGACTCACGTCGGTCGAATCGTGCATAACAGCCTCAATTGTCGCAGGGTATTTGCGCAAGTAATTTCAACTCCATCCGACTCCGTCGGCTGTAAACACGTGGAATGCCACGAGCACAGTCGGGATCCAGCCGGACAAGGGTTCGCGGCTAGAGGAACCACGTAGGAGCCATTGCGGTACGGACTGCCGGGCACACGCCGAGTGCGGCATTTTGGGATACTCCACGCAATGACGGATACGAGACATGACGCTCCAGAGCTTGCGTTTAAGGGAAAGCAGCGACGTTTCATCCAGCCTGCAGGGAGCGTTTTCTGACCTCCGGGCAAAGGCAGGATCTTCGCCTGCCTTTGTCGATGAGGTCGCAACATAGGAACGAATTGCTAAGCACTCTTTTGGTGAACAGCCGGCGCCGATCGCTAATCCGAGAAGATACAGCAAGAGGCAACGAACGGGTAGACGTTAACGGACGTCTCTATCCGACAGTTAGACGGTTTCGGGCTTCATTCAGCGGCGGGTGATGCTTTGGGCAGCGAAGTCCGAAAACGTCCATTACTAATATCAACATCAATATCAACCATCCTAAGCACCAGGACGCTCCAGCAGGAGGCTAGGCAACTCCCGATGAACTAGTCAACTAGGCGGCTTCGCATCCGTCCCACTGCGTCCTCTTCCGGGTGGACGCCGCTCGGCTGCGGCTCGCTCGGGCGTTCCGGATGGCGCCGGTTTCGCGCCAAACCAACTGCAACCCCGTTTGGCACTCACCGCGCTTTCACTCACGCCCTGCCACCCTCCCCCGGACTCCGTTCTGTCCCTTTCATTGTTCCGCCTTGTTTCTTCCCGCTGCCGCTCAAGTGAAGGAAGAAACAAGCCGGAAACGGCAGAAAGGGAAAGAAACCCAGTTTGGCTTTTCCATGTGGTCTCATTGACAGGACTCCATCGCAGAGGCGCGATATTCGATAAGCTCAAGTAAGGAGTTTTGAGATGGGCCAGCACCTCGCGCCCCAGCGGTACTTACGGAATTTCGAGCACCCAAATCATCGTGATTGCGTCCGGGTCCGTGATTGACACAGAGGCGAGGGCCAAGTCGCCACCATTGCGAAGGTCGCCGACAGAAATTCCTACAGTCCGTCCACCGAGACATTCTCGCCGAGATCGTTGAGCGACCTGCAAACCTTGTCATTCAGAAACTCACGACGCGTCAGCCAATCACGAATGGCGAATGCATCCAGATTGCGCATTACTTCGCTGTCAATTCCGCCTGACGACTTAAGTTGGCGTCGGCCAAACTTATCCAGCATTGCAACTTGCGCGAGCACGCGCTTTCACCGGTTGCGTTAGGTAGTCAGAGATTTCTGCCTTTCTCCTAAGCCTTTGGTTTGACGCCGACGGCAATAAAGAAGCTTAGGCTCGAAAAGAATCGCCCACATTTGACAGTGGAGAGCAATGCGTCCAACCACGATTCGCATTCTTGACGTGTGATGGCTTCAGCTAACCCAGCAGCAGTCGCGATTCGTTCTGCCAGGGTGAAGAGGTATGACGGACATTCCGTATCGGCGTGCACCCATGGATGCACTTCTACCTCTTCGAGGCCAGCCTCCAGAAATAGCCGGCGTAGCTGCCTTCCTCTCCATCCGTCTGCGAATCGCTGATCTGAATTGAACTGGATGATCCTTCTTGTGAGTTCTCGGTCCGGATGGTCGATGATCCAGGTATCACCGTCATGATCGACGCTGATCACACGCCCTCCGATACACGTCACACGCGCCATCTCCCGAAGTGCATTAAGAGCAGCAGCAAGGGGCAAATGAATCAAGACTGTTTGCGCCAACGCCGTCGCTGCTATTCCATCTGCGATGGGAAGATGTTCAGCGGAAGCGTCCAGTATTTCGAAGGCAACATTGGTCGCGCATAGCTTGCGGTGAGCGAGCGCAGCTAGTTCCCGCTGTGGCTCGACACCCAACACTTTTCCGTTAGATCCAACGGCCTTCGCTAGATCCAGCAGTAGGTTTCCAGTCCCGCAACCTACCTCCACCGCCAAATCTCCAGACTCCAGGTTCGTCAAATCGATCAGGTGGTGCCGTAACCTCTGTTGGTCCAGCGAGTTTGCGCGCGCTTCTAATGCCTGAGCCCAAACGCGAGCCTGATCGTGACTCCAGTTCTTCACGTCCCTATATGGATCGAGCTCACCTATTTGGAGTTGTCTCACCGCTAGTCCTTAATCTCAGCAAGTTATCGTTACCATCCCATAGTAACCTAGTGCTCCTCACCGACGGTTGCCAGTCATCCGAGATCGATCCGCAGAATACCGAGAGATCGCAATCATAAGTCGCGAATGTTCGGCGAACGGCAATGGGTTGGAGAAGGTTTGCAGCAGTTTGCTTCCGCGGAGCCGCACATCCCGGAGCGTGCGTGTGAACCACTGCGAGTAGGACTCGTGATTAAGAGATAACGCGCGCTTGCAACCCGTATATATCGCCGCGGCGAGGACATGCATGCCACCATCCTGCTCCCTCCAATAATGGCAAGCATTGCGTCTCATGACAGCAAATACGAGGTTTAAACTCGAGCATGTCCATTCATGCTCTTCAAGACATGGTCGTTCCGATGATCGCTGTGTACGAGCCGTAGTTTTTCGTCTGCGTGAATGTTAGACACTCTTGTTTCGTCACGTTCGATTCATGAATTGAAGCAGTCGCTCCTTCACTACCGGCCATTCCGCCCTCAAGATCGAATAGCGCACTGAGTCGCGCGGAGTGTGGTCGGCGGCGATCCGGTGAGCCCGAAGAATTCCTTCGAGTTGACCACCGATGCGTTCGAGAGCAGTTTGTGAGCGCCGGTTACGCGCGTCCGTATGAAAGCAGACACGGAGCACCTTCCACATCTCGAAGGCATACGTGAGCATGAGCAACTTCGCCTCGGTGTTGGCGGGAGTCCGGATTGCCGATCGCGTCAGCCAAGTGTAGCCAATCTCGCACGCATCGGGGACGGTTTGGCCGTGCGACGGGTGGCCCGGCGGCCACAACCATCGCTCCAGGTTCCAGAATCGGGTAGAGCCAATGACTACTCCATCGTCCCTACGAATGATCGCGAACGGTACCGCTGTGCCAGCGTCTCTCCAAGCCAAGGCGGTGGCGACGTACCGGGTAGCCTCGCCCTTGCCCTGGGGCACAGGACTCCACCGGTAAAGGGACGGATCAGATGCCGCGGCCGCCACCAAGCCATCGACGTGTCGGTGGTCGAGAGGTTCGAGATGAACGTGCCTGCCGGACAGCATAGGACCCTCCGTTTCCCTGACTCCAGTGTGCTAGCAACTCCTGAACGGCTCCGTGGAACCTCCTGCCGCGCATGCGGCTTGGAGGACATCTCCTTCGCGTCGGACTGATTGAGTGCCGGGTAGGCTAGATGTTCTCTCGACTCATTCGATAGTCCTCGATGGTCAGGGAGAAATAATGGACATCGTGAAGCTCGCCAAACCCGCACCTGAATTCATTTCTATGCAGCCCTTCATGTTCAAAGCCCAATTTATTCGCAAGCAAAATGCTTTCCTTGTTCGATGGAATGATCCGAACAAACATTCTCTTGAAATCCAATTGTTCGAACGCGAGACACAGTATTCTGGTGATGGCCTCAGTTGCGAAACCCTGTCTTTGTGCTGAACTGCTTATGAAATACGAAAGCTCGGCAGAAGGCACATCCCATACGACATTTTTCACCTGAAGCTGCCCTATTTGTTGCCTTGAAACTTTGAGCCAAATACCGTAACAGAAGCCTTTCCGAGCATTCCATTGCTCCCCTTTCTGTTCCGTAAAGGCTATCGCTTCCTCAACTTGCGACATGCCCTTTGCCATTTGTGAAAAATTTCTGATCAGACGGTCTCTGTTCTTCTCAACCAACTCCGAGATGCCCGGAGCGTCAGCACTGCTGTATCGACGGAGGACGAGTCGTTCGGTATCGATAGTGTCTGGAAACGCGATCGCATTTGGCATATTAGCTTTCTTCCGAAGCCTTGCAGGACAAAACCTTCAGTCCTCTCTATATTCTTAGTATGCAGAACGTCCCAGCGCGTTTGCAAATGGGGAACTTTGCAAAAAAGACAACTCAGCGCGGGCCGATTTCCCAGTTCGTCGAACTTGCAACAAACATTCGTGCAAGAACTGATCCTCGCGGAATCTCTCGGCGGCGTAGGCAAGACAGCCATTGAGACTTGGTTGACTGAAACCTCCGCGAAGGCCCCGTCCATGAAGGTCTTGAGGTGTGAGCCTGAAGTGAAAAGCCTCGAAGTGACCAGAGACATTGCTTATGAGTGAGGCTATTTCGTGGCGAATCAGCAGGCATTTACTGGGACAGCCTGTGAGCGTCCGAGCTGGGTTCCTGAGGAAGGTGCAGTCGGACGGATCGTGGAAGTTTGTCCGTGCGATGTGGACTGCGGAGGGCCAGTAGGCCGAATAGATCTTCGACGGCGCTGGAGCAACTACCGAGATCAGCCTGCGAGCCTCAAACCTTCTCATCGTGGCTCGGATCTTCATTTGGGAAGTGAGTGTCGCCCGTCGAACCGCCAAAAAACGCGCCTTGATGTGAGGAGATACCCCCCTAAATCTAACGTGATCGCAGGAACCCGGCACGCTCTATGGAGTTTGTCCGGCGACTCAACCGGTACCGGTCCAAAACGGCGTCCGTCAGGATCTAGCTCCCGACGTGAGATCGCGGTATTGGCCGCCGCTCTTGCACTAGTCAGCATCGCTCGCATTCGACGAATTCAAAGCAATTCCTTGTACATGACCGTGGTGGCCTCAAGCAGGCTGGAATTGAAATTGAGCGCGTATCTCGGAATGCTCCCGACTGCCACATAGCCAAAGTCGAAATACACTTGCTCGGCATTGCCGCCTGTCACCGTATCGAGGGTAAGCAAGCTCCGTCGCGCTTTGCGCGCCTCCACCTCAGCCTGACACATCAGAGATCTGGCGATCCCACGGCGCCTGGCGTCGGGATGCACCAAGAGCTTTTTGATTTCCGCACGATGCGGCTGATTTGGCGGGGTCGCAAAATCAAGTTGCACAGTACCGACGATCCTCTGCCCTAGGCGTGCGATCAGAACACAGCGGCTCTGTGAAATGACTGCGGGCAGGACTTGGCCGCTCCAAAACGCTTTTGCGTCGCCGCTCGAAAAAGGCAACACAAAGCTGACGCTTCCGCCGGCCCGAACAAAAGCGTGCCAAACTTCCCCCATCATTTCGATATCGTCGTCTAATGTAGAGCGATCCGGTTCCCAAGGCTCAATGCGAATTGGCTGAGTCGAAGCCATAAAGAGGCCATTTCACGGATGTATCAATGAGATGAGATATCGGGCAGTACGCTTACCGGCGCACAGGAACCGTGAAGGACCCGAGAGAACATAACGCACGCAGTCCCCTTTTTGGAGCTGAAACCGCACCGCATCAATCTCTACCGACAGCGCACCTTCCAGCATCCACAGATGATGTTCCAGTCCAGGCAGCGGGGACACGTCATAAGCGATCGACGAGCCGGGAGGTAACGAGATCTCAGCTAGTTCGCCTCTGAGCGCCTGTGCCACGATGTCGCCAATTCCATCTGAATCGCTGATCTCGCTCACGGCGATGAACGAGCTGAAACCGTTCGCGGGGATCGGCCGCTCATCTTCAATTCGGTAGCCGCGCTCGATGTGTTGTTGTTTTCGTTCTTCAAACAAGTCAGCTCTCGTGGTCACACGAATTCTCATGGCCATCCTCATTTCTCAACCATTGGCGATCAGGTAGAAGTCCGCGTCAGACGGGTCATGGAACGCGGGCACTATGCTTGGTGTGTGTGCAAAACCGTTTGGGAACTCTGTGCCTCTGGCTCGTTTTCTTTCGTCGGAATGAACCTCTCCCAGCGGATCGAAAATCTGCGGCAGGGCTGTCCTCCGTCATAGAGCTCAAAGATAAGTTCGCCGGAGACATAGAGCGCAATTGGCAGGGGAATCACTGGAGTGCGGTTGACCCATACGCCAGAATTACCGCATGGGGCGGGCCCCAGAAAAAAAATGGGCTAGAGGCAAACAGTTTCCCAGAGAGCGAGGATTGAGCTTCTTCGTCGCGCTCTGCTATGCCGGATCGATGCGGAACACGGGATAGCGTTCGGCTATGGCATCGAAATCCGAAAGCGGCGCCTTGTGCGACACTGGAAAGTGTTGGCGGCCACTCGTGGCGACTTGGCAGTATGCCTTCAGGATTGGGCCTCGTTCACCGGCGGGGACTTCGACAAGCTGCACAGGGCTCGACTGGCCATGCTTGACCAAAGCCTTTCCGCCTACGGCGCGGACGTTGCGCACCCACTCCGAACCGTCCCCCAGCATCGACACCAGGTAGCGCTGCCCGTCGTGCTTGGCCACTACGAGGACCGTCTGGCGGAATCGCCCGCTTCGTCGCCCTTTCACCTCCAGCGTAAGGAGGATTTGCGGCGTCAGGCCCATTCCCGCCACCCAGGCCCAGCACGCGTTCACGAGTTTCCCCAGGCGGGTTGGGCGCCAATCCCGGTAGAAGAGGCGCAGGTGGCCTCCTTCGGCGGGGTCGAGGTACGTCTGAACCATTGTGTGACCTTCTCGCGTTCAAGTATTGCAGAGTTGACCAAACTGTTCCACAACTGGCTCGTCCGGAGTAGTGACCACGATCACAGGGACTTGTTATAGGAAACAGCCGATAGGAAACATTAAGTCAGTCAGCTTCCAAGTGGTGGATCGGGTGGTTGCCAGCACCGTGAAAGTTTGTGGTATGTCAGGGACGGAATGCATCGTCGCGCTCAAGCCGCCTTTGGCTGTGGGTCTAGGAAAGGGTCTACGCCGGTACTTTCCAGCGGTCTCTGTGCAACCGTTCGCGGTCGCCGTGGCCGTTGTCCTGGGAATTCTGTCGCTGAGTCTCTGGCGATAGGGACGAGTGGAAGCGACATTTTCCTTCGTCGGGTTCGGGACTTTGAGCATCACTATTTCCCTTGTTTTTTCAGCCACAAGTGTGACAGAGGGGCAACAAGACTGGAGGAGGTTATGGGAGACTTTATTGACGATAGACACCCAGTCGTGTCCTGTGTGCTCTGGATCGCGCTGTTGGCTACAATTGCCTTCATCTTTCGTGAGCTGTTTTATTATGGTCCAGTTCTGTTATCTGCTCTCGGCCACGCAATGACGTTAACAGCCACGGACATAATCAAGGCGTTCGGCCTGCTAGGGGCGGAAGTCGGTGCTGCAACTGCGGGAAGCATCATCGCCGCTGCGGGAGTTCCCGTCGGAGTAATCGTCGTATACAAATTCCTCGTGAAAACAGAGGAGAAGCGTAAGGCGTGGCTCGTTGCGATCGGCATTTTTCTATACCCCATTTTCGTGGATATCTTTCGAGATGAGCTACCGCCAATATGGTTCGGAAAAGGAGAAGGCAGTGCCAGTTCAGGTGTCCGAATCGCAATCAGCATTGTGTTCGCGACTTTGTTTATGATTACCATGGCGCTTCATGACAAATCTAACCGGTGGAGCAAGGTGCTTTCGGTAATTCTGTACCTGATGCCAGCGTTCATCCTGATCGGATATCTAGTCCGGTATGAGCATCCCATAAATGTCATTTCGTTTCTCTCCCACCTCCGGGTCGTCGAAATGATAGGACTTGCGGGTGTGATTCTGACCGCCTGATTTGGGATATATCCGAGCAGGACCTATTCGGCTGAAGCCTAACAGTCGTATGCTTCAATTGCGGCTCTGGTCTGCGCTGTCGGGCGCTGTAAGGTGACGGGTTGGAACGTCTTTAGTGCCTGCCCGGAATGGAAGCAAGATTTTGGCGCGGGTTGAGCAAACCCTGTCGGAGCGATTGTCGGCATGCTGTTTGCCTTCATAAGGTAATTTCCGTTCCCGCTCGGGGCTAAACGCCTACCTCGACTGGCAGACCCGCTTCACTAAAATCCTTGCATTCAAAACCGCCAAGGCTGCCCGGATATCCGAGTTGATTTGAAATGATCCGGGTCCGGCCGATCACCTGATCGTCGCACTCATGCGTGTGGCCATACACCCAGAGGGTCGGCTGGTGGGTCTCAATGACCGCCACCATGTCTACGGAATTGAACGCCGGCGTGAGAGGGCCACCCTTGTATTTGGAGTTGGGATTGATGACCGGCGCATTATGGCTGATAACAACGCGCGGACCACTTAGATTCTTGCCAAACCAATTCAGCAATTTCGACGCGAAGTTTTTATGTAGCGCAACAGAATCTGCTGGCGTGAAAGGCGTTTCGTCGGGGTTATAGATGAGGCGGTAATCATTTATTTGAGAGCTGGCGGTCTCCATGGCGCGCAAATCACGGCCGTTGAAATCCGTCCACATCGTGCCCCCGAAGAAATTAACACCCCCGATACTGACCTCTTCATCAAGCAACAGTTTCACATCCGGATGTTTGTCTTTGAGCCACGCTTTGAATCTATTGTCCTCTTCGTTCATTGGCCGCCGCGTGTAATATTCGTGGTTTCCCGTCACATAGAGGACTGGTTTCTTCCACTTTCGCAGAATCTGGTCGAGCGGATCATAATCCCTGAGCGTGACGATATCGCCTGCCAGGATCATGACATCTCCGTGCACCGCCGGGGGCAACATCCAGCCCGAGCCAAATTCAAGATGCAGGTCGCTGTAAGTAACGATTCTCATGCTCGTAAGAGAATGCTTGCTTGAACACGTCTTTCTCCAGTGCCAGATCTCCTCCGACTGCACAGCGGTTCTGCCACTGTCGGGTTGTGTAAGAGGGCAACTACCATCGGCAGTGCTTCGACTCGGGGCGAAGCCCGGTTCGTGGAACTAGAAATCTGACATCCCCCGGATAGCTGAATAATAAGCCGAGGCGCAAAGGCCAGTGTCAAGGCTCTTCGACCGCGAACGCGGCGCGCGAAGCGCGGCCTTGACACTGGTCGGGCCTCGGCTATGCTCTGGCTATCCGGGGCATGTCATTCGGGAATCTCGCATCACAGACCTAGACCGAAACCCTGACTGATCTGATCCGTGTGCGTGGTTTGTGGTTCTATCCTTTGCGCTACTGGTTCTTGCTGAATCGCGTGCGAGTGGGACACATCGCGACTGAGTTCTTGCCTGAGCGTCCCTGCGTTGTTCGTATAAGTATGGGCGTCATAGCGTCCACGCGAGACGGAGACATAGGTCAGGCTTTGCGGGAGACGGACAGCTTCTCATTGGCCACCGCTGCTCAGCGCCGCGCTTCGTGATCTTTGAGGCGGTCCCGCGCCACACGCGCCTTCTGCTTCTTGACCTCGTCCACGATCCCGTCGAACCCCTCTTGCGTCATTGCCTCGCCCTTCGCCAGCGGACCTAGCAGGTTCACCAACAACAGCCGGCACGCCGTGATTTCCACCATCTCCGCACTGGGTCGAAGCCCCGTCTTGTCCTGTTCGATCTCGCGCAGGATCAGCCCACGGATCAGCTCCGCCT
>Ga0181538_10001919_pt1 | contig 22445 bp, 22 predicted proteins | sample PEATcosm2014_Bin_40_FD_119773 | JGI IMG/M metagenome (GOLD analysis project Ga0181538, IMG submission 119773) | Peatland microbial communities from MTU Mesocosm Facility, Houghton, MI, USA - PEATcosm2014_Bin23_30_metaG | ecosystem: Environmental > Terrestrial > Soil > Wetlands > Peat | place... | reverse complement strand
TCGAAAACTGCAAATGTCCAAAGTGGTTCCGGCCGGATATCGAGCTTTCGGATCGTATCCGTATGCGAGCAGAGCGCGACATTCTCACGTATCTGGCTGGGGAGATCGCACAAGCCCGATTCTTGCGCAAACGGCCGCGGTGGGGCCATGGAGCGAGCTCCGACAACGATACCGCCGTGGACATGGCCTTCCATCTTTTCGAGTCTAAGGAAACGATAGAAGCCTACTTGAAGTACTGCTGCCAGAGGGCAAAGGATCTGGTAGATTGCAGCTGGTCGGAGATCGAACGTTTGGCTCAGGCGCTCGTGGAAAAGCGGACGCTCGACTATGAAGAGGCGTTGGAAGTGATCGCACCCGGAAGCAAAACTCTCCGCGAGGCTTTCGCGCCCGCGGGCCGCATGCCTTCAGCATACCATCCTTGTGCAGGCACGCACATCACCCCAGCCTGATCGCGAACGGCCGGCGTGCCGTGGCGCTGGCGCTCCCGGCTGGTCGCGGTGCTTGTTGAGCTGCAGGCGCCGCGGCCGGCAGGAATTCGCTGGCTTGAATGCGAGCTTCCAGCGCCGCCCAGTGCCGTTCTTGAAAGCGACCCCCGCCAAAGTCCCAGGCCGCGGCCATCGAATAGACTCTCGCGTCCAGGCCCTCGTTGCGTGGCCGGGTCTGCTCCCACTCCTGCTTGCTGCGGCCATGCCGATTGCGTTTGGTGACCAGGCGCTCGCTGCAAATCTGTTTGCAGTGCTCATCGCCGTACGCGGCATCTGCGGGCATGTGGCAGAATCCTTGTGGATACCGAATGCCCTGCACGAGCTCTTCCTCCGTGGGCGGTCTTTTCCCGGTCGGCAAACAACTGTGCCTTGAAAAAGGAAGGATTGAGAGTCTTGAACAAAACGCCAAATGTCAACTTCCTGCCGCCAACCGTAGCCTCGACACTGTGCGGGCGCCCGACCGGATCGCCGCGACTGTCGCCTTTGATGGCCCAGACTTGTGGCCGCGGCTGCGTCCGTACCCATTCATAGACCGACGGAGTAATCGATCCATCGCCGGAGTCCACGAACATGCGCTCGATCGTGAGGTGGCCACCGCCCGCGCAGGGAAACTGCTCCGTCCGTATCGCTTCCAACTTGGCCCAAACTTCAGGCTTACTGGGGTCGCCCAGCAAGATGCGATAGTCTACCGACCAACTCTCCCGGTTTCTTCCCCAGGCTACGACCTCAACTTCCAGCCGGCCGCCGTTCTCGCGCTGGACATCCACGCCGGCAGTGAGGAATAAGCCTCCGGGAGGTACAATGCCTACCGGATAGGGCTCGCGCTGCTGAAGAAGGCGTTCCCATTCAAGGGTTTCGCCGGGCTCCGTCCAGTTCTCAACGAGAGATGTATTGATGAACGTCTTCAGATCCTCAACATTGTCTTTCTTGGTCAGATAATCGAGAACAATGTCCTTCAACTGCTTCCAGGGAGAGTACAGCTCGCTGATCCAGAAGCCGGCGACGCCCGTAAACGGTCTATTCGCCCGCCATTCCCCGTGCTCTACCGCATTCCACCTATCCGCGTCGTTCCACGGAACGTCACATGACTCGCAATGGTACCTGGCCGAGTCAGCCTGCTCTTCCCGGGAAGATAATGACGAGTCCCACCGGACTTGCTGGCGGAACTTCTTGATCATTGATTGAAAGCACCCGCATTTGGGACATGGCACCCAATACTCGCGCTGGTCTGAGGCTTCGTAGCCCCGATCGATCTCGGAACCGTCCACGGTTGGAGAGCAGGTATCGATTTCCTTCGCGCGATGGCGAAAAGTCGCCATTCGCTTCCGTGCCAAGGACACCGGATTGCCTTCTGCTCCGGCAGACGCGGCGTATTTATCCACTTCGTCGGCGAACAGGAACCGAATCGCTCGCCGCGCCAGGTTACCAGGAGAGCCGGCGGACGTGACAGCTAGTATGCCCCCTGGAAAGCGCTTCTCTTCGATCGTGTTGCCGCTGTCTCTCGACTTGCTGGTCGCGACTTTAGCTTTTAGGCGCGGAGTGTCGCGGATCATGGGCGCCAGGCGTTCTTTACTGAAGTCCTTGGCGTCTTTATCGCGGGGCTGGGTCACCAAGATCGGGCCAGGGTCCTGGTCGATGAAGTAAGCTATTGCATTCTCGATCGTAACGAGGCGGTGGCGCAGGCGCTGGGAATCCTGCGTGGGGACATGTGGGTAGAGGAGATCGGCGAGGGGTTGACGGCGTTGAAGGTCGCGTCAATCAAGCAGCCCGCCGTCGAGCATCGGGTGCGGATGAAGGATTTCAGGCGGTGGCTGGAGTCGCAGGGGAGGACACCGGCAGAGTGCACACGGAAGAGGAAGCTGATGGGCGTTGGCGAAGGGGGAAGGGGGCGGGAGCGATGATTCGGAGCGGGAATTGCCCAGTATCGCTTCCAGGACCCCGTCGCGCCGTGGCAATCGTGACACTAAGCTTTGTGCAGCGCAAGATCGTGCACTTCGTTGGAGCCCTTGTAGCGCAGGCGGTACTTATAGTTGCCAGAAGCGTATTTGGCGGTGTTCCATGCCGCCATGTGGTACCCGGGATCACAGATGGAACTTGAGATCACTTCTAGGTTGTTGCCACTCTGGTCAAGGATCTCTACGAGTGTCCATCCGGTTTCCGGGATGCTGAACTCGATAGCCAATTGCGGATTGTTCGCGTTGGGATAGTGCTGATTGAGCACACGCGTCGTCGGTCCTGCGGGAATGTTGAGTTTCTTCTCGCTCACGCTGGCGTAGTTGAACGGCTGGTTGACGAGATGCCAAAGCGGCTCCTTCCGGCGCTGGTGGAGGTAGAATGACCGCAACGGCGTACGCGTGAAACTCGTCAGCGGACGGCGGACTGCGACGCCATCCTGCCACTCATAGACAGGAATGTGCATCGGATTGATCACGTCGAGTTTGCCACGCTCCATCGCAATGTGGAACAACCCGAAATTGCCGGGCTCATGACCGCCGAGCCAGTGGCCGACGACATCGACGAGGTAGGGACTTTTGCCGAAGATGACTATGTTCGTCATGTAGTCCCAGGCTCGGCCGTTGTAGTTGTCCTCGTTGCCGAACGGATTCGGCCCATTACTGAAGTCGCCGTCATGGCCGTAGATGCCCTCGATGATATGCAGGCCCATGGGCGACGCGGCGTGATTGTCGATGGTCCGGTGCGCCCACAACTCCATGCACGTGGCCGTGTAATAGTAGGCGTCGATGTATGCCGGATCGTTGCGCGGCACGTCGGCGGTGTTCCAACGGGGAATCATGCGTTTGTGCCGCTCGAAATCCGCTCTTACGACTTCATGAACTTTTGGATGGATAAACTCCTTCCCGGTCAGTTGTTCGAGCTTCTGGAGCGCGTCAATATCGGGCCAAGCGCCGCAGTATTGCTGAAAGGGTGCGGCATGGCTACCCTGCCAGTTCTTCGAGGCGAGGGTCAACCCCATTTCGTGAGCCTTGAACTTCGCCACATTCAGGTTCCATGAGTCCGGCGCATTGAACGGCCACAGGTAGGGAAGTTGTGTGTGTACGACGCCTCCGGGAACTTCTTTCCAGACAAATGCGGCGGCATTATTGGTGTCCACCCGTGATTCAATGTTGTTCTTTACCGAAGTCACCGTCGCCCCCACGCGCCGGCCCATGGCGACATAGCCGCGCGGTTCGATCACACCACCGCCGTTGGTATCGCGGGTATGCATCCGGTTGCCCGCGATGCCCAGCTCCTTCAAGGATTCGAACAGACCCTCGACGAAGAACACATCGGTGTTAATGCCCATCGTGTCCTTGAGGGTCAATCCCTTTTTCTTATCGATGGGATCGTGCGCGGTCAGATTCGGCTTGGCCGCAATGTTGTGAGTCACCGGAGTGCCGGTATTGTCCATGGGAACGAATACGGAGCGTCCAAAGTCCAGCCCGGCATGCTTGCAGGCGCCGGAATTGGTCTTGTAGTCTACATGCGTCCGCATAATGAAGACCGCTTCCAGGTGCCGATCTACGAACGGGTGCACTCCAAAGTATCCGGTTGGTTTCGACGCGGCGGCATGAATGGAAGCAGGACGGCCGAAACCCACGCTTCCATAAAGCAACGACGAAGACGTAAGAAAGTCCCTTCGACTGAACATATGGCCTTCCTTCCCAATACCACCAATATCCGATATGCAGACTTGGTCACTTGAATTGTACTGCGGCACAGAACTGGAGGCAATCGGGGAACAGACGTTATTCGGCAGTCCGAGACAGGTATCATGGTTCATTGGAAAGATTCAAACCATGACCCCTTTTTCCGTCCTGGATCTTTCGCCCATTTTGGAAGGCAGCGACGCCGCGCAGTCCTTCCGCAACACAGTTGATCTTGCGCAGCATGCCGAAAGATTGCGCTACCGCCGGTACTGGCTGGCCGAGCACCACAATATGCCCGGTATCGCCAGCGCCGCCACCGCTGTTTTGATCGCGCGGGTTGCGAGCGCCACATCCACTATCCGTGTCGGCGCTGGCGGCATCATGTTGCCAAATCATTCCCCGCTAGTGATCGCGGAACAGTTTGGCACCCTGGAGTCGCTATTCCCTGGCCGGATCGATTTGGGTTTGGGACGCGCACCCGGCACCGATCAGGTGACCGCCCGCGCGCTCCGGCGAAACCTATCAGCCGATGTGGATCAATTCCCCCAGGATGTCGTTGAATTGATGCGCTACTTTCAACCAGCAAAAACCGGGCAGAGAGTTCATGCGGTGCCAGGGGAGGGATTGAACGTGCCCATCTGGATTCTGGGGTCCAGCCTCTTTGGGGCCACACGCGCCGCAGAATTAGGTTTGCCTTTCGCGTTCGCATCGCATTTCGCTCCGGCGCAGATGACGGCGGCGCTCGCGATCTATCGGGAGCATTTTCGGCCATCCGCGCAGTTGGATTGCCCTTACGTCATGTTGGGGTTCAACGTTATCGCGGCTGACACCGATGACGAAGCGCGCTTACTCGCTTCATCCATGCAGCAGGCGTTCGTGAACTCGCGCAGCGGCCGGCCAGCGCGCCTTCAGCCCCCGATACGGGACTACGAGCAGGGGCTTATGCCACATGAACACGAGATTATCGAGCAAGTGCTGAATTGCTCGGCGATTGGTTCTCCTCGGACTGTTCGCGAGGGGTTGGAGGCTTTTATCGCTCGGACGGCAGCGGATGAACTGATGATTACATCGCACATATTCAGCCAGTCGGCGCGCTTGCGGTCCTATGCGATCACGGCCGAAATCCTCGATACCCTGAGCTGAGCCTGGCCTACGCTGGTATCATCAGGTGCGGAACTGTGCGTTTAAAGGCAAATTGCCACGAATGCGTTGACGGAGTGCGTGCCAGGTTCCCGCTCTTGAGGCAGGCGCTTTAGAGTTCGATCATGCCGTGGAGGTACAACCGTGCCCTGCCGGCGATCTTCACGCGATGGCCACCGATGGTGCACTGCATGTGTCCGCCGCGGGCACTGAGTTGTTGCGCACGCAACGTGTCCTTGCCCAACCGCCCCGCCCAATAGGGAGCCAATGTGCAGTGTATCGAGCCGGTTGCGGGGTCCTCATCGATGCCGACCGCCGGTGCAAATAACCGGCACAGGTAATCCACGTCACCCTCGCCGGGAGCGGTAACAATGGTTCCGCCGACCCCGACGTCCAGTTTGGCAAGAGCGGCAAAATCGGGCGAGAGCGCCCGGACTTGCTCAGCCTGATCCACCACCACGAGGTAATCGCGCGATTTCATTACCAGCGCAGCTTTCAAGCCCAGGGCTGGCAAGAGGTCGACGGGCGTCTCACATGGTTGGGGCGGCCGGGCGGGAAAGTCCATTTCAAAGCTGTCCTGGTGCTGAGCGACGGTCAACAGGCCGCTGAAGGTGGAAGCGAACCGGCCACACGTTGTGTTTGCGCAGCGCGAGCGCGTAGGCGGATGCCAAGGTCGCGTGCCCGCATAGGTCGTCCTCGACTTTGGGTGAAAACCAGCGCAAGTCGAAATCACCATCGGCGCGAGGCACAACAAAAGCGGTCTCGCTGTGCCTGTTTTCGGCCGCAATTTTCTGCATGATGCCATCCGCGAGAAAAGCGGAAAGGATGCAGACCCCCGCCGGGTTGCCTGCAAAGAGTTCACCCGTGAATGAATCAACGTGGCAATAGGGAATTGTCATGTCGTGCTCCTCTAAGCTACCGGATTCCTCCATCGAAATCTGCCCAAACCAGAGCGTGATCGGATGCACCGGTGACCCGACGTGTTTGTAGGTCCACCTCGCAGGTGCGGCAAATGGCGGCCAACGGAGCTGTCGCTAAAATATGGTCGATCCGCCACCCCCAATTGTGCCCGAAGGCGTTGCGGAAATAATCCCAGTAGGTGTACTGCACCCGATCGGGATAGAGTTTCCGAAACACATCAATGAATCCCCAGCCGACTGCGTAGCGATAGGCGTCACGTGCGTCAATGTGGAAGTCCGGATCGTTGACACGGTGATCAGGGTGGTAAACATCGATCGGCTCGGGCGCGACATTCAGGTCGCCCAGCCAGATTGCGGGCCTCGTTGGATCGAGTCGCTCGCTGGAATACCGGCGTACGCGGTGAAACCATTCCAGCTTGAAGACGTACTTGTCGGTGCCGATTTTGTATCCCTGCGGGACATACGTGTTGACGATGGGGATACCGTCCACTACGGTTTCGAGGATACGGACATCTTCGCTGTCGGGTCCCGCGCAGAAACCATAAAACACGGATTCGGGCTCGCGACGGGTCACAGTGGCGACGCCATTGTAGCCCTTCATGCCGCGGAATGCGACGTGGTATCCGGCATCGCGGAAGGCGGCGGCAGGAAACTCGCCATCGGACACCTTGGTCTCCTGGAGGCAGAGCACATCGGGTTTATTCGCCGCCAGACAGTCTACGACGAGCGGCAATCGCCGGCGGACCGAGTTGATGTTCCAAGTCGCGATTCTCATCATGCTGAATCGTCCCGAATGAAGATCATCGCCTCTGCGGCTGCGTGGGCAACAAGTGCCCGCCTTGCAATATGTATGCCGCGTCCGCCGTGCCCTCCGCTCCCGGATCACCGCCGGCCTCGCACTTGGCGGGGGTTGCTGTTCGGACTAAGATCTCCTTGCCCTCTGAGGAATCCCGGATGCCGTCCAACAGGTAAGCGATCGATTGCGGCGGCAGTGACGTTTGCGCCACGAGATGAAAGGACTTGTTTTCCAGTCTGTAGACGGCAAGCGCTTGGGCAGGCTCGTCGCGCAGACGGTCCTGAAGAACGATGAGTTCGGCGACGCCATCGCCCGCAAGGTCGGCAAAGCCTGCCACGATCTGGAGGTTCGCATCCCAGGGAACGCCGGTTCTGTCATGTTTCCTGAAGCGGTCTGCCATGTCCCGTCGGGAAACGGCCAGTCCGGAGGCGGCCAAGCCTTTCGGTAGCTGGCGCCGGCGCGGACGAAAACTTCGGGGTAAAATCGCACTGCAAAGATCCCGAACATGCAGCGCACGTCGAATGGCCGGCGATTCCATGCGATCAGCTCGTAGACTCCGTCGCGGTCGAGGTCGGCAAATTCATAATCGCTGGAGGTAAACAACTTACCGACGGATTGGCGATCAGGTGCGAGAATGTAGGTGGTGCCCCAGTAAGCGCCTCCCTGAATGTCGATTAGCACGGCAGGACTATCCCTGGCGTCTGGCGGTTGGAAAAAGTTGACCAGCATACCGGGGCCGCCATACAGCGTGAAGTCGCGAACCAACGCAGCCTCGGTTCCACGTTTGCCACGAAATATCTCGACGTGATGTTCGTAGTTGCCCGGCTCGCTTTCAAGATCCGCCCAGCCCATGAACAGTTCGATGTCGGCGCCATGGTTGAGCATTCCCAAAAGCTGGGGTACAGCCTTGCGGCGCACGGGGGGCAGGCGGATGAGCACCTGGTCCGAAGAGGAATCAGGGCCGAGGATCGTGCGTCCATCGGGGCTGAGCCGGTGACCAACGATTGTTTCTGAACCCGAAAGCGCGGCAATGGCGTTGGGCGTTCGATCATAGATGCTGGTCTGACAGAAACCGAAAGCGCCCAAAGCGAAAAACGTGAGAATGCGGGCGCACAGCATCATCGTGGAATCGAGTCTAGCATGTCGTTGCCGCCTAATCCAAGGTGGAGACGACATGGCTGCTGGGATGGTAAAGCGGCAGTCACCCTTGGCGGCACCGCCGCTTGTCAGGTACCAGACCACCAGTGCTAAAATCAAATCGCGAGCGGACTGATTAAAACACAGTCCCAATTCAATGTTCTATGGGAGAACCAATATGCCAGGACAGGCAAAGCCAAAAGACAACACTTTGCTAGAGATGGCCATCGTCGGCTATCAGAGCGAAGTTGGAAGGATCTCAGCGAAGATAGCCGCTATCAAAGTTCAACTCGGTGAGAGCGGTCCAGGCCGGCCAAAAGCCACGGCGCCCGGAACGGATCAGGCGAGTCCACAGAAGCGCCGCACGATAAGCAAAGCGGGCCGCGCCAGGATCGCCGCCGCGCAAAGAGCCAGATGGGCGGCGCAGAAACAGCAGCAGGTCCAACCGGAAAAGCCCAAGAAACGGAAGCTGTCGGCGGCTGGCAAGAGGGCAATCATCGCCGCCACGAAGAAGCGTTGGGCGGCTTACCGGAAGGCCCAGAAAGCTGCCGTATAAGCCCTGAGGCCGTTGACTTGCTCAGCGAAGAAACCCCAGGATCAGATAGGCCGAACAGCCACCAAACTCGCCCTTGACGGCGCACGAGACAGCGGGTTCTGTAGCGCCCGCCCAAAGCCTTCGAAGCGCACCTGCATCACGTCGCCTTGTTCCAGCCGCACGCCGTCTCCGAAGCTGAACGCATCGGCGCCGAAGAAGTGAATATGCAGATCGCCCGGCCGGCGGTGGAACTCGAACTTGAAGTGATGATGCTCAATGTTAGACAGGCGGTGGCACATCGCACTCTCACCGGTCCGTATATCGCGCGACCATAGAATCCGCTCGCCGCGATGCACCGATACCTCTCCGGGCACAAGATCGAAATCGCCGTCCACCACGAGTTCCGGGCCGATGGCGCAAGTCCGAAGCTTCGAGGCCGCCAGATACAGATAGTTCTTCCGTTCAAGCACATGATCGGAAAACTCATTGCCTGCCGTGAACCCGATCCGTCGCGGCGCACCCTCCGCATCGATCAGGTACACACCCGCCACTTCCGGCTCCTCACCGCCGTCCTCCGCGAATTCCGGAACAGTCAACGGCTCATTGTGGGCGCGCAGGACCGTGCCACATCCTTTGTAAAACCACTCGGGCGCGACCCCCACCTCCCCCAGCGCCGGTTTGCCACCATCGACGCCCGATTGAAACATGCGCGTGCTGTCGGTGACGGCCTGCGCCGCCGCATGCATCGCATCGCGATTCTTCGCGCTGGCTTTGTGTGTCAGCCCGGTACCGCTCACCAGGCATCGTGCGGGCTCGGAGGGGACATCGGCTGATGGACAGAGCCGGCAGCCAGCCCGGCCTTCGTACACGGCATCGTAGTCGAGAAAATCCTGCGACCTCCGCCGTTCGATCCCCTCAATGAGTGAAGCGCCTTCATTCAGACAGTCCGACGCCAAGTCATAAACGGACCCGCAGCCTTCCAGTAATCGAAGCCGGGGTTCTTCCACGAGAGCCACGCGGCGGCCGTCCGACCCTTCTAACTGTACGAGTCTCATTTACCAGCTCAGCTCCATCAAAGAGACACTCTGGCGCGGGAGCGAAAACTCCAACTTCATCGCGCCGGCTCGCACATCCACCCACTTTGGAGAGTCCGCGAGTTGCAACTGCCCAGCCGCTTCGAGCCTGGCGTACTGCTCTGGGGTCGGGCGCTGCGGAGATCCCATCGCCTTCCACGCCGTCCAGGCGTTGCTGTGGGTTTCGTCGATTCGATAGTGGCGAACCAGCACTCGCGTGTGCCGGACCGCATACTTCAACATGACCAACGGCTGAAGCCCGTGGTCCGCAAGTAGAATTCGGCCCTCAAGCTTTTTCCAGTCGAATGCGGGTTCTGGTTGGCGGCCGACCAGGAAGAAACCATCACGCTGGTTGATCTGCGCGAAATGCACGGGGAGCGGTTCGACCCCGCGTTCCCTCGGTTTCCAATTTGAGGACACGGCTGATTGCACAATATCGACCGCACCATCGCGGATCAGAGCGTAGGTACGCTGATCGGCTCCAAGCACGCTATAGGTGACTTCGCGCCCTTCGTCTCGGAGGAATCGGATACAACAGAGAAGCGGGCTGTAGAATGCGGAGTGGCGCGAGGCCATGATGCGAATGGGCATGCCCTACTATTCATACCGCAAGGGCGGTGAGTGGGTCCACCGACCGTCCTGAGTCTTGCAACCATCAACCCAATTCCATGGAGACCAATTCAAGACGGTTCGCCCGGATGGCAGGCAGTAGCATCGAGATTTTCTGAATCGGCGGCGAACATGCTGAACAACCGCATGCGACGGGCAATTGGAGCGCTCGCGAGATCGTCTGCCAACTGGCCGATTGCGAGGTAGCATTCGCTTTCCGGCTGCGCCGAACGCTGGCCGAAGATCGCCACGTGATGCAGCCGTTCGACCAGGAATCGTGGGCAAAGAGATATGCCGGCTACAGCGAGGGAGGCCGCGCTGGCCACGTTGTCGGCGCCGCGGCAATGGAACCTGGCGCTGGTGCGTTCGTTTTGCGCCGCAGACCGGGCGAGGCCCGTGAATCATCGCGCACGCGGCGACATGACGCTCGAAACCATCGCGGAAACGATGGGCGGCCATGATCGGAACCACCTGGAGCAGGTGGAAGAGTTCGCGGGCTAAGCGACGCGATCACCCCGGACGCTACCACCAACTTCGCAGCGAATCGGCACAGCGCTAGTGTAGGCACCGTGCGAGATGTGCAGTTTGTCGTAGAGCAACAAGAATCGTCGCGGCGGAATCGGGCCAAACTGCGGCTCGTGCCATCAGCAGCCATGATATACTTCTCTCACGCTCCGCAACGAGGTGCCACGATGTCATACGGTTACCGATTTCTCAAGGGTTTGCTCATTACCTTCGCATCCTTCGGGTTCACGCTGTACGCTGACGGCCTGACCCAGTCCTGTTCGGCCCCTCAATTCCCCCAAGCCACCGCCACCAAGATCGACTCGGTTTGCGGCGCGGTCGGCAGCGGTGGCCAAGAGGCCAACCAGAACCAAGCCAAGAACAACTTCTGCGCAACTGCACATGGCAAGCCGATCACCATCTCCGAAATGGTGACGCTCCAGCAGAAAGCGCAAGCTATCAAAGGCATCAACTTCGGCAACACCACTACGCACCCCCTGGCCAGCAAACCCGGTCCTGTGGTCAACCGGCAACCCCTGGTGGCTCTGGGCGAAGGCAAGGAGGTCGTTTTGCAGGGTTATGTTCTCATTGCCCGGCAGGAAGGAGCTGAAAGCGTAAACTGTGAGAACAACGTGCCGGACAACCCTGACTATCACGACATTCATATCTCGGTTGTGGATGCAGCGACCAGCACGGACGAGTGCTCCGGCGTCGTCGTAGAAATGGACCCGCATCACCGCCCCACAACGTGGACTCAGCCCAACGTCCAATCGGCCGCCGACAAGCACCTGCTTGTGCGGGTCACAGGTCAATTGATGTTCGACTCGTCGCACACGCCCTGCGTCGGCGGGGTCGCACAAGAGGGTGATCCCAAGCGTGCATCCCTCTGTGAGGTTCACCCAATCTACAAGTTCGAGGTATGCCCCAACGGCACCTGCGCCGATGGCGGCTGGAAGATCCTGGAAGACTGGGTACAGCCGGCGACGAACTAAGATCGCGGCACGATGGCAAGCCAGCCATTGCCACGGCAGCGTTATCGAGAGCAGCAAGCTGGCGGCCGGACGCATGGTATCCACGATCTTCCGGCTGGCAGGGTTTGAAGTGGAGCACGCCGGTGGCTACCCAGAGTGGAAGCCCGAACCGACCAGCGACATCGCGCGAAGGCGCAGGCCGTACACCAGAAGGTCCTGGGCAACACTCCCGAACTGGTCGCCATGCACGCCGGCCTGGAGTGCGGCGTGCTCGGCGAAAGGCATCCGTGTGTGCAGACAATCTCGTTCTGGCCGTATATCGTTGGATGTGCATAGTCCAAGCGAACGGCTGAAGATCTCGTCGGTGGAGCCGTTTTGATCTTTCCTGAAGGCGTTGGCGAAATGACCGCCGAGCCGTATGGGATATCACGGTACTCGCGCTGGCGATCTGCGTTTACCGGCTGATAATGAAACATCTGCGGCGTGGCCAGACAGGCGGCGACGATCTCCGTTAAGCTGCCTAACTTGCCCGGGCGGGGAGACTCAATGTGCCCACAAGACAACACAGGTCCCGAGCGGCGCGAGGTCGAAGTGCGCCACGCCCTCGGCACGACGGGGGGCATCGCCCCAAAGCGAAGTCGCCTTCAGGTCGCTCGGAGGCTGCACCGTGCAGGTCGTGTTCCGGGCGGCGCCGTTCGTCACGACGGAAAGATAAGAGTCGCCGTTGCGGAGCACGCGCAGAAGGCAATCTGCGTTGTGGGAGACGAGCGGGAATGAAGGTACGGGCGGCATTACCTCTTTGAGGAGGCTGGCGAGCGGAGCCGCGTCGCCAAACCATGCCCCCTGCCCAACCAGCGCGGGGATCCACACGACGCGGCCACCTTTGGCTAGCCGGCGATCGGTCGCCAGGACCTCGCCGTCATGCTGAGCGACGACTCGAGCCGAGCGATTGGTGACACTCGACAGCCATAGCCGAGCGGGCAGCGCCGGACGGCCATCGCCCATGGGTAATTCGACGGAATCGGCTACGAAGTGCACTTCTTTCCAAACCGCGCCGGTGAGGCGTTGCAGCGGAAACCCCGCGAGCGGCCACGCCTTGGCGTGCGGATCGTAGAAGCCGGTCAGGCCGGTGATCAGCAGCGTGTTGCCATTGGCGACGAAGCTCTCCAAGTTGCGGATCTGGGCCTCTGTGATCGCGCGCACGTCGGGTAGAATCGCCATGCGGGGCATGCCGCCGCGCGCGCTCCAGTCGTAATCGTCGAAGTGCTTGACGTGCGGCGGGACACCCAGATGTGCGAGCGCGGAGTAGCAGCCCAGCGCTTCAAGTACGTGCGCATTGGCGCCGCGACCCGGGTAATCGGTCATCGCATACTGCTGCTGCAGGCTCATCGTTTCGAGGCTGAGGATCACCGTCACCGGCGACTCCACGGGACGCGCCTGGTCGAAGAAGCTGGCATGCTCATCGATGGTCCGTGCGATGCGCTCGGCGGTCGTTAGCCGCACGCTGGGTTGCTGATCAAAGTCGAGCATCGACCATTCTGCGGCCTCCACGCCCTCGCGCCTGGCGTTGAGTAGCCAGAAGATGACGCGCTCGGCGCCTGCGCCGACGCTGGTCCAGACCCACTGCGCGATGTCGGCGGGCGTCGGGTCCATCGGCCGCGAGGCGCTATAAATGTTGTTACCGCCTTGCAATTCGGTCACCCAATAAGGCTTGGGCTCGACCGAGCCGGCGATGAGGTCGTTGACGTAGGAGACGCCGAGCGCGAAGCGTTCCCTCGGGAGCAGGCCGAAGTGCCAGCCTGGGTGGATCGAGCAACCGAGGGAGTCGAGAAAGCTTCGCCACTGCGGTAGATCGTCGGAAATGCTGGCAAGATTGCCGACCAGTGCATGGGGGTTTACGTGCAACGGATGCGCCGGATCACGGCGGCGCACGACCGAGGCGAGCCAGGAGAGGCCGGCGGTCTGGTAGTCGCGCCAATAGGACGCCCAGTCGATCGCGCTATTCGCATTCCAACCGTTGCCGCGCTCGGCTGGCTTTGCCTCGTCGAAGCGGGTCAGAGAGATACCCCAACTCCGGTTCAGCCCGGCGACATTGCCGTAGTGCTGTTCAAGCCACGCAGGGTAGCCCTCTCGACGGCGAGCGGTTGTGGCGCGGGGGCCTGACCGGGTTCGTTCACCAGGAGCCACGTATCGAGCGCGGGGCTCTGCTTGTAACGCTCGACGATCTTCGCGATGTAGAACTCGGCGACCTTGCGGCTTTCCGTCGTGCCAACGATGCCTCCGCCCTGCGTGCCATCGCCGCGTCGGAAGGGCGGTGGACCGCTGGGCGTCAGGGTCGCGACGATCTTCACGTGATGTTTCTCAGCGGCACGAAAGGCGGTGTCGTAGAGCGTATAGTCCCACACATCCGGCGCACTTTCCAGGTAGCTCCACATCAGGAAGAGTCGCGCCACGGGCATGTCCGAGTTGGCGAGGCGCTCGAACCAGCCGTCGATCTCGGCCGCGGTCTGGCCGGGTTCAATCCAGATCTGCGCGCCCAGCAGCGGATGCTCGCGCGCCTGCATAAGATTGGCAGGAAGGAAAAAGAAGGCGAGAAGGACGGGAAGGAAACGATACGGCTTCATGGAGGATTGGCCCCCAACATCTTCTCACGACGCACCGCTGGAAGCCAGGCCCGCCGGGTTAACAAGAAGCATGTAGCGACAAAACAATCGGTGCGAGGCTCGGCGGAGCTTCCCGGAACCGATTATGGCGAGCCACGAAAGCTCCCAGGCTGCTCCTCAATTCATGAAAAGTCATGCCTTGATCGTGAACCTGAATCGCATATCGTCGCTGAACCACTGCACGTAATTAGTTCCCCAACAGTTGTTGAAAAGACTGAAATGAATGCCCTTGGAGAGATCCGGCTGCGAGTTCGAGAAATAAATGGGTGATTTCTCTCCAAGCATCACCAATGGTGCATCAAGGCTCTCAATCGTAAACCGGCCGTGTTCATCCTGGTAGCCGAGTCCACTCGATAGGGCATGCATGTGTCGATTTCCACCGCGAACCACATCGGTGGGCGACACCAGTCCATCCATCTTTGAAAGCACCCAATTCTCCATGTGCGGCGCAACGGGGTTGAAGGTTAACCACATAGCTTCCGGCAGGCGGTTCGCACGCTTACCCAGCCAAGTCAAGTTGATATGGATCACCGGATTCGCTTTAGGAAGAACGAGATCCAAGTACAACGCCGCTGGCCACGCGGTGACAGCAGGCGCTGAGCCGCCACTGGTCCTCGATCCGCAAACGAGCCACGATTCGATGTTCGTGTTCATCCTTCGCCCGACAGGCACTGTGTCAGCCTGGTCGTCCACACTCGGCTCTGCGCCCCAAACTTCTCGATGTTCGGTTTGCCGAAATCCTTAGGCGCCCAATCAGTCTGAACAGTTATATAGCTGGCGAGGAATTGATCGTAGTCGCCTTTTGAGAGCGTCTGGTAGCTGAACGACGCCAGCGGATGTTCGGCCGAGGACCATTCCCGGTTGCTGGCTTTGCTGCGCAATCGGGCGACTTCCCCCGTCACTGGATCGAGCCCTATCGTGAAATGAGCTGTTTCAATCGGCGTCGAAGCGTCGTGGGATTTCAAGTGAGCGGTCTCGGGTGCGTTTGGTTTTAGCCGCGCCATTCGCTCGCCGGCCTCAGCTCGGAGCGCTGGTGGGAACATCGCGATTCCTTGGTCAATGTCGGCGCGCTTCTCAATCCAACTGCCCGTAACCGTCCTGTACTGCGGTTGGTCTAGCATCTGCGCCAAAGCATCTGGTGTGTAGTGATCGAAATCCAGCCAGGTTTTAGTGTCGGTTCCCCAAGTGTGTTCGGCTGCCAGGGCAAACTTCGCGAGGAAGGCACGATCATCCTTATCCCCCGCCCGCAACTTGCCGTCATCAATCCATTCGGTTCGCAACCGAAGCATTTCCCGATATCGTGCGAGTTTCACGGGATCACTCGACACGCCATAAATCCAGGTGTCACCGATTTCCTGGGTCAGAACCGGTAGGGCTTTCTTATGAGGCTCCACGGCATTAGCGATTTCGGTCAGGTTCGAAGCTCGAATGTTCGCTTTCGGGAATTGTTCTCTCAGGTCTGCGTAGATCTTTCGAATTTCTTCCACGGTGTGTGGGCCTGCGTTGTCGCCACGAACCTCAACCGCCACGGCCAGGTCCGATTCGGGTAGGCGGACGACGCCACCGTACTCCCGGCGATGATACATCATCGTTACGGAAGCCCCGCTCGGGTCCCTCCAGACAAAGGCTGCAGGCACGTCGGGAGGAGTGCTAGCTGAGTTGACGCCAATATCCAGGAACGTCACGCCGTTCTCGGCGAGCGGGCCGATAATTCCCCGTGAATGACCCGGAACGTCAGTCATCTTCGCGCCCGTTGTTTTGCGCCCAAAACGGCGGTCCAGAGACTTCGAGAAGCCGATCGCGCCGGTTATCGCAGAACGGTTCAATAGCTCCGTTTGCCAGGTAAAGGGAAGAGCGTGCCAGGCAATGTCTCCCGCCACGATGGCTTGCTCCATTCGCTTACGCTCTTCCGCGTTCGCTTGCTCGAGATATTCATAGAGCAACCAAGATCCTGTCGTCCAGACGTACCGCTCCTCACCGGCCTGCCACAGTGCATTCGCAATCTGGATTGCCTGAGGGAAATATTGCTCGAAGTACCTTTTTATAACGGCCGCTTGCGTATCGATAAAGCCTACGTCCAGATGACACTTGAACATCACCAGAACTTGCTTGATGCTGAGGTCCGGCCCTTGTGCCTGTGCGGCATTGGACCCGCTGCTCCCGAATGCAACGCACCCCGCAGCCCCAACCAAATTCGAGACAAACCGGCGACGATTCATATGTCCACTTTAGCGCCGTCTCGGAGTTCGCGGTCTGGACAAGGCGCACAGCACGAAAGCCATTCTTTGACATCCGCTTCGCTGGGTGCAAAGCTGCCTGAAATTCAGGCACCTCACCGGCGAGCAGGCAGCGAGCCATGCGCACTTGTCGGTCTTTATCCGAGAGCGCGCCAGTGGCCAAAACGCCGCGACGACGCAGGAAACCGCCGGGGCGCGAGACAGCAAGACCGCCCAGGTGGTGGCCATGCTGCAACGGAAGGGCGGAGCCACCATTTCCGAGAGCGTGAAGACCATGGGCTGTCAGCGGCATATCCTCCGCGGTTTCATGGCTTGCGCGATGAAGAAGGCCCGGGTACGCGGTCGAGTTCTTCTGCGCCTACTCCACTCCAAAGCTGGTGTGTGCCTTCACGGATGCGAAACGTACCTCGACCTCCATGGTTGCACCGCCGGCGGCAAAATCCCGCAGAGGGCGCTCAGTCGCGTACATTCTCAGGGTCCTACAAGTGCGCCCACTTTCTGGCGATCTCCATTGACCTGACACGCAACAGGAACGCGACAGAAGATATGATACGCGCATGATGGCTCTTGCGTGAGCCGGGCCATCCAAAGCGCGATTCAGAAAAGGAGCGAGTGTGAAGAAACGTTCGACAGTGCTCTGGCTGGGCGCCACCATCGCAATGGCTGGCTTGGCCGGCCCCCCATTGGCCGCCGGCACGGGGCCGATCTTCCCGGCGCCGCGCGAATCGTCTACCGCGGCTGGCGATTTCGTCTTGGACCAAACCAGCATTATCGGCATTCCGGCCTCTCCCTCCCAGCAGGACTTGTTCCTGGCGCGGATGCTGGCCGAAGAACTTGGCGATCGTTTCGACATGCACCTGAAGATCGAGCGTTTGGAGCACCTTGCGCCCGCCAGGAAGCTAATCGTGATGGGTATCTTCTCCAGCCCCCTGGTTGCCGAGTATTGCGCCGGCCGTGCTTTGAAAGTGGATGCCCGCCATCCGGGGCCTGAGGGCTACATCCTTCGCACGGGTCCCGGGATCGTCGTAGTCGCGGGCAGCGATGACCGTGGCGCATTTTACGGGCTGCAGTCGCTGCGCCAGTTGGCCGTGGAGCACTCCGGGGCCCTGCACTTCGCCGGCTACGAGATCCGCGACTGGCCCACAAAACCCTTCCGCGGCTTCAAGCTCTACCTGCCGGGGCGTAACAACATCCCCTTCTTCAAGCGCTTCGTCCGTGACAGCCTGGCGCTCTACAAATACAACACGCTGATCGTGGAGATGAACGCCTCCATGCGGCTCGAGCGGCACCCCGAACTCAACAGTGCATGGGTCCGCTTCTCCCGCGAGACCAACTACTGGCGCCGCAACTATCCGCCAGGCGCGCCCCATGACTTTGAGATCAACTCCTCGCACCAGGACACCGCCGATGGCGGTTTTCTTGAGAAGGATGAAGTCGCCGATCTCGCCCGCTATGTCAGGCAGTTCCATATCGATTTCGTTCCGGAACTGCCATCCTTTACGCACAGCTACTACCTCTTGTCGGCGCACCCCGAACTGTCCGAGGTGCCTGGCGAACTCTGGCCCGACACTTACTGCCCCTCAAATCCCGAGAGCTACAAACTCCTGTTCGATGTCTACGACGAGTACATCGACCTCTTGAAGCCGCGCATGGTGCATGCCGGGCACGATGAGTTGTTCCAGCCCGTTGGCCTCTGCCCCCGCTGCCGCGACAAAGACATCCGCGAACGCTATGGAGAAGACGTGCGCAAGATCCACGACTATCTGGCCGGCAAGGGTGTCAGGATGGCCATCTGGGGCGACATGCTGCTCGAAGGCGTACGCGGCGTAGGCCTCCAGAAAAAGAAGGCCCCGGATGGGTTCGCCTACGATGCCCCCGGCGGTATGACTCGCGAACAGGTCGCGCGCCTGATCCCGAAAGATATCCTGATCTTCAACTGGTTCTGGTCCGCCTCGGGCTCAGAGTGGAACGCGAAACAAGCCGAGGGCTTCGAGGTGCAACTCGAAGAAATGGGGTTTGAAGAGGTCTACGGCAACTTCACGACGGGAATGGAGAACTTCGCCGCCCGGATCCGCCGCAATTCGATTCTCGGTGGCGCACCGTCAGCGTGGTTTGCGACTAACGAAGCCGGCTTCGGCAAGGACCTGCTGGCCGACCTGCTGAGCTGCGCCCAAGGCCTCTGGCGCGGAGACGCTATGGATGGGCGAGATCTCTCCGCCCTCGTCCAGCAGATGGTGCCGGACATCCGCATCCATTTCCGCGGACAGCAGCCGCCCAGCCTGACCGAGCGCAGTGTCGAGCCCGTCTCCATCGCGAACAGCTTCAACGCCGGTTTGACGGAGAAGACCCTCGGCGTGGATCTGACAGCGATGAACAACGGCACTGTCTCGCTCGGCAATATACCGTTCGATCTCTCAGGCAATGTGAACAAGTCGGTCGTCGTCGTGGGCACAGACGGCACGGGCAAGACCGGACTGCCGAAAGAGTCCGGTGAAATCACAATCGGTATCGATGCCACCAGCCTGATTTTCCTCCACGCCGTTGCGCGCCCGGCGACAAACAAGGAATCCTTCCGGCTGATCTACGACCCGGAGGACACCGCTGACCTGCTGGGTTGGTATGAGGTCGTTTACGCCGATGGCTTCGTCGCGACCATCCCCATCCGCTACGGTGTGAATATTCAGGAGTGGAACTGGGCTGCACGCACTTCGGCCAAGGACTACTGCTACGCCGCGGACGCCGTTGCGCTGGGTGGCGTCGGCGATAAGGCGGTGACCTTCTTTGCGTATGAATGGCCAAACCCACGCCTGGGCCAGACCATCGCAAGCGTACGCCTCAAGGGCACCACCGGTTTTCGCGGCGGCGATGCCGACTTTATCAACGGCTTCGGCCCTGTCATTCCGAATAACGCTGTATACCTGAAGGCCATAAGCGCAGTCAGGAAGCGGGGGTGAAGGCAAAGGCAGAAGTCAGGAGTCAGAAGACAGAAGTCAGAAGCACTGTCCGCCGGGGTTTCGGTTTGCCTTGAATGCGTGCTATATATCGGCCATCATGCAGATCCCCAAGACCTCGCGCCGTACCTTTATGGGTGGCACAGCCTGCGCGGCTACCATCGCGACCCAACCAGCCTGGCCGCAAGAACCCGCACAGGCTCCGGCCAAATCCGCCCTGGCCCTCGAGGATTTCGAGCCCAAGAGCATGCTGGTGGTCCCCCAGCATCCGGTGCCGCGGGCGAAGTACCCGGTGATCGACGTGCATACGCACGTGTCGTCCGTTTTCGCCAAGCGGCGGGCTGCGGGCTCGCCGGAGATGGCGAAGGCCTTCGCGCAAGTCGATGCGATCACGGGCTGGATGGATACGCTCAACATTCGCACCATGATTAACCTGACGGGCGGCTTCGGCGATCTTCTGAAACAGAACGTCCGAGACTTGCAGGAGCGCTACAAGGGCCGGTTCGTCAACTGCGTCGAACCTGCCTACGACCGCATCCGCGAACCCAACTTTCCGCAATGGCAGGCGGATGAAATTGCGCGGGGCAAGCAAGCCGACGCCGTGGGTGTCAAGGTAGTCAAGACGCTCGGACTGTACCTTCGCGAGAACATCAAGACAGGGCCGCTGGTCAAAATCGACGATCCGCGCTTCGACCCCATGTGGGACGCGGCGGGTCAACTGAACCTTCCCGTGTTCATTCACACCTCGGATCCGGACGCCTTCTTCACGCCGATCGATCGCTTTAACGAACGCTGGGAAGAGCTGGGCCATCATCCGGACTGGTCCTTCTACGGGAAGGATTTTCCGCCGAAGGCGGAGCTACTGGCGGCGCGCAATCGCGTGATCGCGCGCCACCCGAAGACTACGTTCGTCGGCTTGCACATTGCCAATCATCCCGAGAATCTCGACGAGGTTTCCAGTTGGCTCGACGACTTTCCGAACCTGCACGTGGAGACGGCGGCGCGCTTGGGAGAGCTTGGCCGCCAACCGCGGCGCGCGCGCGCCTTCTTTGAGAAATACCAGGACCGTATCATGTTTGGCACCGATGCGACGCCCAGCGAGGCGGACACTCCGCAACAAGACTTGAAGCCGGCCATGTACCAGATCTACTTCCGATGGCTGGAGACACTGGACGAATACTTCGACTACGCGCCCAGCAGCAGGCCGCCGCAGGGGCGCTGGAGGATTTATGGGATCGGCCTGCCCGACTCGATCTTGAAGAAGGTGTACCACGACAACGCGGCGCGCCTGCTCGGTTGGGGGGAAGGGTAGGTCACTGCACCGAGATGGATCCCAGGTCGTACCAACCATCCTGGTTGCGGCCTTCGATTCCCAGCCTGATAGCGGGCTTGCGGGTGCGCGGGTCCAATAGCGCCACGCGCAGGCCGTATTCGCCAGCTTTCAGGAGCGGTACGTCGATGTCTTCCTCCACCACCACGTCGCCCGGCAGCCACTTCCGCACGTCGGCGGGGATGTCCACTGCTTCCTGCACGCCGGCGGAAGCAAACGCCAGCGCGAGTATATAAGGGCGATAAGCAGGGGCCACGCCCGAGTTCACCCACCACATCTTGACGGGCGCGGCGCTGCCGCTGCGCACCGATCCGGGATACTCGATGCGCCGCAACTCCAGGCGGTATCCCATCTTCCGTTCGAAGTCTTCGAAAGCCGCCGCGAACTCGGGCGGGATGGCGCTCGATTTGATGTTCACCGAAGTCACATGCCAGCGCAGCGCCTCGCCGAGGATATAGTGCACGTCCCAGCCCTGCTCCTTCCAGTAGCCTGGCACCCAGCAGGTTTCGAGCGACAGCGGGCTGTGTTTCCATACATCCTGAATACCGATGCGCGCGATCTGCTCGGGATAAAAATCCAACATGTGGGCCCACTTGGGCCGCAGATCGCCGAGGCAGTCGAGCCGCCAGAACCAGATGTCGATCAGCTTCTTCTGATACGGGAAGGCGGGCATGTAGTCGCTCCAGCCTTCACCCCAGTCCTGGAGATAATGCGGATCGCTGAAATCCGGCTCCCAGATCGGCGCGCCGGTGGCGTTGGCGCGCTTGGCTCCCGACTCTTGATACCACGCCGAACAATCGCGACGAACTGTCTGGATCCCCTGTCGGCCTGGCCATTCTGGCTACCCTCCGCCGGCACCTCTTGATTCGCTATCACGTTCCTACCGGAAGTGATCCACCACCATCACGTTCGTGCCGCTTCGGGAAAAAGCGGAAAAGAGGATCGTCTTTCGGTCCGGCGAGACTGCTAGTCCTTGATACACCTCTCTTACGCGCGCAATCTCTTTGTCCTGAGCGATCCGAAAGCTATGGAATCGCACAGTCGTGCTGCCGTCGGCTGCGGGGTCGGGCATATAGTAGATGCCGTCGTCCACCACCGCGAAGTTCCTCCGTACAACGGATTCCAAAACCTTCTTCTCCTCTCCTCCACGGAGAGGAAGCATCCACAGCCCATGGGAGAGGTACTTCTCGTAATACAAGGACTCGCGATCGGGAGACTCAAAGGCAATCCAGCCGCCGTTGCGCGTCACCTGGATCGCTTGGCCGCCCCGCGACGGCCGCTTCCATATCTCGTAGCGCTCGCCTTGGTTGTTGGAGTAGTAAATCCATGTTCCATCGCCGGACCAGCTCGGAATGACTGAGTCGCCCTCGTCCTGCGTCAGTCTGCGGGATTGACCGCCATCCGCTGCCATCACATAGATTTGCCACCCCTGTTCCGTCTGGTGATC
>Ga0181538_10001918_pt1 | contig 22445 bp, 22 predicted proteins | sample PEATcosm2014_Bin_40_FD_119773 | JGI IMG/M metagenome (GOLD analysis project Ga0181538, IMG submission 119773) | Peatland microbial communities from MTU Mesocosm Facility, Houghton, MI, USA - PEATcosm2014_Bin23_30_metaG | ecosystem: Environmental > Terrestrial > Soil > Wetlands > Peat | place... | reverse complement strand
CCTACCCCCATTTCTGGGACGTCTAGGCCGTCTACTTCGGTTTGCGATTCGACCCTCAGTCCGACAACTTTGTCTATGAACGCGAAGATCGCAAGTGAGATCGCCGCTGTATAAACGAAGCATGTCGCCACTCCGATGCACTGTGCAGCCAACTGACTGGGATTTCCGTAGAGAAGACCGGTTACCGCGCCGGAAACGCCGTTCCAGCCCGCGCCGTATGTGCCATCTGCGAAGAGTCCTAGACTGAGACACCCCCACGCGCCGCACACGCCGTGCACGGCCACCGCTCCGACCGGGTCATCAACTTTTAGCCTTTTGTCAATGAAAAGCGCGGCTTCAACTACGAGAACCCCCGCGACCAATCCGATGAGGACAGCGCTTTGCGAGTTAACGAAGGCGCAAGGGCCGGTTATTGCAACGAGTCCGGCAAGCATCCCGTTGCACATGAAGCTTACATCAGGTTTGTTGCCGCGCACGCGCCAAACCCAGATTGTTGCCATCACCATGCCAGCGCACGACGCAAGCATTGTGTTGACGGCGACGACGCTGATACGGAGGTCGGTCCCTGCGAGCGTGGAGCCCGGATTAAACCCGAACCATCCGAATGCGAGGATGAGCGTTCCGAGCACGGCCATAGGGATGCTGTGCGGCGGAATGGCGCGGACCTTCCCGTTGACGTACTTACCGATACGAGGGCCGAGCATCCAAGCGCCGACAAAGCCGATCGTACCACCTACCATGTGCACGACCGTTGAACCTGCAAAGTCGACGTACCCGTTGCCTAAGCCGAAGTTCGTGCCGAGCTGCGAAAGCCATCCACCGCCCCAAACCCAGTTGCCAAAGAGCGGGTAAATGATCGTCCCTATGAATAGACCGTAGATGCAGAATGCCAAGAATTTCCATCGTTCGGCCATGGCCCCGGTCGGAATCGTGGCAGCGGTATCCATGAAGACGACCTCGAAGAGGAACAGCGCAAATACGCCGACGTCATAGGCACCGATCAGCCCAAAACCGTGAGTACCGAACAGTCCAAACGGATGTCCCAATAAATAGACTGTCGCCTCGCTGTTAAGTCCGGTAAACCCGCCCAAAGTGCCAAGCGACTTCAATCCGCCGAACATGAGGGCGAATCCGCAGAAATACCACCCGAGCACGCCAAGCCCGTAGATCAATATGTTCATGCCCATCGTGTGAGCCACGTTCTTTGAACGCGTGAAGCCGGTTTCAACGAGTGCAAACCCCGCCTGCATAAAGAAGACGAGGAAGCCGGCCATGAGCGTCCATACGAAGTTGATAGCCACTATATTGTGGCCAACAGCATTGGCGAGCTCAGATAACGTCGGTTGGCCAGTGACGTTTGCTGGAACGTTGGCCGAGCCGATGCTGCTGCCCGTTGGGTCGGGCTGACTTCTGTCAGGCAACGCCTGCGTAGCGGCAATTGGCGTTGAGGCGTTCAGCGCTGAGTTTGTGGGCTGTTGGGCCATTCCTGTGATGTAGCCCGATTTTGCCATCATCAAACTCACGAATACGAGTATCAAAAGGCAATTTATTACCAATTTTTTACTTGGTTTCCATGTCATTTTGAAACCTCACGTTCTGCGGAATGTGGGCCGGTTTTCGGCCTGTTTCACGTAGATGAGTGGGGAGCGCACATGGAGGATGGAGGCGCCCCCCTACGCAGTTCCGCAACTGCGTTTGTTAGTAGGAAGCTATATCTATAGGAAGTAGGTTTCCTGCTTCCTACCAACAAAATGCGTAAAGCAATTATCATATTTAAATTTTACGAAGCAAACAAAACAAAATCAAACAACATTGCCAGTTGGTCAGCGGCGTAACGAAACTACCGTCCCACCTTTAAGCTGATCAGCATATCTTCGTGACAGCCGGAGAAACGGTAGGTTAGCGATTACTACTTATTGTTCCATTTCCAAGTGTTCGGTACTAAGCCAAGATGGAGAAGACCACTCGTTGAAATCCAATGAAATCGATATGCGCGGGAAGATCGCTATCGCCCTGGATCTCGTGGAGGGATGCAAGGAGTTCGCAGCCTTGATTCCCGAGGTCAGGACCAACCTTGTTTTTGCTCGGTCCAATTCTAGAAGCAGAGATGATGTTTTAGGAATAGACGGGCGCATAACCGTCGTGAACGGCTTACCTCACGCTGCAGGCAAGCCCAGATTCGGCGCGTCGAGCCACATGGCCCGACTAATGGTAGAGCTGGGCAAAGCCGATTCGGCGTTTAGGGCGGGGGTGAACTTCGCCAATAATCCATCTCTGACGAAATGGCTCAAGGAGTATTGCAAAGCAAAAGGATGGGTTTTCAGCGTGATCGACCGCAGCAAAGAACCGGAAGAAATCAAGGAAGCGGAAGGCGCCTCGATGCCCTGGAAAGTTCAGCAAGCGATAGATGCCGCCGGTGGCCTCGTCCCCAAGATCTTCTACGAAACTGGTGCCATCGGTAAAGAGCCCGTGTCGGTGCTTGTTGGGCGGGATCCGATAGAAGTCGCAGAGCAGATCTGTGAAATCGCGAGACGCTATCATGAGCGATAAGATCGGAAAGATAGACCTTGATGCCTTCACTTCCTTTCTGCTCCCGCGGCTCGGAAAAAAGGATGACTCGGTAATCGTGCCACCGAGAACGGGTATCGATGCCGGAGTTATCGACATCGGCAACGACAGGGTACTCATAATAGCGGAAGACCCGATCTTCGCTATCCCGCACCAGCCCCTGGAGATGTTCGGGTGGTATACCGTCCATATAGGCGCGAGCGACGTGGCGGTCATGGGCGTCAAGCCCAGATACATGACCTATTCACTGTTGATGCCTCCCGAGACAAATGAAGAGGATTTTCACACCATTGTGGATGCCATCCACAGGGCTGCCGTGGAGCTTGAGATAGCGATCGTCGGTGGGCATACTGGCTACTATCCAGGGTTTGTATCACCCACCATAGGCGGAGTCACCGTCTTTGCCATCGCAGAGAAGCACGGTTATGTTACGCCAGCCGGCGCGAAGGCGGGCGACGATGTGATTCTGACCAAAGGGCCGGCAATAGAGACAGCCGGGATCCTCGCGGTGATCAGGGAAAGGAAGCTCTTAGAGAATTATCCGCCACATCTGGTCAAGAAAGCTAAGGCCCTCTGCATGCAAATGACCGTGGTAAGAGACGCCTTATTAGCTATGGAATCCGGAGGCGTAACTGCAATGCACGATGCGACCGAGGGCGGCGTTATCGGCGGGCTCTTCGAGATAGCAAGCGCTAGCGGAGTGGGGATGGAGATAGATGAGGAGGCGTTTATCTATCCAGAAGAGGTAAGGATGGTCTGCGAGACTTTTGGCATCGATCCCTTGGCAGCGATCGCTGAGGGCTCACTGCTGATCACGGCCGGGCCGAACCATTCAAAGGCCATACTCCACAAACTCAGTGCCAGCGGCATCGATGCTTCCGTTATAGGAAAGGTAACGCTTGACCCGAAGACAAAAACAATCAAGCGGCGCGACGGGACGCTAGTTCCCCTAGCAATCCCAGCCCAAGATCCCTTCTGGCCAGTGTTTTTTGGCGCGTTGTGATAGCTCATTTGGGGCTAGGGCTGCATAACCGCTGTATAAAGCATCGAATGCGATACGGAAAACTCGCAGCGGGCGCAATCTCGTGGAAAAGACGACCGCCGAATATAATCACGCACCGGCAAGAAGGGTTGAAAATTCGGGGTTACAAATTTGGCGTTAAATGGACCCAGGGTAGGTATCCAGCAAAATGCTAAGCGCAACCCTTCTTACACGAACCAGTGCGGACCCCACCAAGAGTGTGTTTGAGGCAGATTGGTGGGGTTGCCTATTTGCAACCATTTTCCATAAAAGCTTGGTAAGCGGTAATACTTGTCTTCATAAGCGCGATTCGCGTGTCTCTGCTGAGAAAGCCCCCGACTCACTCATCTGTGAGCACGTGAACAGCAATTCTTGCCATCATCTCAAGACTTATTCGGAGCGCCGCTGATGACCCCTTCACCACCATGTGAAGGAGGCAAACAGTGCGCACTAAGATATCCCCAAAAACCAGCGTGCTGGTTCTCCTCATCTTAGGCACATTAGTGCACGCTCTGTGCAGTGACCTTCACAGCCCGGAAGACCCGGCGGAACGCATAAGAGTCTTCGGGGCGCTTAGGCTCAGAGAAACAGCGGCACTGATGATGAGGACCATGCTAACAGTAGTCAACGTCTTAGAAAATCCCGGCGCCCGTGTTAAGCGTTTTAGGACCGGAATGAAAACACGGAACACGACTAACTACAAGTGCCTCTGTGTGCCTCGTGCGCTGCATCTGTAGGCATTGGCACCGAACGGTGCAGCTGGCGCGTTCAATGCTGCGCATTTGGACGCATTAGACAGTTGGTGATAAGTAGCGTAGAGCGATGGAGGCACGCCTCGCCTGTCAGTTACGCGCACATCTTTTGCGCGGGTGTCCCCATCTCCTCTTTCTTGCTTTGTTTAATGAACCGTAAGTGATTAGACAAGAGAAGCTTTTGACGCTCCAATAGCTATTTTCACATTCTAAAAACAGAGGCGGTGGCTTCCTTGACCATTGCTAGATGCGTTACATCCTCACGCGAACTGGTTCGTCACAAAGATCGAATTCATGCTCAGCAATGCACAAACTAATACCTAGACACGGCTAATTGGCAGTTATCACTGGTGGGCGAAAGGCTTGGAAAAAACTGCGAACTGACAATGTTTGCATCCAACGTAAACTATTTGAAGAGTCGCCACCTAAGACTTTACAGTCGATGCAAACCATGTTCGTTCAGCTCCTTAAGAAGTCTTTCTAAGGCGCAAATCGCGGTTCGCGATGGGGGCTGCGTCAGTTTTCATCGGAGCCGCAGTCGATTGAGAAAAGGAACTAGGCTGTCGGCAGCGAAGAAATTAGAATGCAGCCCTTACCAACCAAAAATCAGTTATGGTGCTCTAGATTGTCGTTGAGAGAATCGGATACGAGGCGGCCAAATGCTAGAAATTTTCTGCGGCGCTTGCGCGGTCATATAGACGAGATTCTATCTGAACGCGAAGTCAGGGATCTGGAGCAGGATAGAGACTTCCAATTGAGCAAGAATACGGCTAATGATACAGAAGGATGGGTAGCAGGCGTCGAGGGAGCACTACTTTACTGCCTAGCCAAGAAATCCAGTGCAAGCGGAGTGATCGTAGAAATCGGCTCGTGGAAAGGCAGGTCAACAGTTTTTCTAGCAAATGGATCCAAAGCCGGGCCGCAAGTGAGAGTCTATGCTATCGATCCGCACGAGGGGAATGGTGGGGACCAACGACTTACCGTTATTCCTACTTTTGACGAATTCAAGAAGAATATCGCGAACGCACAGGCCGAGAATATCGTAATTCCCATTGTGAAAACCTCTAAAGAAGCTGCAAATGTTTTTCAGGAGCCTTGTGCGCTAATCTTCGTTGATGGGAGTCACGAACCTGATAGCGTCAAACAAGACTTTGCGCTGTGGTATCCAAAACTCATCGAAGGGGGGATCATAGCATTTCATGATACTCTCGATTATGTCGGACGAAGAATGCTTGTGAAGGATTTGCTCTACAAATCGAACAACTTCAAGAACGTTAGGTTTGCCAGATCGATTACCTATGGCGAGAAAGTCGTTCAGAACACATTGGCAGATCGATTGAAAAACAGGTACTTTCTTATTCTAAGCAACATTTACAAGTTTTTTCTAGAGATAGGACGAGAAATAAGCAAACAAGATTAGTGGCAGGCTCGAGTTCGCCAGAACAACCGCAAAGGTGCTCGATTTGGACCCCTTGTCCCCGGAAAAGAAAACACTGGAGACGATGTGGAAGCATTGCCCGTTCTTACCGGAAATGGTTAGGATAGTCCGCTAAGGCACTCGGACGAAGTGTCTAAGGTTTCTCAGGAGACTGCCGCGGGCACAACCCCCGGACACTTCTTTTGCATCCACCTTGCATATTGAGTTCACAGGAAGCCGCGTAGCAGTTCCCAAGTGGAGATATGACAAAAGTGGCACACAGCTTAAAGGTCTTGGCGCAGTTCTTTTACATCTACTCGTCGCACTTTGCTGGTCTTTAGATCTCCCCGCAGCCTCAAGGCCCTAAAACGGTTTGGCTATCCGTCCCCAGCCGCTAAGCCCCTCTAGCGTGCTAAGTTTGCTGCGACCCGCACGATAAAGAGGTTGCGCATCAGCAGTCCGTATGTGATACACGTGCCATACTGTCGGTAGAAAGGAACGGATCGTTTTCCTGGATCATTCCAGTAGGCGTCGGCGACTACCTCAACACCGACGAAGGCAGAGGTTACAGCCACTGTGGCGCGGCTGTAACCTTTCTTGCCGCAAGGTTATGGTTATGCCGCCTTAAGCACGCTGCATATAAACTCTCACGTGTCAAAATTGGTATCCTCGAGCACTATAAATACCACCACAGGTCAACACGTATCGTGGAACAGGATCCTGACTATATCCACATCCTCAACCGCGCGATCACGGTCTTTTTTGCAGACGCAGCGCGAATTACGCTCAGAGAACCATCGAAAGCCCTCTTCTTCTTGCGTACCGCGTGGTGGCAAAAGAGAGCAGCCCAAAAGAGGCAGAGATGGCAAAACGAAAATCTCCATGTGCCTCCATTTCTCATCATCAGCGTGACGAACGAGTGCAACTTACGCTGCAAGGGATGTATCGCATTCGCACACCGGGAACACCGGACAGCTGCGAGACAGCTAAGCGAGCACAGGCTTCGTAGCCTCGTTAGTGAGGCGAATCAGCTTGGCGTATCAGCCATCCTCCTCGCCGGCGGTGAGCCGCTTGTCCGCAAGGAGCTTCTAACCATTACCAGGGACTTTCCATCTATCGTTTTCCCTCTCATCACGAATGGCACGCTCATCGATGAGACCGTGATACAACAATTCAAGGAACAACGAAACGTCATTCCCATGATCAGCATCGAAGGTGACGAATACGAGACCGATGAACGTCGAGGTGCTGGCGTTTACAAGCGTCTCCGAGGCGTCATGGAAAAGATGCGCGCCGAGGGAATCTTTTTTGGATGTTCGTTAACAATAACTAGGTCAAACGTCGCAACGATCACCGAAACGACCTTTGTAAAGAATCTAGTCGAAGCGGGGACTCGCCTTTTCCTCTTCCTTGAATACGTCTCTTTCGAACCGGGGACAGATGATTGGGTCGTGACTGACGAACAAAGAGATCATCTACAACAAACGACCGAGGCGTTTCGTACTCAATTCCCCGCCCTCTTCATCGCGATTCCCGGGGACGAGGAACAATACGGAGGCTGTCTGGCTGCAGGGCGAGGATTCGTCCATATCAGCGCAGGAGGGGACGTTGAACCGTGTCCCGCTTCTCCCTTCTCCGATGCGAGCGTGCAGACGGCGTCACTCAGAGAGGCCCTGCAATCTAGCCTGTTGCAAACCATTCGCCAACAGCATGCCTCACTCAATGAGATCGAAGGTGGCTGTGCCCTTTGGACAGAGCGTGAATGGGTGCGTTCTTTGCTCGCTCGCAAAGAGAGCATAACTACTCCAGTTCGTACTGTCGGTTCGAAATACCAATAGGTCTCACGCAGAATTTCAAAGAAGTTTACAAGACACGGGCACTCTCTGCGCTTAACGAATGGATCACTCCGGCAGTGAGTGCTAAGAACCGGGAATAACCGCAGCAATCTTCTCGTTTTACGACGCACACGCAATCGCTTCGCATTCAGCTTCCTGAGAGAATCACAACGGTTCCATCCATCCGGTGTGCTTACAGCGCCAGCTATTGTAGTTTTCAAGCCCGTAATGGGGAGCGCTTACGTAGCTGCAATTTTTGCCATGACCTCAAGGTATATCTACATCAGCAGCGCACAACCCTTGCACAGCGTTCTCAACTGGACCGACCATGAAAAGTAAACTCCTCAAAGCACTGCCACTAGCCCTCCTCTTCTTGAGTGTCGCAATACATGCATGTTGTGCGTGCCCTATGGAGCTTCACGATGAGGAAGGTCCGGGCCCTGCAGAACGAGCACTCTTGGGGGCTGCTAAGCGTAAGCGCGGTCGCGGAAGAATTGCCAGTCATATTGAGCTAGTCACACTAACATCGCTCATTGTTCAGTTAAGGCCCTTTTGAAGGCGTCGCAAATTTCGCTCAATCGAACATTGAAAGTCCTTCGGACACTCCAACTCGCTAGCTACGCGGAAAAGATGCCAGCTTGAGGCAAGCTCAGCAGAATGATACCCCGCTTTCAGCAGCATGAACCTCTCGGCCAAACATCGCCTTGGCTAACTTGATGGCTCCCGTCGCTCGTGATACTGCCGATGTGGCGGCCGACGCGAGCATTCTGAGAAAACGATCCGCGACTTTCCGATCGTTAGCGCGCGCGTGGCACCATAGTAGGTTTTCTTGTGCCAGCCGGATGATCCAGTCCCCGCGGAAATGGATAAAAGACTCAGTCCGATTCTTTTTGCGATCGCGCAAAGGTGGCAATTCTTGCCATCATCTCAAACCATATCTGCGATTCGAGATGTCTTAACTTCCCGATGAAGTGGTGCTGCCGATGAATTGGTGCTCGCGAAAGAAGAAGTGCGTGACCGAGGTCAGATGTGATGAATACAGGACCAGCCTGTATCAGTCGTTTTCGATGTCGACCACGTGACGTTCAAAGTATGGAACACGAAGACAAAGCGCTGGGAGCTGTAACAGCGATGTGCGGTGTGACGGGCACTCGGCGCCTCAGGCGATGTTTGGCAGAAGCGCAGACTTTCGGAGACTGCACGACTCGGCAACTCGTAACATATAGCAGTGGCGTTACCGGCTCGTTGACCAGGTCAAGAACAGCATCAGTAGACGAGGAGTAACCCATATGAGTTTAAGTTTGTATGGGTGATCATTCCGTACACATTCCCCTCGCAAGGAATTACCTCTATTGGCAAGCCAAGCTTCCTTACTGTGGCAAATACGTCGACGCCGACTGCTTCCATTGAGGTTCGAACCCTCTCGGCGTGCCTGCAAGCCCTCTTCAGCGAGATGTCCACAACGCCCTCTGACTGCTCAGCTACGCACTCGTCGCAGTAAATACACGGGTACGCGGCAAAAGCCAGGGATTTATAATAACCTTGATAGAACGCATGTTGCTCGAGTTCGTACACCGTGTCGCCGATCCAACGTATCAGCCCTTTGAGAAATGGATGCCAATCTTCAGGTATACTCTTGGGGTCGATATCGCCCATTCCGGGTATCCCCCTGAAGTGCACGATATACGCTTTTGAATACTCTTTGAGAAGGTCTCTCGTCTCGGAAGGGCTTGGGACGTATGGGGGACAGCCGAGGTGCTTTGCGAAGCCCTTGCAACCAAACTTACAGCGCCATCTTACCCATTCGCTCACCACAATTTCACGCGGGGCAATCTCATAGATTTGAGCGTTGTTTTTCTTAGCTAACGCCTTAAGCTGGTTTTCTAACGTTTTATCGTCCATAGGTATCCCTTTGAAGCTTGTCTAAGAAATTTCGCGATCGTGAGGCCCCACGGTCATACTTTTGATAATATGCGCGCAATCCTTCATTTTCTTTGCTATGACCTCAAATTGTTCCTTCTTACTGTGGTTCTAAGCAATGCGTGAGGTATTTGCCGTGATTGCGACAGCTGCTCAGACAGGAGCGTTCAAAAAAGAGCCGTCCGCGAATGCAAATTTCAACCGCGCTTGAGAAGATCTTTTATTCTTTGTTCGCCGCCGGCGATTTCTAGTTTTCGGAGGGCCCGCGCCAGCGTATCCTTGCCAGCAACGTCTGCGGCGTATTGATCGGCCGAATGCTCGTCGTTATACGGGACAAAAGTCAGAGAGCTTAATGCCGCCAGAGACGATACGAGCTTGCTTGGGCTGTGCTTGACGTGGTATGCTTCGTGGGCGACGACGGCCGTTACTTCTTCTTTATCGAGCCGTTCCAAGAGCCCGACGGACAGATAGGCGGCGCGCCGATGGGCAAATGCCCATATTCTTTGCGTGTCGATCACCCGTATGGGTATGCCAAACTGCGCCTCGAGCGTTGCGATGTACGACGACACGCCTGCGTGATTCGCGTGGCCTTTGTGCGTGACGCAGTATCGAACGAGGCTGAGCGTGAGCAGCCCGAATGAGACGGCTCCGAGGTACGCCCAGATCCACTGAAACATCGGACAGTGCATAGAAACAAATCCGACGACAATTGCCGATGCCATACCTGCTTGTCCGGCGATTAGGAACTCAAACCTCTTCCAAACAAGAAAAACTGAGAAAACGCTGGCTGCCGTAACTAGGATCGCAAAAAAAAGCAGTAACGAGCCGGCTTGTGTCAAGCACCCGAGAACGCATTGCAGCCAATCGATACGCCTACCTCCTGAACCGGCCGATGCTGCTGACGACTGCGGTGCCGAAGGTGTCTACAAGACAGTCAACCACCTGTTCGGATATCTTCGTCCCCAGCTCCTGTTCGGTACACGTCGGGGCGTAAAGGTACCGCACCCGTGACTCGCTCGCATCTAGCGTTCGATTTACGAAGCCGCTTTTTACGAGCCTATCTAAAGTTCCTGCGATGCACGCCAGCGAGAGATCGCCGCAGTGTTTCTGTATTTGCCCGGACGTCAGCCGCTCCTTCTCCCAAAGCAGCCCAAGCATCCTCACCTCATTTGGACTGAAGAACTTTTTCAAGCCCTCGCTCCGCAGACTGATGCGCTCAAGCTTCACCATCGTTTACATACACTGTAAATACCTCTACTTCAAGGTTTCTCGCGAACCGACAAAGTTTGCACCTAACGTAAACTATATTAGGAATCGCCGCCTCGAAGTTTACAGTCGGTGTAAAGCATGTTCGTTCAACTCTTGAGAAAGTCAATCCTGAGGCGCAAGTCGCGGTTCGCGATGGGCGTTGCATCAGTTCTCATCGGAGCCGCAGTCGTGACCGCCCTGCTTACGGTTTCACTTGGCGTTGGTGATCAGGTCGGGCAGGAATTTTCGAAATACGGGGCGGACTTAATGTTGCAGCCACAGTCGAACACGATACAGGTCGGACTTCCGGGTGTCACCATAGGCTCCGTCACCGAGCAGAAATACATCAATGAAAGCGATTTGTGGATGATAAAGACCATCCCGCACAGGGCCAATGTGCTTGGTTTCGCTCCATTTCTCTACCAAGTGGTCACGGTCGGTAATGGGTCCAATGCGCAACAGGCCGTCCTAGCGGGCACGTACTTCAACAAGACAGTTCAGATCCTTCAGCCGGCATCCCCGCAGGACCCTACAGTATTTAGCACGGGCATAGAGGATATCAGCTCGTGGTGGAAAGTCACCGGGAACTGGATAACAGACCAAAATGACACGACGAGCGCTATGATCGGCACAAATGTCGCTCAGAAGCTTAATCTCACTGTTGGCGACGCGTTTAATGTCAGCTACACAGGAACGCAAAATGGCACCACCGCGACGAATGTGAAAGAGTTGAAGGTAGTAGGCATTGTGGAAACTGGTGGCGCCGAGGATAACCAGATCTTCGTCAACCTGCCGGTGGCTCAAGACTTGAGCTCAAGGCCAAGTAAAGTGGACACCGTGCAGGTGTCCGCACTGTGTACCCGCTGCCCGGTCGCAGATATGGCGTCGGAGATCCAAGGCAAGATCCCTGGCGTTCAGGGAACCACAATCACGCAGCTCACCAACGCCGAGACGGGCACACTCAACAAGTACCAGAGCATGATGGGGCTCGTAACGGCAGTGGCGCTGCTCGCTTCCACGATGGGGATCTTCACGACGATGACGGCGAATGTCGCGGATCGCCGGCGAGAGATCGGACTTATGAAGAGTATTGGTGCTGAAAACCGGAGCATAGCTTCGCTTTTCCTCGCCGAAGCTGCCATAACTGGCCTCTTAGGTGGCGTTGCAGGCTTTGGGGTGGGGGTGGTCCTTGCGCAGTTTATAGGGCTAAGCGTATTTTCGACGACTATTGCGCCGAGCTGGGAGGTGTTGGCCGTGGCCATACCAATTGCGATCGGCGTCTCCCTACTCGCCAGCGCAATACCTGTAAGACGCGCGACAGCGGTTGAGCCCGCTGTCGTGCTGCGAGGTGAATGATCGTATGGAGGATGCACTGATCAGTCTGGAGAAGATCACAAAACTGTACAGCGGCGAGACGAGAGCCCTCAACGAAGTAACACTCTCCTTCGAGAAGGACGAGTGGACGACGATCATGGGCCCTTCCGGATCAGGGAAGACGACGTTGCTTAACATCATCGGCTGCTTAGACCTGCCTACGAGTGGAATCGTCCGCATCGCTGGAAAAGAGGTCACAGGGGTCGGTCAGGCGGCGCTTACGCGGTTGAGACGGGAGAACGTCGGGCTCATCTTTCAGCAACATCATCTCATTCCCTACCTCACCGCGCTCGAGAACGTCATGCTGGCGCAGTACTACCATGGGAGCCCTGATGAAACGAAGGCAGTAGCTGCCCTCAAAAACGTCGGCTTGGAGCACCGGCTCGACCACCCTCCAGCGCACCTTTCTGGAGGCGAACAGCAGCGGGTGTGCATCGCAAGAGCCCTCGTCAACGAACCACCTATTCTTCTTGCAGATGAGCCGACTGGGAATCTCGATCAAACGAACGGGCACGTGGTCCTGCAATTGATTCAACGATTACACGAAGAAGGCCGCGCGATCGTCCTCGTGACCCACAATCCTGACATAAGTGGACTCGGGGATCGGACGATCCGAATTGTCGACGGGAGTGTCGAGCAGGATTTTAGATCCGGAGGAGGAGACAGAAATGGTGAATGATCAAGAAAAGAAGAGAACCAACACGAAATTGCTCGTAGCGATAGCCGTCGCTGCAGTTTTAGTTGCAGGCGGGGGATTCGTTGTGTTGTCTGGCGCCGGAGGTTTGCTAAGTAGCACCCAGCAGGCTACTGAGCTCTCGGCGACTCAAGGTGTGGTCAAAATCCCGCTGTCCAACATCACCAATACTTATTCCCTATATACCTACGAATCAAACGGAACGGCAATCAAGTTCTTTGCAGTAAAGGGCACTGATGGGGACGTCCACGTGGCCTTTGCCACTGCGATGTCTGCGGTCCGAAGGGGTACAAGCAATCTGGCAACGATCTGGTGTAACAACTGTGGCAAGCACTTTGACATCAACACAATCGGAACGGCTAATCTGAGTGGTGGCTGTGAGCCAAGCCATCTGCCGATGAGCATCAATAGCAACTCTGTTGTCATCAAGACGTCAGACCTGGTGGCTAAGGAGTCGGCATTCAAGACGTGAAATAGTAACGACTGAAACGACAACTGAACGAAAGAGACACGACAATTGAACAGAAGGGAAGGGGGTCTGTCGGAGAGCCTCGTTCGCGCGAGCTTTCCCGCATATCCCATCCGCTTGTTCAGCTGGAACGAGTTGGACGACGTTAGGTACTTCTCGGCCTCCGCGCTCAGCACTCACTAAACTTGCAGTTATTACACTTTTAGATGGTGGATGGCCGAGTCCATCAAACTGGGCACAGGGGCCAGCTGGTCAGTATCGAGACGAGCTTCTGGTTCCAGGTCAGGGAAGGTCGCAGTCGAAAAATTCTCTCCGCCTTGCTCTAATCCTGCGAAGGCGTCTCCATACGTTCGTTCAAATGAGCAAACCCCAGTCAACCCGCAAGCGACTGCTGGAACTCGATGCCGTCAGAGCCGTCGCCATCTTGATGATTGTGGGCACCCATCTCCTTTACTATTTTCACTCAAACCCCTTCGGGTTAGAGAACGTCTTGGGCACATATCTCGAGCTGTTTGGTCTCGGAACCTTTTTCTTCTTGTCTGGTTTTGTCCTCGGTTACAACAACCGGAAGTTTAATGGTTGGAGCGACGTTGCGAGTTTCTTCAAAAAGAGGCTGCTTCGCATCTATCCGCTCTATATAGTTGCTTTAGCCATCGCTGTCGGCGCATTCGTGCTACTTCCCTCGCAATCACATCAGTCACTTTCCTCTGCGGGGGTCCTCATCTATGCACTGGGACTACAGGGCCTCCTGGCTCCTCGCTACGTGCCAGACTTCTACATGTTTTGGTTCGTGGGCGTCATATTGCTCTGCTACTTGATTTATCCGCTCATGATGCGCTACGGATCAAACAACAAAGTCAGGTTGCTCTTAATATCAGCCGCAATATTCGCATTATTTCTGGCGATGAGGCTCAGTTTTGGTATTGTTGATACGCGATTCTTCTTGTACTACTTTATCTTCGTCAGTGGGATTGCAGCGAGCACATTTCATACCAAGCTGCTGCTGGATAAGCGGAGAACTTTTGTTGGAGCTGCTCTACTATTGACTGCCCTAGTAACCGCGCACATCGCGATATATGGTCATCAACTACCCAGTGATCCGACCTATGTATTCAACGCCGGGCAGTTTGGCCCTTACGCTGACATCAGCTTGTTCCTGGTACTGAACGCAATGGTGTTGTTGTTCGTGCCGTTGCTTTACTATTTCGCCAGCTACCTGATTTCTTCGACCAAGCTTGTCCCAACGCTCTTATTCATTTCGTACGCTTCATATGCCATCTTTCTATTCAACCCTCTCATCTTGGCGGGCTTGAACACCATCTTCACCGGTATACACTTGCCTGTGGGGTTTCCGCGGGACATGCTGCTTACGATCATCGGCGTATCAGCGTCGTGTTTGATCGGGTACGCTTTCCAACGAGCGGCAGATAGAACCGTCCAAAAACTGACGCATTGAAGTAATCGTTTTCAATGTCGCGGGTAAAGGCTAGCGCGGCGACATCGTTCTTTGCTTTTTTCTGTCAATTCATGTTTGCGCGGATCTCAAAGAGACGAAGCACGCTATAGTAGAATCGCCTCTTACGCGTTCTTTGCACACCCCTGCTAATCGCGAGTTCATCCTATAAAATCGCCCATATCCGAGAAATGTGTGGAGAAAGAAGCATGAATAATCAATTGGGTTCCATAAACTTTGAGGTGAATTGTCCCTCAAGGGAGGCTCGCCCAAGAATGGAACAGAACTACGTCAAATGGATGGCGCGAAGGAGCTGCGCCGAGAGGGCGAAGAGGGGCAGGTCGCAGTGCTCCATCGCGCCTAGCACCCGCGACGGCATCGACGAACTCATCGACGCAAACAAAGAGGCTAGCTAGGATGGCGAGCTGAGCGGGATCATGCAAGGTGCAATTTGGGCCTCAGTCGGCAATCCTGCAGCGTACGTGTCGCTCGATCCACCACGATACCGCATTCCGAAAGCGATCTTTCCAACCCTCGATCAGGAGCGCAAGGTCTTCCGCTGATATCTCCCCTTGCGCAGCCATGCTTTCCCACCAGAATGCAGCGATCACCCACTGGGGGAGGATCTTGCGGTGCTGCGCGACCTACGACGCGAAGGTCTTGCATCCGCGCACGACAGTGTTTTTCACCATATTAGGACGGAGGCATGCAATGGCCCATTCTTCGGGGCGCAACGCGTTGAGCAATATAGAAGCCCACACGATGCTGTCGCCGGATGGCGGCAAGTTCCACTTCCATTGTGAAAGATCCCGCAACGGGTCCGAGCCATAAACACCCTCGAGTTTCGCGACCTGTCTTAAGTGTGACTCGAAGAGTACATTTATCCGTACGTAAAAGGTCAATGGCGCGGGCAGCGTGCGTAAACTCAGTTTAGGGGCCATGTCGCTCTCTTCAGTTGTGGGCAGCACACATTTGGACGGATGTGTATCAGCACTAGACGTCCCGGTGCGGTACAAGATCGCAACCCGTACACGGCGCGCACATTGTTTGCGCTACGTCAGCCCGCAGCTCGCGTTTATCTAGCAGTTCGCGTTCCTTTCGCGCTAGTCGCAAGAGCCTATCGGCGTCAGGACGTCGTATCCCCGATTGTGAACGCAAAGGATGCTCAACTGCAGCCCTCAACATGGGGATTACGCCCATGTTGGTCAGTTCTTCCATGCCGTTGATAATCGAGTCATCATCCTCGCCCAAGCCGACGAGGATGTTCGAAAAGACTTTGTTTCTGCCGAAGACCTCTACAGCGTCTTTGAGGGCGCGCAGAATGAATTCGAGCGAAAGCCCCGGGCACATGGTCTCAAAGAGCTCAGGATCCATCGTTTCGACGTTGTACTTGATCTCGTCAGCTCCAGCGTCCTTCAAAAGTCTCGTAGAACTCGGTGTCGGATAAACAGATACTCCGATGGGAAGATCGTATTTTTCTTTCAGGGCGCTGACTATGGCTGCGATCCGCTCAACTTCACTTTGTGCTGACTCCTCTACTCCTGATGTAAGTGCAATAGCTTTTAGTTTGCCGGCGAGCTTCGGATCGGCGAGAATTCGCTCAATCGCCGTTTCGACATCGTCGCGATCTTTTACAGAGCCCCCGAGGAGGGGCACGGGGCAGTACTGGCAATCGAAGATGCATACTTCGCTTACCGTGATATACGCTTGTTCGGGGCAGTGCGCGATGGCATCCTCAAGGTATCCACGAACGATTTCTTGTTCGTGGTCTCGGATGACCACCTCATCTCCTTCAAGTGATGCCTTAAGCCGCGAATTATGTTTTATTCCTAGGCGCACGCGGTGACCGTCAAATCGCAGAAAGAACGATGTTAGCCCTGCGCCCGGTCCAGAAGCGGGAGTCGTGATGCGTCCAAGGACGCTCTCATCAATGTCAACTCCTCCCTCCGCAATAAGAAAGGCTTTTATTTCTGCGCTTTTGTCTGTTGCTTGTGCTTTCATATGCCCACGAACTGGTCAATCCGATCGCATGATTATGTGCTTGGCGCATGCTGCAATTAAAGTTTCTGTCGAACGTCCCGTTGGCCTAGCTCGACCGCCGCCTCGTCGCTCGGCGCGCTCCCGACAGGCCGCTATGCTATCACCAGAACGAGGATCTTGAGTTGCTTTACTGGCGGCTCCCTTCGTTAACCATGAAGATTCTCGTCTATTGCGCTACATATATGGTGAATTGCACTAGATATACGCTGAGTTCGTTACAAGAATTGTTGCGATCTGTAACGTTATATCGAAATCAGGTCGACGTGCAAGCAGAAGTGAGAATATCAACCTGGCTGCCGCAGAGACGGCCCGAGGGCCACTACTGGCAAAAAAAAAACCATGAACTTGAATGAGTTGTGTGCCAATGTACGCTCGCACGAAAGCGCATTAATAGCTTTTTCAGGCGGCGTTGATAGCTCGGTCGTTGCTGCGCTTGCCAAACGGGCTTTTGGAGATGCAACAGTGGCCGTAACGGTAGATAACGGTGCGCTCCACCACGGCGAGGTCGAGCACGCGGCTGCGATCGCCAACGAGATCGGCATTCGACACATAGTGATTGCCCTCAATCCGTTGACTGCATTCGAAGTGAAGCAGAACGATATTGAACGGTGCTACTACTGCAAAAAGTTGGTTTTTCGGACGTTGCTCGACTTGGCCGATGAACTACATCTCAATGCGGTAATGGATGGTACCAACGCTTCTGATCTTACGGGGTACAGGCCCGGCCTGAAGGCGTTGCGAGAACTCGGCATTGTGTCTCCTCTCATCCAGATCTCCAAAGATGAGGTAAGAAACTTCGCACGCCAACTTGGCTTGCCGAATGCGGATGCACCATCAGTCGCGTGCCTTCTCACTTCATTTCCCTACGGCACTACTATAACGCCAGAAAGGATCGCGAGAGTGAGAGAAGCTGAACGTGCATTAAATGCCGCAGGAATCACGAAAGCTAAAGTTAGAGATCACAATGGCCTCGCTCGCATTGAAGTCGACATGGAAGAGGCCGAAAAAGTCATCATACACTCCTCCACACTAGCCGCGACGTTCGTGCAACTCGGGTTTACCTATTTGACGTTAGATCTCGAGTGGTTCCGATCGGGCAGCATGGATGTTGCCTTGAGTTCGGTAAAACGGAAGTCTGTAGGGGCGCGTTAGGGCTTCGACGAACAACGATTGTACTGCTCGATTGGACAACTTTTAAGCGATCACACCGCAAAAAAACCCGTAGGAAGTTATCTTCTAGATTCCGAGTACGTCTTTCTTGTGATCTCAGTTTTCGCATCAGCAAAAAGAGCCCCGCTGCGATAATCTATAGAAAAGCTGCGAGTCAGGCTCCGCGAACGACGTGCGACAGCGCAAAACTAGCTTAGTAGCTTGTCGAATTCGCAATCACATAATCCGTATGTCCTCAAGCCGCACGTGAATTCCCGCACGCTTGTTGAGGACCATGTTAACAACTGCTGTATGTGAGAGATTGATCATGCAGTACCCAGGCAAGAAGCGTTGTCTCTTCCCAATAACCGGTCCGTGGTGAATGACCTCTGCAATACCCTCGAACGCGTGCACGTTATAGGCTTGAACGTCGTGTGACTCTTCTTTTCGAGCAGCAAGCGGGCCCAGCGTATGACACTCGAGAACGCCAGTTACGGGGTTGGCAGAGAGAACGCGGAGAGCGTGATATAGAGGACATCCTGGGCCGGCGGGACGACCAGTCACGAGGTCCCCTGCTCTAATCTCCCAGCGCTCCACCAAATCGGCGCGAAACGGTACGATGAATTTGCGCGCAGAGGGCTCGCCCGGCAAAGGGCGGAGCACGAAATCGTATTCATTCCCTAGGACGTCAGTCCCAGAGTAGCTCGGAGCTTCCCTTCCCACGCCCTCTTCGGTCTCGTAGTAAGGACAATCGTTGTACGATTTTTCTCCAGCGCGGACGTGCAAAAGAAATTGCTCGCACGTGGCCGTTCCGCAGGCTCCACAGTCTTTTCCGGCCGGCACCCAGGCCACGCTTAGTCCCCCCGATAAATATTATCGGCCTCCTCGAGCGGCCGTATCACGCCAAAATGGTGCTGCCATCCGATCTCCTTCTTTCCGACGCAGATGGTACATACTCCGAGCGGAGGTGACCCACGGAGGACGATTTGCGCGGCGTCGCTAAGATCAGGATATGCGCTGAGAGCCTTCATCAGATACCGCATACCCGTACCCTGTATCGCATTGGTTTCAATAATGTCGATTGAGGGGGCGACCTCCTTAATGTATTCGCGAAAAACTTCCTTCTCGGCCTGGGACACGAGGTCAGTCTTCGTGACAACGGCCATGTCGGCCTGAGCAATCATCGGGGCCATTTTCAGCGGTGAGTTGCTTCCTGAGACTGCCGAAAGAACAGCGATACCGAATGATTGGGTGGTATAGGGGGTGCATCTGAGACAGAGGCCTGCGCTCTCGATGATGAGAAGGCCTGAGCCTAAGTTCTGCGCCCACGAAATGGCGTCTTGGAGCACCATTATGCCCGCGTGATCTGGGCACAGGTCACCGGAGTATACCTTTCGCGTCGGGATCCCAAATTCTTCTCTGAGCTCTTCGTCTTCAAACGCGCGAACTACGTCGATTTTCACGTATGCAGGATTGCAACCCTCGCGAAATTCACGAATGATCTGCCGAACGACCGCAGTCTTCCCGACGCTGGCGGTTCCCGCGATTATGGCGAGTTTCACGCGGGTACCCCTATCTTCTCGTCTATTGCATCTTCTTCACCGATTAACTCGCCAGATCTGATTCTCTCGCGGAGGTCCCAGAGCAGATCATCGATCTCAGAAACACGTGCAATCGTCGCCCTCTCTCGGTCGTGAGGTTCAAGCACCTTGACCACAGCCCCATTGCTCATCACAATCCGGCGGTCCGTTCTCAGGGCGAGATAGGGATCGTGTGTTACGAAGATGACCGTTTTCCTACACTCCTTTATGCACGAAATGACGCGCTCCTTGAAAATACCGGCGTTCTCTACTTCATCGAGGAGTAAGATCGGGGTCCTTCCGATGAGAATCGCATCCGCAATAAGAAGCGCACGCGTCTGTCCCCCTGACAGAGCGGTCATACTCATAGCCTCGGTAATCTGCTCTCCCGTGAACTCATTTGTTAGGGCAATCGTATTTTCAATGAGGTCTTCTATGTGCGTTTGCTTGCGTGCTTCAATGTGCAGCTCCAGAAAACGCGACACGTCCAGATCTGCAATTACGCGCGTGCTCTGCGTAATAAGTGCAATCGGTTTTTTCGACGGATCTCGAGCCATCTCATCAGAAGGAGGAACGCCATTTACGAGAATACGCCGGCCCGTAACCGTATCAGCCTGCGCCAGTACTTCGATATCATTTATGAATGCTGATTTTCCAGACCCGGTTGGCCCCACAATCGAGAGAGTATCCCCAGGGCGGATGATTATTTGGTCAAACCCTTCTTTTTTGCCACTGCGGTTGGTTCCCGCGAGGACGGTAATCTCACTCATCTGATCGCGCCGCATAAAAAACTCTTGACCTGATGGCTACAAATAGTTTTCGAAAGAGGCAAAAAATTGTCCTGTAAGTAATAGAAGAAATTATGATTTAACCTACTAAGGAAAAAAAGTAGTCAGAACAGATATGCGAAACTAGCTTCGAAGCCGGTTTTAATGTACTAGGTAGAACGAATACGCTGTGCAGCGACAAAAATCGCAGGAATTCGAATATCCTCTTCTAGATAATTTGGATTCGCGACCAGCACGCGGTCGGCGGAAGAAGATTTGGTTAACTCTAGCAAAGACGAGGTAGTTTCGCTTTGTTATCATGCATCAGGTGCATTGATTCGTTTGGCTTCACCCACATTTTTCACGGAAACTAAGGTGAGATCTGCTCTCTCTAAAGTGATGCTCAAAGCGGGCGATGCGCTATTCAAAGCACCGACGAGCCCATTATTCGTAAATCTGCTCGGGGGTAACTTGGTCGTCGCTCACACACTACGGTTTGGTATCCAATGCTCTCCTTATGGCTCGACGCTACAATTTCGTAGTTGTACTGCTGATCGCCAAGCAATTGTGGCCAAAGGCGTAAATGTGAGCAAGAACGTCTTAGAAAATGCGATGAATCTACGTGGAGAGGGGTTTGATGAAGGAAGCTAAGCATCTCTCACTAAGAATCGGGCATCTTCCCACCCTGTACCATACGTCGTTCCTTCTCATGGGAACAGCCCTTCTGAAGAATAATGGCGTTGAGGCCGAGTGGACACTTTTCCCATCGGGCCCCGATCTTGTGGATGCCATGCGGGATGGACACCTCGACATTGGCTACGTCGGGCTTCCCCCGGCTATCATTGGGGTTGACAAAGGTATTGGGCTCATATGCATCGCTGGAGGGCACATTGAAGGAACTTTGATCGTCGGGGGACAAGATGCAAGAACGGTTGATCAGTGCAGGAGCATGCCAGCGTTCCTCGGCCAGTTTTCGGGGGCAGCCATAGGCTGTCCACCACGGGGCTCGATTCACGATGTTATTGTCAACGAATTGCTGAAAGAGTATCGTATCGAGGATGTCCATGTGAACAACTATGCCTGGGCGGATTTTCTTCCTGATGCGCTCATGGAAGCTGAAATAGCAGCCGCTGCAGGCACGCCTGCCCTCGCCGTAGCAGCTCGGAGGTACTATGGGGCACACACGATAATGCCCCCCGCACGATTATGGCCTTTTAACCCAAGCTACGGAATTGTGGCGATGCGAGACGATTTGATCCGTCACAGAGATGTTCTCAGGAGGTTTCTTGTCGCTCACGAGACTGCATGTGAGATGATCAGACATCACTTGGACAAGTGCGCGAGCATCGTTGCTCGAACGACAGGGGTTGTGGATGCAGCCTTTATAGCGGAAGCGTATCAAATCTCTCCGAAGTATTGCGCTTCTTTGCCTCCGGAATACGTTTCATCGACGATGAAGTTCGTGAACACGCTTGAAGCGCTTGGATACATCTCGAGGCGAATGAGCGAGACGGACATATTCGACGTATCGCTTATTAATGAGGTGCACACGGCGCCGCCACACTACGAGTGCGGGTTACCACGGTCTTTGTAGTAAGCTCGGAAAATGCGAAATGCGCAAATCGCAGTGGGGCCTCTCAGGCACGTGGAGGAATCGCTACCTGGCAACATATCGAGCGTAAATGCTCTTGGCAGCCTCTGGGTCACGCGTACCCTTGATTATTGCGCGGCCGTCACGAAAAAGGGTCATCTCGAAGTCGGTGTGAGGGTCTTTGAACAGCAGAGTGTACTCGTTATGCTTAACCTGCCCGATCCGGTCGAGATTGCCGGCGAGCTCCGCCAATTTGATGGTGCCGTCTCGGGCCGGGGTAATCTGAATGGCGTCGCGGCCACAGAGTGCAGTGATTTTATCGCCCTTTTTAGCGTCCAAGAACTCAAACTGTGACTGGGCGCAGCATCGACAGGAGGGGTCCTTTACAACGTTCATCTTTTGTAAGGTTTGTTCCCAGACATCATATATGATAAGTTTTGTATCGGTCGCGCGTTTGGTCAACAAGATCTTAATGGCTTCCGTGGTGGCAATTGATGCCATGATAGTCGGTATTGTATTGAGCACCCCGGCCAGATCGCACGTTTGCAGAACTCCTTGGGGCGGAAT
>Ga0181538_10001917_pt1 | contig 22477 bp, 18 predicted proteins | sample PEATcosm2014_Bin_40_FD_119773 | JGI IMG/M metagenome (GOLD analysis project Ga0181538, IMG submission 119773) | Peatland microbial communities from MTU Mesocosm Facility, Houghton, MI, USA - PEATcosm2014_Bin23_30_metaG | ecosystem: Environmental > Terrestrial > Soil > Wetlands > Peat | place... | reverse complement strand
TCAGCGTGAGCCAGAAGCAGCTGCGAGTCGTTATCGCCGAGGATGAGGCGCTGATCCGCCTGGACCTCAAGGAGATGCTGGAAGAAGAGGGCTACGCCGTCGTGGCCGAGGTCGGGGACGGTGCGGCGGCCGTCGAACGGGTGACCGCGCTGAGGCCGGAGCTCGCCATCCTCGACGTCAAGATGCCAGTGCTGGACGGCATCTCGGCCGCGGAGCGGATCGCGGCCGAGCGGCTGGCGCCGGTGGTCATCCTGACCGCCTTCTCCCAACGCGATCTCGTCGAGCGCGCCCGCGACGCGGGTGCCATGGCCTACCTGATCAAGCCGTTCACCAAGGCTGACCTCGTGCCCGCCATCGAGATGGCGGTCAGCCGCTTCCAGGAGATCACCTCGCTCGAATCCGAGGTGGGCAGCCTGCGCGAGCGGCTCGAGGTGCGCAAGGTCCTGGACCGCGCCAAGGGCCTTCTGCAGGCCGAGCACGGGATGACCGAGCCGGAGGCGTTCCGCTGGATTCAGAAGACCTCGATGGACCGCCGGCTCACGATGCGTAAGGTCGCCGAAGCGGTGGTCGAGGGCTCGATGTCGGCCTCGCAGCCGACGGATTCGCCCTCGTCCTGACCGGTCTCCCGGTACAATTGGGACGCAATTGCGACATAGAGGAACCCGGGGCGCCTTTGGTGCCGTATCCGCCTTCCCCGGTCGGACACGTTCTCTACTGAGCTCCCCGGGCTCTCTTACCCTACGTTAGCCAGCTTTCACCACCCAGCGCAAAGTCGATTTGCCCCGCCGACGGTAGCGGGCCGTCAGGCCGTTGCCCGGTGTTCACTGTGCCGGTTCGCTCGCCGTCAGCGCCCCGAGCCGACTGCACCGTGCCGATACCGCGCCGGCCTTGGGTGACCCCAGCGCGGGACACGCCGTGCCGCCGTCACGCAGCGTGAGGAACGGCGCCTGGCGCATCCGGGCCGGTACGCCCACAGGCGGTTCCGGCCCCGGCGTGCCGTCGTTTCCCGCGGCCGGCCCGCCTGCATTTCCGTCGCGGGCCGTGGGCGGCTGATCGCGCAGCGCGCCGGTTCGCCCGCGGCGCGATGACCCGGCGAAGATAACAATCTCATTGCCGGCGGACGGCTTGGCCGCGCTCACGCCGACGGGCGGAGGGTCGCCGTGGGCATAACGAAGAGCACGTGAGACCCCGCGAGACCGGGCGGCACCTGCCGCCAGGTCTCACTTTTCCCCCGGACCCGGTGGCATCCCGTCCTGGCCCGGCCCGGTTGACCATAGGATTTGAGCCGTGGCGACGAAACCCGCGGCCGCGCCCGGCGGCCAGGAAGCCAAGGCCCAGGACGGGGCCGCTACTCGCGGCCGGCTACTGCTCCTTGACGGGCACTCGCTGGCCTACCGGGCGTTCTTCGCGCTGCCGGCCGAGAACTTCTCCACCACCACCGGCCAGCCCACCAACGCCGTGTACGGGTTCACGGCCATGCTCATCAACGTGCTGCGCGACGAGCAGCCCACGCACGTCGCGGTGGCGTTCGACCGCAGCGAGCCGACCTTCCGGCACGAGCAGTACGTCGAGTACAAAGCGAACCGCCGGGAGACGCCGGAGGACTTCCGCAGCCAGCTCAGCCTCATCTTCGAGGTCCTGGACGCGCTCGGTATCGCCCGGCTGTCGGTGCCCGGCTACGAGGCCGACGACGTCATCGCCACCCTGGCCACCCGCGCCGAGAACGTCGGCATGGACGTGCTGATCGTCACCGGCGACCGTGACGTACTCCAGCTCGTCGACGTCCACGTGACGGTGCTGATGACGCGCCGGGGCATCAGCGACATGTCCCGCTTCACCCCGGAGACCGTCGAGGAGAAGTACGGCCTCACCCCTCAGCAGTACCCCGATTTCGCCGCCATCCGGGGCGACCCCAGCGACAACCTGCCGGGCATTCCGGGGGTGGGGGAGAAGACCGCGACCAAGTGGGTCAGGGAGTTCGGCTCACTGGAGGACCTCGTCAACCGGGTCGACGAGGTCAAGGGCAAGGCCGGCGACGCGCTGCGGGAGCACCTCGGCGATGTGCTGCGCAACCGGCAGATGACCGCGCTGGTCCGGGACGTTCCGCTGGACGACATCGGCACCGGTCCCGGCGAGCTGGTGCCGCGCGTCTGGGACCGGGAGCAGATCCACCAGCTCTTCGACACCCTGCAGTTCCGCGTGCTGCGTGAGCGGCTCTACGCCACGCTGCCCGGCGGCATCTGCGGCGTCGCGGCCGGTGAAGAGGCGGCCGCCGAACCGGCTGGCGGGTTCGAGGTGGAGGTGGAGCTGCCCGGGCCCGACGAGCTGGCGCTGTGGATCGCCGACCACGCCGCCGACGCCGCCGCTGAGGCCACCGCCGCTGACGGCCAGGACCCCGCGGGTGGCCAGACCACCCGCTCCGGGGTCGCGGTCACCGGCACCTGGGGGCGTGGCACCGGAACGCTGACCGGGATCGCCATCGCCGCGCCGGACGGCCACGGCGCCTTCATCGACCCCACCACGCTGACTGAGGATGACTCCGACGCCCTCGCGGGCTGGCTCGAAGCGGACTCGCTGCCGAAGGCCCTGCACGACGCCAAGGGCCCGATGCACGCGTTCGCCGCGCACGGCTTCGAGCTCGCCGGGCTGACCAGCGACACCGCGCTGGCCGCGTACCTGGCCCTGCCCGGGCAGCGCTCCTTCGATCTAGGTGACCTGACCCTCCGCTACCTGGGCAAAGAGCTGCGCGACGACGCTGGGGTGCCGGAGCAGCTCACTCTCGACGGTTCCGGGGAGGAAGACGCCGCCATCAACCTGGTGCTGCGCGCCCGGGCGACCGCGGAGCTGGCCGGCGCGCTCGACGCCGACCTTGAGCGGCGCGGCGCGGCCGGACTGCTCCAGGACGTCGAGCTGCCGCTGGTCGGCGTGCTGGCCCGGATGGAGCGCACCGGGATCGCCGCCGACATCGACCACCTGGCCGAGATGTCGGCGACCCTGCACGGCGAGGTGAAGGCGGCCGAGCAGGCCGCGTTCGCGGTCACCGGGCATGAGTTCAACCTCGGCTCGCCCAAGCAGCTGCAGGAGGTGCTGTTCAACGAGCTGGGGCTACCCAAGACCAAGCGCATCAAGACCGGCTACACCACCGACTCCGACGCCCTGACCGGCCTGCTCGCCCAGACCGGGCACCCGGTGCTGGAGCACCTGCTCCGGTACCGGGACGTGGCCAAGCTGAAGAGCATCGTCGACTCGCTGATCCCGATGGCCGGCGAGGACGGCCGGATCCACACGACGTTCAACCAGATGATCGCCGCCACCGGCCGGCTGTCCTCCACCGACCCGAACCTTCAGAACATCCCGATCCGCACCGAGGAGGGCCGCGGCATCCGGCGCGCGTTCGTGGTCGGCGCGGGATACGAGACGCTGCTCACCGCGGACTACAGCCAGATCGAGCTGCGGATCATGGCCCACCTGTCCGGGGACGAGGCGCTGATCGCCGCGTTTGAGTCTGGGCACGACTTCCACGCGGCGACCGCCGCACGGGTCTTCGGCCTGCCGCCGGACCAGGTCAACGGGGAGCTGCGGAACCGGATCAAGGTGATGAACTACGGGCTGGCCTACGGGCTGTCCGCCTTCGGGCTGTCGTCGCAGCTGCACATCCCGGCCGAGGAGGCGCGGGCGCTGATGGAGGAGTACTTCAGGGAGTTCGGCGGGGTCCGGGACTACCTGCGGGACGTTGTGGCCCGGGCCCGTCAGGAGGGCTACACCGAGACCATGTTCGGCCGGCGCCGCTACCTGCCCGACCTCACGTCGGACAACCGGCAGCGCCGGGAGATGGCCGAGCGGATGGCGCTGAACGCCCCCATCCAGGGATCGGCGGCCGACATCATCAAGATGGCGATGCTGGCCGTGGACCGGGCGATCCGCGACCGGGGCCTGAAGTCACGGATGCTGCTCCAGGTGCACGACGAGCTGATCTTCGAGGTGGCACCCGGCGAGTTCGAAGCGCTGCGTGACCTTGTCAGCACGGAGATGGCGAACGCGGCCCGCCTGGGGGTACCGCTCGAGGTTTCGATTGGATCGGGATCCAGCTGGTGGGACGCCGCGCACTGACGCGCGGGGTGCCCTCCGGCGCGCCGGAGGCGGCCCCTCAGATTGACCCAGGGCTCCCGCTCTCATATTCTGAACGCTGCGTTGTGTCTCGTGTGGTCCGTCTGTCACTTGACCTCACCGGCGGCCGTCGGCCGCTCCGAGAACCGGTCTAGGCCGGTTCCGGCAGGTTTCGCGATTCTGGTCCTTCCGGCGGGTGCACCGGGTTCAGCGCGCCCTCATATTCCTGTCCGCATCCGGAGCCAACCCACACATGACGAGCAGTACAGAAGCCAACTCGACCCCCAAGGTAGCGGTCAACGACATCGGGTCCGAGGAGGCATTCCTCGCCGCGATCGATGAGACCATCAAGTACTTCAATGACGGTGACATTGTCGAAGGCACCGTTGTCAAGGTCGATCGAGACGAAGTCTTGCTCGACATCGGCTACAAGACAGAGGGCGTGATCCCCTCTCGCGAGCTGTCGATCAAGCACGATGTTGATCCGCACGATGTGGTCAAGACTGGTGAGCACATCGAGGCCCTTGTCCTGCAGAAGGAGGACAAGGAGGGACGCCTGATCCTGTCCAAGAAGCGCGCGCAGTACGAGCGCGCCTGGGGCACGATCGAGAAGATCAAGGAAGAGGACGGCGTCGTCACCGGCACCGTCATCGAGGTCGTCAAGGGCGGCCTCATCCTCGACATCGGGCTGCGCGGCTTCCTGCCCGCCTCGCTGGTGGAGATGCGCCGCGTGCGCGACCTGCAGCCGTACGTAGGCCGCGAGCTCGAGGCGAAGATCATCGAGCTTGACAAGAACCGCAACAACGTGGTGCTGTCCCGGCGGGCCTGGCTGGAGCAGACCCAGTCCGAGGTCCGGCACACCTTCCTCAACACCCTGCAGAAGGGCCAGATCCGCAAGGGCGTGGTGTCGTCCATCGTCAATTTCGGCGCGTTCGTCGACCTCGGCGGCGTGGACGGCCTGGTACACGTGTCGGAGCTGTCCTGGAAGCACATCGACCACCCCGGCGAGGTCGTCGAGGTCGGCCAGGAGGTCACGGTCGAGGTGCTGGACGTGGACATGGACCGCGAGCGGGTCTCGCTGTCGCTGAAGTCCACCCAGGAAGACCCGTGGCAGCAGTTCGCCCGCACGCACCAGATCGGCCAGGTCGTTCCCGGCCGGGTCACCAAGCTGGTGCCCTTCGGAGCGTTCGTGCGGGTCGAGGAGGGCATCGAGGGCCTGGTGCACATCTCCGAGCTGGCCGACCGGCACGTGGAGATCCCCGAGCAGGTCGTGCAGGTTGGCGACGAGATCTTCGTCAAGATCATCGACATCGACCTGGACCGGCGCCGGATCTCGCTGTCGCTCAAGCAGGCCAACGAGGGCACCATCGGCGAGGCGGTCGGCGACGACTTCGACCCGACGCTCTACGGCATGCCCGCCAGCTACGACGAGCAGGGCAACTACGAGTACCCCGAGGGCTTCGACGCCGAGACCGGCGAGTGGCTCGACGGCTACGATTCCCAGCGTGAAGAGTGGGAGCGCCAGTACGCCGAGGCACGGACGCGTTTCGAGGCCCACCGGCGGCAGGTCGAGGAGGCCCGCAAGGCCGACAGCGACGCGGCCGAGGGCGGCGAGGACGGGGCGGCGCTCCCGCCGTCGTCCACCACCAGTTCCAGCACGTCCCCTAGCGCACCTGGCGGTCAGCGGGGCGGCTCCCGTCCGCCCAGCGGCGGTCCGGGCGGCGGCGGTGCGCTGGCCTCAGATGAGGCCCTCGCGGCGCTGCGCGACAAGCTGTCCGGCAACCAGGGCTGAGCCCGGGCCCAGCCGCCAGTCCCCTAGGACGATGAGCGGGCGGAGTTCCTGCGGGAACTCCGCCCGCTCGCTTTCTGACGAAGGAGTTGGATCGCGTGCTTCGGGTCGGGCTAACGGGGGGGATCGGTTCCGGGAAGAGCGAGGTGTCGCGGCGGCTCGCCGATCGCGGCGCCGCGATCGTGGACGCGGACGTGGCCGCGCGGAAGGTCGTCGAGCCCGGCACCCCGGGACTCGGGCAGATCGCCGCCGTGTTCGGCCCGGAGGTGCTCCAGCCGAACGGCCACCTGGACCGGGAACGGCTCGGCCAGATCGTCTTCGCCCAGCCCGACCTGCGCGCCAAGCTCAACGCCATCGTCCACCCGCTGGTCCACGAGCGGATGCACCAGATGGAGCAGGAGGCGATTGCCGCCACCGGGACGCGGGGCTCGTCGGGCCCGGCGGCCATCGTCGTGCACGACGTCCCGCTGCTGGCCGAAAACGGGCTGGCCCGCGGGTTCGACGCCGTGATCGTCGTCGACGCGCCCGAGGACCAGCAGGCTCAGCGGCTGATCGCCGCACGCGGGATGACCCCCGGGCACGCCCGGGACCGGATGGCGGCCCAGGCCAGCCGTGAGCAGCGCCTCGCGATCGCCGACATCGTGATCGACAATTCGGGCTCGCTCGAGCACCTCGATCACCGGGTGGACGAGGTGTGGGCCATGCTGCGCGACCGGGCCGCCGCACGGTCCCGCGGCTAGCTCCGGCCGGGCCGCGCCCCGGAATGTCGGACCCCCCTCCTACAGTTGAACTATGCGGCCGGAGACTGAGCCCAGCGGGCGGCTGAGCCCAGCGGGCCGGCGGCTGAGCCATAGCGGCGGCCGCGGATCGGACCGACGACCCCGGATCCTTAGGAGGTGGCATCGTGCGTCCCGTGACCGATCTGAAGCGTAAGGTCGCGCCCTTCCACGTGGTCACCGACATGAACCCGTCCGGGGACCAGCCGTCCGCCATCGCGGAGATCGAACGGCGAGTCGAAGCCGGCGAGCAGGACACGGTGCTGCTCGGCGCGACGGGTACCGGCAAGACCGCCACGGTCGCCTGGCTGACCGAGCGGCTGCAGCGGCCGACCCTGGTCATGCTGCCGAACAAGACGCTCGCCGCCCAGTTCGCCAACGAGCTGCGGGAGATGCTGCCGGGCAACGCGGTGGAGTATTTCGTCTCCTACTACGACTACTACCAGCCCGAGGCGTACATCCCGCAGACCGACACCTACATCGAGAAGGACTCTTCGATCAACGACGAGGTGGAGCGGCTGCGGCATTCGGCCACCAACTCGCTGCTGACCCGGCGGGACACGATCGTGGTCGCGTCCGTGTCGTGTATCTACGGCCTGGGCACCCCCCAGGAGTACGTGGACAGGATGCTGACCCTCAAGGTGGGGGACACGATCGACCGGGACACGATGCTGCGGCAGCTGGTCGGCATGCAATACGCCCGCAATGACCTGGCCTTCACCCGCGGGACCTTCCGGGTGCGCGGGGACACCATCGAGGTCATCCCGCAGTATGAGGAGCTCGCGGTCCGGATCGAGATGTTCGGCGACGAGATCGAGCGGCTGATGACGCTGCACCCGCTGACCGGCGAGGTGATCAGCGAGGACGAGGAGCTGTACATCTTCCCGGCCTCGCACTACGTGGCGGGCGCCGAACGGATGGAGCGGGCCATCGCCGGTATCGAGGCTGAACTGGCCGGGCGGCTCGCCGAGCTGGAGCGTAACGGCAAGCTGCTCGAAGCCCAGCGGCTGCGCATGCGGACCACCTACGACATCGAGATGATGCGCCAGGTCGGCAGCTGCGCGGGCATCGAGAACTACTCCCGGCACATCGACGGGCGTGCCGCGGGCAGCCCGCCCAATACGCTGCTCGACTACTTCCCCGAGGACTTCCTCCTGGTCATCGACGAGTCGCACGCCACCGTGCCCCAGATCGGCGCGATGTACGAGGGCGACGTGTCCCGCAAGCGGAACCTGGTCGAGCACGGGTTCCGGTTGCCGAGCGCCGTCGATAACCGCCCGCTGACCTGGGATGAGTTCACCGAGCGGATCGGCCAGACCATCTACCTGTCGGCTACCCCCGGGCCGTACGAGCTGCAGCGCGTCGGCGGCGACGTGGTGGAGCAGGTGATCCGGCCGACCGGGCTGGTCGATCCGGAGGTCCTGATCAAGCCGACCAAGGGCCAGATCGACGATCTGCTGCACGAGATCAGGCTGCGTGCGGAGCGGGACGAGCGTGTCCTGGTCACCACGCTGACCAAGAAGATGGCTGAGGACCTGACCGACTACCTGCTGGAGAACGGCGTGCGGGCACGCTACCTGCACAGCGAGGTGGACACGCTGCGGCGGGTGGAGCTGCTGCGCGAGCTGCGGCTCGGCGAGTTCGACGTGCTGGTCGGCATCAACCTGCTCCGCGAGGGCCTGGACCTGCCGGAGGTCTCTCTGGTCGCGATCCTGGACGCCGACAAGGAGGGGTTCCTCCGGTCGGGCACGTCGCTGATCCAGACCATCGGCCGGGCCGCGCGGAACGTCTCCGGTCAGGTGCATATGTACGCGGACCAGGTCACGCCATCCATGCAGCGGGCCATCGATGAGACCAACCGGCGCCGGGACAAGCAGATCGCCTACAACCAGGCCCGCGGCATCGACCCGCAGCCGCTGCGCAAGCGGATCGCCGACATCCTGGACCAGCTGGTCCGGGAGGACGCCGACACCGACGAACTCATCGGGGGCGCCGGGCGCCAGCAGAGCCGGGGCAAGTCGCCGGTGCCCGGTCTGTCGTCCCGGGCCCGCGCCGCGGCGCGAGCGGCCGGGGCGGCGGCCGGCGTCGAGGACCTGGCCGGCGACGGCGGCGGCCCCGCGCGCGACGACCTGATCGAGCTGATCAGGCAGCTTACCGAGCAGATGCACGCCGCTGCGGCGGAGCTGCAGTTCGAGGTGGCCGCGCGGCTGCGGGACGAAATCCGGGAGCTGAAGCACGAACTGAGGGGCATGCAGGCCGCCGGGGTGTAATCCCGCCGGACCCCCGGGAACCTCTGGAATGCTCAACAACAGCTGAATGTTCGCTCAGGTAGCACCGCTAAATGAATTCGGAGAGCCGGCACCCAAGGCGTAAGGTCGTGAGCTATGGTAGCTAGCCTGGTGGCTGCCGTGTTCGCGGCCGTCTGCTACGGTGTCGCCTCCGTGATGCAGGCCATCGCCGCCCGCGCGGCGAGCCGCCGCCCGGCACCGGGGGCAGAGGGCGAAGCGGGGGCTGGGCCCGCGGGCGTGGATCCCGGCCTGCTGGTGCGGATGCTCCACAGTTGGCGGTTCGTGGCCAGCCTGGGCCTGGACACGCTCGGCTTTGTCGCCCAACTGATCGCGCTGCACCGGCTGCCGCTGTTCGCGGTCCAGGCGATGATCGCGGCGAACCTGGCCGTGACCGCGGTCTGCGCCACCTGGCTGATTGGCGCCGTCCTGCGCTGGCAGGAATGGGTCGCCGTCGGCGGGGTCGTGACCGGCGTGGGCCTGCTCGGCTCCTCGGCCGGCGCAGAAGGTGCGACGCAGGCGGGTGCGGTGTTCAAGCTGGCCCTGATCGTCGCGGTCGCCGGTCTCGCCCTGGTCGGCGTGGCCGCCGGGCGGCTGCCGGACCGGCTGCGGACCCCGGTCCTCGGCGTCATCGCCGGAACCGGGTACGGCGTGCTCGGCGTGGCCGCCCGCGTGCTCAACGGCTTCGCTCCGGTGACCCTCATCCGGGATCCGGCCACCTACGCGCTGATCGCCGCGGGTATCGTGTCGTTCCTCTTCTACGCGTCCGCGCTGGAGGGCGGCAGCGTCACCGTGGCTACGGCCGGGGTCGTGCTGGCTGAGACGCTGCCGCCCGCCGCGGTCGGAGTCATTTTTCTGGGCGATCGCACCCGGCCCGGCCTCGGCGGCGTGGCCATCGCGGGCTTTGTGCTGGCTGTCTGCTGCGCGGTCGCGCTGGCCCGGTTCGGTGAGGCGCACGAGAACGGCCGCCCTAACGGCCCGGACGGCGAAGCGGTCGCCCAGATGGCCGGGAACACCAACGCGTGACACGGGCCCCCGCCCCGCGCCGGCTCAGGGCCGGCGCCAGGTGGGCGGGCCGCGCGGCGATGAGCCAATGCAGTCTGCACGACCTGCCGCCTGTTATCCTGATGGCCCGTGGACAGGCGGAGTTACCGCCTTATCGACGACCACGGGAGCCCTACTTTGGCTGCATCACCGCACCGGACTCGGCCGGTTTCTACTCGGCATCTTTTCGTCACCGGAGGGGTCGCGTCCAGTCTGGGCAAAGGGCTCACCGCATCCAGTCTCGGGCGGCTGCTCAAGCTCCGCGGGCTGAACGTCACGATGCAGAAGCTCGACCCCTACCTCAACGTTGACCCCGGCACGATGAACCCCTTCCAGCACGGCGAGGTGTTCGTCACCGACGACGGGACCGAGACCGACCTGGACGTCGGGCACTACGAGCGGTTCCTCGGCACCGAACTGCAAGGCTCGGCCAACGTCACCACCGGGCAGATCTACTCGGACGTGATCGCGAAGGAACGCCGCGGCGCTTACCTCGGCGACACCGTGCAGGTCATCCCGCACATCACCAACGAGATCAAGTCGCGGATCCTGGAGATGGGCGGCTCCGACGTCGACGTGGTCATCACCGAGGTCGGCGGCACGGTCGGCGACATCGAGTCGCTGCCCTTCCTGGAGGCCATCCGCCAGATCCGGCACGAGATCGGCCGGGACCGCTGCTTCTTCCTGCACGTCTCGCTGCTGCCCTATATCGGGCCGTCGGGGGAGCTGAAGACCAAGCCGACGCAACATTCCGTCGCCGCCCTGCGCAGCATCGGTATCCAGCCCGACGCGATCGTGTGCCGGTCCGACCGGCCGATCAGCGACGGGATCAAGCGCAAGGTCAGCCTGATGTGCGACGTGGACGAGGAGGCGGTCGTCTCCGCGCCGGACGCCCCGTCCATCTACGACATCCCCAAGGTGCTGCATGCCGAGGGCCTCGACGCCTACGTGGTGCGCCGGCTCGGCCTGCCGTTCCGCGACGTGGACTGGGCCGAGTGGGATGACCTGCTGCGGCGGGTGCACCGGCCGGCCCACAGCATCACGATTGCCCTGGTTGGCAAGTACGTCGACCTGCCCGACGCCTACCTCTCGCCGGCCGAGGCGCTGCGCGCGGGCGGTTTCGCCAACGACGCCCAGGTCAACATCCGCTGGGTGCCCAGCGACCACTGCCAGACCCCCGAAGGCGCGATGAAGGAACTCGAAGGCGCCGACGGCGTGCTGATCCCCGGCGGGTTCGGGGTCCGCGGGATCGAGGGCAAGATCGGCGCGATCGAGTACGCCCGGACCCACGGCATTCCGCTGCTCGGCCTCTGCCTTGGTCTGCAGTGCCTGGTCATCGAGGCCGCGCGGCACCTGGCCGGGCTGGACGGCGCGGACAGCACCGAGTTCGACCCCGCCACCCCCTTCCCGGTGATCGCCACGATGGCGGACCAGGAGGACGTGGTGGCGGGGGAGCGGGACATGGGCGGCACGATGCGTCTCGGCCTGTACCGGGCCATGCTCGCCGAGGGAACCCTGGTCCGCGACCTGTACGGTGAGCCCACCGTGGAGGAACGGCACCGGCACCGGTACGAGGTCAACAACGGCTACCGGGAGCGCCTGGAGCAGGCCGGGGTCGTCTTCTCCGGCCTGTCACCCGACGGGCGCCTGGTGGAGTTCGCCGAACTGCGCAGGGACCTGCATCCGTTCTTCGTGGGCACGCAGGCCCACCCCGAGTTCCTGTCCCGGCCGACCCGGCCGCACCCGCTGTTCACCGGGCTCATCGCCGCCGCCCTGCGGCGGTCCCGCGCCCATGCCCCGGCCGCCGAGGCCCGCGCGGCGGCCAGCGCATGACGCCTCCGATCGCCGATACGGTCGAGGAGTGGCCCGTCGTCTCCTCGGCCGAGCGGTACCGGGGCAAGATCATCAACGTGCGCAGCGACACCATCCGCTCGCCCGACGGAAATACTGCCGAACGGGAAGTGGTGGAACATCCCGGCGCGGTGGGGGTCCTGGCGCTCGATGAGTCCCGCCGGGTCCTCATGATCCGGCAGTACCGACACCCCGTCGGGCGGCTGCTGTGGGAACTGCCCGCGGGCCTGCGCGACGTCGCCGGTGAGCCGGTGCTGCAGACCGCGCGGCGCGAACTGCTGGAGGAGACCGGCTACCGGGCGGCCCACTGGGACGTGCTGGTGGACTACTTCAGCTCGCCGGGCATCATCACCGAGCGGCTGCGGGTCTTCCTCGCCCGCGGCCTGGAGCTCGTTCCGGAAGCCGAGCGCGACTTCGTGCCCGAGAACGAGGAAGCCCACCTGCTGGTCGACTGGGTGCCGCTGGAGGAAGCAGTGTCCCTGGTTCTCGCCGGTGAGCTGCATAATAGCGTTGCCGTCATGGGGATCTTGGCCGTGCACACTGCGAGTGCGGACGGGTTCGGGAGCCTGCGGGCGGCGGATGCGCCGGAGAAGTGACCCGGGAAAAAGGGACCTGGGAAACATGGCACCGCGCAACGGCGCACGGTGCCAGGAAGGGCAGAATCATGAAAGTTGGCGTCCCGCGGGAGGTCAAGAACCACGAGTACCGCGTGGCGATCACCCCGGCCGGAGTGCACGAGCTCGTCCGTAACGGTCACGAGGTGGTGATCGAGGCGGGGGCCGGAGCCGGCTCGTCCATCCCCGATGGGGACTTCACTGCGGCCGGGGCGAAGATCCTCGCCACGGCGGACGAGGTGTGGCAGACCGCCGAGCTGGTGCTCAAGGTCAAGGAGCCGGTGCCGGAGGAATCCCACCGGATGCGCCAGGACCAGGTGCTCTTCACCTACCTTCATCTGGCCGCGTCGCGGCCGTGCACGGATGCGCTGCTGAAGGCGGGCGTCACCTCGATCGCGTACGAGACCGTGCAGCTTCCCGACCGGTCGCTGCCACTGCTCGCGCCCATGTCGGAGGTGGCGGGACGGATGGCGCCGCAGGTCGGCGCGCACCATCTGCAGCGCGACGGCGGCGGCCGGGGCGTGCTCATGGGCGGCGTGTCCGGCGTGTACGCGGCCAAGGTGGTTGTGCTCGGCGCCGGGGTCTCCGGGATGAACGCGGCGGCGATCGCGCTGGGCATGCAGGCCGAAGTGCTGCTCCTCGACCTGAACGTCGCCCGGCTCCGCTCCGCGGACGCGATCTATCAGGGGCACTGCCAGACGGTGGCGTCCAACGCCTACGAGATCGAGCGCGCCGTCATCGACGCCGACCTGGTCATCGGGGCCGTCCTCGTGCCGGGCGCCCGGGCACCCGAGCTCGTCGCGGGCGATCTGGTGGCCCGGATGAAGCCCGGCTCGGTGCTGGTGGACATCGCCATCGACCAGGGCGGCTGCTTCGAGGACTCACGCCCCACCACGCACGACGAGCCGACGTACCGGGTGCACAACTCGGTGTTCTACTGCGTCGCCAATATGCCGGGTGCCGTGCCGCACACGTCGACCTACGCACTCACCAACGTGACGCTGCCCTACATCGTGCAGATCGCGAACCACGGCTGGCGTGACGCCCTGCGGGCCGACCCCGCGCTCGGCCTGGGGCTGTCCACTCACGACGGCGCCGTCACCTGCGGCCCCGTCGCGGATGCGCACGGTCTGCCGTTCACCCCCGCGGCGGAGGTCCTCGGCTGACCAGCACGGCCGAAGCAGTCCGTGGTTACCTCGACCACCTGCTGGTCGAACGCGGCCTGGCCGCCAACACGCTCGAGTCCTACCGCCGGGATCTGTCCCGCTACCAGCAGATCCTGGCCGCGGCCGGCCGCACCGAGATCGGCGAGGTGACCAGCACCGACATCGCGTCGTACGTGGCCAGCCTGCGGGAGGGCGACGCGGATCACCCGCCCCTGGCGGCCAGCTCGGCGGGCCGGGCCGTGGCCGCCGTGCGCGGCCTGCACGCCTTCGCCTGCCGGCAGGGCATGACGGCGGCGGACCCGGCCCGGCCGGTGCCGCCGCCGGTGCCGCCCCGCCGCCTGCCCAAGGCCATCTCGGTGGACGAGGTCGAACGACTGCTGGACGCGGCGGGGCCAGCTGCTGGGAAAGATGACCCGCGGTCGATCCGCGACCGCGCGCTGCTGGAGTTCCTCTACGCCACTGGCGCGCGGATCTCCGAGGCGACCGGCCTGGACGCGGACGACCTCACGCTGGACGGTGAGCCCGCCGTCCTGCTCGACGGCAAGGGCGGCAAACAGCGCATCGTTCCGCTCGGCCGCTACGCGGCCGCGGCGCTGGGTGCGTACCTGGTCCGGGGGCGGCCGGCCCTGGCCGCGGGCGCGGCGCGCGGCCGCGCCCGGGCGGGGCGTCCCGCGGGCTCCGTGTCACCGGCGCTGTTCCTCAACGCCCGCGGCGGCCGGCTCACCCGTCAGGGTGCCTGGGCGGTCCTGCGGGCCGCGGCGGCGCGGGCCAATCTGTCCCAGGTGTCCCCCCATACCCTCCGCCACTCCTTTGCGACGCATATGCTCGACGGCGGCGCCGATATCCGGGTGGTGCAGGAGCTGCTCGGGCACGCGTCGGTCACGACGACTCAGATCTATACGCTGGTCACGGTCGAGAAACTGCGCGAGGTGTACGCGGCCTCCCACCCCAGGGCTCTCGGCTGAACGGGCGACGCTGCCCCGGCGGGCCTTTTCTCATTTCCGATGCTTAGCGGCGCGTCAGCTTGAACGGGCCAAGCCCAGGCCCTAGATTCGGGAAAACATCCCACCGGGAGGTTCGCAACTTGTGGCAACCCGAACGGTACAGGCCGACGCCGCAGTGCTAGGGCACACCGGGCGACCCATGCCGGTTTTCGCCGACCCCGGCCCGCTTGAGGTGCATGGTCCGGCCCGGATCGTGGCCGTCTGCAATCAGAAGGGTGGCGTCGGCAAGACGACGACCACCATCAACCTCGGAGCGGCCCTGGCCGAGCAGGGGCGGCGTGTCCTGCTGGTGGACTTCGACCCGCAGGGCGCCCTGTCGGTGGGGCTTGGCATCCGGCCGCACGACATCGACGCCACCGTCTATAACCTGCTCATGGAGCGGGGCACCACGGCGCACGACGTCCTGACCAAGACGCAGGTCCACGGCATGGATCTGATGCCGAGCAACATCGACCTCTCCGGCGCGGAGGTCCAGCTCGTGCACGAGGTCGGCCGCGAGTACGTCCTCGGCAGCGCCCTGGAGCCGGTGGTCGCGGACTACGACGTCATCATGATCGACTGCCAGCCGTCCCTGGGGCTGCTGACGATCAATGCGCTGGCGTGCGCGCAGGGCGTGGTCATCCCGCTGGAATGCGAGTATTTCGCCATGCGCGGCGTCGCTCTCCTGATGGAGACGATCGACAAGGTTTCGCGTCGGCTTAACCCGAAGCTGGAGATCGACGGCCTTCTCGCCACGATGTACGATTCGCGGACGCTGCACACCCGTGAGGTGCTGGCAAATATTGTTAACGGCTTCGGCGACAAGGTCTTTCACACCGTGATCAACCGCACCGTACGGTTCCCAGACGCTACCGTTGCAGGGGAGCCCATCACCAGGTTCGACTCCGGGTCGATGGGGGCGAGTTCCTACCGTGAACTTGCCAAGGAGGTACTGGAGCGGTGGCGGCAAGCAGGGGACGGTCACGAAGGGTAAGCCTTCCGGGCGTAGCGGAGCTGCCTCGTCCCGCCACGCCCGGTCCCGATGTGGCCGTTGACCGTCCGGCGAGCGGCCGGGAGCAGCATACGTGCAAGATCACCGTCTACCTGTCCGCCGACGAGCTGTTCGATCTGGAGCACGCCCGGCTTACCTTGCGCCGCTACGGCATCACCGCGGATCGCGGCCGGATCGTCCGTGAGGCCATCGCCGTGGTACTGGCCGACCTCGACGCCCGCGGCGGGACGAGCATGCTCGCCCGCCGCATCGCGGACCCCCCGCACATCGCGGACTCCTCGCACGCGGACGGCGCCGGATCCGCCCCGGGGCCCCGCACCGGCCATATCCCGGCTCCCCGCGGCGGGTTCGGTGGTGGCGACGGCGGTGGCGGTGGTGGGCACGACGGCTGATGACCTGACCGATGGTGGCCCTGGGCCGGCCACCGGCGTGTTCGGCAGCGGCGACGGCGACGTCCGGCCCTCGGGCTTCGAGGTCCACCTCGACGTGTTCGAGGGCCCGTTCGACCTGTTGCTGGCCCTGATCTCCAAGCACAAGCTCGACATCACCGAGGTCGCGCTCTCGCAGGTGACCGACGAGTTCATCGGTTACATCCGGGAGCGTTCGGGCGGCTGGGATCTCGACCAGGTCAGTTACTTCCTCGTGGTCGCCGCGACCCTGCTCGACCTCAAGGCCGCGCGGCTGCTCCCCTCGGGTGAGGTCGAGGACGAGGAGGACCTCGCGCTACTGGAGGCCCGGGACCTGCTGTTTGCCCGGCTGCTGCAGTACCGCGCCTACCAGGAAGCCGCCGCCGTCTTCGCCGGCCGGATGGCCGTGGCCGCCCGCCGGTTCCCGCGCCGTGCCCCGCTGGAGCCGCGGTTCGCGCAGCTGTTCCCCGAAGTTCTGCTCGGGCTCGGCCCGGTAGAATTTGCCCGGATCGCGGCGCGCGTGCTCACCCCGCGGCAGGCGCCAACGGTCTCCACCGACCACATCCACGCCCCGTTCGTGAGCGTCCGCGAGCAGGCGCGGCAGCTGGCCGCCAGGCTGCGCGAGCTCCGCCGGGCTAGTTTCCGGCAGCTCACCGCCGATTGCGCGGCGACGTATGAGATCGTGGCGAGCTTCCTCGCGGTGCTCGAGCTCTACCGGGAGGACCGTATCTCCCTGGAGCAGCTCACGCCGCTGGGAGACATCTACGTGACCTGGAACGCGGCCGGTGACGACGATGACGATGTGGCCATCGACATGGACGAAGACATGGACGAAGACATCGACGAAGGCGACCCGCCCGACGTGGACGAGGACGACGCAGAGACATGAAGGACATGAACGGAAGGCGGAGTCCCGGAACTCCTGGCCCCCCCGCCGACCCCGGCATCCCTGGTGACCCCGGCATCCCTGGCGACCCCGACAGCCCCTCGCTGCGCGCCAGCCTCGAGGCGATCCTGCTGGTCGCGGACGAGCCCGTGCCGGCCGTGGTGCTCGCCCAGGTGCTGGAACGGCCGACCGGGGAGGTGGCCGGCCTGCTCCGCGGCACCGCGGCCGAATACGCGGCCGAGGAACGAGGATTCGACCTGCGCGAGATCGCCGGCGGCTGGCGGTTCTACACCCGGGAGGACTGCGCGCCCGTCGTCGAGCGGTTTGTCAGCGAGGGCCAGGAAGTCCGGCTCACGCAGGCGGCGCTGGAGACCCTGGCCGTCGTCGCCTACCGCCAACCGGTCAGCCGGGCGCGGGTGTCCGCGGTGCGCGGCGTCAACTGCGACGGCGTGATGCGGACGCTGACGCTGCGCGGGCTGGTGGAAGATTCTGGGACCGACCCGGAGACCGGCGCGATCATGTACCGGACCACCGGTTACTTCCTGGAGCGACTCGGTCTGGCCGGCCTGGAGGAACTGCCTGACCTGGCGCCGTTCCTGCCGGACAGCATCGAGGATGTCGACGACGCCACGGATCTGGGCCACGACCGTGCCCGGCCGTAACCCGCGCGGCCGCGGCACCGGCCACCCGGCCGGCCACTCCACCGGAGGCGCCCCCAGGGGAGGTGCCCCCGCCCGCGGGCGCCCGTCCGCTCCCCAGCCAGTTGACGATGGCGATAACGACTTCGGTGCGGATTTCGGCGAAGAGCGTGACAGCCTCATCGACGTTCCCGGTGGCGTGCGGCTGCAGAAGGTCCTGGCCGCGGCGGGCGTGGGCAGCCGACGGCACTGCGAGGAGCTGATCGGGGCCGGCCAGGTCGAGGTCGACGGCGAGACGGTGCGCCGTTTCGGCGCCCGGGTCGACCCCGAGCACCAGGTCATCCGGGTGGACGGCAAGCGCATCCCGTCCCGCCAGGACCTCGTCTACCTGGCCTTCAACAAGCCGCCGGGCGTGCTGACCGCGATGTCCGATCCGCGCGGGCGGGCCACCGTCACCGACTTCCTCGGCGACCGGGCCGAGCGGCTATTTCACGTGGGCCGGCTCGACTACGACAGCGAGGGCCTGATGCTGCTGATGAACGACGGTGAGCTCGCGCACCGCCTCGCGCATCCCGGCTTCGGCGTGCTCAAGACCTACCTGGCCGAGATCCAGGGTCCGGTGCCGAAGGATCTCGGCCGGACGCTGATGACCGGGATCGAGCTCGACGACGGGGTGGCCGCCGCGGACCGGTTCCGGGTGGTGGAACGCTCCGGGCCGCGCGTGCTCGTCGAGGTCACCCTGCATGAGGGGCGCAAGCGCATCGTGCGCCGGATGCTCGCCGAGGCTGGCCACCCGGTGCTCCGGCTGGTACGGACCGACGTCGGCCCGATCCGGCTGGGTGGCCTGAAGCCAGGCGGTGCGCGAGGGCTCACGACGCGCGAAGTCGGCGAACTGTACGCCTCGGTGGGCCTATAGCCTGGGGGCATCAGCCTGAGATGGCCCGGCAGTCGATACTGAGGAGGTGGGAACGTGCCGGTCAGAGCGATCCGGGGCGCGGTGCAGGTCGAAGCCGATGAGCGTGCGGCGATCCTCGACGGAACGGCCGAATTGGTCAGCGAGGTCATGACGCGGAACGACCTGGTCCCCGACGACGTGATCAGCGTCCTGTTCACGGTCACCCCGGACCTGACCACGGAGTTCCCGGCGCTGGCCGCGCGCAAGATCGGTTTTCACGACGTGCCGCTGCTGTGCGCGACCGAGATTCCGGTGCCGGGTGCGCCCCCGCGCGTGGTCCGGCTCATGATGCACGTGGAGACCAGCCGCTCCCGCGGTGAGATCCAGCACGTGTACCTCCGCGGCGCGGCGGTCCTCCGGCTGGACATCGCGCAGTGACCCAGAGGCCGGTCCCGCGGCAGGTCGTCGTCATCGGCACCGGCTTGATCGGGACGTCTGCGGCGCTCGCCCTGCGGCGCCACGGCGTCGACGTCTGGCTCTGGGATCGTGATCCGGCCGCCGCGGTGCTCGCGGCCGACCTGGGCGCGGGACGGGTCCTGGCCAGTCTGGAAGGCCCGGAAAGAACGGGAAGCCGGGACGCAGCGGGAAGCCCCGGCAATCCGGCCGGCCCCGCCGACGTGGCGCTGATCGCGGTGCCGCCCGCCGAAGTGGCCGCTGTCCTGACGACAGCGCAGCGCGCGGGCCTGGCGCACTGCTACACGGACGTCGCCAGCGTGAAGGCGCTGCCCCTGGCCCGGGCCCGGGAGGCCGGCTGCGACATCTCCCGCTACGTGCCCGGACATCCGCTGGCCGGCCGGGAACGGTCCGGGCCGGCCGCAGCCCGCGCGGATCTCTTCCTCGGCCGGGCCTGGGCGCTGTGCCCGGCTCCCGAGACCTCTGGCCTAGCGGCGGCCACGGTGACCGCGCTGGTGACGGCGTGCGGAGCCGAGCCGGTCGTAACGGACGTGGACACCCACGACCGCTGGGTCGCGCTGATCTCACACGCCCCGCACGTCGTCGCCGCGGCCATGGCGGCGCAACTGGCCCCAGAATCGGTGCCGCCGGAGGCCCTCAGCCTGGCCGGGCCAGGCCTGCGCGATGCCACCCGGATCGCCGTCGGCGACGCCGGCCTGTGGACGCAGATCCTGACCGGGAACGCCGCCCCGGTCGCGGCGATCCTGGCTGCGGTGGCCGGCGACATCGCGGAGGCCGCGCGGATCCTGGCCGAGGTGGCCCCCATCCCTGGCCAGCGCGGCGACCCGGCCGGCGCGCCCGCGCCGGAGGCCAGCAAGGGCCTCACCGTGCTGCTAGAGCACGGCCGCGCGGGCGTGGCCCGCATCCCCGGCAAGCACGGCGGCCCGGCCCGCGCGTTCACCGCCGTGCAGGTGGTCATCAGCGACCGACCCGGTGAGCTCGCGCGGTTGTTCGCCGCGGCGGCCGAGGCCTGCCTCAACGTGGAGGACGTCAGCATCGAGCACTCACCCGGGGCGCCGGTGGGCGTGGCCGAGCTTTCGGTCCGGGCGGAATCCGCCGGGCCGCTGATTAACGCCCTCACGGCCGGCGGATGGCCCGTCCGCCGGTAGCCTTGCGGGTGTGAGCATTTCTGCGGACAGCCACGGCGGATCATCGGGCAGCGGAATCGTCATCGCCGTCGACGGTCCGTCAGCGTCGGGAAAATCGAGCACCTCGCGCGGGGCGGCCCGCGCCCTCGGCCTCCGCTACCTCGACACCGGCGCCATGTACCGGGCCCTGACCTGGTGGCTGCTGGCCCATGGCATCCCGGTCGGCGACGCTGAGGCGGTGGCCCGGCACGTCGGTGATCCCGTCATCGAGGTGGGGACCGACCCCGACGGCCCATGGGTGACGGTCGACGGCCGGGATGTGTCGGCGGCGATCCGGACCCGTGAGGTGTCCGGCGCGGTGTCCGCGGTGGCCCGGATCCCGCAGGTCCGCGCGCGGCTGACCGCCATGCAGCGCGAGATCATCGCCCGCGCCCGGGCCGAGGGGCGGGGCATCGTCGCGGAGGGGCGTGACATCGGCACGGTGGTCGCGCCCGACGCGGTGGTCAAGGTCTTCCTCACCGCCAGCGAGGTGGCCCGGGCCAGCCGCCGCAGCGCCGACCTGGCCGGCGACCCCACGGTGACCGTCGCCGCGACCCAGGCCGAGCAGGCCCGCCGGGACCGGATGGACGCGGCGCAGATGGCGAAGGCCCCGGACGCGGTGGACGTCGATTCGACGCTGTTCTCGCTCGCGGACGTGGTGGAGATGATCGCGGGCCTGGCGATTCAGCGGGCCAAGCTCCCCGATACCGCGAGGACGACACGGTGAGCCCGGACGACGAGGCCGCCGCCTCCGGCACCGACGACGAATTCGTCCCTGGGGTGCCGGAGGTTAACGACTACTCCCCCGACGACGCCGCGGACCGCGAGTACCCCCTGGACGACGAGTACCCCGCAGACGGCCCGTTTGGCGGAACAGACGACGATGAGATGGCCGAACGGCCCGTGGTGGCGGTGGTCGGCAGGCCGAACGTCGGCAAGTCCACGCTGGTCAACCGGATCATCGGCAGTCGGCTGGCCGTCGTGGAGGGCACCCCGGGCGTCACCCGCGACCGGGTCGCCTACGACGCGGACTGGCGCGGGCGGCAGTTCACCCTGGTCGACACCGGCGGCTGGGAGCCGTCAAAGGAGAAGACGGGATCGCTGGCGGCGCGGATCGCCGGGCAGGCCCGGATCGCCGCGAAGACGGCCGACGCCGTGCTGTTCGTCGTGGACGCCACGGTGGGGGCCACCGACGCCGACGACGCCGTCGCGGACGTGCTGCGCCGCTCCGGCGTGCCCGTTGTGGTCGCGGCCAACAAGGTCGACAACGCCGCCACCGAGCTGACCGCCTCGTCGCTGTGGTCGCTCGGGCTCGGCCAGCCCTACCCGGTTAGCGCGCTGCACGGGCGCGCCAGCGGTGACCTGCTCGACGCGGTTCTCGAGGCACTGCCCGAGCCGCCGCCGCAGCCCCGCACCCGGCCGTCCGGGCCGCGCCGGGTGGCCCTGATCGGCCGGCCCAACGTCGGCAAGTCCAGCCTGCTGAACAAGCTGGCGGGGGAGCAGCGGGTGCTGGTTGACGCCGAGGCCGGCACGACCCGGGACCCAGTGGACGAGCTGATCGAGCTCGGCGGCAAGACCTGGCGGTTCGTGGACACGGCCGGCATCAGGCGGCGCTTCAGGGAGAGCCAGGGCGCCGACTACTACGCGGCGCTGCGGACCGCGGGCGCCCTGGAGGTCGCCGAGGTCGCCGTGGTGCTGGTCGACGCCGGCCAGCCGCTGACCGAGCAGGATCTGCGGATCATCTCGATGGTCATCGAGGCCGGGCGCGCCCTCGTTATCGCGTTCAACAAGTGGGACATGGTCGACGAGGAACGGCAGCACTACCTGGAACGCGAGATCGACCGGCAGCTGTACAACGCGCGCTGGGCGCCACGGGTCAATATCTCCGCCACCACCGGGCGGCACGTTGACCGGCTGGTCCCCGCGATCGAGACGGCTCTGGCGGGCTGGGAGACCCGGGTCCCGACCGGGCGCCTGAACAGCTGGCTGACCGGCCTGATCGCGGCGACCCCGCCGCCGGTGCGCGGTGGGCGCCAGCCGAAGGTCCTGTTCGCCACGCAGGCCGGGATCCGGCCCCCGCACGTCGTGCTGTTCACCACGGGGTTCCTGGAGGCCGCCTACCGACGGTTCGTGGAGCGGAAACTGCGCGAGGAGTTCGGCTTCGAGGGCAGCCCGCTGAAGGTATCGATGCGGATGCGGGAAAAGCGCGGGCGTGGCTCATCGTCGCGGGGCCGCAGCACCAGCCGCCGATAGTGCTGTGCTGGCCCGGTTCGCTGTGCTGGCCCGGGGGGCGACCCCCCGGAACCCCCCGCTGCGCTCCGCGCCCCGCCGGGGTACTTCGCCGACACACCGGCCACTCACCGGGCCGTTGGCCCGGTTCGCTG
>Ga0181538_10001916_pt1 | contig 22488 bp, 19 predicted proteins | sample PEATcosm2014_Bin_40_FD_119773 | JGI IMG/M metagenome (GOLD analysis project Ga0181538, IMG submission 119773) | Peatland microbial communities from MTU Mesocosm Facility, Houghton, MI, USA - PEATcosm2014_Bin23_30_metaG | ecosystem: Environmental > Terrestrial > Soil > Wetlands > Peat | place... | reverse complement strand
TTCGGACCACACGCGACATCCTTAACGTAGGGGACAAAACTACCGAAGTAGGGGGCACGGTCATGTCACAGAAGCTTGCCGGCAAGGTCGCTATCGTCACGGGGGCGTCGAAGGGGATTGGGGCCTCGATCGCCAAGCATCTTGCCGCAGAAGGCGCCGCGGTAATTGTCAATTACTCCGCCAGCAAAGAGGGCGCGGACCGCGTCGTTGATGAGATCACAGCCCACGGAGGCAAGGCCATGGCCGTCAAGGCCAATGTCACAAAACAGGAGGAGATCGGGCATCTATTTACCGAGACCCAAAACGCCTTCGGCAAGCTGGACATCCTGGTTAACAATGCGGGGATGTACGAGTTCGCGCCGCTCGAAAACATTACCGAGGAACACTTCAACAAGCAGTTTGATCTGAACGTGCTTGGCCTGATATTTGCTTCGCGGGAAGCCGCAAAGCACTTCGGTCCCGAGGGCGGCAGCATCGTGAATATCAGCTCGATTGTCAGCACCCTTAGCCCACCCTACGCGACGGTATATAGCGCCAGCAAGGCAGCCGTTGACGCGGTGACAAAGTCTTTAGCCAAGGAACTCGGTCCGCGCAAGATTCGGGTTAACGCTATTAATCCTGGAATGGTGCAAACCGAGGGATGGTACGCAGCGGGTTTTGGGGAAAGCGACATGACCAAATTCGTGGAATCGCAGACGCCCCTAAGACGCCTGGGACGGCCCGAGGACATTGCTCCGGCGGCGGTATTCTTTGCTTCTTCCGACTCTTCCTGGATCAGCGGTGAAACCCTGCTTATTGCGGGCGGCTATCGCTAGATCTTATTTCAACCACAGCCAGAGCTAATGGGGGCACGAATACATGATTTCCTTCTTGATCACGCCAGCCACCTCCTTGTGAACCGCCTCCGGCATCGAGATGTCGGCGGACTCCCGCTTGGCCTTATCCAGGGTGACGACTTGCTTGCAGTAAGGGCATTTAGCCACGCTGACGCTCCCCCAAAGTTCAATGAGTAAGTCCCAGCAGGACACAATTCACTTCAAACAAAGGAGAAAACAAACCCTGAAGTACACGTTTGCAGCCTTGTTTGCGGTTGCCGCTGCAGCCGGCTATTTCGGTCTTCGCCGTCTGAAACACAGAGACCGGGGCCTCGCGCCCGTAAGGCGCTCTGCACGCAAGCTCGCGAAGATTCTGCTTCACACTGAGGCGACGGCTGCCCAGGAGACCGGTGTCGCCCAGCCAGCTTACCCCACGATGGCAAGGTGAATCGGGCGAAAGAAATCAACGAGCCGGTCACACCGCCGCAGCCATCGCCGGAATGGGTCCGCGTGTGATCGCTGTCACTTCCTCCATCACGTCGAACGCCTTGGCCTTAAAGTCGGACAACGCAGGATGGCTCTCCACCTGGGCCGCGAGCGGCCCGAACATGAAATCGCTCAGTGCCTCTTCGCTTTCGAACAGATAAATCCCCCCGGCTTCCTTACGGTGCTCGTTTAGCAGCCAAATCTTCCAGCGCAGGCCTGGAACTCCAGCAAACGCCTGGGCGACAGACTGGCAAAGATTCTGGTACTCAGGCGTGGTGGCATTCAGCCTGAAATCAATCTGAAGGATCTTTGCAGGCATAGTAGCTCTCCTTCTCAACCAAGATTTCAATTTTGGATGGGATCCCCAGGATCAGTATACATGCTTTTCCTGAGCCTGAACTCAAAAAAAGAGGCTGCTTCCGGGTAGCACTCCCGGTCTGCAATGTCGCTGATAACTGCCGCTCCGCTCCGATTCAAAGGAGATGCCAAGACATGTCACTCGTTGCAAAGCACAAGCTTTTCCGGGCTGTCTTTGCTGCACAGGAGCCTTGGATGAACGAGAGACCCATGGTTGGGGCAGGCGCCTCCTGCCATAGCAATCCGCTCCGGCCCATCAGCCGTCAAGGGGGCTCTGGCTCCAGGCTGTCTGATCAGGATTGGTAACGGGGCAGATGGTTATGCAGCACCCGGGCGATCTCCGCTCCAACAGAAGGTTCAGCGACATAATCAACGGCTCCCAACTGCATCGCTTCCAGGTAGCACTGCATTTCGAGTTGCCGCGCCACCACGAGGACGGGCAACCGGCGATTGCTCTTGATTGCCCGCTCCACCACGCAGCGCCCCTCGAAAAGACGGCTCCCCTGACCTACAATGATGAATGCGAAAGCCCCGGATTCCAGTTGGCGGACGCCTTCGGCATACGAATTACAAGCGTGAATGTCATAGCCCATCCCTTGGGTAGTCTTCTGTATGTGGTCGAGATGCTCAGAATCTTCATCTACCAGAAGCACCGTACCCCCGGGATCTGGTTTGTGCCGCTTCTCTGCCGATGGGTTCATGGTTTCCTCTCTCAGTCCGCGTACTTCGGTGGTACAGATCCTCGTCCGGGCGAAGTTGATCTGTCGCTTCGGCTGGCAGGCCGGGTAGGCCGGCATTTTTCAGTCAGCGACTCAGCCGCTTTCGAAGCAAGAAGCCTAATGGGCCCTCATTCCCGTAACCCTTCGTTTGACTGGGTTGGACTTTCGGAATCCTCAAGTGTTAGTGATAGGAATTGCTAGACATTACCTACGGAGCCCCCATAGCAACTTGATACGCACCGCACTCCATGAACGGAAGCCAGAGACAAAGGAGGAAGGAGTACACTAGCCGCCAATTCACAGTAAGTATACACTTCGGGCAGCCGTAGTCAAGGTCAATATGTCGCCACCCTTTCAACGCACGTTCCGCCGATAATGCAGTGGCTAAAGTCTCACGCCAAGTGGGGGAGGCTTAGTCCCTTGGAAACCGGATCCTCAGAACTCTGCCACCCAATGGAGATCGCAACCACCCCACCAAGCTCGACCACATCGTTTTCCTGCGCAAGAAGAAGACGGCCAACCGAGTTGAGTGGGAAGCCGATCCCGAGCTGACCCAGCATTACGGCGAGCCGTGCCGCGAAGACTACATCAGCACCAAGGTCCGCACGGTTGGGCACAACAATGTGACCCAATGTCCATCCTGTGCCGGAGAGGGGCACGATCGAAGTGGCGATAACCTCTCAATCTCGATCGAAGACTTTCGCAAGTACATCTGCTGGGCCGGCTGCACGAGAGACATGATTCGGGCAGCAGTAGGCTGTCCACGACCGGTCCAACATGTGTGACTTGGGCGAACAAATGGCCACGAATGAGATCATATCCTGGGGCTCACACGTCTTCTGAGAGTCATTCCTAAATTGGGGGTGGATCAGCCTGGACTACTCGACCTTACAGATGACCGACATGATGTCGTCCATCTGGGGCGCACCGCCGGCGAAGGTCCGGACAGCTCGATAGATCCCCTGTACAACTTCAACCGCCGTGCTCTGCTGGTGGCATCTGATGAAGTTCAACGCGCCCTCCGTGCCAAACACGGCGCCATTAACGTCCTCCGACTCCTTGATCCCGTCCGTCAACAGCAGGATTGTGTCTCCGTGCTCCAGCGGAACGACGGGACCCGAAGAGAACTGCTGATCAGGAAAAATCCCCAGAGGTACCGCTGTGCTGGCAAGCACGACTCCGATATCACCGGAAGAGCGCAGCAGATAACCCGACTCATGCCCCGCACTGGCATATTCCAGTGACCGTTTCTGCGGGTCGAGGCGGCCGAGGAACATCGTGACGAATTGATTTCCACCAAGGGTGCCAGTGAGGGAGCGATTGACGCAGTTGAGGAGAGAAGAGATGCTTGGCACGAGTGTCGCATACTCCAACGCTCACCGCTTTTGGAATGACCCCGGAGTGATGAAAGGCATGTGGGACCTGCGAAATTCGTTCAAGGCTACCCCTTGCCGTAGTGGAGCCCTGGGCTGGTGAAGGGGTATCTCTAGCGCGAGGCCAATCTCGTGGCCAGACTGAGAAGGGCATCCCGATCCGGCCCTGCCAGACGGGTCAAGAGGTTCCTGAGTTTCACGAGGTATTGAGCATCCTCACTCTTATCGCCGTTGTCCGCCATGATTTCTTCCAAGGTCTGCCGCGGCGTAAGGCTTGGGGTTGAGGGAGCCTCTTCTCCAGAGAAAAAGAGCTGATACAGTGGGACGTCGAGAACCCCAGCAAAGCGTTCCAGAGTCTCCAGGGAAGGGACAGTGTGACCGTTTTCGACTCGGGAGACGTAGCACCGCAATAACCCCGTACGCTCCTCAATATCCCCTTGGGACATTTGCTTCTGCTCGCGAAGTTGGCGCAGGCGTGCACCGATCAACATGGGTTCACTCTCTTTCATTATGTCGTTCGAAAGTCTAATTCACAGCTATTTGCTGGATGATGATCTTTTGCCTCTCTGCTTCGACAAGGCAAGGGCACGAAGGTAACAGTACGGAGGTACCGCACCCGCACGCCTTGCCAGGAAAACTCATCGGCACCCAGGGAACGCGTCATTCGGGACTTGGGCGGACCACTCGCCGTCATGCCACCCTCGAAATCCGAGGCCCGAATACCTCGTTCCAAACTATGCCGGGGTCGTAAGTGGATTTTCGGAAACACCCCTGAGCTTCGCAGCTTGCTCCAAACACAGATCGGCGCTACCAAGCTGCGTGACCACAAGATGCATCAGCCGATCACGGAGTTGAGGCAATGAGTGATGACGGGCGGGTAGAACCGTGGTTGGTTCGGGGGAAGGCTTGGATTTCGGCAGGCTTTACTCATCGAGCTTTTCAAAGTGACCACGACTATGGACCGCATGGTGGTCCTCAAGTGTTTCCAAATGGCTGATCACTTCGGTCCTCATCGTCGAATCTTGTTGGATTCTCTCTTCAATTCTGGTGGCCAGCGCATGCGCAGATTCCAAAGATGTGTCTTTGGGAAAGAGGAGATGGAATTCCACCCAATTCGTATTGCCCGCATTGCGATGCCGCAACCCATGAAACTCAACCCCGGCTGCGGAAGTCATCTCGACGAGCAGTCGCCGGATTCGAGCCTGGGTTAGCGGATCGACTTCATCCATCAATCCGCCGACGGATTGGCGAATCAACTTGCTCCCCATCCAAAGGATGTCCACGGCCACAAGAATCGCAACCATAGGATCAAATCGCAGCCAGCCCGTGAGCATGGTCAAACTCAGTCCCGCGAGGACGCCGAAACTGGTCAAGCAGTCGGTGAGCACGTGACTACCGTCCGCCTCTACGATCAAAGACCCATGCTTTTTCCCAACCCATACCAGATAGCCACCCAGAGCTCCATTGATGAGTCCCGCGGCGAGAATGAGTAAAGCCCCTCCCCCCAGATTCTCCAGTTTGGGCCCCGCAATCAACCTGTGAATTGACTCAAAGACGATATAGACCGCCGCCAGCACAATCATGGCGCCTTCGAACCCCGCCGAAAAGAATGCGATTCTGTCATGACCGTACAGATGGCTGGGGTCAGGAGGCTTGCGGCTCAACCAGAGGCTGTAAGCGGCAAAGGAAACAGCCACCACGTGGACGACGGATTCCGCAGCGTCGGCGAGGATAGCTGCGGATCCGGTCATCCAGTAGGCAAATACTTTTGTTCCGAGCATGAGGAAGCCGACCGCTAGGGAGAGCCGCATGGCGAGTTGGAGTGTACGCGGTTCTCGGGGGTTCGGGATGTTCGCCGCAGGCATCATGCTTGTCGCAACCGGGACCTCACACGAACTTCTGAATTGGCCATTAAGCTCGTCGCTAATCATAGCCCCGCACCCGTCCAGTTTTCCAGTCAGGGTTGCGCTGTCGTAAGCTCCTGCAGCCACTATCTTCGTGCTCTACGCACTCAAAGCCATAGGAGCGCAGCTCGCGCTTGATGACTTCGGCACCGGGAATTCCAGCTTGAGCTATCTGAGGAGGTTCCCGATCGATACCCTGAAGATCGATCAAACGTTTGTGCACAAGATTGGCGCCAGTGCTGACCACGCCGCATTCCTCGGTGCGATGATGAGCGTGGGCAAAACCCTGAAGAAACGAGTTGTCGCGGAAGGCGTAGAAAAGCGTGAGCAGCTCGCATTCCTTCAGACGGAGCGCTGTCACGAAGCACAGGGCTACTATTTCAGCCCGGCTGTGGATGCTGAGCAATTCGCCCAGCTCCTTGGAACGGGCAAACCAGACTTTGAAATGACAGTGGGTTAACCACTCGCGGATCGTCAAACCATGCTGCTTCTGCCCGCCGAGCAGGCTGCCAGAAGCCGCCTGGACTTCGTCAGATACCGCAGGCGCGGGCTTTGAAAGTCATCGGACGGAGATGCCTAGTCGGTAACGACCAGTTGATGATTGAGGGCGATAAGTATCAGTTCGAATTCATTCGAGACGCGTAGCTTGCCATAAATACTGGTGATGTGCAGCCTGAGGGCCGGCTCGCTGATGCCGATTCTCTCTGCGGCCTCACGACTGGAGTAGCCAGCCACAGTTAGAGCGACGACCTGTTTTTCGAGCTCGATTAGGCCAAAGTCATTCCGGTTTACCTCAATAGACAATAAGCCTGCATTGGGCATAGTACTCTTCTTCTCAACGGTTCTTGCTGCACCCGAATCATCAGAGATGATGCTGTTTATGGGAGACCCCTCGACAAGCATGAAGACTGTGCGGCGTTACTCGCCCCTTCCGCGTCAAAAACCGCGAATGTATATGCTGCGCCTTTGGACAGGGGCTGTCTGTTCAATATCGCACACCTGGGAGGAATTATTGGCGAGCTTGGATGAGTGACGAGCAGCAATAGTGATGCCAGCGGTCCTGCAGACGACGGTCGGCACGGGCCAACACCCGGCGGGGCCGCTGCGAGGAGAATCCCAGGTCATGAAGCAGCTTGCGCACGTGTCCAGGATGGTAGGTCACGCCGGTACGGGCAAATCGGGCAGGCCGCCCAGAGGGAGGCTGTCAAAGCTCTCGGAAGCGCTGATTTCCGGGCAGGTGTGCACCAAATTGTGCACCAAGTCCCAGGTCAAGAAAAGGCTGTTACACGAACCAATTGAAAGGATTGGCTCCTCGGCCAGGACTCGAACCTGGAACCCTTCGGTTAACAGCCGAACGCTCTACCATTGAGCTACCGAGGATTATGCAGTTTGTACCACTCTTTGTGTGTCTCGCGGTTACTAAACTCGTCGTCGGCCGATGAGGGACATGGGCGAAGCAAGAGCTTAGAAGGAGTGGAACCGCGGGGAGAGGATCAGGCTTTCTTCTCTTCGTCTTTCTTTTCGTCCTTCTTTTCCGCGCTGCCGTCCATGCCACCTCGGATGGCATCCTTGAACTCGCGAATTCCCTTTCCCAAACCTTTTCCAAGCTCCGGCAATTTTCCGGGCCCGAACAAGATCAACACAATTATCATTATGAACACCAAATGCATTGGCTGAAACAGACCTTCCATAACTCATCCTCCTCGCCGGCCCAAGGTCAGCGGCGCAACAATCCCCCCCATTATAACTCAGGTGGCAACGAAACCCAATTACGATTTGATGCGGCCCCCCCGGCCGGCTTTCCCAAGCGGCCCCATCCGACCCAGGGCGAACAAGCCGGTTTCACGCCAAGGCGCAGAGTGCGCAGAGCTCGCACAGCAGTGTCACCGCTGCTTACGATCCTCGAAGACCATATTATGTGGTTTCCTGCCTTGCGTGCGGCAGTTCTGCAAATAAAGCGACCGATAGGTGGCAGTGATGTAATCCCGGGGAGAATAACCAAGCCGGCTTGCGACCCTGTCGATCCACTTGGCGGGTCCCTCAAGTTCGAGGTAATTGCCGATGGGCGTTTCGTCGAATACTGCCTGCGGCGCTGCATGGAGGGACGCTTGGGCAGCGGCGACAAAGACGGTCCGGAATTTTTCGTAAACGAACACTTCCCTCAATTCCAGGCTCTTCAGGACCTCGCGCAGCAGCGCGCCGTTCCCGACCCGGGTTTCGACTTCGCGCCTACTCGCATACCGTCGCGCGCGGTGCGGGGGGCCTTTGAATGTCAACAGGCTCTCGCCCGCCGCGAAACGCAACCGCAGCAGCCTGCGGGACTTGCTAAGCCGAAGATCCGGGAAGTCGAAAACGTAATTGCTTTCGAAATGGCGCGGCTTTATAACCTTGAAACCCAGTTGTGCCAACTGCTTTGCCACCTGCCTGCGGTCGCGAACGGGCAGCTTGATTTCGGTTTCGAGAAAGGGTCTCCGTTTTCCCAAAATCACGGCGAGATTCCTCGCGGTGCTCGGAATGACACTGTCGCCGAAAGGGACAGCCCCGGCATCCAGTTGCACGGTAAGAGGTTGTCCTCAGAACTCGCGATCCAGCATGAAGTCGGGCAAAGACCGCAAGGCATCCTTGTAGGGGTTATCGGGGAATATCTCCAGAGACCGCCTGGCTTTCTGAGCAAATTCCTGGGCCTTTTCTCTCGCCGCCCGCAACGTATCATAGCGGTCGATTAGGTCCAGAATCTCACTGAATCGCAGCGAGTTGAAACCGCCCTCGGCGAGCACCGGCTTTACTTTCTGCGCTTCCTCCTGAGTACAGCGCTGCAGGAGGTAGATAAGCGGCATAGTGACCCTGCCTTCGCGGAGATCGTTCCCGGTCGGTTTCCCCAGGACCTCTTCAGAGGAAGTGAAGTCGAGAACATCGTCGATCAGTTGGAAGGAGAGGCCCAGGTTGAGGCCGTAGGAGCCCAACAGGTTTTCCTCCTCTTCACTCTTTCCCGCCAGCACCGCGCCCAGACGGAGACAGACGGAAAACAGGTAGGCAGTCTTGCGATAGGTCAACTCGAAATAGACGTCCTCCGGGACGTCGATCCTTCTTTGCCAGGTCAATTGCAGCAATTCGCCCTCGACCATGGCTTGGGTCATGGCAATAAAGAGGTCCAGGATCTTGAAATTGCGCTCGCCGAGGGCAATGTTGAAGGCCTGCATGTAGAGCCAATCGCCGGCCAGCACACTCAAGTGATTGCCCCAGCGGGAATTGGTGGAGGGGCGCCCGCGGCGCAGTTCCGCTTCGTCAATCACGTCGTCGTGAACGAGAGTGGCAGTGTGGATGAGCTCGACAACCGTTCCCAACCGAATGGCCGCCTGGCCCTCGAAGCCGCATAGTTTCGAGGAGAGCAGCACCAGGGCGGGACGAAGCCGTTTGCCGCCGTTTCCTTGCAGGTATTGACCGATCTCGGTGATGGGCTGAACGCTGGAGATGCTCTGCTGGCAAAACTCCTCTTCCACCTTCTGGAGGTCAGCACGCACCAAGTCGAAGACTTCTTTGGTGGTCAGGCTATTGACGGAGGCCACGTCTTAGTTCCTCATCGTCCCTTCAGTTCTAAACTGCCGGCGAAGGTTTTTCAGGGGACAGCAGAATCAGGTTGCAAAATTAAATAGTCCCACAAATTGCACTTGAAGGGAAGCATGAAGTTCATTTGGTAGCGTGCCAGTTCGGGGTAGCGGCGGCTTTACGCCGCCATGTGGCGAGGTAAACTCGCCGCTACAGATTACACCACCGTTCAGTTTGAAGCTCCTGCGAGTAGTGTGTTGGGATAATAAAAGGCAAGAATCTCCTGGAAGCCGTGTCCTTGCCTGGCCATCCAGGCCGCGCCCAACTGGCAGAGGCCTGCGCCATGCCCCTTGCCTCGACCTTCCACCAGCACCTCATCGCCCCATGGCCGCAATTCGTAATTGTTGCCGGGCACCACGTCCCAGCCCAGGATGCGGCCGAGTTTCAGCCGGCACGCTTCTGAGTGGCTTGCGAGCCCGGCAGCCTCTTCGGCCTCGAGCCGCGCCTGCCAATGCGGTGAATGTTGCAAGCAGTAATTACAGGCTACGGAGAAGTAGGGATAAGGAGCAGGCGCGAGGCCGATCTCTGCGAGGGTCCGTGTTCTGCCCCCGCAACTTCCGGTGAATAGCGCGGGGACAGGAACGCCATCGTAAAAGAGGACCAGACCCCAGGTGGCCGCGGCTGCCTGGGCCGCAAGAGACTGCGGAGAAGGCGCTTCGCGAAGGAACTGGCAGTGAGTCGTATCGCAGAAATCAACTTGCCCGTGGCGCGATCGCGATGCCAGATAGTATGAACGCGTGGCCACCGCCTGGGCTTTTAAGGCCTCGAGGGAAGCCCCAGGCACACTTTCGGCGGCCACTGCTGAAGCCACGGCTGTTTCCAGGTCCATATCTACTACCGCAACCAATTCGTCGATCTGGCACTCGACTTCGAGTTGGCCTCGATACTGTCTCGCAAGCTTCCCGGGAACGGAGAGCAGGAAGTCAGACGCGCTGCCCGTTGCGCCTGTCAGGTGTACTTCGGTGGCCGCGAAGGCGTCATTCCGGCTTCGCACGCGCACATGGTCCCCTTCCAAATTCAAGAAGACTGAGGCGCCCTCGGAGAGGCTGACTTGGTGTAAGCCCGCGGTGAGAATCAGCATTTGCCCGGGCGGGCAGGTAATCGCCAACTGCCGGGGATGAAGCAGGCCAAACACGCCAATCCGCAGATCCCGGGCGGAGGCGCAAGGGGCCAGCACCGCGAACATGAGAACGGATAAAGCAAGCCGTTTGCGGATTAGATCCTCCCCGAAGGGCGTCGAAGCGCTTGTCCCAAGCATACTTTCTACTGGAGACTAATCACACTGTTCAACATGCGGCCTCCGAGTTCGGCCGCACGAGCGCCGGGGACACCGTGCACGCGAACCAGCAGCGCCAGGCGAGGCTGGTCCGCTGGGAAAAGCATGAGCACGTAGCCGTCGCCCGGCGCAAGAGGCTGGTGGACGCACGGCGCGGTGCCTGTTTTAGCCAGGACGGCAGCTCCGTGAAGAGTCAGGCCCACGGCCCCGGCGGTCCCCTTTTGGGCGGAGAGAGCCATCCCACGCAGCAGTTCGGCCGTCCCGGCCGCTCGCGGCGCGGCGGCGAGAAGGACGTAGGCGTGCAAGAGTTCCTGAGGGTCAATGCGCCAAGCTCCGCCCAAGCCAATCATTTGGGCCGCGCCCGAGGGCGCTTGTCCAAGAGAAAAGCCGTAGCGTTGGGCCATGGAATCCACGTCTTCAGGCTTTAGGGTCGAAACCATGTTCATGAAATAGGCATTACAAGAATATGCTATAGCCGAACTAATATCCATTGGCCCGTGGCCGCGCGGCAGCCAGCAACCGTCCTGCGCTCCGTGGCAAAAATAGACCGGATACCTGAAATCGCGCTTCTGCGCGTAGGCCAAGGCAAGGAACGGCTTCACGAGCGAGCCGACCGGGACCGGTTCTGTGATCGCCTCCCAACGGGAGGCAATCAGGCGGCGCGTGGCGGCGTCGATCACGATGTACGACAAGTCGCTGGAACCATAGCGTTCTGCTAGCAGGCGGGAGACCGATTGGTCATAGAGCGAAGCCGCGGCTAAGGAAGACGCCGCGAGAAGGTAAGCCAAAAGCAGATTGCCGATGGTCGATCTTCGATTGCCGATGGATAGCATCGTTCCCTAACTCCGGGCTCCTTTGGGCATTTCTACTAACCCCTCACCCGTCCCGCTCCGGCTGATGAAAACGCCGGCAGCGGGACACCCTCTCCCCAGGGGAGAGGGCTCTTCGGTTACGTGCCGCCCGCGTTCTTTTCCCCACGTACGACCTACCACATACCACCTACTTTTGCTTGAGCCGGTACGTTGCCGTCTGCACTAGCATTGGGCCGCGGTCCTCGACGACCAGCGACTCGGACTCGATGCTCTCGAGCGAGTGGCTGAGGCTCGCCAAGTCCTCAGAAAAGAAGGCCGGCTCCCGCCCTTGCTCGTCTGCCAAACCGACATTCGCTCTTGGCAGCGGCGATTCAATCAGCCGCATCATGGCCACGATGTTTTCGCGCTCGGCGGCATGCTGAAATCCTGCCGCGTAAACCAGGTTCTGACCCGGCCCGGCGCCCGGAGGGTTCGCTGCGGGGCCAGGTGCCGCTCGTGCCAGGAGGGGCTTCAGCACTTCGTCAGAGTTCGCGAGCAAAAGCAACGGTCCCCGCACCGCGACGGCGAGCGGAACCAGCCCATCAAGTTGATAGTAACTGGCGCTCCCTTCGTGATTTTCCACCCAGTTCACACCGATTTGCGAAGTCGTCCACAGGTCTTGAATGGCCGTTCGGATGGCGTCCCTCGCCGCTTGCGAGTCCCAATTCGCTGAGCTACGAATCAGGATGGCAGTATGCGGCTCGATAAAAGCGGGCGACCCGGCATGATGAAGCGAGTGAAACTCCAGCACCGCCTCGAGCGGAGCCGCATTCAGGAGCTTTTTGAGAGCTTCGAGGCCAAGGGCTCCTGCCGTCCCCTGAAGAGGAGCAACGTCGATCCGTGTCTCGAGGTCGCTCTCGCTGCCCGCCTGCCCCGGAGTGGAAGCGACGGCCGGCGCCATTTGGGAAGCTACTCCCGGGCCCGGGTGGGGCATCAGAACCTTCTGCTGCACCAAGTTGAGCACCCTATCTGAGGTGGGGTCTTTCCAGGCGAGGTAAAGGCCTTGCTGCGCCGGAACCATGCCAATCAATTCGCCCAAGGCACTGCGGGCGGCAGTGAGAGGCTCCGCCCCCGGGGGCGGGTTAGTTTTGAGGAGGACACGATCCTCGCGAACTTCCGTCGCTGACCGGTGTACGTCCGCGACTTCTGCCGAGTAGGGTTTTAGATCCGCGACGTTGCGCTCGATCCAATAGCTGCGAAAATGCGGCGACTTGACCAGAAGCGGCAGGTTCATGACCAGGCGGAGATCGCCGATCGGCCCTGCCGTCGCAACCGCACTCTTATACCAAATCTCGTCCGGGAGCCGGGGCTGCGATTTGCCGGAAAGCAAGCCCAGCGCGCCGGCCATGAGGTCTTCGCGGGTCGCGAGCAGCAGGTAGTCGCCTGAGGTGGCAAACGCCACCAGGCGATTCTTTTCCGGTTCCGTCCGAACGTAGTAAGGCAGGTCCGCGGCCTTGCGCGGCTCGAACTTCTCCCGGCTCGTCCACAAAACGTTTTGCATGGCGCGGGCGGACGGCATGCGGGTGATGTAGAGGAATTCCAGGTTGCCAATGTCGTAGATGGCGAGCGCCGACTGCCCGCCCGCGAGCGAATCCAGCAGCGTCATATCCGGCGGAGCGCCCGCGGCCACGGCGAATTGCCGCTGTGCTTCCTGGAGGCGCAGGAATAAACGTGAGCGCGAGAAGACCTGGAAATTGTCGCTCCCCAGCCACTTCTGTTTTTCCTGCGAGTTGCTCCAGTCGTGGACCAGCTTGGCAAAGTCGGGTGCCTCCACGAAAAGCAGCGACCCCGTAGGCATGAAAGCGGCGAGGCTGGACGAGGGCGGAGCAGGCGCCTGGCCGGGCGGGGCCATGGCGAGAGAGGCGCTTAGAAAGCAGAGGACGCCAATCGCGATTTTCCTCATACTGCTGCACCTCCGAACTCACGACCTGGGGACTTCATGTAGCCCCCCCGACGGCCGCCGTCAACGGCCTTATGCGACAAGGAAGCTTCGGTTCGTTTTTGGCGAAATGAGGCATTTTCGCTCGTTTTCGTGTCCGATCTATGCGAATTTGCGCGCAAAACGCGCGCAATTTGCAGCACTAAAAAAGTCATTTTCCTTTGTTTTCAAGTACCTCTTAGCTTCGTTCCCACTATTTTTCATTTTTTGTATTTCCTGCACTCCTTCGCTTGAGGGAGTGCCTCCGCTGTCCCCGACGCCTGGCCAAGTGCCGTTGCGGATGGCGACGAATTGTCCACAATCTGACCACAACGATAGGCTATCATAGGTCCATTCTTTTGTCAAGCAGAAAGTGCACGCTACCTGGCCAAGCGGGGCCTGACAAGGACACTCTGCCCGAGGTCTTTCGTAATTACCGGCCGGCGCTCCTGGTCGGCCTTCTCGAGCTTGAGTTGCGCGTGAACGCGCCCGAGTTCACTGTCTGCCTTCGACCGGACGGAGTCGTCGGTGGCGAGCATGGCGGCAATCTTCCAGAGCCGTGGTGCTTCCTCGAGCCGATCGAGCTTCACTAGCGCGCCAGCCAGTTGCGTGGCCAGGAGCGATTTCCGCTCATCGCTCAACTTCTGATCACGCAAAAACCACTTCCACAGGATGTCCGGATATTCGGGCTGGCCGGATCCCTCGTCCGCTGCCTCGCCTTCCTGATTTTCGGGTTGCACGGTGAGCGTCGAACTCTGCTCCAGCAATGGTGCTATGGCTGACATCGCAAGTTCGTTCTGGTTTGCCGCTGCCGCTGCCTCGGCCAGATCGACACGCGGCGAAACGCTCTCCGGCTCAGCCTCCGAGTGCGGGGCCCCGGCCGTACGCTGCGAGAAGTCCTCGGGGCGGATGGCAATCGCGTCCAGCAGGAGGCGGATTTTGTCCTTGGGCTCAGCGGCTTCCCGCGCTGCTCGCAGGCGTGCATAGTAAAAGCCGGGCGACTCAGCCGCCGCCACGGGTCCCCCACGAACCAGCCAACCGAGCTCGGCGCTGACCTGTCCTGGTGCAGGCGCCTTAAGGGCCCCAAGGGACCCGGCTGCCGAGGCTCGCCGGGCATAAGCAGCGTTCGGAGAGGATACCAGTGCGGTGAGTAGTCGGACGGCATCGTTTCGTTGTCTGTTTGCCGCCGCTTCCGCCTGAGCCAGTTTGAGCTGGGCGCCGGCATCCCAGGGAACGGCCTTCAGACGCATACGGTAAAAATCCCCGGCCTCCGGCGGATGTCCCATCTTCATGAGCAGGTCCCCGGCCGCGGACAGGCTCTCGAAAGGCTGGCCCGCAACGAGGTTCATGCGCTGGAGCAGCGCCACTGCCTGGGCAAGGTCGCCTTGTTGCAGGCGAACTTCCGCAAGCCCCAGGAAGTTCGCAGCGGCAAAGTCGCGTTCTTCGATTTGGCGCGTGTAGAGGTATTCGAGAAGCCGGCGGGCATCCGTCCGCTCACTTTCTTTCAAGTTCATCGCGGCATTGCGCAGGACTTCGAAAGAAGGAGCCTTTTCGGGAGCTTGTTGAAACTGCCGGAGTAGCTCTTCCAGCGTGTTTGACTGGACCGCGAGGCGGACCCTGAGGGAAGCGATCTCGAGCCGGTGCGGGTCACGAAAATCCTCCGACAGGCCATTAAAGGCGTTGCGTGCGTCGTCCGTCCGGCGATGATCCAGCAAGAATCTAATCCAATCGAGTTGCCAATCGTGCAGAGTTTCGAGCGCTGTCGAGTGTTCGGCGCCGAAGGTCTTGTCGGCGTGGTCCTGAGCCAAGGCAAGAATCTTCTGATAGACAGGCTCCTTCTGGCCTTCCGGGAACCACTGGGCGCGGACAACCTCCGAGAGGAAATCGACAGGGGATTGGGCGGAGCGGGAAAGATCGAGCAGCCAATTCGCGCCCTCTGCGGGATCTCCCGCTGCCGCCAGCGCACCCCGCAGGACCGGCTCGGCGCGGTAACTACCGTTGCGCCGGACGTAGGTGCGCACCACGCGCTCCGCGTCGTCACGCAAGCGCGGGAATAGTTTCCGTTCGCCGATGTGCTCGAGTGTGGCGCGAAGATCGGTCCAGAATGCGGGCGGGACGGTGCGGCTGTCTTCCTGCGCGCGCAGGGCAACGAGTGCCGCCGACCATTCCTTGATGGCGTCCTCCTGCTTGCCTTGCTGCCAGAGGATTTGCGCTCTGCGATCGTGCGCGTCGGCGCGCTTGGAATTCAGTTCCAGCGTGTGTGCATAATCCGCCAGCGCCGGGTCGAACTGGCCCGCCTCCCGGTAATAATCGGCGAGCGCGAAGTAGGCCTCCGAACTCGCCGGGGTCCCTTCCAGGGCGGCCGGGAGGTAATCCTCGGGGTTGCCCTGATGCGCAACTGAAAGATACTCTGAGTACCTCCCGCCATAGTAAAACCAGATATCACCCGCCAGCGTTTCGTCACGGTTCGGGGGCTTGCCGACGCGCTCGCCTATCGTGCGCGTATCGAGCGCCTGCTGATAGGCAGAACTAATGGCAGGTGACGTGTCGGAGTAATAGAGGCCCATCAGGCCCGTGTAAACGCGCGTCCACACAGCGGGCAGGCGATGCCCGCGTGCGGCGATGGCCTGGAGGGCCAGATCGACTTTTCCCGTCGCGAGCGCCGAGGTTGCAGCGGCGTCGCGCACCTTATCGGCGTCCGCCCCTCCCGCAATTGCGACGAGTTGCTCAGGCGAGGTCTTGGACAGCAGATCGAGGTAGCGTCGGAGAGGCACGCCATTCAAGCCACGCCCGTCGAAGGCCTCCTGAAGCACCCGCAATTCCGCGGCGGTGTTCCCTACTGCACGGTAATTTTCGGCAGCCTGTTCGAGGATGAAGTTCTTGCCGGGCCTGTTGGGGAAGACCTTCCAATAGTCTTCGAGCTGCGCCCCATATTCGTTGAAGCGCATACGCTGCTTTTGCAGCAAAGCCAATCGTGATTGCATGGCCTGGGCCAGGGGCTCGCCGGCCGCGGCCAGCATCGCCTTGAACCGCCAGCGCGCCTCGAGGTCCGTAAGGCCCGCGGCTTGCGCCAGGGGAATGAGCGCCTCATTGAATTCACTTCCCGCCTTCCCTTCTTCCTGCTTCAGAAGGAAGTTGGCGAAGGCGTTGTTTTCTTCGGGCGTGTAGTATTCCTTTACCACGCTGCCCATGGCGGAAAGGCAGGGAATCAAGTTGGGTTCGATTTTCTGATCCCGCGCCGCCTGCGCCGCTACCCGGAGGCCAGCGTAGGCCGTGCCGTAATCACGCAGGTGGGTGAGGATCGTTGCGTAGGCGACCGCCCCAGCAAAATCCTCAGGCCGGACCAGCAGATCCTTGCCGGCCAGCGCCACGCCGCGCTCCGCAAACTGCCGCGCCTGGTCGAGCAGATTCCAGCCCGCCAGGCGTTCGGCAACAGCGAAAAAGACGGCGGGCTTTTCGGGCCGGCCCTCAATTAACGCTTTCTTCAATGCCGCGACGGCCGCATCGGTGCGCCCTTGACGCGCCTGGAGCTCCGCCACCTTCTCCATCCAGGCGGGATTCTGGTAAGCCAGCTCGTAGAGGCGCGAATAGCTCTTGATGGCGTCATCAAAGCGCATCAAGCGTTCCTCGAGGCTGGCCTGGGCCGCCAGCAGGTCTGTGCTGTCTGGGCGGATAGCGCGGGCACGCGCGTAGGAAGCGATGGCGGCGGAATAATCTTCGAAGAAAGCGTCGATGCGCGCCACGACCATGGGCCAGCGGAAGTCCTTGGGAGAATCGGCGGCGGTCTTGGTGTAGTAATCGAGCAGTTGCCTGCGCCGGCCGTAGCGGCCGGCGAAGCCTGCGGCCTCCTGAACCAATCCTTCGTCTCCCGGAAACTTGTTGATGATCTCGATGTACTGGTCGACGCCTCCCGCGAAATCCTTCAAACGGGCCAGGGCGGGAATGAGCCCGCGACGAAGCGCCGCGATGCGAGCCGTCTTCTCATCGGCGGGCAGATTCGAGTCGCGGAAGGCCAGGATTCTGGCAAGATAAAAGTCGCGCAGGGATTTATCGCCGCCTTCGCGAGCGTAGGTATCCGCCATGGCCGCCAGGTATTCGGCGTTGTAGGGCTGATCCTGGAGCAGCGCCGTGAGCAATTCGCGGGCGCGCGCGTATTCCTTGACTTCCGCCGCCTTCGCTGCCGCCTCGAAGCTGAGTTGCCTGCCGAGTTCCGGGTAAGCTGCTTTGGCCGCTTTCACCAGGGTGTCGATGGCGGGGTCCCAAATCTTGTTGCGCCAGTAGAAATCCACCGTGGAGCGGACCACGCCGAGCAGCAGAGGATTCTCGCTATAGACATTCTCCATTAAGACTCGAGCCTGCTCGACCTGTTTCTTCGATTCGTAGAAGCGGGCCAGTTGCAGGCGGAGCTGGAGCTTTTCGACCGGGTCTGCGAGCAGAGCGATTTCGCGCTCGAGGATAAGGATGCGATCGTTGTCGAAACCGTAGCGTTCCGCCACCGGCTGAATCTCCGCCAGAAGTTCGAGCGAAGACGTCTCCTGCGCCAGGTGCGTCAGAAAGGATTCGAGATCCGCGCGGCGGTTGAGCGCTTCGAGCACGTCAAGGCGCAGTGAGACGGCATTCCAATCGGGGTTGGCGCCGCCGGCTGCTTTCTCGGTCGCTTGCTCGATCGTCGCACGCAAGTTGGAACGCTTGACCAGGCGCAACAGCCGGGCGCGCGCCGGCGAGTCGGCCGTCGAAACCAGCGCGCCGCTCAGGTATTCGCCGGCCGCGCGCCGATAGTCTCGCTGAGCTTCGTACACCGCTCCCGCCTCGTAAGCGAAGAGGGCCGGATTCGAGAATTTCCTGCGCGCCTCATTAATAATTCGCAGCGTATCGCCGTAGAGAAAGTAGTCCCAGAAAACCGTCGCCGATTCGAGGAAGGCATCGGGATTGCCGGGCTCGAGTCCGGGCACGCGATCCCAATACGGTCGCGACTTGGCAAACATTTCGCGGTCGGCGTAAATGTCGCCGATGCGAATCGGAATGTCGCGATCACCGGGACGGACCTTCGAAAGGGTCTCCTCAATGGATGCGGCGGCGGCCGTGTCCTGTGGATTAAAGGGGGCAAGCGACCGGAAGAGGGAAGAGGCGCGCCGGCCCATCGCGAAGTCGGCCGGATAAGCCTCTGCAATCGCTTTGCTCAGCGGCACCGCAGCTTCAAAGTGGGAGCGCCAGATTTCCGCCTCGGCGACGAACTGCGCGGCGGCGGGGTTGGCGCGGGTCAGTTCGTCCCACTGCCCGGACGCGGCCTGGGGATTCGAGGCGCGAACGGCTTGCAGCTCAGAATTGAGTTGGCCGCCGCTCGAGAGATAAGCAAAGAACACCGAACGCATCGTCTCGTCATAGAACCAGTATTGGCGAATCAGCGCGTCCCAGGCCTGGCGGTTGTAGGTTTGCTTGGAGCGGAAGGCCTCCAGCAGGTTCCGCACAAACGCAAGGTTGTGAGGAAACCGCTGGTGGGCATAGAGGTTCAACTGCATGTACATCTGGGGTACGACCGGGCCGCTGAACACAACGGACCGGAAGTAGTCCTCGAGTTCCGTGCCGGAAAAAGTCTGGATCACTTGCCGGGAGAGCTCTTCGAATTGCTGCCGCTCGTGCCGGCGCAAATACCAGCGGGCCAGCTTCTGATACCAGGAGCGATCGGGAAACTGCTGGAGGGCCTTTTTGTAAACGGCCTCGATGCGTTCGTCCATGCGGTTCTGCTCGAGGAAGGTGGCCAGCCGTTCGTAGAGCCCGGGGTCGTTGGGATTGTGATCCATCTCGCGCCGGAAAAGGTCCGGCACGGCAAGCGGCCTGCCAAGGGCGACCAGGCGCGAAATGTAACGTTCCAGGACTTGTGAGTATTCCGGCGATCGCGCTTCTCCCGAACGGGCAGGCGCCGTGCGCGTTGCCCGGAGGCGGGATTGGAAGGGCAGACGGCGGCGTGGCCGGACCACTTGCGGGACTGCCGTAGCTGGGCCGCCCGCGGGAGCAAAAGATGGGCTTGTGGCTTCGGAGGTTTGTTCGGGCGCAGCCTCCTCCTCTTTGGGCGGCTCGGCGGCCCCGGACGGCTGCGCCACCGAAGCGTTTGCGCGTGCGCCTTCGCCGAGCGGGACGTGATCGGCACGCGCGGCCAGTTCGGTTAATAGCTGGTCGTAGAGCGCGAGTTCTTCCTGCGCCATGTCCTTGCGCGCGTAGGAATCAGCCATCAGCAGGGCGACATGCACGCGCTGAGGCGCCCTGGGGAAGGCGCTCAGGAACTGGCGGCCCTCTTGCAAGATGGCATCATCCAGCGCATAGACGGCATAGGCATCCAGCAGGCTGGCGTGGAGTTCGCTGCGCTCGGCCGACTGCGGAAAGCGCTTGTCGAAGAGCGCGACGAGTTCGGCTGCGCGCGCGCGATGGAAATACGCCACGGCAGTCCCCTCGGCTTGCGAGCATTGAAAGGCGGGCGACTGGGAGTTCAGCAATAACGAGAGGACGCCGTTCAAAAAGCCGGGATAGGGATCGATAGAGCCGATATCACGAAGGAAAGAGATCGAGTTGTTGCCGAATTCGATAGGCTGCTCGGGGGCGGAGAGCAGGAGTTTGGCGATTCCGGCAAGAGCCTTTTCCTGAAGCGCGGGCTCCGCGCCGGGCAAGCTGTAGAGTGCGTAATAACACCGCGCGGCTTCGTTATAGGCGTGGATGCCGTCCAGGAGGCGCGCGAGCGTCCAGAGTTGCTCGGATTTCCAGGCGGCATGGGTTCGCTCCATGCGCAGCCGATACTCGACGAGCGCGCGCTGCGCTTCCGCCGCATTACCTTGCTGTTGGAAGTAATAAAAGAGGCGCGTGGCAGCCACCACGTCGCTGGGATCGGCGGAAACACCAGCGCGGGCGCGGCTGAGGAATTCCCGCAAGCGATGTGCATCCTTCAGGAGAGAAAAGTAGTCCTGGATGAGCTCGGGCGGCCAGAGGGGCTGAAAATTGTGGTCATAGATGGCCAGCGCCTCGTCCGTTGAGCCGCGTTTATAGGCCAGCGTCGCGCGGGCTTCGATGGGAAAAACCTGATCGCCCGGAAACGCTTTCTCGTAACGGCGAATGAGCCGCTCAGCCTCTGCAGAAAGTCGAGGAGTCGAGGGTCGAGGAGTTGAGGAGTCGAAACCTGTATGAGACTCGACTCCCCCGGACCCCGCCTTCTGGGCTACGCTTCTCCCGCCAGTAAGAAAATCAAAGAAGCGGGAATAAACTGCCGCCTCATGAGGGTAGCGCTCGAGCCACGAGTCATATTGCTGGAGCGAGAGCGCCTCGGATAAAGCTTGCAGGCGGATGACCTCGAAGCTGCGTTCGAAAGCCTGCCAGGCCCGCTGTTCGTTCGCGGGCCGCAGTTTTTCCGCCGGCAAGGTCGGGGCCTGCGCGGCGGCGGCGAGCGTCTTGATCTCGTCCAGCGGGCGTACGCGCTGATGGTAAAAGTCGGCAAGCTGCAATTGGGCGTCGGCCTTATCGGGGGCGAGTTGGGCATACTTCTGCCAGTCTGCCTCCTCGGCTGCGAAATCTAATTGCGCCTCGTCGGCGCGGGCGCGCATGCGATACAACTCGGGATCATCGGGAGATTTCGAGACGAGGTCGTTTAAGGCGTTGCGAGCCTCGCCAGCCGGGCGGCGAACGCTCACCGGGGCGCCTAAAAGCGTCATGCTGCGGAAGAAGACCGCTTCGAAGCGGCCGTTGCTTTCCAGGTTTTGTAACCATTCGACGAGATCGCCACGCGCCGTAAGCCCGGCAAAGAGCAGGAGAGTGACCGGAACGGCCAGAAGAATTCGGGAGCGCGAGCTAGGGGAGGATTTCAATGGCCACCTCCTGGCTTCCGATGTTGTGGGCAATATCTTCCGCCGTGACCGTCAGGGTGTAAGCGCCCGCAGGAAGGTCCGCGGGAATGGGCAGGCTACCGGTGTTGGCCCCTACGTCCTGGTTCCAGATGAGATAGGCGGGTTCGGTGCCGTACAGGCGAGCCACCACGGTGCGCGTCCTCGCCGATGCGCTGACGCGCAGGGGAATCGATTCGCCGCGCCGGAATTGGTTCTTGTCGAGGCGAACCCTTACCATCGGAGGCTGCGTGACGATAACGAAGCTCTTCGACTCGCGATAGACGTGGCCATCGCGGTCGCGCAGGATGAGGCGAACCACATAGGTCCCATCGGTCATTTCCTCGGGCGCCAGGAAGCGGGTTTGCCAGATGTCCTCGCCCGGCAGGTAGCGCAGGGCTTTGATCAACCCAAAGGGGAATAGCGCCACCACGGAACTTATGGAGGGATCTGTCTTCACGCGTATCACGGGATCGCCGGGCCGGATCACGCGCGGGCGCAGCAGAGCCCGGGGAGCCGCCAGGAACGAGGTGTAGGGCGTAACGAATTTGTACTTGCGAGACAGGCGAATGATTTCGTCCACGGAAGCGCGGTCCTCGCCGTCGCGCTCGATCTTGGCCAGCAGCGCATCAACCCGCGCCTTGGCCCAGGTGCGCGGCAGATCCGGATGCTCAAGGTTCTCCTGCGGCAGTGGCGCGCTGGCGCGCATCCTAGTGGGAGCGCCTTCCCGAATGGCCTGAATGTCGAACTGTGCGGTGGGCAATGGCTTCTTGTATTGGCCGACCCAGGCGGCGACTGAGCCGGGGAAGACCGTATCTTCGAGTGCATAAACAAGATCGAAGTTCGTCGCCGGCGTGGTGGTGAGTTTGAGTTGCGCGAGAGAATCTCGTCCGATCTTGCCCAGGAAGGCGTTCAGCTTGAAATCCATCGGCTCCGTCGAGCGGACCCATTCCATCAGACCGCGGTTGCGGCCGAGCAGGCGCAGGAGCGCCTGATTGGCGTCGTCACCGACCCCGAAGGCATAGGTGCGGGGACGCGAGACCTCGGGCAAGGCCCTCCACTGCTGCGAATACCACGCCGCCAGCCGTCCCGTGCCAATGAGGCCGCGCGTCGCGTCTCCGTCACTCAAAAGAATGAGGTAGCTCTCGCCGTTCGATCCTTTCGCCTGCTCGAGGGCGGCAGCGAGCGCCTGCTGAAGATCGGTTCCACCGCGCAGTCTGCTGGCTCGCACGAACTCGAGAGCGCGCTCCACCGCGGGTTTGTCAGCGCTCACTGACTGCTTTTCGAACCAGTTCAGCTCCGTATTGAAAAGGAGAACGTT
>Ga0181538_10001914_pt1 | contig 22496 bp, 15 predicted proteins | sample PEATcosm2014_Bin_40_FD_119773 | JGI IMG/M metagenome (GOLD analysis project Ga0181538, IMG submission 119773) | Peatland microbial communities from MTU Mesocosm Facility, Houghton, MI, USA - PEATcosm2014_Bin23_30_metaG | ecosystem: Environmental > Terrestrial > Soil > Wetlands > Peat | place... | reverse complement strand
TGGTCCGCGACGCACGCCAGCCATCTGGCCGGGATGCAGTGGAAGCAGGTCTGGTGGATCGTCTTCGGCGTCATCGGGATGCTGATCCTTTCCCGCATCGATTACCACACCATCCTGGACCAGGCCCCCATTTTCTATCTCATCGGCATCGGGATGTTGATTGCGGTGCTCGCGGTGGGGCACACTCGCTTTGGCGCGAAGCGCTGGCTGCCGGTCCTCGGTGCCGTTTTGCAGGTGTCAGAGCTGGTAAAGTTGATTATAATTATCGTTCTGGCGCGCTACTTCAGTGAGTTGCGCTCCGAACGGCTCGACTTGGTGGATTTGGCCAAGGTCGCAGTTCTGGTGGGAGTGCCGCTGGTCCTGATTCTGAAGCAGCCGGATTTGGGAACGGCGTTGGTGCTGGTGCCCCTCACAGCCGTAGGGGCGTTTCTGGCGGGACTCCAGTGGAGGCATGCCGCCGCTCTTCTGCTGCTGGGCGCGATGCTGGTGCCCGTCGGCTGGCACTTCCTCAAGCCGTTCCAGAGGGAACGCGTCACGACGTTCCTGCGGCCGGAGGACAACCCGAAAGGCGCGGGCTATCAGATCCTGCAATCGAAGATCGCGGTAGGCTCGGGCGGATTCTGGGGCAAAGGGCTCGGCAACGGAAGCCAGAACCAAGGCGGCTTCGTGCCGGTCCGGTATTCGGATTTTATTCTTGCGGCGCTTGCGGAGGAGTTGGGATTCGCGGGCGTTGTGGTTACACTTGTTTTGTACATGGCATTGCTACTGCGATTGGTGCAGAATGCCCAGCGTGCCAAAGACCGCGCCGGGATGTTCCTGGTGATGGGAGTAACGGCAGTAATTGGGTTTCACGTGCTGGTGAACGCGGCCATGGTGATCGGGTTGATGCCGGTCACTGGTATTCCGCTGCCGCTGATGAGCTACGGCGGATCCGCCACGTTGTTTGTATTTCTTGCGTTGGGCCTGGTGATGAACGTGCGCCTACGGCGGTTCGTCAACTGAGGCTCCCTGCGGTACACGGGACGGGGACCGGGAACGCATTCGACCCTGCCCGATGGTTGGAAGACTGAGAGATCTGAGAGGTTTGCATCGCGCGATGAATCCAGCAACATCATGGCTGCGCCCGCCCCTGACCTTGCCGCACGTAGCGGCACGGCGCCCTTTGGGCCGGCAAGCCGGAACCGAGCGGTGCCCTCCGAGGAGTATTCATGTCGAAGGAGCTGGTGATTTCCGCGGCGCAGCACGAAACGCGCGTCGCCATTTTGGAAGATGGGCAGCTTTGTGAAATTTACATCGAGCGGGAAAAAGAATTTGCGTTAGTCGGAAGCATCTACAAGGGCCGTGTCACGCGCGTACTCCCGGGCATGCAGTCGGCCTTCGTCGAAATCGGACTCGATAGCGACGCATTCCTCTACGTCAGTGATTTCCTGGAAAATCTCGAAGAGTACGACCACGTCGTCTCGACGGTCGAGAACAAAGTCCAGAAGATGGAGCAGCAGGGGGGCGAAGTGTTTGCTGCGCCCGCGGCTGCACCACAACCGCCGGCCGACGTCGTGGCTGAAGCCGAAGCCGCGCCGCCGTCCGACGACGCGCAACCGCAGTTGCCGGGCGAGCAACGGAATGTTGCGCCACCACCGCAGCAGCAGCAGAATTCCGCGCCTCCGCGTGGGAATTTTCAGCCCCGGCAGAATTTCGGCGGAGGAGGAGGCGAACGCCGTCCGGGCGGTGGCTTCGATAATCGCAGGGGCGGACGCGGTGACCGCGGCCGGGGACGCTGGGGACGCCGCGGTGGCGGCGGTGCCAGAGATCGCGGCGGGCGCGGCGGAGATTTGCCGCCGTCGAAGTACGCGCCTTCGCGGCCATTCGAATCGCGCCCGAGTTCGGCGCGGCCTTACGAGCCGCCTCCTCCAACCGATGATTACGTGCCCGTGATCCTGCCGGGTGAATCGCTCGCTAAATATAAAGATCGAATTCCCGCGCCACCCGCTCCTCCGTCAGAGAGCGGCGCTGCTGCGGGATCTGCGCCTCCCGAAACGCTGGCTCCTCCGCCGGCGCAAGAGACCGAGCGCGGACACGGCTTGCCGCAATCGCTCTACGCGAAGCCGGAACAGGTGAGCGAACCCTCCGAGCAACCGTTCGTCTCCGAGCCCCCCGCGCAATCGTCCGAGAAAACCGCCGAGGTGACGCTGCCCGGCCAAACGTTCTCTCGTGCGTGGACCAATTACGAAGCGACGCAGGAACCGGCTCCACGCGAAGCAGAATCACGCGAGGCATCGCCGGTCTCCGAGGTGGAAGCGGAGCATTCTGAATTGGAAGACCACATCGAAGCGCACGAGCCGGTCGAAACGTTCGAGTCGTTGCCTGCGCCGGAACTCTCCGAAGACGACGTCGCGACTCTCGCCGAGCGCGTGGCCGAAGCGAAGCACGAAGAAGCGGAGGCCGAGCGCGAAGCCGAAGCGCGTGCGGACGATCACGCCGCCGCGCACGCCGAACACGAAGAACGCGCGGAAGAAGCGCACGCCGAAGCCGAAGCGTTCGAGGAAAATGCCGGAGCCGAAGCGGTTGAATTGACGGAAGAAGGCGTCGGGCAAGAATCAGAAGAAGAAATCGACGCGGCCGAAGCGGCTGCGGCGGACCCCTTCATGCCCGCGGCCGACGATTTCGCTCCTGCCGAATCGCATGACACCTCGGAGTCCGGTCCCGATCCGCGCAACGTCGAGCAGCAGCCTTCGAGCGCGCGCATCACGCAGCCTCCGCGTGGACGCTTCCAGCGGCCCATGCGCCGCGGCGGCCGTCCGCAGCGCGGCGGCGGCGGTGGACGTCCGCAGCGCCAGCAGGATCATCGTCATCAGGCGCCGCGCCGTCCGCAACTCATCGGCGAAATGCTGAAAGCCGGCGAAGAAATCATCGTGCAAATCGCCAAGGAGCCTCTCGGCAAAAAAGGCGCGCGCATCACCAGCCACGTCGCGCTGCCCGGACGTTTTCTCGTTTACATGCCCACGGTGGATCACATCGGCGTCTCGCGGCAGATTCGCATGGCGGAAGAGCGTTCGCGCCTGCGCCGCCTCGTCTCCGAAGCGAAGGGCACGTATCCGGGCGGCTTCATCGTCCGCACCGCCGCCGCGGGAGCCACCGACGAAGAAATTCGCAGCGACGTAGAATTCCTCGGCCATAGCTGGGACACGATTCGCACCACGTCCGAGCAGCGGCGCGCGCCTTCTCTGCTGCATCGCGATCTAAATCTAGTCGAACGCATCCTGCGCGATTACCTCAGCCAGGATTACACCTCCATCTGGATCGACAACGAAGAGGAGTACCGCAAGGTTGTGGACTTCGTCAGTCGCTTCCAGCCCAAGCTGGTTGGCCGCGTGAAGCTTTACACGAAAGAAGCGCCCATCTTCGAGGAAATGGGCATCCAGCAAGAATTAGATAAGGCGCTCAGGCCAAAAGTCTGGCTGAAATCCGGCGGCTACATCGTAATCAATCACACCGAAGCGCTGGTCGCAATCGACGTCAACACCGGCAAGTACGTGGGCAAAGGTTCGACGCGCCTCGAAGACACGATCGTCAAGACCAACACCGAAGCCGTGAAGGAAATCGTCCGCCAAATCCGGCTGCGCGATTTGGGCGGCATCATCGTAGTGGATTTCATCGACATGGAAGAGCGCCGCAATCGCGACAAAGTGATGGCCGCGCTCGATCAAGCGCTGCAATCCGACCGCGCCCCGTCAAAGGTGCTCTCGTTCAACGAATTCGGCCTGGTCAACATCACGCGCAAACGCACCAAGCAAGCGCTCGAACGCGTCCTCTGCCAATCGTGCCCCTATTGCTCGGGCTCCGGCATGGTGAAATCCGTCCCCACGATCTGCTACGAAATTCAAGCCGAGGCGCGCAAAATGTCCGCCGACCTGGAAGCCGCGAGCCTAACCCTGCGCGTAAATCCTGAAATCGCGAAGGCGCTCAAGACGCGCGAATCCAGCCTAATCGAAGAACTAGAACGCGTGACGCGCAAGAGCGTAATCATCCAGGCCGACCCAACGCTTCACTGGGAGCAGTACGACATCTACTAGTTAACACGATGTCTCCTGACGCTCCTAAGCTTGCGGCTTGCTTTGCAAGTCGCGGGCTACTGGGCAACAATTCGGTTATTTGGGTGGACCAGAAGTACTGTGTTGCTGGCTAGAGAGCTCTGCTGTCCGTAATGAATAAAAACATATATTTTATATTCCTTCAAAATCCCTGTGGAGGGGAACTTCATTGCCACTGTCAGAGGAACGACTACGACTGCCCTATTCGGATAAAGGTCCATTGCCTCCCGCAAGGCGGATTCGTATGAGGAATGAGACGAAAGTTTCACCGTCGCATTAGGGGCCTGTTTTACGACCGCATTCCACAGGTGGGGGAGAAATTGCCGCCCCATTTGGCCTCGCGACTCATACAAATCCTTCCATTCAGCAGTGGGAAATGGACCATCACAGATAAATGCGAAACGGATTTGTATGACCGAGACCGGGTCGACCAAGATATCGGTTCCGGTATTCGAACTGCCACCGAATAGTCTTTTCCAGAGGTTCATCTATTCGCTTCCGATCAGCTGGTTTGTGGGGTCTAACCGCCAGCAGTGTGCCCCGTCCTTCGTAGTTTGACCTGTCCCGGCCCTGTCGGTAAGGGCGGGGCTTTTTCCCGCATTTCCCAAAACGCTCGCGCGCCAGTTCTTCCGAGGTGCGCTCTTACTTCTCCCCCGCCCCCTTCTTCAGCCCCGCGATATCCAGCTTGTTCATCGTCAGCATCGCCTTCATTGCGCCTTCCGCTTTGATGGGATCGGGATCGCTTAGAAGCTGGCCTAAAATTGTGGGAACGATCTGCCAGGAAATGCCGAATTTATCGGAGTCGATCCAGCCGCATCGCCCCTCTTTGCCGCCCTCTGTGAGCTTCGCCCAGAAGTAATCGACTTCCTTTTGCGTCTGGCAATAGATCATGAAGGAAGTAGCCTGCGAGAATTTGAACATCGGCCCGCCGTTCAAGCCCAGGAACGAATTGCCATCCAGTTCAAACTGCACGGTCAGGACCAATCCCTTGGGCTGCCCGGAAACTTTCGCTGCCGCCTCTCCATAACGGGCGATCTTCCCGATCTTTGCATTCCGCCCGCCCTCGGTGAACACTTTCACGTAAAAATTCGCAGCTTCTTCCGCCTGCTTATCAAACCAAAGGCATGTGGTTATGTTGGACATGATTTTTCCTCCCTGACCTAATCTCGACGGGGCCCGGCGGGCACCTGCGCGATCAGCCAGCGGACCACTTCCCAACCTCCCGCGTAATTGTCGTACTCGTCGTGCGGCAGATTGCGGCCGTCGGTGTATTCGTTGTAGATCCACGGGTCCACCACGCTGAACACGGTTCCTCTGCCGTACTTCGCGCTGGCCATCAGAACGTTTCCGTTCGCGGTGAGCACCGGCGTCGCGTCGCCGGAGAGTGTGAGCGCCGTCGTATCCTTCATGTAGAACGTGTGCGCGGAATGGAAAACGGGGCCGCCCGCCGGGACGTCAATTTTCCCCATCGAGTGTGGATCGCCCGCCACCTGGTGATACAGCGTCACATTCTGATATTGAATGCCGAACGGTTTGCCGAGCCGGCAGAGGCCCGGAATGTCGGTATTCAGCGGATCGTTGGTCATGATCACGAGGACGCCGCCCTGCTTGACCCACGCAGCGATTTGCGCCACGTCGGCGGGCTTGATGTAGTTCGGGTGCGGATTCCACAGCGGCACGTCGGGCGGCACCATGACGTAGATATTCGCGTGCGCCAAATTCTGCAGTGTGGGCGCGGTGGTCAGGGTGCTGGTGGTGACGCCGTAGGTGTGAAAAATGTGCGCGAAGAACGAGTAGCCGGAGTTCGCCTTGTCGTGCTCCTTGTAATGCACCGGCACCATCTGCCCCGAAGCGTCCTTGCGCATCTGGCTGTTGAACCAGCCATCGAAGAGCAGCGTCTTGCCCTTGCCCAGGTCGTGCAGCGGCGCCGTTTCCATTTCCACGCTGGCCATCAGGAACACTCCCGTGAAGCGGGCGTCGTTGCTGACGACCGGAACCGAAGAGTAAAAAGCATAGGCGTTCTCCCGCGTCTGATTGGGACTGAGGTCTGAGCCGCGGGCCGTGCCGTTCAGCGTCACGGAACCGTCGGCATCCACTTGGATAAATTTCTTTACTACACCCTCGTAGGCGCGCGAAGCGTTAGCAAAATAATTCTGCGGCAAATATCCGAGGCGCACCGCCTTCGCCAAGGCGTAGGCAAACATGCACGAGGACGAGGCCTCCAGATAATTGCCCTGCCCATTGGGCTGGTCCGTCACCTGATACCAAAGCCCGGTGTCCGCGTCCTGATAACGCACGATGGCCGCGGCCAAGCGATTGAGAATCGCCAAAAGTTTCGCGCGTCCCGGATTATTAGCGTCGTAGTATCCAATCGTGTCCACCAGCGCCATCATGTCCCAGCCCATCGCACGCGACCAGAACACCGGCGACGCCCCCGTGGTCTTGTCCGCCCAAGGCTGCAGGCGCGCTTCATCCCACGTCGGATAGACGAGGCCCGTCTTGGGATCGCGCAAGTGCGTCTCGGACAGCACAAATTGTTTGGTGATGTCGTCGAACGCTTCGGGCTGGTTGAACGTGTGCGCGTATTCCGCGTAGAACGGCTCGAGCATGTAGAGGTTGTCGAGGCTCATCTGCTGCGGACGATTTCCGATGTGCCAGAATCCACCCTCGGGCGTGCGCGGCTGCAACGCGAGCTGATCGCGCAGCAGTGTGGCAGCCCGGTAATACTTCGGATTCTGCGTCACCGCGTAGAGCAATAGGAGTTGCCTGCCGAGCAGCACATCGTCCACAGAATATTTCAGCGGGTCGTACGTTCGGATGGAAGAGCCGTCCGCCGAAAGAAACGGGTCCACCGAATCCTTGATGTACCGAAAGTCATCGCCATCGGCGGTGTTGTACCAGACGGCCTCCACGCCCTGGAGCAACACGCTCGTCTGGTGGTCCCAGTTCCAAGGCGCACCGGCCGGAACGAACCGCCCGTCGGGCCAACGCTTTAGTGTTTGATCGGCAACTCGTTGCGACCACGGCAATTCCTGCGCGCGGGCGGCTTGGGAAAATGCGGCGACGATGGTAAGTGTCGCGAAAACGAGAGCCAGCGCTCGCACTCGACGATTCCTGAAACACATGGCGGATGCCTCCGGTGGAAATCCGACGGAATCTTACCTCAAGCCGGCCTGGAAATGGTTTTCATCAGGGCAGGGCCTCACACAGCGCGGAAAAACTCCAATTGCGGTCATTCCGAGGCACGCGGCGGGCCGAGGAATCTCTCCGTAATTGGTCTTAGAACGGAGAGAGATTCCTCGCTTCGCTCGGAATGACGCCAGTCTGGGTATTTCGAGAAGCCCCTAATCCGTATCAAACCGCTCTTCCTTGAACGGATCGCCGTACATGTTGTAGCCGTTCTGTTCCCAGAAGCCCGGTGCGTCCGCGGGCAACAATTCGAGCCCGCGCACCCATTTCACGCTCTTCCAGAAATAGAGGTGCGGCACGACCAACCGCAGCGGGTAACCGTGTTCCGGGGCCAGCGGCTCGCCATCGTGCTTGAAGGCGAAAAGCGTCGTCGGGCGCATCAAGTCTTCCAGCGGCACATTCGCCGTGAATCCTTGCTCGGCGTGGACCATCACGAAATGCGCGCTGGGCTTGGGCACCGCGAGCTTCATCACCTCAGCGAATGGCACGCCTTGCCAGCGATTGTCGAAGCGGCTCCAGCGCGTCACGCAATGAATGTCGGTCGTGATTTCAATTTGCGGCAGACCATTGAACTCTTCCCAACTGAGCATCACGGGACTCTCGACAAGCCCCGTGACGCGAAAGTCCCACGCCTGCGGATCGAAGACGGGGATCGAACCCTCATGCAGCACAGGCCACTTCAGGGTCGCCGATTGCCCCGGAGGCAGCCGCCCATCTTCGCGCATCTTGCGCTCCAAAATTTTGCGTTCGCTTCCTTCGCCGAAGATCATCCCGTCCGCCCTCCACAACCCTGCCCAAATCCTATTTCAGCCACTTCCCTAAATGTGTCATTCCGAGGAGTCCCGGCCCGGCCGGGACGACGAGGAATCTCTCCCCGGTTTCACGCCTCAGAGAGATTCCTCGCCCACAAACCGGGCTCGGAATGACTCGCGCCGGGATCGTTCTCCAACACACCAAATCCAATTCTACGCGAAATTCGGCCATCTGGAAGCGCTCGCCCCTCGCCACTTCGGCCACGCCGGCGGCTGCGCAGAGCCGTATGATAAGATGCTTTAGCAAGGGTTCTGACTCCGCAAGCCGAGGGTTTCGCGTGACCGCCCGCATACTCAACGGAAACGAAATTCGCGAGCAGATTTACGCCGAGCTGGCGCAGGAAATCGGCGATTTGGACGCCGCCGGTATCAAGCCGGGGCTCGCAGCGGTGCTCGTCGGCCACAATCCGGCCTCGCACATCTACGTGAAGAGCAAGATCGCCGCATGCCAGAAGTTGGGCCTCGCGAGCCGGCTGGAAACGCCGCCGGCGAACATCACGACGCACGAACTGCTCGATCTGATCATGCACCTGAACGAGCGCGACGACGTGGACGGCATCCTGGTGCAATCGCCGTTGCCGCCACAGGTGGACGCGAAGAAAATTTTTGAAGCCGTCGATCCTGCCAAGGACGTGGACGGCTTCCACCCCGTGAATCTCGGAAGGCTCATCTCCGGCCGTCCCGGCCTCGTAGCCTGCACACCGGCAGGCGTGATGGAAATTCTGCGCCGCAGCGGAATCGAAATCGACGGCGCGAACGCCGTGGTGCTCGGGCGAAGCGACATCGTCGGCAAGCCGATGGCGCTGCTGCTCCTGCACGCGAACGCGACCGTCACGATTTGCCACTCGAAAACTCGCGAATTGCCAGAAGTCGTGCGTCGCGCGGACATCGTCGTCGCCGCAATGGGCCGCCCCGCGATGGTCGAATCAAGTTGGATTCGCCCCGGCGCAACCGTGATTGACGTGGGCACGAATCGCGTCACCGATCCAGCCGAAGCCGCGCGCATTTTTGCGCACCGGCCGGAGCGTCTCGAAAAATTCCGCGAAAAAGGAGAGGTCCTCGTGGGTGACGTTCACCCGGACACCATTGATGTAGCCGGAGCGATCACGCCCGTCCCCGGCGGCGTCGGACCCATGACCATCGCCATGCTGATGAGCAACACCGTGAAAGCCGCACGAATGCGCCGCGGGCAAAAGTCCCCCGCCGCGGCAGGAGCGAAACACTGATGCTGCGCGCAGGACTGACCGGTGGTATCGCCAGCGGCAAAAGCGCCGTCGCAAAAATGCTGCGCGAGCACAAATGCCGCGTGCTCGAAGCCGACAAGATTGCCCACGCCGTGATCGAGCCGGGCGAGCCCGCCTACGACGACGTGGTGCGCGAATTCGGCAAAGAGATTCTCGTCTCCGACGGGCGCGTGGATCGCTCGAAACTGGCCCGCGTCGTGTTCGCCGATCGCGCGCGGCTCGCGCGGCTGAACGAGATCGTTCACCCGCGCGTGGTGGATGCGCTCGAAGAGGAGTTCAAAGAGTTGAAGCGCGCGCGATTCGATGGCGTTGCGGTGGTGGAAGCCGCGCTGTTGGTCGAATCAAATTATTACCAGAAGCTCGAACGCTTGATCGTTGTGTCGTGCCGCCCCGAGCAGCAACTCGAGCGGCTCACGAATTCGCAAACCGGCCGCGGGATGTCGCGGGCCGAGGCGGAACAGCGCATTGCTTCGCAGATGCCTGTGGATCAGAAGCGCGCACTTGCTGACGACCAGATCGACACTTCCGGCACGCTCGACGAGACACGCACGCAAGTCGAAGCACTCGTGGCGCGCTTGAAACTACTCGCCGCAGAGCGTAGCAAAGTCTCGGGAGGACGCCGATGACAGCAACTCAATCGCGGACGTGGCCAAGAACGCTGCGCCTGGTAGCGCTCGGCGTGATCCTGGGACTCAGCTCCTACTGGGCCGGCAGCCGCTGGGGCACGCGCTGGCCAGATAGCGTTGAAGCTCTGCGATCGAACTCCGAGGGCCAGACTCGCAGTGCCGCAGTCCATACGGAAGGGCTCACCCCGGACGAAGCCATCAACGTGAAAATTTACAGCGGCGCCGCGCCTTCGGTCGCCAACATCGTGACGCGCACGCTGGAGTACGACGTTTTCGAGCAGGCCGTGCCGGTGGAAGGCGCGGGCTCGGGCTTTGTGATGGATTCGCGCGGGTACATCCTGACGAACAATCACGTAATCGAAGATGCGCAGGCGATTGAAGTCACGCTCGGCGACGGCTCGCGTTTCCCTGCAAAACTCGTCGGCACGGACACGCGTAACGACATCGCGCTGCTGAAAATCGAGCCGGGCGCTCACAAATTAGTTGCGCTGCCAATGGGAGACTCCGACTCCTTGCAAGTGGGTCAGCGCGTTCTGGCCATCGGCAATCCCTTTGGATTTTCCAGCACGCTGACCACCGGTGTCGTGAGCGCGCTCGGCCGCACCGTGCAGACCAGCGATGAATCCTTCATCGACGGCGCCATCCAGACCGACGCGGCCATCAATCATGGAAATTCCGGCGGGCCGCTGCTCGATTCGCACGGCGACGTCATCGGCATCAATTCCGCGATCTACTCGACGTCCGGCACTACCGCGGGCATCGGGTTCGCCATCCCGATCAATACGGCCAAGCGCATCGCTTCGGACCTCATCAGCGAGGGCCGCGTCCGCCACGCATTCATGGGCATCGAGGCGCGGGAACTGACTCCCGGATTCGCGCAAGCGCTCGGACTGCCCATCGAGCAGGGACTCCTGATCGAGTCTGTGGATCCCGGCAGCCCGGCGGAGCACGCTGGGCTGCATGGCGGGAATCGCATGGTGATTGTGGGCATGATGAAAATTCTGATTGGCGGCGACGTGTTGACAGGAATCAACGGGCAGAAAATCGGCAGCCAGCTCGATATGGCGGTCGCGCTGGATCGCACACAACCCGGAGACACGGTTACGCTCGACATTTACCGCGGCCAGGATCACATGAATGTGCGCTTAACGCTTGGAGAGGAAGGACGCCCGTAGCCTCAGGCGTTCCACTCCGCCGCGACTTTCTTTCTTTCTTCCTGCGGCAGTGAAAACCACGACTCCGCCAGATCCCGCACTTTTTCGAGCGCCTTCTGCATCTCCGCATGTTTTTGCTCGACGAGTTCGCGATCCGCATCCACCGGAACTTCAATCGGCGGGTGAATGATCATCACGGTGCGCGAAAACAAATGTGGAATCCGAAACTGGTCCCAGGCTTTTTCGAGTGTGCGCCCGCGCTCGAACGCGCAATGGAAAGTCAAAATGGGACAGCCGCTCCGCCGCGCCAGTATCGCTGGGCCAGGCTTGGCGACGTAGCGCGGCCCGCGCGGGCCGTCAATTGTGAACGCGACGTCGTGCCCCTTTTCGAGGTAACGCGCCATCTCCACCAGCCCGCGCAATCCTCCGCGCGTCGAGCTGCCTTGCGCGGTTCCAAATCCCAATCGCTCGACGACCCGGCGCGTCCACTGCCCGTCGAAGTTTGTGCTGTTCATCACCACGATGCCTTTGTGCCGCCCGACCCATGCGGCGCAAATGCTGCTGCGATGCCAGAACGACCAGATGAAATTCCGCCCCGCGGCGTGGATGCGGTCCACGTGCTGCCAACCGAGAATCTCGATGCGCAGCGTAGGCCCCAGGATTCGCAGGGCCGCGTACACGACCCAGCCAATCACGGCCACCTGAATCCTGCGCCAGCGCGAAAGCGCGGCGGGGCGCACGTCGTACTGAACGTTCGGACGCCGCTCCTCGTTCTCCGCTTCGTTCTTAGCCGCTTCCACCATCGGCGTATAGTATAGGAGAATCTTCGGTGGCCTCTACGATGACGTCACGAACGACTCCGCAATCCGCGCAACTCCAGGTGCACGCGCTCCGATGGGTGCTCCTCGCCTTGAGCCTGATCGTCTGCGGCAGTATCGCAGCCGCCGCACAAACGCCACAAACCGAGATCGCCCGCATCTCCGGCGACGACATCGCCGTGAAGGGCGCGGTGAGCGTTGAGGTCATCGAAGGGCGCAGCACGACCGTGCTACCCAGCAGCAGCGATATCACCGTGCGCTCGGGCCAGGCCCTCATCACGCTCGCGGATGGCGGCGAAATCGACATCTGCGGCCCCGCACATTTCACCCTGCTCGAGTCGGGAGAGACGATCACCGTCGCGCTCGATTACGGCCGCGTGCATTCCCATCTTGACGCCAGCACGAACTTCGTGATTTACACGCCGCAGGTTGTCGTCACGCCAATCACCGTGGGCGGTGGCGACCGCGATTTGAGCATCGGCCTTACTCCGAGCGGCACGATGTGCGTGCTCGCAACGCAAGGCGCCGCCCGCGTGGAATTGCAGCTCTCCGGGCAAAGCATGATCACCCCGCAAGGCGGCGAAATGACCCTCGAAGGCGGGCAGCTCCAAGCCAGCGGCCGCGGCAGCGAAGCATGTGCTTGTGAGAGTCCGCAGGCGCAAGCGCCGCGGCCTGGCTCGGCGACGCCCCCACTCGAATTGAGCGTCCCCGCGCGACCGGGGGAACACACCACGACGCAGAGCGCGCCGCCTCCCGACGAAGAACCGATCTACCAGGTGTACATGCCGCCGCTGACCTTCAACGCTTCCTCGCCTGAGCCGCCGCCTGACCCGAGCCCGTCATTGATACTTCTGGTGCGCCGCGTGCGCGTCCGGCCGGCAGCCTATTTCACCGGCGTCGTCGAAGCCGCGCCTGCGCCGCAGGCAACTGCCGCATCCGCGTCACCTCCGCCACAGCCCGTCGCACGACCTGCGGCTGCAGCGCAACGTCCCAGCCTCTACCAACGAATCAAGAATTATTTCCATGGATGGGGCAGCGGCTCCTGACAGCCGGCGCAGTTAGTGGGCGGGAAGGTGAGATTGGACTGCGTCGAGGTGTTGTTGCGCTAGCGTCAACTGAGGATTGATCTGCAGGGCATGCCGGTATTGTTCAGCGGCCGCCGCCCACTCTGACTTCTTCTCGTAATCCAGCCCGAGAGTAAAGTGAACCTCATCCGGATGCGCAAAGTTGGGATCGCGGCGCAGCAGATCGCTTAGCAACAAGATTGAATCGTCGAATCGCCCCGCAGTGTAATAAGCGGAAGCTAGATTCATTCGCAGTCCGGAATCTGCCGGTTGAATGGAAAGCGCCCTTTCGCCGGCGGTAACCGCTGTCGCAAAATCCCCCTTGGCTTGGGCGGCAACGGAAAGTTCCATCAGCGCCGGAACGTCGCCGGGCTTGCGCTTGAGAATTTCTTGAAAGCAGGCGATGGCGTCGTCCCACTGCGAAAGCCGGGCATACGCTCGGCCCAGCTGATTCCAGTTATCAAGCGATTCGGGATGGAGCGAGACGGCATCGCGCAACCTTGTAATGTCTTCCTGTCCTTGCGCGCCGCTCGCGGCCATGTCCGCAAGATGGTCATAGTAGCCCGCCTGAGTTGGATCGAGCTGCGCCGCACGGCGGTAACATTTCTCGGCGTCTCGCCAACGATGCACATCCACGTAAGCCTTGGCCAGACTCACCAGAGCCGCGGACGCGTCGGGCTTCTCCGCAACCGCGGCTTGTAAATGTTGTATCCCCTCCTCGTACCTGCCCGATTCGACTAATGAGTTGCCTAGATTGGTTTGTGCCCCCAGATAACTGGGATTGATCGCAACGGCAAGATAGCCGTGCTCAATCGCAGATGGGATGTCGCCTGACTCGTGGTAGGCAGCGGCCAAACTCGCTTGCACGTGCGCCGAGCGAGGCGATGCGAGCACGGTCGTCTGATAAAGGCGGAGATCGTCGTGAAAGATTGGAATTCGCCGCTCGATCTGCACAAGGTAGAAACCAAGAACTATCGCGAGCGCGCCCCACGCCCACCAACGACCCGCGCCTTTTCCCGCCCATTGCGCTAGACGCAGCCAGGCCCAACCCGCAAGAATGGCGAAGCCCAGCGATGGAATATAGAGATAGCGCTCCGTGAAGTAGTTCTCCCCGATCGCATTGATGTCCAGGGCGGGAGAGAGAATGATGAAAAACCAGGCCATGGCAAATGCGAGAAGCGGCTCGCGGTTTCTCAGGAGGAACATGGCGGCCACGCACGCAACGACCAGCAAGATCGCCGCAGCGGAAACGGCGTTCAAGGACGTCACCGGCGGGCTATCATAAAAATAGTTGAAGTGCAGAGGCAACAGCATCTTCCCGAGATACCGCGCGATCAAGACTGGAGCCGCATACACGAGTTGGCCCGGGCTAAGTTGCAAGAAGCTGTTGGAATTAGGCGTAAAGGAGCCCAAGACGCTCAGCCGCGCGGCGATGTACACCACGATCGCGGCGGCGTAGGGGAGCAACTTCGGCAAACTCCTCCAAAGCTGGAGCAAAGGAATGCGGCGGTAGAAAAACTCATAGGATAGAATTATGACTGGAAACAGCAGGGATGTTTCCTTCGTGAACTCCGCTGCAAAAAATGCCAGCACGCCAAGCGCGTAATACCGCATCGCCCCGGCGGACAACGCCGACCGCCCCTTGTGGTAGGCGAGCATGGCCCCCACAAGTAAAAAACCGCATAACAGATCGGGAAGCGCTGCCACCCAAACGACAGCCTCGACGTGCATCGGGTGCAACGCAAAAAACAGAGTCGCCCAAAACGCCAGATCAGCATCTGCGAGACACAGAATCAAGAAGTAAGCGAGCGTGATCGCGCCGGCGTTCAAGAATAATTCTACCAGGTGCCAGACCCAGGGCCGGTTGCCAAACGCCTGGTATTCGAGGTTATAAATTACGAGTTGGAGCGGCCGGTAATAGTTACTGACGCCGCTGGAAACAAATCCCCAAACGTCCATCCCAAAGACATTGGAGATCTTGCTGAAGTCCGTCACGTATTGATTCCGAAGAATTTGCAGTTTGTCGTCGGCGACGAATCCATCGCGCAGCGCGTTCGCATACGTCAGGAACGCCACGCCGAGAAGGATCGCCAAAGGTAGCCAGCGCCGCTTCGACCGCTCGACCGGCGCGGCAGGAACCTCGACCGCCGCGACAGGAGTTTTCGTGCTTCGACTTTTTCGTTTCCGGGGCACGGCGCATCATTCTAGCGAGAAACAAGAAGCGGCGCGAATTCCACTCTTTTCCGCCATCAATTGACACCCCGAATGCCGAGTGCTACGTTCGTTGAAGCTTCAGCTCTCAGAGGGCCTTGATTACTTTCTTTTCGCGTGCGCGCGCGTCGCGCCACATTGCCCCTGGCTTCCGAGCTCTGGGACTCACGGGTCGGGAGACTGTCCCCAGAAAACTCGCCTGGCTCGCATTTCTTCCTTTACTCATGTCCTGCGGCAGCGCTGGCGGCGGCGAAACAGCCCCGCTGCCGGACCCGCCCATCATCCAAGTTTCTCCTCAGAACCCGACGGTCAAGACGGGCGCCCAGCAATCCTTCTCCGACACCATCACCAATGGCTCCGGCGCGGTGGTCTGGGCCGTGACTCCGAACGACGGGGCGCACGGATCGATTGACGGCAACGGCGAGTACACCGCGCCGGCTCTACTGCCCGCTTCGCCTAGTGTCACGATCACCGCTACGCTGCCCACGTCTTCGGGCGCGCCGGGAACGTCCGTCGCCACAATCGTCAAAGGAACGACGACTGTTGTGGTTTCTCCGCCGCTGTCGAGCGTAACGCCCAGCCAAGGCCTGCAACTCACCGCCGGCGGCGTGAACACGACCAGCACTTCCGTGACGTGGTTGGTCGACAACGCGCCCGTGAACGCCACGGTGGGAACGATTTCGGCAAATGGCCTCGCGTTGCTGCCGAATGGGCTCCCCGCCGGGATGCATACCGTCACCGCCACCAGCACGGACGGTTCCGGCGCGCACGGCAGCGCGACCGTCGCCGTCAGCAGTTATGCAGGCACGTTCTCGTGGCGGAACGACACTTCAATCTCGGGCGTGAATTCGCAGGAGCTGGTTCTCTCCCCGGCCACAGTGGGCAGCAACACGTTCGGCAAACTCTTTTCCTGCCCAGTGGATGGGAACATTTACGCGCAACCACTCTACGTTGCCAACCTCAGCATCACATCGCAATCGACGCAACAGGCGGTCACGGCCAATGTGGTCTTTGTCGCCACGGAAAATGATTCACTCTACGCCTTCGACGCCGATGCCTCCCCTTGCGTCACCTATTGGCACGATTCGCTTCTTCCGCCCACCGAGGAGATAGTTTCCTCCACTGACGTCGGCACGACCGATATAACGCCAAACATCGGCATCACGGGCACTCCCGTCATCGATCCGAAGACTGACACGTTATACGTCGTCGCGAAGAGCAAGCAATACCAGATTAATCCCATCACCTACGTGCAGCGTCTTCACGCCATAGACATAACGAACAAGAACGGCATACTGGAGCGTCCTAGCAGCCCGATCGCGATCTCGGCCTCTGCCCCATGCGGACCGCCGATCGCGGCAGGCTGCGGCGATGGGAATAACGGCAACGGGATGATCCCGTTCGATCCCTTCCGCGAGAATCAACGTGCTGGCCTTCTACTTCTGAACGGGGTTGTCTACATCGCCTTCGCTTCGCATGGAGACGTCGATCCGTATCATGGCTGGGTGCTGTCCTACGATGCGACAACTCTCCAGCAACTTGCGGTATTCAACGACACGCCCAATGGGAAGCCATCGGAGGGAGGGATCTGGCTCGGCGGCGCACCGCCGTCGGTTGACCCCGACACGGGATTCATCTACGTCGCATCCGGAAATGGGGCGTTCGACCTGAACCTAACTGCCTCCGGCCTACCCACCCAGAACGACTACGGGGAGAGCCTCTTGAAACTCGATCCCAAAACATTATCCGTGGTCGATTACTTCACGCCCTGCGATCCGGTGACACTCTCGCAGGGCGACCACGATATGGGCCCGTTCGGCGTCGTCATTCTCCCGGACAATTCAAGCACTGCTCACCCGTATCTCCTTCTGACGGGCGACAAGGCGGGAGACATCTTCCTGCTCGATCGCACCAAGCTCGGTCAATACACGGGCGGCCTCGCGCAAACCTGCCCGGAGACCACGCCCGTGCAAGGCATGAACTTCACTCCGACGCTTTACGGCACTCCGGCGATCTGGAAAGATTCGGCAGGCAACGTCCGCATTTATCTTGCCCCGGGCGGCGGCCCTCTTGGGATCTATCCCATCTCTTCGGCCGGCACGCCGATGGCGACCGCGCCAACTTCTGTTTCGGCCGCGGTGTTTGGCGGCACCACCCGCGCGCCATCTCCAGCCATCTCCGCGAACAATGGCACAAATGGCGTCGTCTGGCTCATCGACGCTTCGAATTACAAAACAAGCGGCCCGGCGATTCTACGCGCCTACGACGCCACGACCCTCACAAACGAGCTTTACGACAGCACGCAAAATCCGGGCGATATCGCGGGATCGCCCGTGAAATTTGGCGTTCCGACCGTTGCGAATGGCAAGGTCTACGTCGGCACGCAATCAGAGCTTGATGTTTACGGCCTGCTACCCTAGGGGCCTGCAGCGCACTGCGAGCCCCTTCTACATCCCCTCGTAATTCGGCCCGCCGCCACCTTCAGGAGGAACCCACGTAATAATCTGGTAGGGATCGGAGATATCGCACGTCTTGCAATGAACGCAATTCGAGGCGTTAATCTTCAATCGCACTTCGCCCTTCTCGCGCGCCATTTCATAAACCGCCGCAGGACAAAAATATTGGCACGGATTGCCGTACTCGACGACGCACTTCGTCGCGCAGATATTCGTGTCGGCAACATGGAGATGGCAGGGTTGATCTTCCCCGTGCCGCGTGCCGGAGTGATAGACGTCGCTCAGCCGGTCAAACGTCAGCTTGCCATCGCCGGCAAACCGCGCGGGCGCCGGCCGTGCCGCATCGATCTTCCGGTAATCCTCGTGGCCCGCAACAACGCGCATGGGATCGACAAGGCCGCGGCCGCCCGTAAACATCTGCAATCCCGCGTTGATTAAACCGGGATAGAGACCGTGCTTGAATCCTTGGTGAAAATTGCGGACGGCCCACAACTCTTGCTTGATCCAACTCTGTCCCACTTTTTTCGGGAATGCGCTTAATGCGCTCGCAGAAGTGTCTCCGGCCAACAGCGATTCGAAAATCGTCTCCGCGGCCAACATCCCGCTCTTGATCGCCAGGTGAATACCCTTGAGCCGCGCGCCGTTCAAGAAGCTGCCCGAATCGCCGATGATCAGCGCGCCGTCCGCGTACGTGCGCGGCATCGAATACCAGCCGCCTTCGGGAATGGTCTTCGCGCCGTAGCGCACCAACTTCCCGCCGTCGAGTACGCGACGAATGAAAGGATGCGTCTTGTAGCGTTGAAACGCCTCATGCGGATCGAATAGCGGATCGTGATACTCCAGGCTCGCGACCAGTCCCACGGAAACGCGATCGTCGCGCATCCCGTACATCCAGCCGCCGCCGTGCAAACTCGAATCCAGCGGCCAGCCCATCGTGTGCGCCACGGTTCCGGCGGCGATGCGTCCCGGCGGAACTTCCCAAAGCTCTTTGATCCCAATCGCGTAGACCTGGGGATTGATGCCGTCCAGACGCAGCCGCGAAGCCATTTCTTTCGTAAGCGAACCGCGCGGCCCTTCCGCCAGCACCGTGATCTTCGCGCGCAATTCGTAACCCGGCGTGTAATTGTCTTTCGGTTTGCCGTCCTTGCCGACGCCTTTGTCCTCGGTCAGCAAGCCCGTCACGCGTTCGCCTTCGTACAACAACTCGGCGCCCGCGAACTGCGTAAATAAATTCACGCCCGCTTTCTCGACGAGCCCGCCCAGCCACTTGGTCAGCTTGCTCAGCGAGACGATGTGATTGCCGTGATTGCGCAGCGGCGGCGGTGTGATTGGAAATTTCCAGGCGGAGGAAGAAGTGAGGAAATAGGCCGCGTCGTCGCTCACCACTGTGTCCAGCGGCGCCGTTTTCTCAAAATCCGGCACGAGCTCGGCCAGGCCTCGCGGGTCCATCACTGCGCCGGAGAGTTGGTGCCCGCCGATCTCCCGCGCCTTTTCGAGGACATAAACACTCTCTGGAGAAAGTGTAGAGCCGGGATTCGTCGCATTGTGCTTCTGAATGAGGTTCGCCAGATGCAACGCGCAGGCAAGTCCCGCCGGCCCCGCGCCGACGATCAGAACGTCCGCATCCAACCGCTCGCGTTCAACGCTCATAACGCGCTTTATCTTAGCAGAAGCCCGCGCACGCCATTCGCGCACGCGAAGGCCCGCACAGCCAGTGAGTATCTCTCAGATCTCGCTCTTTAGGAGGGCGCGACTTCAGTCGCGCCGAGAGGCGCACAGTCTTCAGGGGCTTTAGCCCCTGAAGGCCCGGAAACGAACGGGCCCAGATCTGACAAGGCAGCTGCTAGCTCTTCTTCTTGAGCGCAGGCAGTTTGGTAAGTCGCAAGTCTTGGCCCTTCCGCATTTTCGTGATGAAAATAATTTGCCCGGCGTGATGGGAAAAATGTTCGTAAACGTGGGAAACAGCTTCGAGCCCGGTGACGTGAAATCCCTGAATCGTGTAGTTGCGCGCCAGCGCCTCTGGCGTGAGCTTCTTCAGCACGCGGCGCGCCTCGTTGACGGTCGTCCGCAGCCGCGTGACGAGTTCGCGCCGCGGCACCGGCCCGCGCTCGCTGAATTCCAAATCTCGCTTGCGCAGGTCGGCCGCGCCGCCCAGCCCGGAGATGATCCATTGGCGCACGTTGCCGGATAGATGCAGCACTAAATTGCCAGCGCTATTGGAGTCGTCGTTTGGCCGCCACCAGATGTCTTCGTCGCTCAATTCCTCGAGACAGTGAAGAATTCGCGAGAGGTATTGTCTAAAGCGGGTTTCGGCCTCATTCAAAAATAGGCGCGCAATCTTGTTGTCGTTCGCTCGCATGGATGGCTGAGCCGATACTGCATCTCTCTGTGCCCTCAGTGCCCTCTGTGTTAACTTCTGCTCTTCTTCAGGGCACTGCCGCTGAACGACCAAGAAAGCATTTAACACAGAGAGCACAGAGTACCCAGAGTCCAAAGACGGGACTGCCCAGACTGGCGAGAAATCCGAGCTAAGTGCTCTTGCTGAGCTCTTCCGTCAGCGCCGGAATCAACTCAAAAATATCGCCGACGATTCCGTAGTCCGCGACTTCAAAAATGGGCGCGTTCGCGTCCTTGTTGATCGCCACAATCGTCCGCGAGCCTTTCATCCCCACCACGTGCTGGATTGCGCCACTGATCCCCAGCGCCAGATACAATTTCGGCGCAACCGTCTGCCCCGAGCTGCCGATCTGACGATCCATCGGCAGCCAGCCCTCATCGCAAATCGGCCGTGAAGCGCACAATTCCGCGCCGAGCGCCTGCGCAAGTTTCTCGACCAGCGCAATATTCTCCAACGCTTTGATTCCCCGCCCCACGGCCACCAATATCGGCGCCTGCGTCAAATCCACCGCCTGTTTGGCTTCGCGGAACAATTCCATCGGCTTGGTGCGAATCTGCTCCGGCCTCAGTTCCACCGCCGCCGCGCGCACCGGCGCCTTCGCCGCGCCCTGCGCAAGTTGGTCTCCGCGAAACGCCCCCGCTTGCAACGACGCGAACCACGGCCCATCGCCCACAAAAACAACATCCGCCGCCGTCCGCCCCTGAAACATTTGCCGCACGAACACCAGCTTGCCGTTCTCGTTCCGGTAGCCGACGCAATCCCCGATCATCCCCTTGCCGAGCGACGCCGCCAGCTTCGGCGCGAAGTCGCGGACTTGGTAAGTATGCGGCAGCAAAATCAAATCGGGCTTTGCCTGCACGATCACCTGTGAAAGTGCAGTGGTGTATCCATCCGGCGTGTACGCTTCGAGCAAGTCGTGCTCCGCGAGCCACACCTCATCCAGCTTGATCTTCGCCAATTCGTCAGCGAGCCCTGCAACGCCTTTCCCAACGACGACGCCCACCAGCCGCCCTTGCGTTTCCGCGGCGATCTGTTGCCCCGCTGCCAACGCCTCGAAGCTCGTCGGGTTCAGCTTGGCGTCGCGCTGCTCGGTAATCACGAGAACATTCATCAAGGGTTCCTGGAAAAATCCCGTCGCCCGCGCGGCCTATAGCACGCGCGCTTCATGTCGCAGCTTCTCAATCAACTTTCCCGCCGCCTCTTTCGGCGTGCCGGTAATGAACTCCGTTTTCTTCGACTTCTGCGGCACGTAAATCCGCTCGATGCGTTGCGTCGCCTCGCCCGTCACGCCGAGCGATTCGCGCGAAATCGTCGCCAGTTCCTTCTTCTTCGCCGCCATGATTCCCTTCAGCGTCGCATAACGCACTTTGTTGATGCCGGATTGAATCGTCAGCACCGCGGGCAGCGGCGCCTCGACCCATTGAAACCATCCGGCCTCGAGCTCGCGCTTGAGTTTCATCCGGCCGTCGGTGAGTTCGATTTGCATGATGAGCGTCGCGTGCGGCAAGCCCAATAGCGCCGCGAGTAGCACCCCGGTCTGCCCGAATCCGTGATCGTCGCTTTGCAAGCCCGTCAGCACAAGATCCGGCGATTCCTTCGCGATGGCCGCGGCCAGCGATCGCGCCGACCCCAGCGGATCGAGCTCGAAAAATATATCGTCCGCAATGTGAATGCCGCGATCCGCGCCTTTGGCTAACGCTTCCTTGATCGTTTGCTTGACGCGTTCCGGCCCCATCGAAAGCACGACGACTTCGCCGCCGTGCTTTTCTTTCAGCCGCAGCGCCTCTTCCAGCGCGAAGCTGTCCGGCTCGTTCATTTCAAAGCTGACGTCGGCTTCGCGAATCCACGCGCCTCCTTCAGCGATGGCGAGCGGTGCATCCTTGGCGGGAACTTGCTTGATGCAAGCGAGAATTTTCACGGCAGCGCCTCAGATTTCTAGCGATTGTCCCAGTGCTTGAAAACGAGCGCGGCATTCGTGCCGCCGAATCCAAACGAATTCGACAGCGCGTACTCCACCGCCGTCTCCCTCGCGTGATTCGGCACGTAATCGAGGTCGCAGGCCGGATCGGGCACTTCGTAATTGATCGTGGGCGGCAAAGTCTTGTGGTACAGCGCGAGCACGCTGATTCCGGCTTCGAGCCCTCCCGCGCCGCCGAGCAGGTGTCCGGTCATGGATTTGGTCGAGCTGACGGGAATTTTCTTCGCGCTCTCGCCGAACGCGCGCTTGATCGCCACCGTCTCGATCGCATCGCCCAGCGGCGTCGAAGTCCCGTGCGCGTTGATGTAGCCGACTTGCTCCGGAGCGATTCCCGCATCGCGCATCGCGATTCCCATCACGCGGTACGCGCCGTCGCCGTTCTCGGCCGGCTGCGTGATGTGATACGCGTCCCCGCTCATCCCGTATCCCACGAGTTCCGCGAGAATGCGCGCGCCGCG